>Avalanche_p1__coassemble_706_pt1 | contig 36727 bp, 40 predicted proteins | sample Avalanche_p1__metabat2_low_PE_018 | metagenome-assembled genome bin Avalanche_p1 | reverse complement strand
TCAAACGGAAGTGCTTGATTTATAAGACTTTTTTGGTTATTCAGCAGACACTATTGTATAAAAGTATCGAAAGATACGGAAGAACCATCAATTTCTGTTGTACTTTTCCTTTGCTATCAAGTTCAAAGTCTTTTTCCGAAAGTTTTCTATCAAGACATGCTGAGTAAAACTGTTGAGCCGACAATTTTGTTTTTACTCCTGTCATATGCAAAAAATTCATATCTCGAAAGCCCACGCATACAGTCTTTGCTTTTCCATTCTCCTGATACACAATCAGAAAATGCTTATCCTTCAATTTTATTTCAAATTCTTTAGCTGCACTTACTATGATCTGCAATGCATCTCTCTTATTGTACTTTGCCACCTATACTCCCAAGTCACAAAAAGGTTGCCCTTCCGGACAACCTTCCCAAAATTCCATTCATGCTGATTTTTCTGTTGTCTGCCAACCATCCGCCTTTCCATATGCGGCTCACATGTGGCGTTTTTCTGTTGCTCCCCAACTTGCCGGCCTACGAACCGGCTGAAATGTCAGATTTTTAAGGTGTCAGCCCACCTAAGATAGACAACATCTATCTCTACAATATTATTATATGTAATTCTACTTTTTATGTCAAGCATACCACACTTTTTTCATGCATCCTCCTGATTATATTCCACATCCGGTATAACCACATCCACTGTACCATATTCTTCATCCAAATTTGTATTGGCATCATATACATTTCTGTAATGTTGCTTTTCCTTATCCGAAAGCATATCATGCCAATCCATTTTACAAGTATTAATGCCACCCTGTATGTATTTAATTTGGTCCATGGCACTACTCAACATAAGTTTTGTTTCATTATCTAATTCTGTTTCTTTATCAAGATAACTTTCAATTTTTTTGTAGGCTGTATTTGCCGCACTTTCAATATAATTAATATGTCTATATGATTTTAATGCCAGTTCCTCTTCTTGCTCCTTAAACTCTACTTTAGAAGATTTTTTAGTTAATAACCACGAGAACACAACACTGCCAAATATATTAATAACAATTGCTGAAAACTCCTCTAACCTTCCTGTTGATGAAAAATATATCGCACCGATTACAACGACTGCTGATAATATCAGTATAAAATTATCTAAATTGGTATAAAACTTACGTAAAAAAGCATATAACGCAAGATTCTTAGGTCTAATTCGTCCCAAAGCATAACCTATAAGAATACCCACGATCAATGCCACTACAATATCAGTCTGCATACTTTTTTCCTATTCTTTCCCCATAGTAGTTTCGCATTTCTATTAGTGAAATAGGATTTCTCGAATACGCACCTATAGAACAACCATTTCGTGCTTTCTTCCAAGGTTCCTCTGCATGGGTTATACTCTCCAATTGATCCGCATCATATCCACCATACACTTCATATACTTGATCCAAAAACTTCGGTATCGATTCACTTTCAAAAAAAACTCTTTCCTTGCATTGCGGGATAGTTTCCCACCCCCATCCCCGATACTTACTATACAAATCAGGAGAAACCGGCCCATGTACCCACGCTTCAAATCTATTAGGCACTAATGGACTATCATAATTTGCCATATGCCATGCCTGTGCAAAATAACACATTTTTTGGAGTTTTTTATGGGTCATCGGCTCTTTAGAAAGGAAATAATTTGCAACACTATAAATACTCTCCATATGTTTTCTCCTTTCTGTAATAGCAACTAACCTTATCTTTTCATGTATAGTATACACTATTTTTTCCCCTTTGTTAACAAACTTAAATACATATTTCACATTTTTATCATGTTTTTTCTGGAAGATATATAATCTGTCTGACTGAGACAAAAATTGCTCACCTCCTCCTCAAATATGGGAAGCCAGCTTTAGCTTGACTAAACTTATACCCGATTACTTCTCCTGTTAATATTATATCGCAAATAGCATTAAATAGACATCTTGTTTTCTGATTTTCGACATCTCATCCCACATACCCTGTGCTATATTTTTACCTATTTTTATAAAAATACATTTTTTACAAATATTTCTTGTGTATTATGCAAAGCACGTTGTGTATTACGCGTATATTATACGTATATCACTTGTATATCATCATGTTTTTCCATGTACAAAGCACCTGCTTTACTGTATTTTCACACATTTCCAAAAAAGAAAAATCCCACACTTATGCCGTTTCTGACAAAGTGCGGGATTCTATTTTTTGAATAATTATTCCTTAAACGACACCCTGTGCCAGCATCGCATTCGCAACCTTCTCAAAGCCCGCAATATTCGCTCCTGCCACATAGTTGCCTTCCATACCGTAGCGCTTTGCCGCCTCGTCGATATTATGATAGATATTGATCATGATCTGCTGCAGCTTTTCGTCAACCTCCTCAAAAGTCCAGCTTAAACGCTCGCTGTTCTGTGTCATCTCCAGCGCCGATGTTGCCACGCCGCCCGCATTGGAAGCCTTGCCGCAGATAAACCACACGCCGCTCTCCTGCAGATACTTTGTGGCGTCCAAAGAAGTCGGCATATTTGCACCCTCGCAGACAGCCTTTACACCGTTTGCCACAAGCTGCTTCGCATCGTCGATGAGCAGCTCGTTTTGTGTTGCACACGGAAGCGCAATGTCGCATTTCACGCTCCATACGCCGCGTCCCTCATGATACTCCGCTCCATTTCTCACAGCCGCGTACTCGGTCAGGCGCGCACGCTTCACTTCCTTGATCTCTTTAAGCAGGGCAACATCAATTCCCTGCGGATCATAGATCCATCCGGTGGAATCGGAGCATGTCACAACCCTTGCCCCCATCTGCTGTGCCTTCTCAATCGCATAGATTGCAACGTTTCCTGCGCCTGATACCACAACCGTCTTGCCCTCCATGGACTCCCCATGACACTTCATCAGCTCCTGCGTAATATACAAAAGACCGTATCCCGTTGCCTCGGTACGCGCCAGCGATCCGCCGTAGCTTAAGCCCTTTCCGGTCAGAACACCCTCGTTCACACCGCGGATTCTCTTATACTGTCCGTACATATATCCGATCTCTCTTGCACCCGTTCCAATATCTCCGGCAGGCACATCGACGTCCGCACCGATATATTTGCACAGCTCAGTCATAAAGCTCTGGCAAAATGCCATAACCTCTCGGTCCGATCTGCCCTTCGGGTCAAAGTCAGCGCCACCCTTACCGCCGCCAATCGGAAGCCCGGTCAGAGAATTTTTAAAAATCTGCTCAAAGCCTAAAAATTTGATAATACCTGTATTTACCGACGGATGCAGACGCAGACCTCCCTTGTATGGTCCGATTGCATTGTTGTACTGTACACGGTAACCGATATTGACCTGCACCTGTCCCTGATCGTCCACCCACGGAACACGGAACTTAAATTGTCTGTCCGGTTCCACCAGACGTTCTAACAACGCCTCTTTTCTGTATACTGCCTCGTTGGCGTCGATCACCGGTCTTAAAGACTCCAGCACCTCCTCTGCTGCCTGCAAAAATTCAGGCTCGGAAGCATTCTTTTCTTTTACCTTCGCTAAAACTTCATCAACGTATCCCATCCTGCACATTCTCCTTCTAAAATTTATAGTCCCCAGTGCAGTGCCGCAGCCTTTGTCTCCAGCACAACATTTGTAACGTTATTTTAGTATACTTTTTTCCGAAGCGCAAGGCTCTTTTCTTTCATTCATTAAATTGTTAAAGTACACACTGTTGTGCCGGACTTTTCTGTGAAATCTGACGGTGTTAGATCAATCGGTAGATAATGATCGCAAGCAGCACCCCGATGATGCTTGCGATTGTGATCTTGATAGACAGCGCAAATGTGAGCACCATGATCCCGAGGTCCAGCACGATCGGGCTTGTCAGTCCAAAGCTCTGCCCATAGTTAAGCCAGCCAAAGCCCGGCACCCCGGCAGCCAGATTTCCGATGAAGCCTCCCAGCACGATCCCCGCCAATAGCAGCAAAAACAATGCCCAGTGATTCTTACCCATGATTCCTCGTCCCATTATCTTGTCTCCCTCTCTTTCTCTCCGTCTTTATATTCGTCACGAAAATAATCGATCAGCTTTGCCAGGCTGTAGATCAAAATCGTTGTCTCCTGTTCATTCAGCTGTCCCTTCGCCTCCGAGATCATCTTGCGGTGGAAGCCTTCGTGGTGCGCATATGCCTTTCTGCCTCTTTCCGTCAGCGAAACCCATATCACACGCCTGTCATGTTTGCTTCTCTCCCTGCATACATAGCCCTTATCAACAAGCCCCGCAACCGCCTTCGTGAGCGTCCCGGTCGTCACGCCAAGCAGTCTGGCAATATCCGTCATATTTTTCGGCTCCTTGATCCCAATTGCCTCGATCACATGAAAATCGTTATAGGTGATGTCGCCAAATTCCTCACACACGAGACATCGCCCCTCTATTTCCATAATATCCTTAAACAGTTTTACCAGCAATTCGTTTAATGTTTCATCTGCCGTCATACTCTTACCTCTGTTTCTAAAGCCTTCCCTAAGATTTGCTTATCCATTATAGCATAATTACTTGCGCAGGCAAAACATTTTTGCACTTGACATTCCAACACCAAGTTGCTATAGTTAGTTCCGTCAAAAGAAAATTGAATATCACAACGCTAGGGGGGCTTTTGCTGAGAGATGGATTCCCATCGACCCTTATTACTTGAACCGGATAATACCGGCGTAAGGAAGCTTTTTCACTTTTTACAAGTAAATCCCCCTGTCGGTGCGTATTCACCTATAAGGAGGATTTTTTTATGAACAACTTTTTTGCTACACCCGAAGGAGCATGGGGAGATGGCTCCGTCCATGTCACTCCCATCGGTATTGCGATCCTTGTGATCGTTATCGCAGCTCTCATCATCGGGGCTGCAATTTGGCGCCAGCGCAATTCCAGCAAAAAAAAGACGCTGACCACCAAGCAGCTCGTCTATTCTGCCACGGCTATCGCACTTGCGGTTGTCTGCTCCATGATCAAGCTGTTTGAAATGCCTATGGGCGGCTCGGTGACACTCTTATCCATGCTCTTTATCGTGCTGATCGCCTACTGGTACGGTCCTTATGTCGGCATCATGACGGCTGTCGCTTATGGTCTCGTACAGTTTGTAACAGAGCCGATCTTCTACACGCTGCCGCAAATGCTGCTCGATTATCCGCTCGCCTTCGGCGCGCTCGGACTTGCCGGATTTTTTCACAATAAAAAATACGGGCTTCAGATCGGCTACATAGCAGGTGTTCTCGGACGTTTTCTTTTCTCTACCGCATCTGGCGTTATCTTCTTCGCCTCCTATGCGCCGGAGGGAATGCATCCGCTCGTTTATTCCTCCGGTTATCAGGCATCGTATCTCGTTCCGGAGGCGGTTGTCACACTGATCATTATCTCGATCCCACCGGTTGCAAAGGCGCTTGCGCAGGTAAAAAGACAAGCAGTCGAGAACTAATGGAAAATGCCGTGCTGCTCCGCCAAAAGCTTATATTTGCAGCCCGTCGGCAGATAGTTGCATATTGATAGTTTTAAAAATCACCTGCAATCTTATTCCAATCCTAACGATGAGCAGTACGCTTCGCAGCTTACTCTTATGTCAAAAAGAGAGCCCCTAAGGCTCTCTTTTTTTGACATTCCCTAACATAAAACCAACTATCACGCATAAAACAAAAAACAATATTATTTTCGATAAATCTCCACTGCTTAATCCACGCTCCAATAAGAAAAAACCTAAAAATGCACCTATAATAAGCGCAACAATAAACTTAATAATTTCAATTTTTCTCATTTCTTAACGCTCCCCCGGGAAAAAGATATAAGCAATGATATTCTTTGTTTGGCAAATCAAACTGACCATTGCTTATAATTTGTTGCACTAGCCAAGCAGCATCTGCACACAGCCATACATGCCCGCATCATTTCCAAGTCCCGCCAGCGCAAATCTTGTCTCCCTGCATGACGGGAACGCCGCCTCTTTATAATATTTCTGCACGCGCTCCGTCAAAATCTCCCCCGCCTTTGATACGCCGCCGCCAATTACGATAACCTCTGGATTTACGACGCACGCAATATTGGAAAGCGCTGTACCCAAAATTTTGCAGACCTCGTCCACAAGCTCAAGCGCTGCCGCATCCTTTGCCTTTGCCTCATCACAAATGTCACGCGCCGTCAGCGGTTCATGATTTCTAAGCGAGGTCTCCCTTGGATCTGCCGCAAGCTTTTTCTTTGCAAGGCGAACGATTCCTGTTGCAGAAGTATATTGCTCCAGACATCCGCGGCGTCCGCAGTTACAGGTCTCCTGCTCCGCGGGATCGATCGTAATATGACCGATCTCACCGCCCGCTCCGTCAAAGCCTGCCACGACTTTTCCGTCCACAATGATCCCGCCGCCAACGCCCGTACCAAGCGTCACCATGATAACGTCCTTACAGCCTTTTGCGCCGCCCTGCCACATTTCGCCGAGCGCGGCTACGTTTGCATCGTTTCCCGCCTTGACCGCAAATCCCGTCAGACTGCCAAGCTCTGCCTCCACATCTACCGTTCCCCAGCCGACATTGACACAACCGCTCACAACGCCCTGACTATTGACAGGTCCGGGAACCCCAACACCGATTCCCGCAACCGCATCCTTTCCAATCCCTTCCTTAACAAGCTTAGCCTCCACAGCCTCCGCCACATCAGAAAGAATGCCGGCTCCCCGATTTTCCTTGTTTGTGGGGATCTCCCATTTATCCAGAAGTCTGCCGCTTGTATCAAACAGCCCTATCTTACAGGTCGTTCCCCCAATATCTACTCCAAACGCATATTTCTTCATCTTCCCAGCTCCTGTTCTTTTTTCTTATCACACATCTGTCATGATGATTTTATGATAACGTGTTATGCTCCTTCTGTCAATTCTGCGGCAGACTGCCGTCCGTCATCCCTGCCTCCGCGTCTTCCTCCGGGATCTCTGCTTCATCACCCTCCGGCACGGAAATCAGAGGCTCTCCCCCTTCCGGCACGACCTCCCCCGGAGGCTCTGCTTCATCACCCTCCGGTGTCTGCGGATCAGTCTGCTCCAAAAAGTCGTCTGACATCTGCGCATACGGAAGAAAGTCCAACGGCTCCTTCCCCTTATGTGCCTGCTCCATAAAGCTCTGCCAGATTTCTCCCGGATATGTATAGCCCATCAATCCCTCCAGCTTTCGCGGCATATCGTATCCTACCCAGACACTCGTCGTGTAATATCTCGTATATCCCGCAAACCAGCCGTCCTTTTGATCATTCGTCGTTCCCGTTTTTCCGGCACACGGCATATCCTTAAGCCCCAGACCTTTTCCAGTACCGTTTTTGAATACGCCCGTCAAAACGTCCGTCATCATACGCGCTGCGTTCTGTCTGTAAACCTGCTTTTCCTCCTGCGCAGAAACGTATACCTCATTTCCGGAGGCATCCAGAATCCTTACAATGCAGGTGGGCACACGATATTTTCCGTCATTGGCAATCGCCGCATAGCCAGCCGCCATCTCAAGCGCCGACACACCGTTTGTAAAACCGCCGAGCGCTGCCGCCGGGCGATAATCCTGTGCATCAAGCCTTGCAAAATTCATCTCCTTTAAATAGGAAAGCCCCTTCTCCGGCGACAGCTGCTCCAGCATTCTCCACGCGATCGTGTTGATCGATTTCTCAACTGCCGTACGCACAGTCGTCTCGCCAATATAAGCGCCGTTTGCGTTTCTGGGGCCATCCTCAATCGGCTCGTCCACAACCACACTCTCCGGCGTATAATTCTGCTCAAACAGCGGCGTATACACAATTAGCGGCTTGATCGCGCTGCCCGGCTGGCGGAAGCTCTGATATGCACGGTTTAACGTATATCCGGCAAAATCCTGTTTCCGCCCTCCTACCATCGCCTGCACAAAGCCTGTTTCATTATTGATGCACACCGCAGACGCCTGCAATTCATAAACGCCCTCCTCGTTGACGTCCGAAAAGCGGGAAAGCGCATCATCAACCGTCTGCTGAAGCTCCTCCTGAAGCCCAAGATCAAACGATGTATAAATCTGGTAGCCGCCCGTGTAAAGCTTCTGCTGACACTCTGCATAGAGCGCGTCATAGCTTTCATCATATGCTGCCCGCTCCTGCTCGGTAGCGAAGGAATACCGGAATACAAATCCGCTCTGCTCCATCAGCGCCCGTGTCGCGCAGTAATACGCATATGTCTCCACATAGTCATTCTTCTCCGCAGCCTCGGCGCGCTCTAGGATCATCTCCTCCGTGGCGGCAGAAATATACTCACTCTCCGAGATTTTCCCGTCCTCCGCCATATTTTCCAGAATCCGATTCCGGCGCGCAAGCGTATTTTCCATATTAGTCAGCGGATCATAAAGCGTCGGATTATTTGGAATCGCACATAAAAAAGCAATCTGCGACAGACTCAGTTCCTCCACGCTCCGGCTAAAATATCCCCTGCTCGCCGACTGGATGCCGTAATACCCATGCCCGAAATAAATATTGTTCAGATAAAACTCTATGATCTCATTCTTTGTATATTTCTTCTCCAGCGCCCGCGCAATAAAAATTTCTTCCACCTTTCTCTGCCACGTTTTCTCCTGCGAAATAAAAATATTACGCGCCAGCTGCATCGTGATCGTGCTTCCCCCCTGCGTGACCCTTCCATTCTCAAGCATCGCCTTAAACGCCCGCAAAAGCGCACGGTAGTCAACCCCGTCATGGTGGTAAAACTTTTTGTCCTCGATGCTGACGATCGCATCCACTGCATCCGCCGGGAGCTCCTCGTACATCAGGTAGTACGATTCCTTTGTACCCTTTAAGGTGGAAATAACGCTCCCGTCGGCGGCATACACAAGGCTCGTCTGACTGCCGCGAAAGGTCTCTGTCGAAGACTCACGCACCAGCTTTTCCGCCTCCGTCTTAAGCGCGCGCACCTCCGGTCCGTAGGTACTGTACAGGTAGTATACACCGCCCGCCATCAGCAGCAAAAAGAGCGCGAGCTGTATTTTGAAGAAAATGCGGAATTTACGAAATTTTTTATGCTTATGCTTTTTCTTTTTTTCTGTCAACAGACACACCTCTTTCCCTAATTTCCTATGTCAATTTTATAATAATCAATGCCAAGCTCACATAAAAGCAGCTCCTCACGCCTCTGACAGGTAAACAAAAGCACCTGATCGCCAAGACTCGCAAGCACCTGCAGCGTCTGTGCAAGCCGCTGATCATCATACATGACAAACGCATCATCCAAAAAAACAGGCATTGCCTCCTCACGCGTCACAACCCGCCCCGCCGCAAGACGCAGCGCCAGATAAAACTGCTCCAGTGTGCCGCGGCTTAACGCCTCCGGCGTCACCTCTTTTCCCTCCGTCTTTGCCCATAGAACGCCGCTCTCATCCACACGGACGCTGTCATAAGCGCCTCCCGTGAACGCAGAAACAAGGCGCGACACCTCACTGTTTAAGGTATCGCCCGCCTCCTCGTAAAACTCGCGTGAAAGAGTAAAAATCTCATGTGTCGCAAGCTCTGCCGCAGCTATCTCACGCTGCAGCTCACGCTCCGCGGCTCCCGGTACTTCAAGCTCCTTAAGCTGCTCTCCGATATTATAGAAACGTGTTTCCTTCTCCGCAAGAGACTCCTCCAGCAGCAAAAGCAGTTCCTCCGCCGGCTGCACCTGCGCCGCCTGCTGTGGCTCCTCTGCCGGCTGTACCGTTTCCCCTGCCTGCTCCCTTCGCTGTTCTCTCCTGCGGCAGACAACAGCATACACAAAAAGAAAAAAGGCAAGAAACCCAAGCGCACCTGCCCCAAAGGGCAAGAGGGACCCCGCAGCCGGAAGGCTTCGCCCAATCAACAGCAGCAGCACCATCCCCGCAAGCAGTCCGCACGCCGCCAAAAACAATTTCCCGCTACGTTCCTGCCGGGACAGCGGATCCGTCTGCTCCGGCAGTTGAATAGCCTGACCTAGCTCTGACACCGGTTCTTTCGGAAGCTTCCCTCGCGCGCCGTTTAAATCCTCCTGCAGTTTTTGGTAATCCCGCGCAAGCCATTCCTGCTCCGCGCGAAGCGTCCGGATACGTTCTTCCCGCTCCTCCTGCAGCTTTTTTTGCTCTGCTGCAAGCTTACGTTTCTTTTCCCGCAGCTTCTCCACCGCCTGCGTCACCCGAAAGCCCGCATTGCCGCTCTCCGCCGCATCAGATAAATATTCTGCCAGCGCATCAGAAAGCTCCTTTCCCGTCGCTGCTCCCGACTGGGGAATATCACAGGTATTTACAAAGGTTTCCTTATGTATGCCGCCAAGCAGCATGGTAAGATCGCCGTAGGCAACTGAAAGCTCCTCGCCGTCCGCCTCATTTCGCAAAATCTCCCGTTTTTCTCTGTGATAAAAATTCCGCTCCAGATAAAACGGACGTCCGCCGACCGCAAAGCGGAGCGCACCGCTGTAATATGCCGGCGCATGCCACGGCTCATAGCGGCGGTAGCCGCTCACCGCGCTTCCCCTGCCTCTGCCCTTTTCCATACCAAACAGCACGGCAGTCAAAAAATCGTGCAGCGTTGTTTTTCCCGCCTCATTTGCTCCATAGATAACATTGATCCCCGGAGCAAATGTTATCTTTTTATTCATCAGCTTTCCAAAACTGAAAATCTCTGCTTCCCTTATCTGCATCTGTTCTCTGTCTCCAAACTCCCGCCGGATTGATCCGGCGCAGCGCCGCCCTACAGCTCATAGCCCAAAAGCGCGTTTACACCGTAGGCAAGCGCCCGCTCCGTGAGCTCATCCGTTCCCTGCCGCTGCATCCTTCTGATATAAGCGCCGAGAATCGAATCCTCATGCTCCTCCAAAAGCCTGTCATAATCATGTGCAGGCTTAAGCTCCTCTTTGATCTCCACAATACGGTCAAGACCGCGCAGCTCACGCAGGTCATAGATGATTTCCGGGTCTTTGGTCCCCGCAAGCGTCAGACAAAAATACTGATATGCCGGCCGCTTCTCCAAAAGCTCCTGCACCCACGCAGTAATCTCACGCTCTGTCGTATCGGCATTGACCTCATACGTCTCATGGAAATATTCACATTTTCTGATCGGATAAAATACCGTCTCTGCGCCTTCCTTGGTCAGGCTCCCCATCCAGTAGCCGTGCATTCCCGTATCATTTCTGTCAGTCGGCTCAAGGCTTCCTGCCATGACCGCCCTGCCCTCTGCCAGCCAGCCACCCTTATGAATGTGCCCTGCCGCTACATAGTCAAAGCCATTGCGCACCAGCGTTTCCGCCGCAAACGGAATGTGCCGCTCATCACCGCCGTGCGCCAGCAAAATATGAAGCCAGTCGTCCTCCTTCGGAAAAGCTGCATCATATTTCCGCTCTCTGATCTCCCGATGCCAGTAGCTGCATCCGTAAACCGCCGTCCGAAGCTCAGGAAATTCAAAGCAATCGATTTCCTCGCGCCGGAACAAATACACATTCTTTGCCCATGGGTAAGTCAGATAGTATGACTTCTCTCTCAGGTAATCATGGTTGCCCACCACAAGCATAACGTGCGTCCTTGGAATAAGACGAAACAGCGCGTCCACCTCTTTGATCTCCTTCTTTAACGGCTGCCCATGAAAAAGATCCCCCGTAATAAATAAAAACTCCGGCTGCTCCTTTTGCGCCGTTAAAATGACCTGCGCAAAGGAGTCCCAAATATCCTGTTTGCGTTTGCCGCTCCATGACCGTCCCGCATCCGGCACAACGCCAAGATGGACGTCGGAAATATGTATAAATCTCACATGACTCTCCCCATTCATCCAAACATATTTTCTATGTTTTATTTTACACGCTCACGCCGGATTATACAAGAACTGCTGACAATTCTTTTGCCAGCAGCTCCAAATTCCTACTGTTCCATTTGTCTGCCCAAAAATCCGGCCGCGGCAGCCACAAGCTTACTCTCCGTCTCCGTCATCTTTGTTTCTTCCTTCGAACAGAGCGCCACGGCGCCGATCGCATCCCCCTGACAGATGATCGTGCTGACTGCCTGATGATGATAGGCTCCTCCGTCATCTGCCGATAACCGGATAAAAGCGGAATCATCCTTGGAGGCAAGAAAGCTTCTCCGCTCTCCGATCGCAGACTCAAGCTGCGCGCTGATCGGCTTCCCCTCAAACTCTCTTTTGCCGTTTCCCGACGCTGCAATGATGTGATCGCAGTCGGTGATCAGCACCAGATGCCCCGTCGTCTGCGCAAGACTCTCCGCATACTCTCCCGCAAACTGCCCCAGCTCCCCGATCGGAGAATATTTCTTTAAAATAATCTCCCCCTCCCGGTCGGTAAATATCTCAAGCGGATCTCCCTCCCGGATCCTTAACGTGCGCCGGATTTCTTTTGGCACGACGATTCTTCCGAGATCATCTATCCTTCTAACGATTCCTGTTGCCTTCATATAAAAAATTCCTCCATCTACTGTACTTTCCATTTCTGGAAATAGTATCTGTAAATGGAGGAATTTTATACTCATTTTTCTTCACATGACTCCAAAAAATCCCTGATCTCCGCCGGCGTTTTCACAAACAGTTCCCCGCCGCAGTTCCGCAGAAAAGCTTCACTGCGAAAGCCCCATAAAACGGAGATGCACGGCAGTCCGGCATTTTTTGCCGTCATAACGTCAACCTCAGAATCACCCACATAAAGGGCTGTCTCCTTTGGCATTCCAAGCTCGCCCAACGCCCGATAAACCATATCAGCCGCCGGCTTTTTTGCAACGCCCTCTGTCTCACCGATCGCAATCGGAACGATCCCCTCAAAATAAAGCTCCGCCAGTTCTTTGACCGCGCTATCCAGCTTATTGGAGACAATCGCCAGTGCATAGCCGTCTCTTTTTAATTGCCGCAGCAGCGGTAAAATGCCGTCATATGCCCTTGTCTTATCATTACAATGCGATCCATAATATTCCTTAAACACCGCAAACGCCGCCGCAAAACATGAATTTTTCTCACCGTTCGGCACAGAGCGCTCCATCAGACGATACACGCCGTTTCCGACAAACTCGCGCACCTCGTCAATGGAGTGCTCCGGCAGCTCCGTTTTACGCATAGCATAATTGACTGCATCCGTGAGATCCTCCAGGGTGTCAAGCACTGTTCCGTCCATATCAAAAATAATTGTTTCGTATTTTCTTTTCATGTCATCCTTCCTTCCCATGCGATCCATGAACAAAGCTTCCTATCAAGCAAAACCCCATGCGCCGGTTTTTGCCTCCGCGATCTATAGCCTCTCTTTCTGCTGCTCCTACGATTTCTGCTCTTTCAGATAAGGAAAAAATATCTCGCTTTGATCCCTCTTGTCAAACATATTATTGTATTGAAGTATCTCGTATCTTTGAAGCCACTCTGCCTCCTCTCCCACTGCGTCCTCCAGATGAAGAAATTTTCCCTTCGATTTGGAATAGTAGCCGCGGGAATTAATCGCCGGGATCTCCTGTCTAAGCTCAAGCAAAAACCGGTCGTACGCCGAAAGCGGCAAGCCCGCCCGCTCAAGCGCCATTGACGAAAGGAAATTTAAGCTTGTGATCTCTACCGCTTCCTCGGCGCTCTCATAATTCGTCCAGATAAAAAACGGCACGGTATAGAGCGCCTGCAATTCATCTGTCGTCAAGCCCGACAAGCCTTTGCCGTTGAGATACGGGTAAAAGCTTGCGGACAGGCTTGGCTGATGATCGCCAAAGAAAACAATTTCCACAGGCTCATCCACATGCTCAAAATAATTGATGAGATATTCCAGCGCAGCATCGCTCTCATGCACCAAAGAAAGGTACTGGTCGACGTCGGGATAATTCAGCCCAAGCATCCGCACCTGCTCGTCAAAATTGCCATATTTCTCCGTATAGCCGCCATGATTCTGCATGGAGATACTCATGATAAACAGCTCCTCATTTGCCGCCCGGCTCTCATAACGCTCAATAATGCTCTCATACAGCTCCCGATCGGTGATATACTCACGCAGCAGCTTTGTCTGGTCAAAATCCTCCAGAAAATACATCTCATCAAACCCCATATTCGGGTAGACCTTATTCCTGCTCCAGCCCGTCTCGTAGTACGGATGCATCGCAACACAGGTATAGCCCTCGTTTTTCAGATTGGAAACTATTGAGGTCGGCGTATCCGAAATATACTGCTGATAGACAACCGAACCGCCCGGCAAAAACGCCATGGAATTACCGGTCATAAACTCCCATTCAGAATTTGGCGTCTTTGCCCCAAACACCGAAGAAAGGGCATAGCCTTTTATCGTATTTTCCGTCAGCGAATCATAAAACGGCGTCAGCTCCTGATTGGTGGAAAAGTCCCCCACAACGCTAAGGTCTGCATACGACTCGCTCATGATCACAATGACAGTCGGCTTTTCCTCTTTGCCCTCCGCTTGGTTTTCCCTGCCCTCATACTGCTCCTCAAGCGCTTTTACTGCCTCCGCCGAATATCCGTCCGGCTCACTCACAAAGCAGTCACGGATGCTCAGCATAAAGTTAAGCAGATAACCGTTGCGGTAGCTTCCCTTCTGCTCCCACGTCTCCGTCACAAGATATGCACTTTTCTCTCCGACATAAACGCAGCTAAGCACCGCCAGCGAGACACAGACAGCCGCCAGCCACCCCCTCTTTTCAAAGGTGAGCGGAAGCTTTCGCACCAGCGCAACATACAGCACCGACAAAAGTATGACGTAGCCCGCCCTGTCATCAAGCACAAACTCATAATTTCCTGCCACCGACAGACCTGTCTGGATAGATTTCAGATCACTGAAAATAAATTCGTTTCCGCGGAACAGATATACGAAATAATTGACGCCTGCCAAAAGCATCAGCAACGTATATGAGATTGCACAGGCAAGTCCCGCATGCTTTGTGACCGCCTGCACTGCCAGAAAGACTACCAGTGCGCACACAATATTCAAAAGCATCTTTTCCTGCGAAATCTTGGCGCGCAGCTCTGCATCCAACAGCAGATACTGCACAAGATAGGCGGTAAGGCTACTGCTGCCTCCGATCAGAAAAACCGCCCAAAGCCATGACAGCTTCGGCTTCCCCGAAAACTCCAGCCCCGTAATGCCAAAATAAAGCACGCCAAAGCCAATCCACACATACGCGGCAATCCCGATCTGAAAACAAAGAACTCCCGCCAGTATCAGAGCTGCCGCAGCTTTTATGATATTTTCTTTTTTCCAACAAAATTTTATCTTCATAATAACCACTATTTTATCATGACTCGCAGGTTTGTCAATTTTTCCGCCATCCTTTTTACAAACAACGAGCGACACGCTTCGCGAACCGCTCTTATGTCAAAAATATCCGCCAAAGAAAGACCTGTTATCCTGCCTTTCTCTGACGGACCTCCCCTACTCGCTAAGTATCAATCAAAAAACTCTCTGATGTTTTGCTCTACCTGCTTCATCAGACGCGTCCGCGCCTCCACGCTCGCCCATGCGATATGCGGTGTGATGATGAGCTTTCCGCTGTCCTTGATCTCCCGTAGCGGATTATCTGACGTCATCGGCTCCGTCGTCAGCACATCCAGCCCCGCAGCTGCAATCTCCCCGCTCTTTAATGCCTCCGCCAGATCGCTCTCCACAACGATCGGTCCTCTGCCAAGATTTAAAAAGATCGCGGAACGCTTCATCCTGCGAAAGGCATCGGCATTCATCAGGTGTTCCGTATTCGCATCTAGCGGCGCGTGCACCGACACTATATCGGACTGCGCGAGAAGCGTATCAAAATCCACACGCTCATAGCCGGGTGCATCATGCTTGCCGGAGGTGGAATAATAGATGACGCGGCAGCCAAACATCCCTGCAATATCCGCTACCCTGCGCCCGATCGCCCCCAGACCGACCACGCCCCACGTCCTGCCGTTTAACTCATGGAACGCCCTTGCAAAATGCGTAAACATCGTATCTGCAATGTATTTTTCAGACTTTACATAATCATCATAATAAGGAAGCTTCTCCCACAGATAAAAGAGCAGCGCAAAGGTATGCTGCGCCACTGTCTCCGTCGAATATCCGGCAACATTGCGCCATGCGATTCCCCGCTCATCCAGATAAGCTTTATCAAGATTATTTGTTCCTGTTGCCGTCACGCATACCAGTCTCAAATGCGAAGCCTCTCCGATCGTCTGCTCATTGACCAAAACCTTATTCAGCACGATAACATCCGCGTCTCTCGTCCGGCTGCGTGCCTGTTCGGGCGTAGAATATTCGTATTTTACAACCTCCCCCAGCTGCTCGAAACCGGATAGGTCAATATCATCACCGATCGTCTTTGCATCTAAAAATACGATTTTCATTGCTGCACTCCTCCTTCTTTCAGCCGCGGCATATTCCCGTCTGCCACCACATACAATGTGACTCCGCGAATCTCCTTTACCGTGACGATTTCTCCCGCCTCAAACGTCTGATCCCCGTCATATGCCCGCGCCGACCATTCCTGCCCCTTATAAACTGCCGTTCCGGTCTGCTTTAGATTATCTACCCGCTCTGTCAGGCAGACACGCTCTGCGATCATCTGCTCATAATTTGTCTTTGTCAGATGCGGCTTGACATACCTTAACGCCCACGGTCTTGTGAACACAAGCAAAATGAGCGTCACCACCACAAAGACGGCAAACTGCCACTGCCATTCAAGCCCCAGTGCATAAGCGCCAAGCGCCGCCAGTGCACCGCCCGAAAACCAGATTGACGTCAGCCCTACCGTCGCAATCTCAATTGCTGCAAATAGAATAATCACTCCGATCCAGATAATCGCCATCATACTGTCTCATTCCCTTCTATGCTTTGTCTCTGCCAGTTTCACTTGGATCTCACAGGCAGGATTCTTTATCCATACTATAACATATTCCAAATTTCATTTCTATGGTTAATTATATACAGTTTCCTGCCGAAACATATAGTAATAGTATTTATGGGAGGAATGATACCATGGGATTAAACACTACCTTTGCCGGCATCGGCACAAGCTTAAGCTCTAATTTTTATCTGCGGAGCTTCTATACATCCAATCGCACCGCAGGAACTGCGTCCAAGCGCAGACAGCTGACAAATTCAGAGCTGGCGCTCGCCGACAGCATGGCGCTGCGCCGCGCTGTAAAAAAATTGGGTACTCTGGAATTTTCCGAGGAAAATGACGCAGATATACGAAACGCTGTCAAGGCTTATATCACGACGTACAATAATGCCGTAACATCCACTTCACACTCCGGCGACCGCACATTAGAGCGCGCGCAGAAGCAGTTAAAATCCATTGTAAAGGAATATGCCTCCGATCTGGATAAAATGGGCATCACCGTAAACGATGACGGCACGCTCACTCGCCGCGATTCGCTCTTTTCAACTGCCAGTCTCTCAAAATTTGAAAAGCTTTTTTCTAAGGACTCCGATTTCATGCAGCGCACCGCTGCCTGTGCGAGAAAAATCGAACGGCAGAGCGACAACCTCATTTTAACAGAGCAGACGCACAAAGCGCAGCGCGCACAAGGCGGAGCTGTCTCTGCCGCCAACGATGCGGGAATAACGCCTGCTGCCGCAGCGGCACAGCCGATGCCTGCCGGAAACGGTCCCGATTTAGACCAACTCTTGAATACCGGCGTAGGCAAGAATATCAATTTATCACTATAGACGCGTTTCCATCTCAATCCTAATATCATTTCCTGCGACACGGACATCTGCATAGCTGCCGCACACAAGCGGCATCATCGGCGGCAGATGTCCGATGTCTGCATCCATGACAACCGGCACACCGTATTCTCCAAGCAAGTCGCAGACAGCACGATATTGATCCAGTCCCATCAGCTCCTGACCGAATATGAGCGGACGTCCGATCAAAAATCCTTTCACATGCGAAAACCATCCGGCGTTTTTCATCTGCCAGACCGCACGCCTGATCGCCATCACATTCAGGTCACAGGATTCCAAAAACCAGATGATCCCGTCCTCCCGATACCGCTTTGCAAACTCCGCCGTCTGATCGTACTTTGTTCCAAGCAGCGTCACAAGACAATCCATGCAGCCGCCAAGCAAACGCCCCTGCATATGGATATTGGGATGCTCCGATTCCTGCAGCGTTCCACAGCTCGTGCTCCCGCCGCCCATCGTATCACTCTGCTCCTGCGGCAAAAACACACGCAGCTTTCTTGGCTCTGTCACCGCATAGGGCTCAAGCGGATGCTCCTCATCCTTTTTGCTCTCCTTCTCCCATTTCTCATAGCCGTGCACGGTATTTTTTGTGCCGCACAGCAGCCCATAGGCGTCGTGCAGGCTCTCATGCCACGGCTCCATGCCGTATGCCGCCGCACACGGTCCATAGATTGACGCGGTATCGCAAAGCGTTGCCAGCAGGTATGTCAGATTCGTATTATCTGAAAAGCCCACATACCATTTCGGCTCTGCCTCCTTTATCCGCTCAAAGTCCACATACCCGATCGTCTCGCACATCAGCTCCCCGCCGCCGCAGGAAATCAGTACATCATTTTCGTCGCTGCAATAGTATTCCGTCAGCTCCTTTCCGCATGCCTGCGGCGTGTTGCTGATACCGATCCCGCTTCCCTCATAGCAATTTGGTCCAAGCACAAGCCTATGCCCCAGCTCGCGAAACTTCCTCTGTGCATTTTCAAAGCCAGACCGGTACGGCTCAATATTACAGCCAAACGAGGGGGCAACAAAGCCAATGGCGCCTCCCTTTGGCAAATATTTGGGGTATCTCATAAAAATCTCCTTTTCCAGTCAACTTGTCGAAAGCATTTTTTAATGGCTTATTCCCATATCCTTGCAGCCTTCAAGCAATGCTCCTAGTGTACTGTCTCGTTCACTTTCAGGCAAGACATTCTGCGAAATGTGAGTGATACAGTACGTCAGTTTCCATTGTACCACAACTCCATGTCTGAGAACAGATGAATGTGCGCCAAACGCTCCTCCCCTAAACCTGATTTCCGACAATCTTATAATAGCTGCGGGAGGTGATCAGAAATACCGCCAGATAGATCACTCCGAAGATCACCGCTGTCGCTCCCACACACGCCATAAACAGAGAAACATTCATCATATTGAGCGCCGAAAGCAATTCGGTGATCATCGGAAACGCTATGCACACATGCAAAACTGCTGCCGCCAACGGAAGAAAAAATACTAAGAGCACCTGCGAGCGGATTGCCGCTTTGACCTCCGCATTGCTCATTCCGACCTTTTCCATGATCGCGAAACGCTCCTTATCCTCATACCCCTCCGAGATCTGCTTATAGAAAATAATCAGTACCGTCACCATCAGAAACAATGTGCCAAGGAACATCCCAAGGAAAAACAGTCCGCCGTAAAGCGTGTAGAAGGACTGCTTATTCTCCTCGCGCCCCTTCATGTACGCATACTGGTAGCCGCTGCTCTTTTCCTCGCCGGACTGCTCCCATTCCAAAAGCGCCTCGTGAAGCCTGCCCTCCACCGCAAGCTTCTCCTTAGCATTTCCGTCAATGTCATACCCCATATTGTAATTGATGTACAGATCCACACGCTCATTCTTCCAGTTTTTCTCTATCGCAGCAAAAAGCTCACCAATCGCCGCCTCGTCCGGCACGATCAGGTAGTACATTCCCTGCGTTATCGTCATATATCCCTCCGCATCATCCTCCGGGAACTCACAGTGCTGCTTCACCTCATATCCGATATTCTCAATCGTCACACGGTCATATTCATAGGGGATCGTTCCTGCAACCGCCGCCTCGCCATCCGCAAGCGGCTCTACCTCCTGTCCGGTCAGTGCAACATAGTCCGCACGCGGAATCGCCATAAACAGGGCGACGTCGCTGATGTTATAATTCGTGCCAGCACCAACGCCGACGGGCGTCCATCTATCCTCCTGACACACCACCGTTGTTCCCATATTTAAGTATTCACGCCATCCGGTGACCACACGCCCAGATTCCCTTAGCACCTCCTCCGCCACTTTGGCGACCTCACGTTTATCCTCCGGCAGCGCCGTATAATATGCATTGATATTGACTTCCGAAGGATAGACTGACCTCATCGAATCCTCCAGACCTAAATACATACAGACCGTCGTCGACACCGTCACCAGCACCATCGTCGAGAGAATGCAGATATTTGCAAGCCCCACCGCGTTCTGCTTCATCCGGTAGATCATACCGGAAACCGTTGTGAAATGTCTCGTCTGGTAATAAAACTTTTTATTTCTGCGCAAAAGCTTTAGCAGCGCGATACTTCCCGCCGTAAACAGACAGTAAGTGCCGACAATAACAAGGAGTACCGCCACGAAAAACCATGTCAGCGCCGAAATCGCATCTGTCGTCGTCAGGGCAATGTAATAGCCGGCTCCGAGCGTCACAAGGCCGAGCAGCGTCAGTAAAAGCTTCGTCTTTGGCTCGCGCTCCCCCGCGCTCTTGCTGTGCAAAAGCTCGATTGGATTCGCCAGCTTAATCTGCATCAGATTATACAAAAAGGTTGCCGTATAGATAAGCAGAAACAGCTTCACCGTATTCATGCAGCCCGTGCCGGAAATGTAAAACGGAATGTTCGCCCCAATTCTCGTTAAACGGTATAAAATCATTTCCAAAAGCTTATGAAATACAATGCCAAATGCAAGCCCGCCTGCGATCGTCACTGCTGCAGTAAAAAGCTGCTCCAGCAGGAGCACCTTTGCGAGATGCTTCTTTTCCATACCCAGAATATTATAGATCCCAAGCTCCTTTTTCCTGCGTTTCATCAAAAAACTGTTTGTGTAAAATAAAAAAATACTGACAAAAACGCCGACCACCATAACGCCAAATGTTAAGATCATCCGAATATCCTGCGCTCCGCCGCCAAGACTGGAGAGTCCCGGATTGTCCTGCATTGCCATTACCAGATAAAACATTGCAACAGAGACGATTCCCGTCAGCAGATAGGGCAGGTAAAACCGCCGATTACTTTTCATATTGATAGCTGCCAGTTTTCTATATAATTGTATCACGATAAACCTCCCGCTTTCTTAGCTTTCCTCTACCTCATATGCAAACGCCTCCTTCACCGGAGTACTTCCCGCCGTTAAGACCGTAAGCGTATCTGAAATCCTTGCATATAACTCCTCGGTGCGCAGATTGCCGCGGTATAGCTGATGAAATACCTCGCCGTCCTTAATAAAGAGCACACGCTTTGCATGACTTGCCGCCTTCATCGAATGCGTCACCATAAGTATTGTCTGTCCTCCGTCATTGATGACGTTAAAAAGCGAAAGAAGGCTGTCTGTTGCCTTAGAATCCAATGCTCCGGTCGGCTCATCTGCCAAAATGAGCTGCGGCTTTGTGATCAGCGCCCGCGCGACCGCCGTCCGCTGCTTCTGCCCGCCTGATATTTCATACGGAAACTTATCCAAGAGCTCTGTGATCCCAAGCTTTCCTGCAATCGGCAAAAGCCTTGGTTCCATCTCCTCTGCCGCCACACCGGAGAGCACGAGCGGCAGTAAAATATTATCCCTGACGGAAAAGGTGTCAAGCAGATTAAAATCCTGAAACACAAATCCAAGATTGTCTCTGCGGAATGCCGAAATTTCTTTTTCACGAATTTCAACAATATTCCTTCCGTTTAAAAAAACCTCTCCTCCGGTCGGCTTATCAAGCGCCGCCAAGATATTAAGAAGCGTTGTCTTTCCCGAACCGGATTCGCCCATGATCGCCACATATTCGCCCTCCTCCACGGAGAAGTTCAGATTTGACAACGCCTGTACCTGATTGCCGCCAAACCGCGTCGTATAAATCTTCTTTAAATTCTTTACCTCTAAGATCGCCATAACAATTCCTTTCTGCACTCTGCTCATTTCTGTTTCTTTATGCTTAGTATAACAAAGAGGGGAAGTGCCAGCCATTGCTTCCGCTTACATTTCCCCTCTTATTTCTTACATTTTTGTAAGATAGCTGTGATTTATATATATTTTCGCAATCCTGCATACTGCGCATTTTTGCTGAGCGCTCTTTTATAGAGCATCAACGATAATCCGTACTGTACCGCGCTTCCAAGAAGAATTGCCACAAAGCCGCTGCATGCCGCAGCGGGGATCGATACGCTGCGAAGCGCCCCAAGTGCCGCGCCAACCTCAATGACGCTTGTGCCGATCACAAATGCGATGATAAACAGTGCAGTTCCCATGACATAGGTCTTATACGCAATTCCATAATAGGTCATGATCAAAAAAATCTCAAATGTAAACAGTACAAGTATCATCACCATATCCTCCCGCATTTCCGGCCTTGCATTTAAGCGGAGCAGACTGATGATAAGTACTCCTCCATAGGTCAGAACAAACGCTCCTGCTGTCAAAGCTGTCGGAACTGACGTCTGCAGCGCTTTTTTCCACCGCGACGTCTGTACCAGATCTGACACGGACAGCGAAGACAGCAGCTGCGCCGGATACATTGCCGAAATCAGCAGCAGGTACCCTCCCAGATACCACGTTTCAACGCTCATGGTAAAAAGCACCAGACCGAGCAGGAAAAAAATCCCGCCTGACAATACTGTCGTTTTTATGCCCCACGAATAGCACAATAGTTTAAGCCCCAGCTTCATCGATTTCATCATAATAGCTCCTCTCCAAACGTTTCTCAATCATTCGCAGCCCCATCACAGCAGAAAACACTGCTGCCGGTATGAGCAGCGCCGCCATAAGCACAGGGCTCTTTCCAACAAGAACGATCCCCGCCCCAAATCCGACATCGGCAAAGGCTGACGCGATCAATCCAGCCCATGTCAGCTCAAAAAACCTCACAATCGTCACAAATGCCGTCAGCAGCACAGCTGTCAGCAAGCACAGTGCAAACGTCTGCATCCACAGACTCCCTGTCATACGGAAAACATCTTTTGCCGCGCCAAGAGCAATACATCCGACTGCCACTGCCGCAATATAAATCATCTGCCGGAACAGATTGCACACAAGTGCACTTCTCATCACGCCAAGACCTCTGTCGGAGGACTTGATATATTCCGGCAGCCCAACCCCGCGTGCGGCGATCCCTCCAAAGCTCAGCCGGTCCGCCATGATCTCTACCGACAGCAATACGAACATTGCCGCAAGACCTCCAAACAGTACCGCAGTGATGACTGCCAACAGCGGAAGCAGCAAAAATACGATCAGACGATACAGCCTTGTCGAAAAAGTAAGGTAACATTTTATCATCCTTCTCAAACTCACGTCCCTCCTAACTGCACATGTCCTACTAAAGGTTCAGCTTTGAATTTGCCCTCATGACTGCAACGCTGATCTGTGACAGAGACGGCGTCTCCGTATAAATATCCATCCCCGCCAGTCCGTCCAGCCTTTCTGCCAGACAAATCCCCTCAAAGCCATACGAGCTTCCGGTGTAGCTGAACAGATGCTTCTTTGCCTCCTCAGCATCCTTCGCCTCTCCCTTCACGAGCACATATTTTTCCTTCAAATCCTCCACAAATCCGGCTTCTACGATCGTTCCATGCTCCATGATCACGCAATAATCGGTCACATGCTCCATATCTGCGATGTTGTGTGTGGAGAAAAGAACACTGTGCTCTCCGCCTCCCTCCTCAAGATACTGACGTATCATACCGCAGAGACAGTCGCGCATCAGCGGGTCCAACGGCGATGCAGGCTCATCCATGATCAGACACTCCGTTTTGCGCGCGAGCGCTGCTGCCAGCGCAAGCTTCATCCTGTTTCCATCGGACAGGCTTGACACTTTTTTCTTTCCGCTCTCATCAATACCAAGCCCCTTACACAATTCCCGGTAACGCGCACCGTCAAATGTCTCAAACAAAAGTCCGCTCACCTCTGCCGTCTGCGCGACTGTCCAGTGCGGCAGAAAATAATTGCCAGGTCCGGTGTAGCCGATACGCTCCTTTACCTTCTCCACGTCCGTCTCCTTCTCATCAAAATAGCGGATATTCCCCTGATAATCAAGACGGATGCCGGTCATGATATTGATGAGCGTACTCTTTCCCGCTCCGTTTTCCCCGATCAGCGCCGTAGCAAAGCCCTTCGGTATCGCAAGACTTGCAATGTCCAGCTCAAAGCCCTTGTATTTTTTCTTGATATCTGTTGCCTCTATTACATATTCCATCCTCATCGCTCTCCCTCCTCCGGCATCTGCTGCAATGCCTTTAATGTGTCAGCCAGCTCCTGCTCTGTCATGCCCGCAATCTTTGCAGCATGGATCGCCTCCAGCAGACACTCCTCTACCTTTCGCAGGTGCTGCTCCCTTAGCATCTCGCTGTCCTGCGCATTGACATAAAATCCCTTGCCCTGCACCGCTGTGACAAGCCCTTCCGCTTCCAGCTGTTCGTATGCCTTCATCGTTGTGATGACGCTGATCTTTAAATCCTTCGCCAGACTGCGGATTGACGGCAGATATTCGCCCTGCGACAGCTTTCCCGCAAGAATATCCGTCTTGAGCGCCTCTGCTATCTGCTGATAGATCGGCACGCCGGAATTTTGTAATATCTTCAATGTATACTCCCCCTTTCCATTAACCTCTCTTTCTGTTTATATGTTATATATACAGTATATGCAGATATTTGTCAAGATGATTTTAAAATAGAATGAAAATTTCTTTGGATTTCTCAATCATTTGTGATACGATAATTCAAACAATATGATCGGTATTCCCGGATTGGAGGCGATACGCTTGCTTTTCAAAAAACTCCTTGGCTCATCCCGCATACTATTTCTTCCGCTCTTATCCGTCGCCCTCCTGCTTCTCCTTGTCCTTGTCCGTTTCCCCTATTCCCGGACAGAACTCGCTGCCATAGAGGAGCAGGGAACCTTTTCAACACCCGCACAAACACTGTTTCTTACCGACAGCGTACATACCGCTTCGGAAACTTCCTTTTACTACCTTTGGAAAACTGCGGACGGCGAGCTGTATCTTTCTACAGCAACACGCTTTCCGTTTTGGAAGTCCTACGATCTGTCCAAGCCTGTGACCTTCCAACGAGCAGAGCTTTACCAGCACTCTGACTTTTTCCATAAGGTCACACTCTCCTATCACGAAAATGAGCTGTCACTGGACGAGGAGACACAGCTCTCCTTCAGTGTATTGGCGCTTCCATTTGCTTTTCTGGTACTCCTTTGGAATTTTTTTGCCGCCTGTAAGGAGAAAAAGAGGCGCGCGCAGTAGAAAATTTTCATAGATTTTATAAAACCGCCATGCTGCAATAAAGTCATCGATAAATCGAAATTTTATTACAAAGAAGAAGGATAATGAACAACGCAAAACTCCAAGCGCAAAAGAACACACTTGTAAAAAAGCAGCTTATGGACGAGAGCGACAACCTGCTCGACTACACGCAGGGAAATACCAAGGAGAGACTCCTCGGCAAATGGGGGGGGGGGCAGTGGAGACCGGGCTGGATTTATTTTACAGAGCAGAAAATTATCTGCTTCTGGGGAGTTTTGGGATATCTTGAAATCCCCTACAACAGTATTCGTGCCCTTAGCAAATCTACCCAAATGTTTTTACCATTTGGGATTACGATCACTTATACTGATAAGAACGGAAAGGTGGTTGAAGACAAAATCTCCGTACAAAAGCGCAATGAAAGGATAAATCTGATTTCCGAAAGAAGCGGTGTGCAGGTTTCCTGAGGTTTGTCATAAAAAGGAACAGGGAGGCCCGCAAGCAGGCTTCCCTGTTCCTGTTACCCCTCTATTTCCTTTTCCTCAAACCGTATCATCACGCATGTGCCGTTTCCCTCCTGTGAGGTAATCGAAAATCCATGTCCAAGCTTTTTTAAAATCCGACTGCACAGATATAGCCCAATGCCTGTTGATCGTGAATCCGCATGTCCATTGTAACCGGTATAGCCCATTTCACACACCCGGGGCAAATCCTCTGTTCGGATTCCAATTCCCGTATCCTGAACCACCAGACAATCCTTCCTCATAAAAATGGAAATACTTCCCTTTTGCGTGTATTTTAAAGCATTGGAGAGTAACTGACCAAGCACAAAATTCAGCCATTTCTCATCTGTCAGCACTCTCTGCCCGATTGGTTCATAGCAGAGACTGATTTTCTTTCGGATAAATTGCTTTGCGTACTTGCGCACCGCCTCTCGGATCACGTCATCCAATTCTACTCTCCGAAAGACAAAATCGCTGCTCTCAGATTCCAGCCGTGTATATGACAATGCCATCTCCACATACTGCTCAATCCGAAAAAGCTCTGCCAGCTCCTCTGCGCGACGCCCTTCCCCTCCTTTTTCCTCCTCCAGCAAAAGCTTCAATGCTGCTATCGGCGTTTTGATCTGGTGCACCCACATCGTATAGTATTCCGTCTGCTCCTTTTCATGGGAAAGCATCCGTTGCTCCAGTTGCTGCTTTTTTACAAACAGTGCCCGCAGTAATTCCTGATACCGACACTCCGCCGGGTCAATGCAATCAGGCAGTCCGCGCAGCGAAATATCGACCGCTGCCCCAAGCTCCGCAAGCCTACGACACCGCCTGTGACAAGCATAATATCCCGCTCCAAGTACAACTGCAAACAGTATCGCACACAAACATATTCCGTACAAAATCTCATGGCTCGGTACATTATTTAGAAGCAGAAGCACGGTCATCAGAATGCCAAACAGACAGACTATGCTTATCCACCGAATATTTGCTCTTATGTAATCAAAAAAATTTACTCTGTCCATTCCAAAAGCTTTTGATCCACCCCTGCTATCCAATGCGATAGCCAATCCCTTTCTTCGTAATGATAAAATTCTCCAGCCCGATTCCATCCAGCTTCTTACGCAAACGATTGACATTAACCGAGAGCGTATTCTCATCCACAAAGCTGTCGCTCTCCCACAATTTTTCCATCAAAAGCTCTCTTGAGACCACCTTCTCCTTGTGCTCCATCAATGTCTGCAGAATGCGCAGCTCATTCTTGGTCAGTTCCAGCTTTTCCTCTCCATAGCTTACCGTCGCCTCCGCCGGATAAAGAAATACTCCCTGATGGGAAAGCACCTCGCCCTCCCCACTAAAATCATAGGTGCGGCGCAGCATTGCCTGTACCTTTACCGTCAGTACGTCAAGATCAAACGGCTTTGCAATAAAATCATCTGCCCCCATATTGACTGCCATAACGATGTTCATATTATCTGCCGCCGAGGAGAGAAAAATAATCGGCACGGTGGAAATTTTGCGGATTTCGGCGCACCAGTGATAGCCGTTCAAAAGAGGAAGTTTAATATCCATCAGCACAAGCTGCGGTGCAAACGCCGAAAATTCCTGCAATACAGCAGAAAAATCCTGCGCACATGCAACCGTATAATCCCAACTCTCCAAATGACGCCTGACGCTGCGCGCGATAATCTCATCATCCTCCACCACAAAAATGCGATACATCTGCTCTCCTGCCTTTTCTCTTTTTTACCACAGCTCCGCGAGCTCATAAATCAGCCGCTCTGTCTTATCCCATCCCAGACACGGGTCTGTGATCGACTTGCCATAGCAGCCGTCGCCAACCTTCTGCGCGCCGTCCTCCAGATAGCTCTCGATCATCAGGCCCTTGATCAGATCGTGAATCTCCCCGGAAACCCTGCAGCTATGCATAATATCCTTACTGATACGCATCTGCTCCAAAAACTGCTTACCGGAATTGGAATGATTGGTGTCTATGATAACGGCAGGATTTTCCAGTGCCTTTCCGCCGGATGCATCTGTCTGACGATAAGCCTCCAGCAGATTTTGCAAATCCTCATAATGATAATTCGGGATGTTCCGTCCAAACTTATCGACATAGCCGCGCAGGATCGCATGTGCAAACGGATTCCCGTTTGTTTTTACCTCCCAGCCGCGGTAGAGAAACATATGACCGTTCTGCGCCGCAGTAATGGAATTCATCATCACTGCAATATCGCCTCCGGTCGGATTTTTCATGCCGACCGGAATCCCGACACCGCTTGCCGTTAATCTGTGCTGCTGGTTCTCGACCGAGCGCGCGCCCACCGCAACATAGGACAGAAGATCAGACAAATATCTATGATTCTCCGGATAAAGCATCTCATCCGCACAGGTAAAACCGGTCTCCTCTGCGGCCCGCTTATGTAGCTGACGAATGGCGATGATGCCCTTTAGCATATCAGACTCCTTCTCAGGGTCCGGCTGGTGCAGCATCCCCTTATAACCAACACCCATTGTCCGCGGCTTATTCGTATAAATCCGCGGAATAATGAAAATCTTCTCCTCCACCTTCTCCTGCACTGCCCGAAGCCTTGTGATATACGCAAGGACCGCATCCTCATTGTCCGCAGAGCAGGGACCGATGATCAAGAGCAGCTTATTGGATTTCCCCTCAAAAATATTGCGGATTTCCTCATCCCGCCTCGCTTTTACCGCCGCGATCTCAGCGCCGATCGGATATTGCTCCTTTAGCTCCTTCGGTGTCGGCAGCTTCCTTAAAAATTCCATTTCCATCTCTGTCTGTTCCTCCATTTCAAAGCGTTTGCTCCCAATGTAAATTTTCAGCAAAGCCTTCCTCACTGTACCCGTTCTTCTTTCCCAAATGAAACTTTAACGAATTGCAGTAAAAAACTATTGTTAGTATGATAACGCTTTCCCTGTGGACTGTCAATCAATTTTTCTTTGTCGCTGCAAGCGTTTCTTTTGGATCGTCCGGCAAGGGAGCTGCAAGCTTCCTCAAAAAACTGACTGTAAACGGCAGCGCCGTGAAAAATGCGAGTACATCCGCCACCGTCTGCGCGATCTCAACGCCAAACAAACCGAACGCCTGCGAAAATACCACAATGATTGGTATAAAATAAAGTCCGCTTCTTAGCATCGATAAAAATGTCGCAATTTTATTTTTCCCAACGCTCTGAAACATCATATTCGCACATATGGAAAGCGGCTGAAAAAACAGCGCCGCAAGCTGCGCCGTCAGGGCAACCTTCCCAACCTCAATGACTGCCGGATCATTCCTGAAGAATGCCACAAGCTGCGCAGGGGCGAGAAGCCCGATGAGCGCGGCACCGCCAAGCAGCACCTCCCCTGCACACAACGTGAAGAAAAATCCCTTGCGCACACGGTCATATTTCTTTGCTCCATAGTTGAACGCCGCCACCGGCTGAAATCCCTGTCCGATCCCAAGTCCAACTGAAAAAAGAAAGAAACAAATACGGTTTACGATCGACATCGCCGCTACCGCGGCGTCTCCGTACATTCCTGCCTGACCGTTTAACAGCATCGTCGCAATGCTGGAAAGCCCCTGACGCATAAGGCTTGGCAAACCTGTCTTACAGATCATCGCAAGCTCTGAAATATTTTTGGTCACATAACGAAACGAAATACGGCTCTGTGTTTTTCCTCCAAAAAACATAACCAGCAAAAGAAAGAAGCTGATCGTCTGGGATAAAGCCGTTGCAATTCCTGCTCCCTCTACCCCAAATCCCATTTTTTCCATCAAGAGCCAGTCGCCAAAAATATTAAGCACGCTTCCTGTCGTAAGACCGACCATAGCAATCGCCGCGCGTCCCTCATACCGCAAAATATTATTGAGCACACAGCTGCTTGCCATAAACGGCGCCGCCGCGAGGATAAACCCCGCATATGTTTTTGCATACGGCAATATGGTATCCGTACTCCCAAGAAGCCTTACCAGCGGCTCTAAAAACAAAAATCCAAACAATGTGATCGCACCGCCCGCCGCAAGCGAAGCAAAAAAGCTCGTGGACGCAAACCGCGAGGCGCTCTCCACATCCCTTGCGCCCAAACGCCTTGATATGATACTGCCCGCCCCATGTCCAAACATAAAACCGAATGCCTGTATGATCGCCATAAGTCCAAATACAACCCCGATGGCGCCGGAGGCGCTTGTCCCCAGCCGCCCCACAAAATAGGTGTCCGCCATATTATAAATATTGGTGACAAGCATACTGATCGTCGTCGGGATTCCAAGCATGATGATCAGCCTTGAGATAGGCGTCTCTGTCATTTTTTTATATTGTTCATTTTCCTGCTGCATAGTATGTCATAACCTTTCTCATCCGTTTTCTCCTATCATACTCCCCCGGCTGTCGAAAGACAATTATTAAAAATACTGATATTTTTTTCTTTTTACCACAAAGCAGATGATCGTGACGAGCAGCGCCAATGCCTCCGCCGCCACGACTGCAAACCAGACGCCGTTTAATCCGAAAAGCGCAGGCAGCACGAGTATCATGACGATCTGAAACAGAAGCGTCCTCACAAAAGAAATCAGCGCCGATACCGGACCGTCATTGAGCGCCGTAAAAAATGCCGAGCCAAAAATATTAAAGCCGCTGATCAGGTAGGACAACGAATAAATCTGTATCGCAATTTTTGTCATTTCCATTAATTCGCGGTCGTAGGAAACAAAGATTCCGGCAAGCCCCTCCGAGAGGATTTCCGAGAGCGCCGTCAATCCAACCGCCACCGCCGTAATGAGCAGCAGACTTTTTCGCAGCAGGCTTTTCAGCTCTTTTTTATTCCCTGCTCCGTAATGGTAACCCACAATCGGCGCAGCCCCAATCGCATAGCCAAGATACGTTCCCGTAAAAATAAATGATACATACATGATCACACCGTAGGCAGATACGCCGTTTTCTCCCACCAAACGCATCAGCTGAAGATTATACAGCATGTTTAACAGCGATGTGGAAAGATTGGTCAGCATCTCTGATGATCCGTTTGCACAGCTTTTTAGGATTGGCTTCCACTCAAGGCGAAAGCGCACCAGCTGAAGCAGACTCGTGTTTTTGCGCCAAAAATAAATAAGCGGTATCACACCGCCGACCACCTGACTAAGCGCCGTTGCCGCCGCCGCGCCCACAAGCCCCCACGGAAATACATAAATAAAAAGAAAATCCAAAACCATGTTCGTCAGTCCCGCCGCAATGGATATGCCAAGCCCAAGCTTTGGTCGTTCTGCGGTCACAAGAAAGCTCTGAAAGCAATTTTGCAGCATAAATGGCGCAAGTCCGAGCATCAACGAGCTTCCATATATCACGCAGCCCTCCAGCAGCTCGCCTTCTGCCCCGAGCAGCATCGAAATCGGACGTATAAACGCGATCCCCAAAATCGTCAGCAATACACCTGCCACGCCTACAAATGCAACCAGCATCGAAAAATATTCGTTCGCCTTTTGTTTCTTGCCCTCGCCAAGCGTCATGGAGACAAGCGCACTTCCTCCCGTGCCGATCATAAACCCGACTGCCGAAAGCATCATCGGAAACGGAAAAATGAGATTCACTGCTGCAAACGCCTCGCTTCCGAGAACATTTGACACAAAAATTCCATCCACCACACTATAAAGAGAGGTGACGATCATCATCGTAATCGTCGGCAGCGTAAAGCGCATTAGTTTTGTATAATTAAAATGTTCTGATAACTGTATATTCATTCTGACCTCTTGCCTTCCTTTCTTCCGTATTGCCTCGCTTTCTCTGTCTGTTTCACAAGCGCCTGAAAATATTGTTCCGTCAACTCCAAAAGCCGGCGGCTTTCCGTCTCTCCAAGCGCGTCAAACGCAGCATTTTCCATCTCCATGACCGGTCGTATCTTCTCCTCTGCCAGCACGCTCCCTCGTTCTGTTAAAAAAATATGTTTATCGCGTCCATGCCCGCTTTTCATATAAAGATACCCCTCGTCCTCCAGCTTGCGGATTGCAGAGTGGATCGTTTGTTTGCTCACGCATACCGCCCTGCAGATATCCCGCTGCAGACATCCCTCTCCCTGCTCACAAACGACATAGAGAATCCAGAATGCGCTCTCTGATAATCCGCTCGCAGCCGCAAGACTGTGATAAAATTCATCAAACTCCCGATACTGTCTGTTGTATTTTTGAAGCTCCTTTCCCGCGTAGCCCTTTTCCATATTTCCTCCATTCCAAGCAGTTATGCTTTCAATAATTCCCTTCTCCATTCAGTCTTTCTTCTCCGTTAGTCCGAAATCATACTCGCAGTGCTATTATATGTAGATTTTTGTTTTTTGTCAATGGAATGGATAAGTTTAAACAAAACATCCGTTTCTTCTATCCTAAATCCCCCTGTTTGGTTTGTCCTTTTCGTTTGTAAAGACACCTCCTCGGAACGGTAACATGCTTCATCCTATGGAAATTAATCGCTATGTGCGAAATCATAAGAATTTGCCAGCAAAACTCCCCCTTTAGACCGGCAGCATAAGCAGCCGCTGACATGACTGACAGCCACGCACGCTTTCTGTTCCTAGCGTCTGCCGCATCGCCGGAAATACTTTTTCATCCGTAGACTTCCATAGGAATTTCATTCTGTATGACTTTTCCATAAATAAAAAACAGACCGCCGACACTTTCACTTAGGGCTGTGTGTCAATGGTCTGTTCTCTATATTTAGGATTCGGTGCAGGCAGTTTGTCTATCTACAAGTTCATGCTTTTATTTAAATAAGTTTCTACCCGAATTATTGAAAATGATCGAGACAGCACACTAGCACACTCTGCGTCTGCAGTTCTGACAATCAGTCCGCTGCCGGGAAAGGCGGTTTGTAACATTTTCCTTTGTTTCTGTCACAACATCCTTCTCTCTATTGAAAGTGAACTGTACCAGTTGTCCGTTTTCCTCCAGCTCATGGAGTACTCCCTCCACATTATAGTAGTTGATCTGGATATTTCCTACAAAATACATGTAACATTTCCCGCAGCATCATAGGTATACGCTGTGGTATGCCCCTCTCCATCGGTGGCGCTTATCCTGTTGCCGTCCTCCACGCCGATGATGTTTCCTCTCGCGTCAAAAATAAGCGTTTGCGCGCTTCCTCCGGCGGTGCAGATACCCGTCCTGTTGCCAGCCATGTCATAGGAAAATGATGCCCCTGCTCCCGTGCCGTCCTGCCGGCAGATAACGTGTCCGTCCGCATCATAAGTGTTGCAGATGAGCACATGACCGTCCGATCCTACCACTGTGCGGATGCGCCCCTGCATGTCATAAGTATAAACATACCCTACACCGTCATCCACGGCAGCATCATACTGGTTCGGGCGCACCAGCTTTGCCAGCTGCCCATTTCCATGATAAAAGCTGCGGGTGACACTGCCATCTCGCAACATTCAGAAATTTAAAGCTTTCACGCTTCAAAGAAGATTCCTCTTTCTTCCAGGGCTACTAGTGCCTTATCAAAAAATGGAAGCTCTGCCTTGGCTATAGCTTCTTTACAAATTTCATCATCAAAGAATTGTTCTGGTATCTCTATCACATTTATTTTTATCTCCATTCCATATCTCTTTGCTAATTTAATAAATGCAATAGAATATATATCCAAAATTTGAGAATATCCCACTGGTTCTTTACGATATTCCATTATCATTTTCATCAACAACTCTTGTAATTTTTTCTCATCTCTGTTCAGTATAGCTTCAATTCTTAATTTTTCCCCCTCTCCTAACCACATGTTGTCAGGTTTTTTAGGGTTAAACTCTCCTTCTAAACTATCTAAGAGTTCTTTTACTTTTTCTTCGTTTTGATTAAATAAATGTATGTAGATATGCTCCATACCTTCGATTGTCTTTGGAAACGCTTGATTGCAGGCTATCATTTGAAGAAGCCCTAAATCAAAAGCGCAAACAATACTTTCTGCATTTGTAACATGCCTCTGACTTTTCAACTCTGATGTATCAAATAATTTCCCCATAATAGCAGCCATCCCTGACAAATATGTATAGGCAATACTACATTTAATCCCCCTATTACCGCTTAAGTAAACATCTCTAGCTGCAATTTCATAGCTTAAATGTACATTGAAATAAAATGAACAATAATTTTGTTGATCACATACTTTCATTCTTTCCAAACGCTTCTCTAGGTTAATCAATGCAGGAATCCCTTTTAATTGTTTCCATACCTTTTCTTTATTTTTTAATTCTTTATCCCATTTCGGTGATTTATAAGTTAATTTCATCTTCCAATCCTTTTATATTTTATGTGACATGAGTTTTTAAAATCGTCAAGTGAGTTCATTCTATTATTCTTAATTCACCCTTCTCGCCAGACATTAACTTATAGAGCATTAGTTTAAAATTGTCACCCCAATTTATAAGGCAATCATCAAATCCTGTAAAATAAAATCCTGTTTCAGACAAAAATAATGTCATATTTTCCTTTTCTATGTCTCCAATTATTAATAAATTATCTTGCAAGCACTCATTATATTCTTCTACTACATCCATTGTTATTGTCCTTTGGGCTTCTATTGGATTTAATCTAAGGAGTACATCCTGTTTCCAAACAGGATGATTATAATGAATTTCTAAACCAGCATATTTCTCTATAAACTGAATTTGTTTCACATTATAATAATAACCGCACTCTTCATACATATATAATATAGAAGAAATATCTACTTTCCTTTCTTCAAAGTAACCTGCTTGTTTTAAAAGATTATCTACTTTTTCCATTATCTCTCTCCTACTATTCTGTAAAATAATCTCTCGCAATCTTCATCCCAGTAAAAGCAAATCTTTTCGATTCCTTTCTCTCCCCTACTCCTGCTCCAAATATGTACGTTTGATCACGCCGCAAATGACTCCAAAGCCACCCAGAACAACAGCATATCCCACGAAAAACTTTATGATAAAAGCCGTCGAGTCCGTCTGGAACAATATTTTTTCCTCCCCGTTTCTGTGCAGCACGATTTTTTTCATTCCTAAAAATGAAGAATATTCCAGATTTGTCCGATTCTGTCTGCGTGCCGCTTCCAATGTGACAGAACGGCTCTTGATATTTAATCTCTCCCAATATATATCCTGTTTGCCGCTTTCCCGCAGCGTTCCGTCCGGCTCATAGACATACGCGTTGTCTGACCTGTTCGGAAAGATATAGATTCCGTCCTGCAAATACATGGAGTAGGTATCTGCAATATTTTCAACGGAAAAAATTCTCATAAGAGCTCCGTTCCCGTCAAACACCATGATGTCCTTGTCCTCCGTACCGATGACAATATGCTCCTCATCACTCCAGCCATATCCCTCAATGTCATCCGCCGCCAACGTGTAAAAGACAGGATAAAAAACCAGAAGCAATAAAAATCCCATCAGACGGATGACCTTATAATATTTTTGATAATATGCTCTCTTATCCATGCAGCCCCTCCTCCGGCTCTATGCCGCTTCCCGATAGACACAGTCCGTTGTTTGAAGCAATCGTATCTCCTGTCACAGACAGCTCACACCCGGAAAGGATTCCATCCACATATCCTTCCGCAAAAACTCATTTGTCAAAATTGCCATGCCACTAAGCGCCAAAAGCACCGAACAATGATATTGATCTTGTCCCTCATCATTCGTGTCCTTTAGATTGTGGATTTTCAAACATTTGTTACACTGACCGTCAAAAAATTCCGCAGTACCTGATTCAGTGTCTTCCAGCCAAGCAGACGCATGGAGTATTCGCCGATAGCGGTATACTGGTAAAATTTTTTGCCTTTTGATATTGTGTTATCCTTGTCATGCGGGAAGCTCCTTTTTCTATCTTTTGTGATAATTCAAATATAACACAAAAAGAGCTGTTCCTGCATTTTAATTATTCAGTTTAAAATTTCTTTTAGAAAAATGTCCCGCTTTCCTCTCTTTTGAAAAACTGCTGCCTGCAATATTTCACAAATCCGTGTTTGTATATTTCCGCCGATAATGCTAAAATAAATATCAGGAAGCTTGCAGACATGCAAAGGAGGTTATGGATATGAATGAAAAGCTGTATAAAACGGTAGGCGGTATCGGCGCTGCCAATCTTGCAATCGGAATCTGCGTTCTGATCGGCGGAATCACTTCCGGTATTCTTCTCATCGTAAACGGCGGCAGACTGCTGAAGCAAAAATCAAACATTACGTTTTAACACGCTTCGGAAAAAATAATTTCCAAAGCAGGAATACTCCTGCCAAAAATCCCAGGACGGAAAACCCAACACTTTGAAACCAGAGCAGCTCAAGGCTGCTCTTTTCTGCTACAAATAACTCCGCCATATCGTTTTGCAATTTCAAAAAGCTCTGCTCCAGTTGATCAAAATCTGACCACTTTCCCGGAATCAGCTCCATCCAGTAGGGCGCTTCCAAGAAATCGTACCGCAGACAGCTCCCCTCTAAGCCATAGCCTGCCAGAAACTGCTCCGCAGTCCTGCCCTTTGTCCGCTGCGCTTCTGCCGCAATCGTCACACGCCCGAAAGCCGCCTCCCTGGAATTATTTTCTATAATGACAAGCTCCGCAGGTTCCTTTAAAATGCCGCGCACCGTATAGATCTCTCCCTTGTAGCGCAACCTGTTTCCTGCCGCACGGCGGGTTCCAAACAGCTCCTGTGCCGTTTTCTCCCCGATCAGACAGCCGTTTTCTCCTGTTTCACCAAGCAGCTGCCCCTCCGGCAGCAGCAGCGCCGGCGAGCCGCAAAATTCTAGGACATTCGTAAAAACAGTGCCCGTCCCATGCTCATTTGTCACACTTCTGTTCTTATATTCCTGCCAGGCAACAAAGTCGACCGCATCCTCTGCCCGCTGCTGCGCATCGCGGATTGCCTGTGCCACGGCGCCGCTCATCGGCTCATTTTCAAAAAGAATGCTGATATTTCGCTGGAGATCATGCGCCTTTTGCATTGACAAGCCCGACAACACGATGCAGACGCACGCCGTAAGAAGAACCGCCGCCCACCTGACTGCAAACAAACGCTCCTCCCCTTCTATCCGGCGTTTCATGGCTTTTGCAGGCGCACCTTGCTGCCTGCATCAATGTAGCGGCTGGAATCGACGATCACC
>Avalanche_p1__coassemble_705_pt1 | contig 36940 bp, 27 predicted proteins | sample Avalanche_p1__metabat2_low_PE_018 | metagenome-assembled genome bin Avalanche_p1 | reverse complement strand
ATAAAAACGGAGCTGTTGCTCCAGTAGATTATTTATCTACTTTTGCAACAGCCCCAATTTTTTGGACATAAGAGTGGCTCGCGAAGCGTGTCGCTCGTTGTTGGCATAAGAGCAAATATCCAATTTCTCCCGCTTTGAGTCAGAGCCGTTTATTTTCCAACATCCCCTGCTGTATAAAACTCTTGTAAAATCCAAAAACTTCTGTAAAATGAAACGTAGACAAAAAGTATGAAGAACAGATTGGATGACGGGAGAGAGACATGTTTTTAATCGTAGGACTTGGCAATCCGGGCAGACAGTATGAGCAGACGAGACATAATATCGGTTTTGATGCGGTGGATGCTCTTGCGGAGCAATATCAGATCAGTGTCAGTGAGAAAAAGCATAAGGCGCTTTGCGGCAAGGGCGTGATCGCGGGGGAGAAGGTCGTGCTGGCAAAGCCGCAGACCTATATGAACCTAAGCGGCGAGAGTGTGGCGGAGCTTTTACATTATTATAAGCTTGACGCCGAGAGCGAGCTGCTGGTGATCTTTGACGACATCAGCCTTGCGCCGGGCGGCATTCGGATTCGTAAGAAGGGAAGCGCGGGCGGACATAACGGCATCAAAAATATCATTGCGCAGACAGGTACGCAGAATTTTATGCGGATTAAGCTGGGAGTCGGGGAAAAGCCGGAGGGCTGGGATTTGGCGGATCATGTGCTGGGGCGTTTTTCGGCAGCGGAGCGAAGCCTGACAGAGAGCGCCGTTTCTGACGCTGTGACAGCGGCAGAAATGATTTTGCGCGGTGACATTGATAAGGCAATGAACAGATTTAATGGAAAGAAGCAGGAGGGTTAAGTGCGGACATTCACAGAACCCATGAAGGGGTTAAGGGAAATCTGTGATCTTGAGGAGGCGCTGCCAAAGCTGGCAGGCGTGGCTCAGATTTCGGGCTGCATCGACGCAGCAAAACCACATATGATGTACAGCATTCACAATGGTTCGGGCAGCCGGATCATTGTGACATTTCATGAGCAAAAGGCGCGAGAGCTCTGGGAGGAATACCGCTTTTTTGATCAGAAGGCAGTATATTATCCGGCGAAGGATATTTTGTTTTATCAGTCGGACATACGCGGCAATGTGCTGACGGCAGAGCGCATCAATGCGCTAAAACGGATTGCGGAGGAGAAGGAATGTACCGTGATCACAACGTTTGACGGACTGATGAACCCGATGCCAAGTCCCGAAAAGTTTATTCAGGCGGTGCGAAAGATCGTGGTGGGTGATCCCCTTGAACTGGAGGAGTTTGCAAGGCATCTCGCGGAACTCGGCTACGAGAAGAATTATCAGGCGCAGACGCAGGGGGAGTTCTCCGTGCGCGGCGGCATCGTCGATATTTTTCCGCTGACGGAGGAGAATCCGATCCGCATCGAGCTGTGGGATGATGAGGTCGATTCGATCCGCTCGTTTGACGCGGAAAGCCAGCGTTCGATTGAAAATTTAGAGGAAGTGCATATCTACCCGGCGTGCGAGCTTGTGCTTACGGAGGAGGAGCGCAGAGAGGGAATTGCGCGTATCCAAAAGGAGGCAAAGAAGGTTTCCGATCAGATGCGCGGCGAGATGAAAACAGAGGAGGCGCATCGGGTGCGTACGGCTGCCGATCAGCTTGCCGAGGAGGCGTGCGAGCTTGGAGTCAGCGCAGGGCTTGATGCATATCTGTCCTATTTCTGCGAGGAGCGCGCGTCGCTGCTCGACTATTTTGACGTCGAAAATACGCTGATTTTTCTGGATGAGGTTCCAAGAGCCATTGAGCGGGGAATCGCGACAGAGACAGAGTTTTCCGAGAGCATGAAGCAGCGTCTGGAAAAGGGCTATATTCTGCCGGGACAGATGCGGGAGCTTTTTACCTGTAAGGAGATACTGGCAAAGCTGGAGCGGCGCAAATGTATTTCCTTGGTTGCGCTTGAGACAAAAAATCCGCATCTTGAGCTGAAGCTGCGGTTCCAGCTCCAGACAAAGACAGTCAACCCGTTCAATAACAGCTTTGAACTGCTGGTAAAGGATTTGGCGCGTTATAAAAAGAACGGGTATGGAGTCGTCCTGCTCTCCGGTTCGCGCACAAGAGCAAAGCGTCTTGCGGAGGATTTGATGAACGAGGGGTTAAACGCCTTTTACAGCGAGAGCTTTGCGCAGGCGGTAAAGCCGGGAGAGATCATGACAGGCTATGGCAAGATCAAAAAAGGCTATGAATACCCGCTGATCCGGTTTGTCGTAATTTCCGAGAGCGATATTTTCGGCGGAGAGAAGAAGAAAAAGAAACGCCGGCGCATCTATGAGGGAGAGAAGATCGCGGGCTTTACGGATTTAAGCATCGGCGATTATGTCGTGCATGAGAGTCATGGGCTTGGCATTTACCGAGGGATCGAAAAGATTGAGGTCGATAAGACCGAGAAGGATTATATTAAGATTGAGTACGCCGGAGGCGGCAATCTTTATATTCTGGCGACACAGTTGGAGCTGATCCAAAAATACGCAGGCGCGGACGCCAAAAAGCCGAAGCTTAACAAGCTGGGCGGGCAGGAATGGAATAAAACAAAGTCGAGGGTGCGCGGCGCGGTAAAGGAGATCGCGGAGGATTTGGTAAAGCTTTATGCGGCGCGGCAGAGTGAGAGCGGCTTTGCATACGGACCGGACACTGTCTGGCAGCGGGAGTTTGAGGAAATGTTTCCGTTTGAGGAGACGGAGGATCAGGACCTTGCGATCGCGGCGACAAAGGCGGATATGGAGAGCACAAAGATCATGGATCGTCTGATCTGCGGGGACGTCGGCTACGGCAAGACGGAGATCGCGATCCGTGCGGCCTTCAAGGCGGTGCAGGACGGTAAGCAGGTGGCGTTTCTTGTGCCGACAACGATTCTGGCGCAGCAGCATTATAATAACTTTGCCCGGAGGATGAAAGATTTTCCGGTCAACGTCGATTTGCTCTGCCGTTTCCGCAGCGCCACGGAGCAGAAGAAGACGCTGGAAAATCTGAAGAAGGGTCAGGTCGATATTATCGTCGGAACGCACCGCCTGCTGTCAAAGGATGTGGTGTATAAGGACTTAGGGCTTTTGATGATTGATGAGGAGCAGCGGTTTGGCGTCGCGCATAAGGAGAAGCTGAAGCAGTTAAAGACGAATATTGATGTGCTCACGCTCACGGCGACGCCGATTCCGCGGACGCTTCACATGAGCTTGATCGGCATCCGGGATATGAGTGTCTTGGAGGAGCCGCCGATGGATCGTCTTCCGATCCAGACCTATGTCATGGAATATAATGAGGAGCTTGTGCGCGAGGCGATTTCCAGAGAGCTTTCCCGTGGCGGGCAGGCGTATTATGTATATAACCGTGTGCGGGAGATCGCGGATGTGGCGGCAAAGATCGCGGAGCTTGTGCCGGAGGCGAGCGTGTCTTATGCACACGGGCAGATGAAGGAGAGCGAGCTGGAAAATATTATGTACCGTTTTATTAACGGAGAGATAGATGTGCTCGTTTCCACGACGATTATTGAGACGGGACTTGACATCTCAAACGTCAATACAATGATCATTCACGACGCCGATAATATGGGGCTTTCCCAGCTTTATCAGTTGCGTGGGCGCGTGGGACGCTCCAACCGCACGGCGTATGCGTTTTTGATGTATAAGCGTGACAAAATGCTAAAGGAGATTGCGGAGAAGCGTCTCGCGGCGATCAAGGAGTATACGGAGCTTGGCAGCGGGTTTAAGATCGCCATGCGTGATCTGGAAATCCGCGGCGCAGGAAATCTGCTTGGGGCAAAGCAGCACGGGCATATGGAGGCGGTCGGCTACGACCTGTACTGCAAGATGTTAAACGAGGCAGTTAAGGAGGCGAAGGGAATTTCCGTTGTAGCGCATTTTGACACTTCGATCGATATCGTGATAGATGCCTATATCCCGATGGGCTACATTCCCAATGAGTTTCAGAAGCTTGACATTTACAAGCGCATTGCGGACATTGAGACGATGGACGAGGTTGATGAGATGTTAGAGGAGCTGATCGACCGATTTGGAGATCCGCCGAAGTCTGTGGAGAATCTGCTTTATATTGCAAAGATCAAATCGCTGGCGCACCGCGTTTATTTCACCGAGGTATCGCAGAAGGCGGAGACGATCAAATTTACGCTTTATGAAAAGGCGGAGATCGACGTTACGAAAATACCGGAATTTGTGGCGGGGTTCGGGCAGAAGGTTCGCTTTACGGCAGATGCGAAAGCGCCGTACTTCACCTATTTCTTAAAGCAGAACACGCGGGAGAAAAATATCGGTGCAAAAGAAATCCTTGAGGAGTTTTTAGAGGCAGCACAGATACTGCTGCCCGTGCCGCAGGCGCAGGGAGTGTGAAAAAATCATGAAATATATTGCGGCTTTTTGCAAAAGGCACTATAATAAGCGGGTAGCTGTCCAAAAGTGAGAAGGGACGGCAAAAAGGGAGGCAAACCATGAGGAAAATAAAAGTGGCTGCATTATTGCTTAGCGGAGTCATTGCGGCTTCTGTTTTGGCAGGATGCGGCAGTATTGATAAAAATAAGACGGCAGCAGTCTTTGACGGACAGGAAATCGGGCTGGGACTGCCTAATTTTGCGGCTCGTCTGCAGCAGGCGCAGGACGATGACCTTTATGCGTATTATTTTGGCGGAAGCGGAAATGTATGGGAGAGCGATCTGACAGGCACGGGCGTAACCGCAGAGGAGGAAGTCAAGAACGCGGTCATGGATAACCTGTTTGCGATGTATACGCTGGAGGCTCATATGGAGGAGTATGGTGTGGAGCTCTCCGGCGAGGAGCAGGAAAAAATTGATGCCGCAGCGGCTTCATTTCTTGCGTCAAACAGTAAGGAGGCGCTTGCGGAGCTTGGCGCGGACAAGGAGATCGTCCAGGAATATCTGCGCCTTTTGACTATCCAGCAGAAGATGCGTCAGGCGATCATTGCGGATGTGGATACGAATGTCAGCGACGAGGAGGCAAATACGAGCAGCTATAGCTATGTACGGGTTTCCAAGACGACCTACACCGATGAGGAGGGAAAGTCCGTCGAGTATACTGATGAGGAATTAAAGGAGCTTGCAAAAACGGTGGAGAGCTTTGCGGCGGAGGCGAAGGAGAGCAGTCTGGAGGACGCCGCAAAGGCGCATTCCTATACGGTCAGCAAGGGAACGTTTACAGCTGACGATGAGATTTTAGATGAAGCGGTCCTCACCGCGTTAAAGAGCTTGGAGGAGGGCGCATCGTCTGATGTGATCGACACAGAGAATGCGTACTATGTCGTACGTCTGGATGCCAAGACGGATCAGGCGGCAACAGAAGCCGCAAAGGCAGGGATCATCAGTGAGCGTCAGACGAAGCTTTACGAGGATACGCTGTCCGGATGGCAGGAATCCCATACATGGGAGGTAAAAAAGAGCGTATGGAAGAAGGTTAAGTTTGACAGGGGCTTTACAACCATAGAGCCGGTAACAGAAGAAACAGAGCCGGTGACAGAACAAGCAGAAGCAACGGAACAGTAAGAGAGGCTGCCGCACCCGAGGTTTTCGGATGCGGCAGTGTTTTGCTTTAATGACACTGTGTCGTTGATGCGGCCCGCCGCAGGCGGAGAATCTCGCTTGCGATTTCGGGCGAGGTATGCTATCCTAAAAAGAGTTGCAGAAGAATACCGGAGAAGGAAAAGATGAAAGAAAATATTGTGTTGATCGGTATGCCGGGGGTGGGAAAAAGCACCATCGGCGTTGTGCTTGCAAAGATGATGGGGTATCGGTTTATCGATGCAGATTTAATGATACAGGAGCAGGAGGGCAAACTCCTGTGCGAGATTATTAAGGAGCAGGGAACGGAGGGGTTTCTTGCGGTGGAGAACCGCGTCAACAGCAGCATCCGGGCAAGGCGTGCGGTGATTGCAACAGGCGGAAGCGTCGTATACGGCGCGGAGGCGATGAGGCACTTAAAGGAAATCGGGACAGTCGTCTACCTAAAGCTCCCGTTTGCGGAGCTTTCGCAGAGACTTTCGGATATTAAGGGGAGAGGCGTTGTTTTAAAGAAGGGACAAACGCTTCTTACATTATACGAGGAGCGCGTGCCTCTTTATGAGCGGTATGCGGATTTTACTGTAGATGAGCATTGTCTGAATGTAGAGCAGACGATTGAGAAGATCATGGAGTTATTTCAATGAAAAAGATAGAGTTTACAAAAAAGGCGAAGATTCAGGCTTCTGTTGTCGGAGCGGGATTTTTGTGCCTGCTGGCAGCCTCTGCGATGCAGCAGGTTGGTATCGGACAGGCGTATCAGACAGTGACGTTAAACGGCACGCCGGTCGGCAGTGTGGCAGAGAATACAGATGTAAATGGGCTCTTGCAGGAGGCAAGGCGTGAGGTCTCGCTTGAGACGGGAGAGCGCCTGAGTCTGGAGCTTGATTGTGTGACTGAAAAAAGCCGCGGTCTGTTTGAGCAGTTTCTTTCCGAGAGCGAATTAAAAGAAGCGTTTAAGGGCATGATAAGGGAAACGAACACACAGGGACTGCAGCGTGCGTATACGGTTGCCATTGACGGCTATCGGGCGAATTTTCTGACGCTTGCCGATGTGGAGACTTTCTTAAATCGTGTGAAGGCGCCCTTGGATGAAACGGGACAGTATCAGACGACGCTCTCGGCAACCGATTCCCATATCAAGGGGATCATGAGCGCGGCTTTGTCGGAAACGGAGCCGGAACAAAACGTCGAGGTCATTCCGGAGGAAACACTTGCCAACGGGGTAAGCTCCGGCGCGCAGGCAGACGTTACCTATGCGATGCAGTATGCGATGGCAAATCCTTCCGCGGGAGGCTATGAGACCGGCATCCTTGATCTGGAATTTGTGGAAAAGGTAGAGGTTTACGAGAATTTTATCAAGCCCGAGGAGCTTTCCGATATGGAGGAAGCGGTCGTTGAGGTAACAAAACAAAAGGAATCGAATAAAATATATGTAGTACAGAGCGGAGACTGTCTTTCTGTCATTGCGATGGATCATGATACGACTGTTTCCTCTATCGTGGCGTTAAACGGACTTTCGAGCGCAGACGAGATGATACGCGACGGACAGGAGCTGATCATTGCAGTTCCTGAGCCGGAATTACAGCTTCGCCTGACGATGGGGGAGGTGTATGAGGAGGATTATACCGCAGAGCCTGTCATCATAAAGAATGATTCCTGGTACACGACGGAGGAGGTTGTGCACGAGGAGGGAAGCGTCGGTCATCGCGAGCGCAATGATATTGTCGTATATCAAAACGGAATGGAAGTCAGCCGTGAGATGGTGCATGAGAATATCATAACGGAATCAAAGGCGGCAGTTATCGAGCAGGGAACGGTGGTTCCGCCGACCTATATCAAGCCGCTTGCCGGCGGCAGATTTACTTCGGGCTTCGGACGGCGTTGGGGACGTATGCACAAGGGAACGGACTGGGCGTGTCCGGTAGGTACGACCGTCTATGCATCCTGTGCGGGAACCGTCATTCAGGCGTCCTACAGCGGCGGATATGGAAACTGTGTGGTCATCAGTCACGCGGACGGACGGACGACGCGCTATGCGCACAACAGTAAATTGCTGGTAAAAACAGGGCAGCATGTAGAGCAGGGCGAGGCGATCGCATTGAGTGGAAATACGGGGCGTTCTACGGGACCGCATGTACATTTTGAGTTATATGTCAACGGTTCTGCCGTAGATCCGCTGGACTACATCAGCTATTAAGAGAGAATACCGTTATTTGTGGTATGAAAGAATTCCTTGACAAATACAGAGAATGGCTACTATAATTACATGTTTGTATGAAGGTTATTCATAGAGGTGTGATATGGAACAGTATATAATTAAAGGCGGCAATCCGTTAGTTGGAGAGGTGGAGATCGGCGGTGCAAAAAATGCAGCGCTTGCGATCCTCTCTGCGGCAGTGATGACGGATGAGACGGTTACGATAGATAATCTTCCGAATGTGAGGGACATTAATGTTCTGCTGAATGCGATCCAGGAGATTGGTGCGCGTGTGGAGCGGATTGATACCCATACAGTAAGGATCAACGGCTCATTTATCCGTGATCTGAATGTAGATAATGAGTTTATCCGTAAGATACGCGCTTCCTATTATCTGATAGGGGCGCTTCTTGGAAAATATAAAAGAGCAGAGGTGGCGCTTCCGGGAGGCTGTGATATTGGAAGCCGCCCGATCGACCTGCATATGAAGGGCTTCCGTGCACTCGGTGCAAATGTTGACATCAAATACGGACTTGTGATGGCTTCCGCTGACAAACTGGTTGGTACGCATATTTATCTTGATAAGGTTTCTGTGGGAGCAACGATCAATATCATGATGGCGGCGTCCTTAGCAGAGGGCAAGACGATTATTGAGAATGCAGCCAAAGAGCCGCATGTTGTAGACGTTGCGAATTTCTTAAACAGCATGGGCGCGAAGATCCGCGGCGCCGGAACGGATGTCATCCGCATCATAGGCGTTGAGAAGCTGCATAAGACGGAGTATTCGATCATTCCGGATCAGATTGAAGCCGGAACCTTTATGCTGGCAGCGGCTGCGACAAAGGGCGATGTGATGATCAAAAATGTCATTCCAAAGCATCTGGAGGCGATCAGCGCGAAGCTGCTGGAGATTGGCTGTGAGGTGGAGGAGTTTGACGATGCGGTGCGCGTTGTTGCGTCGAAGCTTTTGCATCACACACAGGTTACGACTCTGCCGTATCCGGGATTTCCGACTGATATGCAGCCGCAGATGGCGGTTGTGCTTGGAATCTCTGAGGGGACCAGCACGGTGACGGAGAGTATTTTTGAAAATCGTTTTAAGTATGTCGATGAGTTGACGCGTATGGGCGCGAGCATCAAGGTGGAGAGTAATATTGCGATCATCAGCGGTGTGGAGCAGTACACGGGAGCGCGTGTCAACGCACCGGATCTGCGTGCGGGAGCAGCGCTTGTCATTGCAGGACTTGCGGCTGAGGGCATCACGGTGGTAGACGATATTTACTATATCGAGCGCGGCTATGAGGAATTTGAGAAGAAGCTGTCTGCGCTTGGCGCTTTGATCGAGAAGGTATCGACAGAGAAGGAGATCCAGAAGTTTACGTTAAAGGTTTCCTGAGAAAATAAAAGGGCAGGGGTTCTCGCGTCTTTTGGAGGAGGCGTGAGAACCCCTGCAAGCAAGATTTTTGTTTGACATAAGAGCAGCCCGCGGAGCGTGTCGCTCGTTGTTTTTATGGGGAAATCTCGTGCGGGAACAGAGAAAGGACTTGACAGATCAGGAAAACGGGTGTATCGTAACACCATAGATTTGAAAATTCAATATTGTGCAAAATTTTCTTATTCAGAGTGATGGAGATACATAGGATCGATGAAGTCACGGCAACCCCAATACGGAAGGTGCCAGCCTGAGCGAGCAAATGCTGTTATAGCCATGAACCGCAGCAGCGGAAGGTGGCTGCAATAGTTCGAACAATAAGAGGATTTGATTATCTATCGTTGTCATATCCGCTTGTGTTCCGCAAGTGGATTTTTTTTGCTTTATAGGATGCCTTGTTCCTTATAAAACGAAACGCTTTTGCTTTATAGCAAATTTCGTTTCCTATAAAGCAATCCCCTTCGGGGGATCGCACTGCGTTGGAGAGGAACTGTGTCGCAGATGCGATCCGTTGTAGGCGGAGAGTTTCTTCAATAAAAAAGGCAGTTCGGTTATTTTATTACGAAAGGAAGAAAGGTGTTATGGAAAAGAGACTATTTACCTCGGAATCAGTGACGGAAGGGCATCCGGATAAGGTGTGCGACGCAATTTCTGACGCGATCCTTGATGCGTGTATGGAGGCGGACCCGATGAGCCGCGTTGCCTGTGAGGCGGCAAGCTGCACGGGCTTTGTGCTGGTGACGGGAGAGATTACGACAAAGGCACAGCTTGATATTCCGGGCATTGTGAGAAAGACAGTCAACGAGATTGGCTATGACGATGCAAAGACGGGATTTGACGGAAATACATGCGCGGTCATGGTGGCGCTTGACAAGCAGTCGCCAGATATTGCAATGGGTGTGGATAAAGCGCTTGAGGCGCGCGAGGGAGCGCTTACCGACGCGCTCGATACGGGAGCCGGCGACCAGGGAATGATGTTTGGCTATGCAACAAATGAGACGCCGGAGCTGATGCCGTATCCGATCTCACTTGCACATAAGCTTGCGTTCCAGCTGACAAAGGTGCGCAAGGACGGTACGCTTGGCTATTTAAGACCGGACGGCAAGACACAGGTTTCGGTGGAGTATGACGAGAACGGCAAGCCGCTCCGTCTGGAGGCGGTCGTGTTATCTACACAGCATGACGAGGCGGTGACACAGGAGCAGATCCATGCAGACATCCGCAAATATGTGTTTGATCCGATTCTGCCGAAGGAGCTTTTGGACGATAAGACAAAGTTCTTCATCAATCCGACCGGACGCTTTGTCATTGGCGGACCGCATGGAGACGCAGGTCTCACCGGAAGAAAGATCATTGTTGATACCTACGGCGGATATGCGCGTCATGGCGGCGGCGCTTTTTCTGGAAAGGACTGCACAAAGGTAGACCGCTCCGCGGCGTATGCAGCCCGCTATGTAGCGAAGAATATCGTTGCGGCAGGCTTGGCAGACCGCTGTGAGATCCAGCTTTCCTATGCGATCGGCGTTGCGCAGCCGACTTCTATCATGGTAGATACGGATGGAACAGGCAGAGTTTCGGATGAGAGGCTGGTGGAGATTATCCGTGAAAACTTTGATCTTCGTCCGGCGGGTATCATTCAGATGCTGAACCTCAGAAGACCGATTTATCGCGCTACGGCGGCGTATGGTCATTTCGGCCGCACGGACTTAGAGCTTCCGTGGGAGGCTACCGACAAGGCGGAGGCATTAAAAAAATATTTATAAAGCAGCGGTTTATGAAAAGTTTAGACAAATTTACAGGAATTATATAAAATTCGGAATTTTTCATGCTATAATGGGTCATAGGATAGCAATCCTGTGGCCCGTTTTTCCTATCACAGGGAGTTTTTTGTTTCCTGTGGGAGGAAACCTCGGAGGGCTGACGCGTTGTGTGAGGATGCGCATTCATAGGTGCGGAATATTGCGCTGCAATGATGTCTGCACGGCACAAATGCGCATTGTTTATAGAGTATTGCAGTGGGAGAGCATGGTGTCTCTTTAGGATGTACGAGCATCTGGGGGAGCGATGGCTGCTGCTTGAAAGGCTGGGAGAAGGGAAGAAACTATGAAATTTCGGAATAAGATCATGATTTCATTTTGTATTATCATATTTGTTCCGATTTTGCTGTCGCTGATCATGCTGTTTAGTTTTCAGCAGATTCAGATTCGGGCGATCAAACAAACCTATGGTGTGGAGAATGCGGATTACAGCTGCTTTTCTAATTCGATGCAGCTGTTCAGCCGCTTTACAAAAGAGACATTTACAGAGCTGTCTGAGACGGCGAGACGTCATCCGGAGCAGATGGAGGATCAGAGCTATTTAGAGGAGGTCAACCACAGATTGGAGGAAAAGAGCTCCTATCTCGTGGTCCGCAGGGCAGATATACTGACCTATATCGGGGCGGATGCGGCGTCAGCCCTTCTGATGGAGCTGCCGGGATATGGAGAGGCAGACAGCAGCGTCAACAGCGGGATGTATATTGATGGCGAGGAGCAGGCGCTGATCAAGCAGATTGATTTTCAATATCCGGACAGTACGGAGGGGAGCGCGTTTATTGTCACGCTCATCGATGACACTGTGCCGGAGATCAAGACGCTGCTGGCAGATGCCATGATCGCGATCGTGATGATCCTGGTGCTGACGGCGTGTATGCTTACGATCTGGATTTATACAAGTATGATCAATCCGATCAAGAAGCTGCAGCTTGCAGCACAGAATATCAAGGAGGGAAATCTTGATTTCACGGTGGAGGCAGAGAGCGGGGACGAGATCGGTGAACTGTGCAGAAGCTTTGAGGAGATGCGGCAGCGCTTAAAGGACAGCGCGGAGGAGAAGATTGCGAGCGAGAAGGAGAGCCGGGCGCTCATCAGCAATATTGCGCATGATCTTAAGACACCGATCACCGCGCTCAAGGGATATGCGGAGGGCATTATGGACGGTGTGGCAGACACGGAGGAGAAGAGAGATCGGTATATCCGTACGATCTACAATAAGGCGAACGAGATGGATACCCTGCTGAATGAGCTGACGCTTTACTCCAAGATCGATACGAACCGCATTCCTTATAATTTTGCAAAGCTGAATGTATCTGCCTATTTCAGCGACTGTATTGAAGAATTAAGCCTTGATCTTGAGACAAAAAATATTGGACTTGCATACTTTAACTATGCCGATGAGGGCGTGCAGATCATCGCGGATCCCGAACAGTTGAAGCGCGTGATCAACAATATTGTCGGCAATTCCGTCAAATACCTGGATAAACCGAAGGGGCTGATCAATATCCGTATCAAGGACGTCGGTGATTTTATTCAGGTGGAGATCGAGGACAACGGACGCGGCATTGCTGCGCGCGATCTGCCATATATTTTTGACCGGTTTTACCGCGGAGACGCTTCACGCAATTCCTCGACAGGAGGAAGCGGGATCGGACTGTCGATCGTTAAGAAGATCATTGAGGATCACGGCGGAAAAATATGGGCGACAAGCAAAGAGGATATGGGAACAGTGATGTATTTTGTAATACGAAAATATCAGGAGGTGCCGAATGAGTAAGGTATTGATCATTGAAGATGAGGTGGCGATCGCAGAATTAGAGCGGGATTATCTGGAGCTGAGCGGCTTTGACGTGGAGACGGAGAACGACGGTCTTGTCGGTCTAAAGCGCGCGCTTTCCGAGGACTTTGACATGTTTATTCTCGATCTGATGCTTCCGGGTGTGGACGGCTTTGAAATCTGCCGTCAGATACGGGAGGAGAAAAATACGCCGATTTTAATGGTATCTGCGAAAAAGGATGATATTGACAAGATACGCGGTCTTGGTCTTGGAGCGGACGATTATATCACGAAGCCGTTCTCACCGAGTGAGCTGGTGGCGCGCGTCAAGGCGCATCTTGCGCGCTATGAGCGTCTGATCGGCAGCAATTCCCCGGAAAATGAGGTGATTGAAATACGCGGCATCCGTATTGATAAGACGGCGAGACGCGTCTGGGTAAACGGTGAGGAGCGGCAGTTTACAACAAAGGAATTTGATCTTTTGACGTTTCTTGCGGAGAATCCCAATCATGTATTTACGAAGGAGGAGTTGTTCCGCGAGATATGGGATATGGAATCGATCGGAGATATTGCGACTGTCACGGTGCATATCAAAAAGATCCGTGAAAAAATCGAGATGAATACAAATAAGCCGCAGTATATCGAGACAATCTGGGGAGTGGGTTATCGGTTTAAGCTGTAGACGCGGATGTTTGTATTTGACATAAGAGTGGCTCGCGGAGCGTGTCGCTCGTTGTTTTTTCATGGCTTGACAGTTTTTGCAAATTATATTATCATCAAGAAAATACAAAAAGGCTGTGAAAAGAGATAGTAGATACTGCGAATATTACAGAGAGAAGCCGTTTGGTGGAAGGCTTTATAGGAGCAGTGTGGAACCGGTCTTGGAGCCGTGCACCGACTATGAGGGGTTGCTCATACAGGCTGCACTGGGATGCGCCCATTACAGCGCGGGAGTATTTGGCGCGGATGGCGCGGGGTACTTGCTGAGGTTTCTGTCGCAAGGCAGGAATGAAGAAAGGTGGTAACACGAAGCGATAAGCTCTCGTCCTTATTTGACAGAAGGAAGGAGGGCTTTTTTTATTGTTTCAGATGATGTATGAGGACGATGCGCTTCTTGTATGTATCAAGGAGGCGGGCATCGCCACACAAACGAAAAGTATCGGACAGCGCGATATGGAGAGTATGCTGCGTACCTACCGTATGCAAAAGGGCGAGCCATCCTATATCGGCGTTGTGCACCGTCTGGATCAGCCGGTGTCCGGCGTTATGGTATTTGCAAAGACAAAGGAGGCTGCGGCTGCGCTGAGCCGTCAGATTGCGACAAAGGCGGCGGATAAGTATTATTATGCGGTAACTGACGGTCTGCCCCAAAGGAAATCGGGAAGGCTTGAGAATTATCTGCTGCGCGATGGGAAAACAAACCTTTCGCGTGTCGTTTCCGGTACGACTGCCGGCGCGAAAAGGGCGGAGCTTTTTTATGAAACGCTTGCGCAGAAGAATGACAGGGCTTTGCTGCGGATCAAGCTTTGCACAGGGCGGCATCACCAGATCCGTGTACAGCTTGCGCACGCGGGATGCCCGATTGTCGGCGATCAGAAATATAATTTTAAAGAACATATGAAGCAGACGAAGGGAGCGTTGATGCTGTGCTCTTATAAGCTTGCGTTTACGCATCCTTTCACAAAAAAGAAGCTGGTATTTGAAATGGAAAATCCATTTTCTCTATAAAAAAGAAGGAGATATGCTATGGCAAAGGACAACAAAAAATTAGTGGAAGCAATTACCTCGATGGAGGAGGATTTCGCGCAATGGTACACCGATGTGGTGAAGAAGGCGGAGCTTATCGACTATTCCTCCGTGAAGGGCTGCATGATCATCAAGCCGGCAGGCTATGCGATCTGGGAGAATATCCAAAAGGAGCTTGACCGCAGATTTAAGGAGGCGGGCGTGGAAAACGTTTATATGCCGATGTTTATCCCGGAGAGTCTCCTGCAAAAGGAGAAGGACCACGTTGAGGGCTTTGCGCCGGAGGTTGCATGGGTAACGCACGGCGGTTTAAACGAGCTGCAGGAGCGTCTCTGTGTCAGACCGACCTCGGAAACCTTATTCTGTGATTTTTATAAGAATGAGATACAGTCTTACCGTGATCTGCCAAAGGTGTACAACCAGTGGTGCTCGGTTGTGCGCTGGGAGAAGGAGACGAGACCGTTTCTCCGTTCCAGAGAGTTTCTCTGGCAGGAAGGGCATACGGCGCACGCGACGGCAGAGGAGGCAGAGGAGCGTACGGTGCAGATGTTAAATCTCTATGCGGATTTCTGCGAGGAGGTTTTGGCGATGCCGGTGATCCGCGGACGAAAGACGGAAAAAGAGAAGTTTGCGGGGGCGGAGGCGACTTATACGATCGAAGCGCTGATGCATGACGGAAAGGCATTGCAGTCGGGAACGAGCCATAATTTCGGCGACGGCTTTGCAAAAGCATTTGGCATCCAGTATACGGACAAGGAGAATCGGCTTGCGTATGTGCATCAGACCTCGTGGGGAATGTCGACGCGCCTGATCGGTGCGATCATTATGGCGCATGGCGATGATTCCGGTCTTGTGCTGCCGCCGAGGATTGCTCCGGTTCAGGTAATGGTGATTCCGATCCAGCAGCATAAGGAGGGCGTGCTTGCGAAGGCGCAGGAGGTTTGTGCGGCGATCGGAGCAGTCTGCCGTGCAAAATTAGATGATTCGGAAAAGAGCCCCGGATGGAAGTTTTCGGAGCAGGAGATGCGTGGTATTCCGGTTCGCGTGGAATTAGGACCAAAGGATATTGCGGCAGGCAAATGTATCGTTGTCCGCAGAGATACGAGGGAGAAGCTTGCGCTTGGATTAGACGAGCTGGAGGCTAGGCTGCCGGAGCTTTTGGAAACGATCCAAAGGGATATGTTTGAGCGGGCAAAGGCGCATCGGGACGCGCATATCTGGGATGCGCACAGCTATGAGGAATTAAAAGAAACTGCTGCAAATAAGCCGGGCTTCATCCGCGGCATGTGGTGCGGAGAGCAGTCATGTGAAGATAAGATCAAGGAGGAGCTTGCAGTGACCTCACGCTGTATGCCGTTTTCCGATCAGGAGCACATTGCAGATACCTGTGTCTGCTGCGGCAGACCGGCACATAAGCTGGTATACTGGGGCAAGGCATATTAGAAAGCAGGAAGATTTGAGGAAGATAGCGGATATGAAGATTGTGCTGCCCGAAAAAGTAAATAAGATCATAACGACGCTGGAGGCACATGGCTATGAAGCATACGCAGTCGGCGGGTGCGTGCGCGATTCGCTGCTTGGGCGGACGCCGCAGGATTGGGATATTACGACCTCTGCAAAACCGGAGCAGGTAAAGCAGCTCTTTTCCCATACGATCGACACCGGCATCGCGCACGGAACGGTAACGGTAATGCTGGGACGCGAGGGATTTGAGGTCACGACCTATCGGATCGATGGTGAGTATGAGGATGCAAGACATCCCAAAGAGGTGCAGTTTACGGCAGACCTGCGTGAGGATTTAAGGCGGCGTGATTTTACGATCAATGCGATGGCGTATAATGAAACGGCGGGGCTGGTCGATGCATTTGACGGAATGGGCGACCTAAAACGCGGTGTGATCCGCTGTGTCGGGAAAGCTGCGGAGCGCTTTTCCGAGGATGCGCTGCGGATGCTGCGCGCCGTGCGTTTTGCCGCGCAGCTTGGCTTTGTCATTGAGGAGGAGACAAAGGCCGCGATCAGACAGCTTGCGCCTTCGCTTGCAAGGGTAAGTGCGGAGCGCATTCAGGCAGAGCTTGTCAAGCTTTTGGTCTCTGCGCATCCCAAGGAGCTGCGCACAGCCTATGAGACAGGGCTCACCGCTGTTTTTTTGCCGGAGCTTGACGGGATGATGGTCTGCGGGCAGCATCATCCGCATCATTGTTATTCTGTAGGTGATCATACGATAGAGGCGCTTGGTAATGTTGAAGCCGATCGGGTGCTTCGTCTCGCCGTGCTGCTTCATGATGTGGCAAAGCCGCTTTGCAGGACAACCGATGAGAATGGCATTGATCATTTCTACGGACATCCGGCGAAGGGCGCACAGCTGGCAAGAGGGATATTACGCAGACTTAAGTTTGATAATGCTACGACAGATGCGGTATGCAGGCTGATCGCATGGCATGACGACCGTCCGGCGCTCTCTGAGAGAAGTGTGCGGCGCGCCGTGCATCGCATCGGCACGGAGCAGTATCCGGCGATTTTTGCCGTAAAGCGTGCGGATATTTTGGCGCAGAGCGATTACAGGCGCGAGGAAAAGCTTGCCTATGTGGCGGAATATGAGCGGATTTATGAGGAGATCAGGAGGAAGCAGCAGTGTCTTACGATCAGGGATCTTGCAGTCGGCGGGCGTGAGCTGATCGCGGCAGGGATGAAGCCGGGCAGGGAAATTGGCGAAGCGTTGGAGCGTCTGCTGGAGCTTGTGCTTGACGATCCGTCCTGCAATACAAAGGAACGGCTTTTGGCAGAGGCAGAGAAAATGATCCAATAAATTGCGGCGGGTGCTGTCATGATTTTTTGCCCCCTCACATATGATGAATAGACACGGTAGAATAGCCGTAGCTGAAAGCATATGGAGGGGTTTTTGTGTATAATCGGCCGGAAGAGGTATTAGAAAAATATGAACTGGAAGTAAGCGGGATTGCAAGAGGACGGGAAAGCTATATTTGTGCGACAGACAGAGGGCAGAAGCTGCTGAAAGAATATCGCGGGTCTGTGGAGCGCGCCGGATTTCTGCGGGAGATTCTGGCGTATCTGCAGGAGGGCGGCGTCTGTGTGGAGACGGTCAACCTTACAAGGGAGGGACTGCCGATCGCCGTTATGGAGGACGAGACAAAATATATCCTGTATGACTTATGGGAGGGCGCGGAGTGCGATACGAAGCGGAGGGAGGAAATGATCGCCGCAGTCGAGCTTCTGGCGAGGATTCACAATGTGTCGTCCTGCTACAGCGGGGATATTCCGGAATTTGTAAAGGGAGATCAGAGCGCTCTTTTGCGTCTTTATGAAAAGCATAACCGTGAGCTGAACAAGGTGCGCAATTACATACGCGACAAAAAGAAGAAAAATGAGTTTGAAATGCTGTTCGCTGGAAAATATGAGCGCTATCGAAAGAAGGCGGAGGCTGTCACAAAGGAGCTTGGCGCGATGCGCCCGGATGCGGACATGATTGGCTTTTGTCACGGAGATTACAACCAGCATAACGTTATTTTTTCGGGAAAAAGGATGGCGGTGGTCCGTTTTGAAAGCTTTGCTTATCAGATCCGCGTGAGCGACCTCGCCAATTTTCTGCGTAAGATGATGGAGAAGCACAACTGGAACACCGGGCTTGGCATGGATTTTATTCGAGCTTACGACAGGGTGCGCAAGCTTTCGGCAGCGGAGCTGCGCTATCTCTATCTTTATATGGCATATCCCGAAAAATTCTGGAAGATTGCAAACCGTTATTATAATGCGCATAAGGCGTGGATTTCAGGACGCAATATCGAGAAGCTGGAGAAGTTCATTGCGCAGGAAAATGAGCGGGAACAATTCCTGGAGATGTTGTCTCATTTTACGGCATGAGTTATACTGGAAAAGAGAACGTAGGAAAGCGGATGCACAGAGGAAAGGATGAATACAGGTGAAGAAAAAGAACAGAAGGATACTTTTTGCGCTGGGACTGATTTGCGCGGCGCTTTTTTTCACGGCATGTACAAATGAGCAGAGCAGCTTTGCGACCGGACAATATTATCATCCCACGCAGGGAACGGAGGCCGTGACGGAGCCTTTGGAGGAAACGACGGAGCAGGCACAGGAGGCGCAGGAGACGGTAAGCGGCGATCTGTTTTTGATCACAAAAAACGATATGCAGGAGGAATGCATCATTCTGGAGCAGCTTGCTTCGGGAAAGCAGTATATGTACTACTATTCTGTGACGACGCAGTTTTTGGATAAATACGGAAACCGTGCGGCAGTCTCTGAATTTACGCCGGGGCGTGTGATGACAGTCGGAAAAAAGGATATTGACGGACGTCTGATGCAGGCGCAGCTTTCAGATGCAGTCTGGGAATATCCGGACGTCACACGCTATGCGATCGACGAGGAGCGCAGGGTGTTTACGATTGCGGATACCAACTATTCCTATGACGAGGGTCTGTTCATTTATTCGGATGGGCATACGCTGCGGATGTCGGATCTGACCGGAAATGATACGCTTGACGTTGTGGGGATCGGAAAAAAGATCTTATCTGTCTCGGTAGCGACAGGGCACGGAGCGCTGCAGCTAGAGAATACCTCGCTTTTTGACGGAAGCTTCATACAGGTTGGGAATAAGATATTTTCAGAGATCACGCCGGAGATGAAGCTTGAGGTGCCGGAGGGCGTTTATACAGTCGCAGTCGCAAATAAAGGCTATGGCGGAAGTACCGAGGTTGAGATCAGGCGCGGGCAGACAACGGTGCTTGATCTGGAAAAGCTAAAGGGAGAGGGACCAAAGAAAGGAAATATTTTGTTCGCGGTGGATGTGGAGGATGCCGTTCTTAAGATTGACGGGGAGACGGTCGATTACAGTAAGCCGGTGCCGGTCGAGTATGGCGTTCATACCTTAACGGTAACAGCTGATTCCTATGACCCGTATGTAAAGAAACTGTTTGTAAATTCGCCGGAGGCAACGATCGTCATCGGGCTTTCCTCAGACGGCGAGGGGGTATCCGGTACGGATGCAACACAAAATAATGCGAACGGTGAGACAGCGCCTGATACAGAAAATGGCACGGCAGGCGGGAATGGGCAGGCGGGAAGTCTTGCCGGAGGTCTCGCGGGCAGCCATTCTTCGGGAATGGGCAGCAGTCCAAGTGATCAGAACGGGCAAAGCAGCCAAAACAGCCAAAGCAGCCAAAGCGGGCAGGGCGCAGTAAGCGATGCGGAATTAGACGCTATTGTAAATAGTATTCTTGGCGAGGAGAGCAACAGCTCAAAGACGGATTACCTTTCGACACTGACAGAGCTCCTCTCTGCATTAACAGAGGCAAAGTAGACCGCGTAATGTCTTAAAATGCTTTAAAAATGGGGATTTTCCTTGACAAACGTGATAAAAGCAAGTATAAATAGTAATAGATATTTTGAGAGTGCAAAATATCAGCTATTATTTATTATGCAAACCCAGAGGAGGAACTTTTATCATGAACAAAGCAGAGTTGGTTGCGGCAATGGCTGAGAGAACAGAATTAAGCAAGAAGGACGCAGAGGCGGCATTGAAGGCTTTTACGGACCTCGTTGCAGAGGAGTTGAAGAAGGGTGAGAAGATTCAGTTAGTTGGATTCGGAACCTTTGAGGTATCTGAGAGAGCAGCCAGAACAGGAAGAAATCCGCAGACTGGTAAGGAGATGCCAATCCCAGCTTCCAAGTCTCCGAAGTTTAAGGCAGGAAAGGCTTTAAAGGATCTGGTAAACGCTTAGGCAATATTGAGCATAGAACAGGTGGGTTTCGTTTGTCGGAATCCACTTTTTGCAAATCATGGGTGACGTGTTTGAAGCGGCATCCGCTGCCGGCACAAAGGCAGGGGGGAGAGGAACGCATCGGCTGCTTGGCGGAGGGCTTAGGAAAGGAAATGCAGATGAGACTTGATAAATTTTTAAAGGTATCGCGCCTGATCAAGCGCCGTACGGTCGCAAACGAGGCGTGTGACGCGGGACGTGTGTCTGTCAATGGTAAGCCGGCAAAGGCGTCTGCGACTGTTAAGGTTGGAGATGTCATTGAGATCGGTTTTGGGACAAAAACAGTCAAGGTGCGCGTGCTGGCGCTTTTGGATACGACAAAGAAAGAAGAAGCGAAGGATTTATTTGAATATCTGGCATAAAAGGAAATACCTCCCATATATTATAGTGAGCGGAGGTATTTTTTTATGGAAGAAAGAGGAAGCGGTGGGGCAAAATCGCATAAGGTATTGATTTCCAACAGAAAGAGCGGAGCGTTCAGCGGAGTTGTGGATGTGCTGTCCTTTGATGTGGGGGAGATTCTGTTAGAGACAGAGCTTGGAATGCTTTTGATCAAGGGTCATGATCTTCATGTAAATCGTCTGAGTCTGGAAAAAGGGGAGATAGATATTGAAGGACGCATAGATTCCCTTACATATTCTGAGGTAAAGAGCGTTGGCAAGCATGCGGAATCTTTGCTGGGAAGGCTGTTTAAGTAGATGGCGGTAAGTGAAACGATCGGGCATGAAGCGCTGCTGTTTGGAATTTCTATTCTGGTCGGCGCCGGGTTATTTCTTTTTTACGATAGTCTGCGTATTTTTCGCAGAATCCTGCCGCATGGGAATTTTGCGATCGGCGTTGAAGATTTTTTCTATTGGCTGGTGTGCACGGGCACGGTTTTTGCCATGCTTTACCAGGAAAACGACGGCAGGGTGCGCGGGTTTGCGCTGCTTGGTCTTGGAATCGGTATGCTGCTTTATTACCTGCTGCTGAGCCGTTATATTATTTCCATTCATGTGCTGGTGCTGAAAAAGGCGCTGTGGTTTTTGCAGAAGGTATTTGGAAGATTGTTCGGACCCGGACTGCGTGCAGGGAAAAAAGGCGGACAATTTTTGAAAAAGGAATTGAAAAAGCTGTTAAGAGCGGTTAGAATAGGTTTATGTAAACGATGAGCGGAATGAGGAAACAGATATGGCGGCAGGAAAGAGGACAAGAAAAGATAGCAACCGGACAGGGAAAATGTGGATCAGCTTGATTTTGGCGGCGTTTGTTGTCGTCATGTCTGTTCAGATTGTGCGGATTTACCGGAAGGATCAGGAATACGCGAGGCAGCAGACAAAGCTTGAGCAGCAGCTTGAGGAGGAGCTTGCAAGGCAGAAGGAGCTTGAGGAATATGAGACTTATACGCAGTCCAATGAGTATATTGAGGATGTTGCTAAGAGCAAGCTTGGACTGACTTATGAGAATGAGATTATCTTCAAGGAACAATAGAGGGGGAATCCGGTCGGGGATTCCTCCCTTTTCACTTTATAGGGGAAATGAATTTCTTAAAAAGCATCAGCATCTTCAAACTCCCTGAAATAGACAAGCGAATAGAAATTTTGGCGAAAAGTTTTCTAAAATCGTTCCATCCTTTGACAAAGATTTTTGTGGACAAAACCTATAATCTAAGGCGTTCGCCGCGAGGCGGAATGCTAGAAGGAAGGAAAGAAGGAGCGATGAAAAAAACAGGACTCAGACAAATGATACTCTGCATGGCGGGAGGCGCTATGTGCAGTTTAAATGTGATGGGATGTTACCCTTTGGTGCCGGCGTACTTTGCGGCTCTCTATCTGGAGCAGGTGAGCGCGCCGATGCTTCTGGGGATGATGTACATAGGAATTTTTCTGTTTATGCCGCTGACTGCGGGTGTGAAATATGCGATGGTGCTTTTGGTGGTGTTGGGAGCGATCCGCCTGATTGAATGGGCAAATGACGGATGTCCCGCATTTATGGCGGCGTTTTTGTCTGCCGCCGCAACGGTCATTATTTCTTTTGCAGGAGGACTGTTAGAATGGAAAAACCAGCCGGAAATGGCGGCGGTCATATTGGAGGGCGTTTTTATTTGCGGCGCTGTCATTCTGCTTGGGCGTGCGATGCATCTTGTGCTGAACTGGCGTTTTGAGCCGCGGGAGACAGAAAAGAAGGAGCGCGGCAACGAGGAGCGACTGCGCGGTTATGCAGAGTCGTTTCAGGGCTTATCGCAGGTTTTTTATACGATGAGCAATCGGAAGGAGGCGTATGACGCAGGGGAGCTTGGACAGATCCAAAATGAGCTGACCGGAAAAATCTGCGCGAATTGTGATTCGTGCTCGCTGTGCTGGGAGAGAGATTCCGCGCCCCTTTATACAGTGCTCTCCGGCATGATCACGAATATCTGGAACGGCGGGATCAGGGAGGATGAGGCGGCGGAGCAGTTAAAGCCATATTGTGTGAAAAGCAGGGATATGGTGGAGGAAGCCGTGCGCGTGTTTGAGCGTGTGCATTTAAACCGCGCGTGGTACAACCGTCTGCTGGAAAACCGTCAGGTGATCGCGGAGCAGCTTGACGCAATGGCATATATTATGCAGGACTGCGCCAAAGAGGAGCGTGTGCTGGATGCGCAGGAAAAATATGCGCTTGCAGAAATCCGCTATCGGGCAAAGGAGCAGGGAATCGTCGTGGAGGAGCTTCATCTGATCGAGGGCATCAATGGGCGAAGAAAGCTGGAGCTTACTGTAAGGAGCCGCAGAGGCGGCTGCATCGGGGTAAAGACGCTTCTTGCGGCGAGCGGCAATGTGCTCGGCTGCAGACTTCGGGCGTCCTCCGATGCAAAGACTTTTATCTCGAAGGAGCCGGCAGCCTTCACCTTTTATGAGGATACGCATTTTCGGAGTGTGCAAGGAATCGCACGGCAGAAAAAGGACGGCGCGCAAATCTCGGGAGACAATTTTTCGTTTCTGGAATTGGAGAGCGGTGCGACGGTGCTTGGGCTTTCGGACGGAATGGGTTCCGGCAGCACGGCATGCAAGGAGAGTGAGCTGGTGCTTGATCTGGTAGAACGATTTCTGGAGGCAGGATTTTCGGTGGAAACGGCAATCCGTATGATGAATTCGGCGATGGTGATGAAGGGAGAGAATGATCTCTATTCTACGGTCGATCTGTGCCGTCTGGATCTTTACAGCGGAATGGCGGATTTTTATAAGATCGGCGCAGCGACAACCTTTATCAAAAAGGGCGATTGCGTGGAGTGCATCACATCGGCAAATCTGCCGGTGGGCGCAAGGACGCAGATTGAAATTGCAGAGAGCCAAAGACAGCTGCAAAACGGCGATTTTGTTGTCATGATGACCGATGGTGTGCTAGAATATCTGCATGTGCCAAAGCCGGAGGAGACGATGCAGGAAATTATTGAAAGCATTCAGACCAATAATCCGGGGATTCTTGCAAAGAAAATCATGGAGCGGGTGATGCTGTTTACGGGCGGCAGGGTTTCGGATGATATGACGGTGCTTGCCTCCTGTATCTGGGAGAAGGCATAGGAGGAGCAAGAACATCGCAGAGGCAGAGACGGAGTATACGATGAAAGAGAAGATATTTGCGTGGATCGAAGAACAGAAGCTGATACGGCAGGGAGATGTTGTGCTGGCGGGTGTATCCGGCGGGGCAGATTCCGTGTGTCTGCTGCTGCTTTTGCTGGAATACCAGAAAAGATGTGACTTTTCACTGGAGGCAGTGCATATCGAGCATGGAATCCGTGGGAAGGCGAGCAGGGAGGACGCAAAATTTACGGAGGCATTCTGCAGAGAGCATGGCGTTGTCTGCAAAACCTATGCGGTCGATGTGCCGGCGTATGCGAGGGAGCATCGTATGGGGCTTGAGGAGACAGCGCGCAGACTGCGGTATGAATGCTTTGCGCTTGCCGCGGGAGAGCATACGGGAATAGCCAAAAAGCTTGCGCTTGCGCACCATGTGGATGATAATGCAGAGACACTGCTCCTTTGGCTTGCCCGCGGCAGCGGTGTACGGGGACTTGGCGGTATCCGCGCAAGCAGAGAGGCAGAGGGAGATCTGACGCTGATCCGTCCGCTGCTTTGTGTGACGCGGGGGGAGATTGAGCAGTATCTGGCTAAGCAGCATACAGAATTTCGGGTTGACGAGACAAATGCGGATACCGCATACAGCAGAAATTGCATCCGTCATGAGATATTGCCGCAGCTTGCGAAGGTCAACAGGAAGGCTTCTGTGCATCTGGCGCAGGCAGCCATGCAGCTTGCCGGACTTTCGGATTATTTGGAGAAGGAAGCAGCGCGCGTCGAAAGAGAGACCTGCATATGGGGGGAAAGCGGCTGTGTGATCGGCTGCGCGCTGTTTGAAGATTATCCTGACGTTTTGCGTCAGACTGTTTTGCATCGCGCGATCGAGAAGGCGGCCGGCAGCAGCAGAAACATTGGAAGCGTGCATGTGAAGGCAGTCGAGAACCTGTGGGGACTGCAGGTGGGGCGGCGGGCGTCGCTGCCGTATGGGCTTTTTGCGGAGCGGGTCTATGAGGGAGTCGTTCTTTCTCGTGAAAAAGCAAAGAGGCAGGAAGCGGCCGTGTTTCACATTGGATGCAGGAGCCTGGAGGAGCTCGCTGAAGGGGAATGGTATGTTTTAGAGCTCTCAGACGGCAGTCTGCGGATGCGTATCCGTCATTTTCAGGCAGAAATAGAGAAAATTCATAAAAAAACGTATACGAAACTACTTGATTATGATAAAATAAAAAACAGTATGCAATTTCGGAAGCGTGCAGCCGGCGATTATCTGACGATTGACGAGGAGGGGCATAAAAAAAAGCTCAAGGAATATTTTATCGATCAGAAGCTTGCGCGCAGCAGGCGTGACGGGATTTGGCTTTTGACAGAGGGAGCGCATGTCCTTTGGGTGGTCGGAGGGCGTATAAGCGCAGACTGCAGGATCGGTCCGAATACGACAAGGATTTTAGAAGTACAGATAAGCGGAGGAAGCTATTGTGAAGATCAGGAATATTCAGGTATATCTGACAGAGGAGCAGATTGGAAAAAGAATCAGGGAGCTGGGAGCTATGATCAGTGAGACGTATGGGGAGGAGCCGGTATGTCTGATTTGTATCTTGAAGGGATCGGTGTTTTTTACCTGTGAACTGGCAAAGCGCATTACCTCTCCGGTAGAGCTTGAATTTATGTCGGTTTCCAGCTATGGAGCAGGTACAACGTCGAGCGGCGTGGTGCGTATCGTACAGGATCTTGGAACGAGCATTGAGGGGAAAAACGTTGTAGTCATTGAGGATATCATTGATTCGGGAAGAACCTTAAGCTATTTATTGGAAAATTTGAAAACAAGAAATCCAAAGAGCTTAAGACTGTGCACGCTGCTGGATAAGCCGGAGCGCAGAGTGGTAGACGTGGCGGTGGATTATGTGGGGTTTGAGATACCGGATGAGTTTGTTGTCGGCTATGGACTTGATTATGATCAAAGGTATCGGAATCTGCCGTATATTGGATTTGTTGAGATAGAGGAATAAATAAAGGAGAAACAAATTGAATACAAAAAAGAATAGTTACAAAGGATTTGGCATTTATCTGCTGCTGATACTGGCGGTTGTCGGTATCTGGTACTGGATGGATGGGAACACCGCGGTCAATGATTATACGCGTGCGGCGTTTGAGAAGGCGCTGGAGGGCGGTGATGTCGCCGGGGTTACGATCGTTCCCAACCGCGGTGAGGTGCCGACCGGAAATATTTATATTACCTTTAAGGATGGTTCCGCAAATCAGCTGGCAGTCAATGACGTGCGTGAGCTTGAGGCCTATTTGCGCCAGCAGAAATTCACAAGCTATACCGTGGAAAACCCTCCGACAGAGAGCTGGCTTGTGTCGATGCTTCCGTATCTGATCATGTTTGCAACTGTTTTTATCTTTTTTATCATCATGAGCAATCAGACAGTTTCCAATTCCGGAGGAGGCGGAAGCGCGCGGATGATGAATTTCGGAAAAAGCCGTGCAAAGCTTATGACGGATGATCCGGCGAAGCGCATCACCTTTGCAAAGGTGGCGGGATTGCGCGAGGAAAAGGAGGAGCTGGAGGAAATCGTTGATTTTCTGCGTGCACCGGGAAAGTATACGAAGCTTGGCGCAAGGATTCCAAAGGGCGTGCTTTTGGTAGGACCTCCCGGAACAGGAAAGACGCTGCTTGCAAAGGCGATTGCAGGCGAAGCGGGCGTTCCGTTCTTTAGCATTTCCGGTTCCGATTTCGTGGAGATGTTTGTCGGTGTCGGCGCGTCCCGCGTGAGGGATTTATTTGAGGAGGCGAAGAAGAACGCGCCTTGTATTGTTTTTATCGACGAGATTGATGCCGTGGCGAGACGGCGCGGCACCGGAATGGGAGGCGGTCATGATGAGCGCGAGCAGACCTTAAACCAGATGCTTGTCGAGATGGACGGCTTTGGCGTCAACGAGGGAATTATCGTGATGGCGGCGACAAACCGCGTGGATATTTTAGACCCTGCGATTATGCGTCCGGGACGTTTTGACCGTAAGGTGCATGTCGGACGCCCCGACGTAGGCGGAAGGGAAGAAATTCTTGCGGTTCACGCAAAAAATAAGCCGCTGGGCGATGACGTCGATCTAAAGCAGATTGCGCAGACAACGGCAGGATTTACCGGAGCGGATCTGGAGAACCTGCTCAATGAGGCGGCAATCGTCGCGGCAAAGGATGACCGCGCATTCATCGTGCAGGAGGATATTAAAAAGTCGTTTGTCAAGGTTGGAATCGGGGCAGAGAAAAAGAGCCGCATTATCTCGGACAAGGAAAAGCGCATCACTGCGTTCCACGAGGCGGGGCACGCAATCCTGTTCCATGTGCTGCCGGATGTAGGACCAGTGTATTCGGTATCTATTATTCCGACAGGCGCCGGAGCCGCCGGTTATACGATGCCGCTGCCGGAGCGTGACGATATGTTTCATACGAGAGGGAAGATGATACAGGATATTATCGTTTCACTCGGCGGACGCGTAGCGGAGGAGCTGGTGTTTGACGATATTACGACCGGAGCGTCGCAGGATATTAAGCAGGCGACGAGACTTGCTAAGGCAATGGTGACGAAGTACGGTATGTCAGACAATATCGGATTGATCTGTTATGACAATGATGATGATGAGGTATTTATCGGCAGAGACCTGGCACACACAAGAGGCTACGGCGAGAATGTGGCGACGGAGATCGATAAGGAGATCAAGCGTATTATCGATGAATGCTACGAAAAGGCAAGGGAGCTGATCACGATGCATCGTAAGGTACTGGATGCATGTGCGGAGCTTTTGCTGGAGAAGGAAAAGATCGGGCAAAAGGAGTTTGAAGCTTTGTTTGAGGGCTAAAGGTGCAAAGCGTCAGTCATATCGAGGGGAAATGCAGGTGTACAAAGTGCACAAAAATAAATATGAAAAATTGTGAAGTTTGTGCACACTTAATTGGTATGACATGGTATTATAATACCTGTAAAAACCCCCAATACATTATATATAGTTTTTGCTATACCCCATAGTAAAAATACCTTCTCCTAAAAAGCAGCCAAGAAATTGGCTGCTTTTTACAAAGTTTTTTGCTTGCACAGGGAAGAAAGCTGTGCTATAATAAACAACTGTTAAGAGTTAATTTACAAATGGGCAGATTCCCGAGTGGCCAAAGGGGACAGACTGTAAATCTGCTGCAAATTGCTTCGGTGGTTCGAATCCACCTCTGCCCATTCCAAAATCACCGTAAGGTGATTTTTTTTATGCCATAGGAAATTGCTTTGCAATCCTATGGCATAAAAGCACACTTTTGTTTACAGGGCGGATTTGTTCCATGAAAAAATACTGCAGCAGATAGGAAAGCAGGGCATGATCGTTTGCAGTTGATTAAAAAACTGTATATTTTTAGAAAAAGCGGAAAAATCATTGCATACTGTAAAAATTGTGATAAAATAGAAAATATACATAGAATTTACAGAAAATAGTGAGGGATAGGAGTAAGAATTATGGAAAACAAAAGAAAAGGGGTTTCATTTATCCATTCAATTTCGTTAAAGGTAGCGCTTTTGTCGATCGGAATTGTGATTTTATCAATCATTGGAAGTATTTCCAGTACCAATATCAAAATGGAACGCATTATGGATCAGGTTTACAGTTCTTACATACTTAGCATGGCAGAAATGGAGGCAGTCGTTGTCAATAATCTTCCTGAGTGGGCAGATGAAGAGCTGTATCGGAATGTGCTGGGAGAAATAAAAATGGAGGGAATTGAATCTGCTTATGCCTATCTGGTGGCAGAGGACGGCACGATGCTGTATCATCCGTCGGCGGATAAGATTGGGGAGCCGGTAGAAAATGAACAGGTGTCGAATGTGGTTGCAATGCTAAAGAGCGGACAGATGCCGGAAAATGATGTAGTTTTGTATGATTATCACGGCAGTATGAAATATGCGGCATATGCGATGACTGCGGATCGGCAGATCGTGGTAGTATCGGCAGATTATGATGAGGTAACGGCGCCGGTGAAGGACCTGATCTTAAGCATGGTGCTGACAGCGTTATCGAGTCTGGTGCTTTGTGCGATCATCGGATATTTGGTAAGCGGATTTATCTGCAAGCCGATCAAGAAGCTGACAGAAATCATCGATCGTACTGCAGAGCTTGATTTCCGCCCGAACGAGTATACGGCAAAGCTCATTCGCCGTAAGGATGAGACGGGGGAAATGGCGCGCGCGGTAGAGACAATGCAGCAGAATTTAAGAAATATAGTTGTAGAGGTACAGGAGGCAGGCGATCAGATCACTTCAAATATCGACGGGCTTCATCAGATGACAACGACGGTTGACAGCATGTGCGCGGATAATTCCGCAACCAGTCAGGAGCTTGCTGCAGGTATGGAGGAGACTGCCGCAACAACGGAGACGATCAATGAAAATGTGAGCACGATCAAGAAGGGCGCAGAGGATATCAATGCAATGGCAGAGGATGGTGCAAGAACCTCCGAGGAGGTTATGGAGCGTGCCATAGACCTGCGGGAGCGGACGATGGATGCGAGCGCAAAGACAATGGATATGTATAATAACGTAAAGGTTCGGGCGGAGCAGGCGATTGAAGGCTCAAAGGCGGTAGAAAAGATCAATGAATTGAGCGGTACGATCATGGAGATTTCTTCGCAGACAGGGCTTCTTGCCCTAAATGCGTCGATTGAGGCGGCGAGAGCCGGAGAGGCAGGACGCGGCTTTGCCGTTGTCGCAACGGAGATTGGAAGCCTTGCCGATCAGACGTCTAAGGCGATTGCCGACATCGGAAGTATCGTCAAGGAGGTTAATGTAGCCGTTTCCAATATGGCGGCGTGCTTGGAGGATACGAAGGGCTTTCTGGAAAATACAGTGCTGACAGAGTACAAGGGCTTCGAGGAGGTCAGCGAGCAGTACAAGGAGGATGCAGATGTATTTAAAACAAGTATGGAAGCCGTGAAGGAGGCAATGGGAGGCCTGGCGGAATCAATCGAGACGATCGCGTCGGCTTTGGACGGCATCAACGACACGGTTGGAGAATCGGCGCTTGGCGTGACGGATATTGCGGCAAAGACAAGCAATATGGTGGAAAAGACGGGCACCACACAGGAGATGGTGACGCAGTGCTATGAGTGCATCGAGGATTTGAGAAGGATCGTAGCGCGCTTTGTATTAGAATAACGCGAGGATTGATCAGGAGCAGCAGACAGGCAGATGATGAGCGGGAGCTTTTCATCTGCCTGTTTTTATGTACAAAAAATTGTCCGGCGTCGCGCAGCGTCGGAGAGAAAAGCTTTGGCATGCGTGTTAGCAGAAAGCCTTTCGCGGCAGACAAAACAAGCCGTTGTTTCTGCTCGCATAAATAAAAGCACGTCCTCATAGAATGTTTTAGCAGGCGGAAACGCCGCGCAGACAGAAGGGATAGGAGAACGTGGCATGGAAGAAAAGCACTGGAGTAAGCGGGAGCGCGGGAAAAATGTATTGGAGGACGAGAAGAAGGAGTCAAGACTGGAGGATTTTTTGGCACAGCTGAATGATCCTTTGATCTTTATTCTTTTTTTTGCAGCGGGAGTTTCCCTGCTGCTGCGGGAATATGGTGATATGGCAATCATTCTTGCCGTGGTGTTGGTCAATGCGGTGATTGGCGTCGTACAGGAGGGGCGGGCGAAAAAGGCCTTGGCGGCGCTCAAGGAAATGACAAGTCCGCATGCGCGTATCAGGGAGGGCAGGCACAGCAGGGAAATACCCGCGGCAGATCTGCTTCCCGGAGATGTGGTGGTGCTGGAGGCAGGGGTTCAGGTGCCGGCAGACCTGCGTCTGACGGAGGCGATTCAGCTAAAAATCGAGGAGTCGGCGCTGACCGGAGAGTCGGTGCCCGTTACAAAAAATACAAAGGACAAAAATATCGCCTACATGTCAACGAACGTCACCTATGGCAGGGGGGAAGGCATTGTCACTGCGATTGGTATGGACACGGAAATCGGCAAAATTGCGCGTATGTTAAAGGAGACAAAAACAGAATTAACGCCTCTGCAAAGGCGGCTGGCAGATTTAGGAAAGATCCTGGGCACAGTTTCCGTTTTTTTGTGTATCCTTCTATTTGTTCTTGCGGTGCTCCAAAAAAGGGATATTGGTGAAATGCTTATCACGGCGATTTCCCTTGCGGTTGCGGCAGTTCCCGAAGGGCTTCCTGCGATCGTGACTATGGTGCTGGCGCTTAGTGTTTCCAGAATGGTGAAGGTACATACGATTGTAAAGAGGCTTCCGAGTGTGGAGACACTTGGCTGTGTGAGTGTTGTCTGTTCCGATAAGACGGGAACACTTACGCAGAACCGTATGACTGTGACAAGGTGCCATACAGGGGATGGAATGCTTGCGGCAGAAGCGCTTGATCCGGAGAGAGACCGCCTGTTTTTAAACGGTTTTGTGCTGTGCAATGACGCTGTATTGGGGGAGGGGGAGCGCAGGGGAGACCCGACGGAGCTGGCGCTTTTGGATATGGCGTCACGGTGCGGAATTTTTAAGGAGCAGTTGGAGGAGAAGCTGCCTCGCATCGGCGAACTGGCATTTGATTCAGAGCGCAAGATGATGTCCACGAGGCACCGTGGAGCAAAGGAGCAGGTATCTTATACAAAGGGATCGCCGGATGAGATCATGGAGCGGTGTCAGGCGATTTTGGTGAAGGGGGAGAAAAAGCCCCTGACGTCTTCTGTGAAAAAACAGCTGAAGGGCGCGTTGGAGGAGATGACGGGAAAGGGACTGCGTGTGCTTGCGCTTGGGATGCGCGAAAATGTGACGTCTCTTGAGGAGAGTGGATTAACCTTTCTTGGTTTTGCGGGAATGCAGGATCCAATCCGACCGGAGGCGGCGCAGGCGGTCCGGGAATTTGCGCAGGCGCAGGTAACGACCGTCATGATCACCGGAGACCGCACCGATACGGCGTTTGCGATTGCAAAGGAGCTGGGCATTGCGTCACAGCCGTCTGAATGCCTTTCGGGGGAGGAGGTGGAGCGGATGGATGACGAGACACTTGCACGTCATATGCGTAAGACGCGTGTGTTTGCACATGTATCGCCGGAGCATAAGGTGCGTATCGTGTCTGCCTGTAAAAAAAATGGCGCGATTACCGCGATGACCGGTGACGGGGTCAATGACGCACCGTCGCTTAAGGCGGCGGATGTGGGTATTGCGATGGGGATGGCGGGAACGGATGTCGCCAAAAACGCTGCGGATATTGTCTTGGCGGACGATAATTTTGCGACGATCGCAAAAGCGATCGCACAGGGGCGGTGCATTTATGAGAACATAAGAAAATCCGTTATTTTTTTGCTGTCATCAAATTTCGGAGAAATCATCACGATGCTCGCCGCGATGCTGCTTGGGCTTTCCTCTCCGCTCAAATCAAGCCACATTCTATGGATCAATCTGATCACGGATTCCCTGCCGGCGTTAGCGCTCGGAATTGATGTGGAGGAAAATAAAAGCTATATGGACCGCCCGCCGCGCCATAAGGATGAAAGCCTGTTTGCCAATGGCGGATGGAGCTGTACCTGTTTTTACGGTGTGCTGATCGGGGGAATCAGTCTGCTGGCATTTTTGCAGCTGCCTGCTGCCATGCTGCTTGCCAACGGAGAAGCACTGACGCTTGCGGGAGTGCGCAGGCTTCTGCTTGACCCGGAGCTTTTGAGCCGCTGTCAAACCTATGCATTTACTGTACTCGGTATGGCACAGCTTTTTCATGCAATCGGTATGCGCGATGTGGAGACGTCCTTATTTTGTATCAATCATCTGGAAAATAAGCTGATGATATTGGCGGCTGCAATCGGAATGGGACTGCAGCTTGTAGTGACCGAGGTTCCTTATTTTATCGGTCTGTTTGGCACCTGCAGACTTTCTGTTCTGGAGTGGGTCAAACTTTTGGTGCTTGCTGCGGTTCCGCTTGCCGCGCATGAATTATTGGTATTTTTTTCAAAAATTTCAAAATAGCAGTTGACAATGGACGCAGGATTCGTTATACTTCAAACAATCTGAATAAGGCTTGCTGAGAGGGAGTAATAAAAATGCAGCGTCAACATTCGCGGTCTGTTTTTGACCTGGCGGTGCATACCGGAAGCTCTGTGGATGGTTATGAGACTTTTAGCGTGTGACAGGTGCAGCGATACCTGTATGGCACGCGAGAGGTCTCTTTTTTTATGACATAGGAGATTGCTCTGCAATCCTATGTCATAAAAACACACTTCGTGTGAGGATGCGCACTCGCATGAGAGGAAGTATTGCTTCGCAATCATGCTCGGCGCGGCAAAAGTGTGCTTCCTTTGCAGTTTATTACAACGCGAGAGTGTGGGAAGCACACTTTTGTTCTGACATAGGAGATTGCGCTGCAAATCTTATGTCTGAACAACACCCTCCGGGGAATCTCGCTTGATTTACGGGAAAAATACACAGAGCAGCCTTTTGCCGAAAAGAGGTTTCAGGCAGCAGATTTTTGTACAAAATAAAGGTGGAGGAAAGAGTATGAAAGAATGGTATCAGATTTCTACGGAAGACGTAATGGAAAACATGGAGACCACAAGAAACGGGCTACATGAGGAGGAGGTAAAGAAACGCCGCGAAGTTTATGGAGAGAATGTGCTTGCAGAGGGAAAGAAGAAAACAATGCTGCAGGTATTTCTGGGGCAGTTTGCGGATCTGCTGGTTGTAATCCTGATCATCGCAGCGGCAATTTCCGCTTTTTCGGGAAATATGGAGAGCACACTGGTAATTCTTGTTGTAATCGTGCTCAATGCGGTGCTTGGAACAGTACAGTATAAAAAGGCGGAAAAGTCCTTAGATAGTTTAAAAAGTCTCTCCTCTCCCAATGCGAAGGTTCTGCGTGCCGGAGAAAAACAGGAGATACCGGCGAGAGAGGTTGTGCCGGGTGATATTTTATTGCTGGAGGCGGGCGATCTTGTTGCGGCGGACGGAAGAATCATAAGAAATTATTCGCTGCAGGTGAATGAGAGCTCTCTGACGGGGGAATCCACAAACGTAGACAAAAGGGAGGGTGTGATAGAGGACGCGTGTGCATTGGCAGACCGTATGAATATGGTTTATTCGGGAAGTCTTGTCACCTATGGAAGGGCAGAGGTCATCGTTACGGAAACAGGTATGCATACAGAAATCGGTAAGATCGCCGGTATGCTGAATGCGGCGGCAGAGAAGAAAACCCCGCTGCAGAAATCGCTCGATGATTTCGGAAAGAAGCTGGCAGCCATTATTTTAGTTATCTGTGCAGGCGTGTTTGGTTTAAGCCTGTATCGTGAAATGCCGGTGCTTGATTCCCTTATGTTTGCAGTTGCGCTGGCGGTTGCCGCGATCCCGGAGGCATTAAGCTCTATCGTGACGATTGTTCAGGCGATGGGAACGCAGAAGATGGCGAAGGAAAATGCGATCATCAAGGACTTAAAAGCGGTTGAGAGTCTGGGCTGTGTTTCCGTGATCTGTTCGGATAAGACGGGAACGCTGACGCAAAATAAAATGACAGTCAAGCAGATTTATATCAACGGACAGACGCTTGCGCCAAACGAGCTTGACATCAAACAGCAGCTCCACCGTTATCTGATGTATGACGCAATCTTAAATAATGATTCTAAGATCATGGAGGGAAAGGTCATCGGCGACCCGACGGAGTCTGCGCTTTTAGAAATGGTGCGCAAGGTCAATATCAATGATGATTTCTTTCGCGAGGCGATGGAGCGGAGGGAGGAGCTTCCGTTTGATTCTGACCGAAAGCTGATGAGTACGAAATATTTGCTGCACGGGATCCCGACGGTTTTGACAAAGGGAGCGCTTGATGTGCTGCTGGATCGTACCGTGCGCATCTGGGATGAAAATGGTGTGAGGGAGCTTTCCAAGGAGGACCGGACACGGATCGAGGAGATGAACCGGCAGTTTTCGGAGAACGGTCTGCGTGTGCTTGCGTTTGCATATCGGGAATTACAGGAGACGCTTACATTGGAGGAGGAGAGAGAGTTTACCTTCTTGGGACTTGTGGCGATGATCGACCCGCCGCGCGAGGAGTCAAAGGAAGCGGTCGCCGAGGCGAAGCGCGCAGGCATCCGTCCGGTCATGATCACGGGAGACCATAAGATCACAGCCGTTGCGATTGCCAAGGAGATCGGCATTTTTACGGAGGGAGACCTTGCAATGACGGGAACGGAGCTGGATGCGCTGACGGATGAGCAGTTGGAGGAACTGATCGCCAAGATCGCAGTATTTGCTCGCGTTTCACCGGAGAATAAAATCCGCATCGTGCAGGCATGGCAGAAAAAGGGAAATATTGTTTCGATGACCGGAGATGGCGTCAATGACGCGCCGGCGTTAAAGGCGGCGGACATTGGAGTGGCGATGGGAATCACGGGAACAGAGGTGTCAAAGGATGCCGCCTCCATGATCCTGACCGATGATAATTTTGCAACGATCATACGGGCGGTTGCGAATGGAAGAAATGTTTATAAGAATATTAAGAATGCGATTATGTTCCTACTCTCGGGCAATATGGCGGGAATTATGGCGGTACTCTATACATCGATCATGGCGCTTCCGATGCCGTTTGCGCCCGTACATCTTTTATTTATCAATCTGCTTACAGATTCGCTTCCGGCGCTGGCGATCGGTATGGAGCCAATGGAGAAGGATATTTTGTCGGAGAAGCCCAGAGATCCAAAGAGCGGTATTTTAAATCGGCAATTTTTGTTAAAGCTTTTCGTGCAGGGCGGTCTCATCGCAGTGAGCACGATGGCGGCGTTTTATATGGGACTGCGTGAGAGCGCAGCGCTTGCGAGTACGATGGCGTTTGCGACGCTCACGCTGGCACGTTTATTCCACGGCTTTAATTGCCGCAGCAGCCATTCGATTTTTAGGATTGGATTTTCCGGAAATCGTTATAGTCTGGCAGCATTTGGCGCAGGCGTGCTCCTTTTGTCAGCCGTTTTGTTCATCGCCCCGCTCCAGAGTCTGTTTGCGGTAGAGACAATGACCGGAATGCAGCTTCTTACGGTTGCAGGGCTTGCGGTACTGCCGACTGTCCTGATCCAGATCCAAAAGGTAATTGCAGATGGCAGAAAAAAATAACTATTGCATCGTTAATAAAAATTCTGCAAATTCCTTGCAGGCTTCCTCATTTTGGAAGCTTGTAAGGATGCCAAAGCGGCAGGTACCGGTGTAGCCGTACTGGGACAGCCACGGATTTTCCGATAATTCTATCGCGCATGGATACGGCGCGTTTTCCCCTGTGTCCGCATAGATTAAGGAGTCCTCATATGCAGACAAAAGCTCCGGGGAGAGGATGGTGGAAAGGTCGACGAGCGCGCCCTGTCTGCAGTAGTTTTCATAGACTGTTCCGTTTCCGAGAAAAATATCCTGATCTCCGGCGGCAATGATGGCGGTTAGCGCCTGCTGCTCCAGATAGGCGCTTTGGACAGCATCGTCCGTTTCCGGGAAATAAAAGGAGGAGCAGACAATAGGGGAGATCTTCGGATCATAGCCATAGGCTGATAAAAATTCGTTGAAACCGTTATTGTCCGCAGAGACCGCATTGTTTCCGCCGTTGATCATGATAACATTTAACAGTGGTTCGCGGTAGGTGATAAAATGGTGGAGAATGGAGGCGGTAACAGAGACTGCAATGACTGCGCCGATGATGTGCCATTTATAATAATCCCAGATATAGCCAATTCTTTGTTTCGTTGACATTTCTTTTAAGTTCACTTTTTTTTCCATGATAGTCCTCCATTCCGAAGCGATTTATCGTGAGGAAACGTAAGTCGAATTTTAGATTCGGTTCTGCACGAATCACTCCGTTGTATAAGCTAGTACAAGGATAACATAGATCATGGGGAGAGGAAAGGGAAAGAAGAAAAAAGACAAAAAAATAGAGCGGGTGATGGGAATCGAACCCACGTATCCAGCTTGGAAGGCTGGTGTTCTACCATTGAACTACACCCGCAAAATAAATATAGTATAAAATGATGTTACCAGTAAAATGCCCAGTTCCGGAATCGAACCAGAGACACGAGGATTTTCAGTCCTCTGCTCT
>Avalanche_p1__coassemble_686_pt1 | contig 39759 bp, 53 predicted proteins | sample Avalanche_p1__metabat2_low_PE_018 | metagenome-assembled genome bin Avalanche_p1 | reverse complement strand
GTAGAGCACTTGACTTTTAATCAAGTTGTCCGGGGTTCGAATCCCCGATGCCTCACTAAGAAAAAAGCCACACGCAAGTGTGGTATTTTTTCTTAGTGACAGAATTTATAAACGGAATAGAGAAAAGGTTTTCATGAGGGAGGATCAATGTCAACGACAAAGGAATTTCATGATTACATTGTAGAATGGCTGCAAAAGGCGGGGGATGTCAGTACAAGAAGGATGATGGGTGAGTACTGTGTGTATTATAAGGGAAAGCTGATTGGGGACATCTGTGATAATCAGCTATTTTTTAAGCCGACAGAAGCGGTATTGCGGTTGCTGCCGGGGGCAGAGCGCGGCTATCCGTACGAAGGCTCAAAGAGCCTGATGGTGGTTGTCGATGAAGTGGAAAATACAGAGCTTATGGGGATGGTGCTTGATCAAATGTACGAGGAATTGCCAATGGCGAAAAAGAGAAAATAGGATATAAGAAAATGTAGTGATGACGTTTTTAAAGAAATTTGTTTTGAAACGGCGTGGGCGGCTGCTTTGAGCCGCCCACTGCTTGTTGGCGTTATCCTTCCTGATGCTCCAAATAATAGCGAAGTGCTTGTGTAATATAAGCGGAAGCGCCTGCTCCGTATTTTGTATCAGTGACCCCTGTGATGTAATCGTTGGAATATGCGTCAATGACGACATGGAGGAATGGTTTTCCGAGAGAAAATGCGGATGTTTTTCTGATCAGCAGATCAATTTTATGAACGATTTCCTGTATTTCGGTACAAGAAACAGCTTTTGACAAATCGGCGGTTAATTGTGTATACAGCAGATCGCTCTGCACGCCGATTTCCTTTATATCTTCATTGCATGCTGGCTCCAGCAGCTCAGAAAAGTGTTCCAGATTGTATTTCATGGCATCGGTATATGCCTCTATACTACCGAATTGTGAGATGGCAAGCTTTGCGACCTCGTCACTGTCCTCCTTGATTTTTTGGATAAACAGATCAAAATTTTCTGTGCTTCCCCAATACTGGATGACTTCAGCAGCGTTTGTGCATTTAAAGTCCTCCAATGCATGGATATAATCAGACAAATCAAATTCCTGAAAGCTCATACAGGATTCTCCTTTTGCTAAGCGGTCAAGAAGGGCTATCAACCGATCCATTCGGTTTCGCTTTAGCAGGAGCAGTTCTTTTTGTTTTTGAAATGCAGCAAGCCTGTCAAAATCAGATTTTTGCAGGATTTCAGAAATTTCTTTCAGGCGAAAGCCTAACTCCTTAAAAAATAAAATCTGCTGAAGGGTTTGTAGATTTCCCTCGTCATATAGCCGGTAGCCGGCAGCTGTCACTTCTGCGGGCTTCAGCAGATGGATCTCATCATAGTATTGCAGGGTGCGCGTGCTGATACCAGTCAGATCTGCGACTTGACTGATTGTTTTTAGTTCCATTTTTACCTCACAGCCTCCTTTTGTTTGGTGGAAGAATATGCAGTGCAAAAATTGCTAAGGAATAGTTCTGCAGCTTCTTTAATCATAGAATACAGCATCACGTTACGTTGGAGTCAACATTTTTTGAAAAAAATTTAAATTTTTACTGGACAATCATAAAAAGATGTGGTAGTATAAATGAGCACGATTTAAGGAATATTTATTGATACATAGCGATGCGTGGCTCAGCTTGGTAGAGCGCTGCGTTCGGGACGCAGAGGTCGCAGGTTCAAATCCTGTCGCATCGACTTTCAGTGAAGAAACCGTTAATCTTTGGGGAATCAAAGGTTAGCGGTTTTTCTATATGGTTTTATCTGAATCTGACTTCTGCCAAACATCCGGCATTGCCCAATAGTGTTCTTTATAAAAATATGAAGATGTCATAGAAATTTTATTCAGGTTATTTTCGATTGTGTTAATCGTTGGTGATTAAAATGAGCATAGATAGTAACAGTAGTCTGAGTGTCGGTATATCATGGGCAATATTGCAGTTTCTTAATCTTTCCGCCTTCATTTCTAAACATAGAAGTGTAACTGTGATGAAGTTTGTGAAGGGATATTTCTGGTCTGTCCAACCTTTTCATAGCTTTGCTAAAAATGTTGGACATATAGTTTGGGTCATATACTGAGCTATTTTCCCATGTAAAAATATAACCGTCTTTGTTTTTGTAGCCTGATTGAAAAAATTTTCGGCTGTATTCTTGCCCCTGCCATAAACGTAGTAACTATTTTTCTTCTGTTGAAATGGATGAAAGGTGTGCTTGCCAGCTTGTGTTCTTGTAGAAGTCTCCGTTACTATGCTTTTTACACGGATTATGGTGTGTCTGATAGGGATGGTTTTGTTGTTGGATTTTCAGGTATTGGCTACAACAAGAAATCATATAGAGGGAGTAAATGCCTATGTAGTGGGAGAAATGGGGGATTTTGAAATTTTGTTGGGGCTATTCTATGCATATGATCTAAAGATCAGACAAAAGGAATGGGGCGTAGAGGAAATCATTGAAGAAGTATGTCATCACACTTTGACGGTAGAAATGGATAGAACCATGCTGTCAGGCAGATTGACTTCATTGGAGCCATTGCATTAGAAGTTCCAGTTATCCTTTAATGTTTGTGCATATGGGCGTCATTGACCCATAATAGATTCCGCCATATCATGTAATAAAATATCAAAATCCCGAAGCTTTAGGACGGAAAGAATTATCATAAACAAATAAGGATTGTCTTGTCTTAAATTTATAAGGTCATGAAAGTAATTTTCGTATGTTCGGAGGGATTTGATCGGTTCCTTGCTTATTGGTGTAATGTCATTAATAAAAGAATTTATTGTGGTAGGTAATGACGTTGTTGATGGAAATAGAAAATTTGCTATTGTCGGTGCAGGTGATAATAAAGCAGTTACCGGAATCTAACCACTCAATATCAAGGAAATATTTATCATTTTCGTTAAATATTTGGAATAATAGGTCGCAAAAATATTTTTTATCCATATGTATTACCTCATTTAGAAATTAATGATATTATAACACATTGATTCCATTTTGGAAACAGAATTCCTGCCATTTTGGATAAAATATTCGTGAGAGGAAAGACATGAAGGGAATAAATCAATGTAAAAATCACTTGTTGGGGGAGAATATCAGAAAGATAAGATTAGAAAAGCATATACGGAATACAGATGTTGCAACACAATTACAGGTACAAAGGATAGAAATTTCAGCAGCCGCTTATAGCAAAATGGAAATGAGGATAAACAATCCAAGCGTAGATGTGCTGATTGCCTTAACGAAGATTCTGGAATGTGATTTTAACGCATTTTTTGAAAATAATAAATAAACAGCTAGATTGCTTCTATTTTGGAAACGAATGATTTGCTAAGTTGGGTACTATTTTCATGAGGTGTAATATGGAAAGAGTAAATCAACGTACAAATCATTTATTGGGAACGAATATTAAGCGCTTACGAGTGGAAAAAGGATTCCGTAATCGTGATATTGTGGCACAGCTTCAGTTACGGGGAGTAGAAATTTCGACGGGGACATACAGCAAAGTAGAGATGGGGCTAAATAATCCGAGTGTTGATATGCTAATAGCTTTGACAGATATATTGGAATGTGACTACAATGCTTTTTTCAGAAAGTGTGATCAAGGGGTCTGATTCAAAATGCATGAACCATGCTCTTTTTTATGATTGGGGTTTGTGAATAAAATCTAGGAAATCCGGTAAAGGGGTAAAATATATGCGCACAGCTTGACTGGATTTTATACTCTTGAAAATAAAAGAACTATCTGATCGTTGTTGCTTGTTACCTAACACGTTATCCAAAATCAGGATAATAAACATGTAGTATAAAAATTAGGTTTTGCAGGGTCTGGGTGCACAGACCCTTGTAATATGCAGGGGTAGATTACATATTAAGTTGAAAAATATTGTAATGAGACGGCAGATGTGTTAAAGTAGGCAGGGAACAATCGCAATATAGGGTGAGTTGACCTTCATTCTAAAGAGAATGGGGGTGGTGCCTATGAAAAATCACTTTGATTTTAAAGACATGATGACCTTTGGTATTTTCATGTTGGCATTGCTTACATTCGTATTTACGTTTTGTAAGTAGTTATACATAGCAAAAAACCACCCTAATACTTTGATCGGTTTGGGTGGCATTTTGCTTTCTTATCATGGTCAACCACTTTGTGGGCGGTTGTTCCTTTAATAAGAATATAGCATTTCTTGAGATATTTGTAAACTATTTTTCTTTTATAAGCTTGGGGATCTGTTGTCCGCAGAGGCCGCGGGTTCAAATCCTATCGCATCGACTTTCAGTGAAGAAACCGTTAATCTTTGAGGAACCAAGGGTTAGCGGTTTTTCTGTATGCTTTGATAGAAGGAGCACCAATGCTGCTCCGACCCTTTGTCCAAGCGAAAACGGTGTGCTTTCTTTTTCTGTGCAATCCCTTGGTATGACACGAGAAACGCCGATTTTTTCGGTTTTGCCCAATAAATTGGCGAAGGCTGTTTTCCAAGTGTTTTCTGTATGGGCATTTTCTTGTGTCAAATTTATATGGCAGATATTTTGTTATATGCTGTTTGCGGTGAAAGCAGCTGACAGATTGTAAATCCGGACGTTTGGACAGTTCAGAAGGAAGGTCTTTGTTTGACATAAGAGTGGCTCGTGATGCGGTGTCTCTCGTTGTTACGCAGCGGCAGGATGTGCGGATAAACTTTTCCTCGGCGTCACACTGTGCATTTTTTAAGGTCTGGATCGCATCCACGACAGCATTCACTTCTCCGCTTTCGAGAATGGAGAGCGCTCTTGATATTTTATGAAAGAGATTTTGATACATTGTCTGGTACATTTCTTTTTCTGTCATGCAGCTATGCAGCGTATTTTCTGATATTTTTGGCATAGTAGTTTCCTTTCTTGGTTGCTTATAGATATAAGCAATTATAAACCTTTACATTGCTAAAATCAAGTTATTAGCTTACAAGTATAAGCAATATGGAGGTGCATAAGGGTGAAACTATTATGCGATAATATCTTTGGAGAAAACCTGAAACGTATACGTTTGTCATGTAATCTGTCACAGGAGCAGACAGTTGCCAAGCTGCAATTATTGGGATCGCCATTAAGCAGAAGTACCTACTCCTTGATCGAGCTGGGGAGGGGCAATATTTACATCGGTGATTTAGTGGGATTGCAGCAGATTTTCGGGGTAGATTATGCAGAGTTTTTTAAGGGTATTTCAACGGACCGATAAGACTTAAATATTTTTCTGACCGTTCCGGTCGCATTATTTTTGCATTATTTTGGATATGGAGACAGAGGAGGGTCCAAAGGAGGCTTGGAATCGTATGTGTGGCGGAAGGCGTGGAGGCGCGCGGGCAGCTTGGCGTGCGAAAGGATACGAATGGCGAGGTATATCAGCGATATTTCATGAATAAGCAGATCGGGGCAGAGAAGTTTACCCGACTTAGATTCGGAGGAAGCGCTTGCAAAACATTACGACTGTGTGTATAATGGCTATCAGAATTTACGGTAAGGGAGGATGCTATGGGAAAGGATGTTATCATTGCTTGTGACTTTAACAGCAAGGAGGAGGTCATCGCTTTTTTAGAGAAATTTAAGGAGGAGAAGCCGTTTGTTAAGATCGGAATGGAGCTTTTCTATGCGGAGGGGCCGCAGATCGTGCGCACGGTCAAGGACATGGGGCATAAGATTTTTCTTGATCTAAAGCTTCATGATATTCCCAATACGGTGAAGAAGGCAATGTCGGTGCTCTCCGGTCTGGACGTTGATCTGTGCAATGTACATGCAGCAGGGACAAAGGCGATGATGGAGGCGGCGATTGAGGGGCTTACGAGAGCGGATGGAACAAGACCGCTGTTGATCGCGGTGACGCAGCTTACCTCCACTGCGGAGGAGACGATGCAGAAGGAGCTTTTCATCAGTCATCCGATGGAGGAGACGGTCATGCATTATGCGAAAAATACAATGGAGGCGGGGCTGGACGGCGTGGTATGTTCTCCGCTGGAGGCAGGGGCCGTGCATAAGCTCTGCGGAGAACGATTCCTGACGATTACACCGGGCGTGCGGTTTGCCGATGGTGACGTGGGGGATCAAAAGCGTGTCACAACACCGGCAAGGGCAAGAGAGCTTGGCTCAGATTATATTGTTGTCGGAAGACCCATCACACAGGCACAGGACCCGGTAGCCGCATACCGCAGATGTGTAGAAGAATTTGTAGGTTAAATATATGGAAATATCAAGAGAAACAAAAAAGCATTTGATGCAGATCATTGCCTTTGCAATTTTGCTGTATTGTGGAATTGAGCATTTGGATATTGTGATCGCCGTATTCCGGTTTGCACTTGGGATTGTTATGCCGTTTGTGATCGGAGGTATCATCGCATTCATCCTGAATGTTCCGATGAAAAAGATCGAAAAGCATTTGTTTGTAAAAAATCAAAAGGGAGAGAAGCTTCGCAGACCGCTTGCCTATCTCTTAACCCTGCTGTGCGTGCTTGGCATATTTATGCTGGCGTCGATGGTGATTGCACCGGAGCTTGGAAATACGGCTTCGATGCTGATGGAACAGATTCCGGTTGCCTTCCGGCGGGCGCAGCGGTGGCTGGCGGAGCTGCCGGAGCAATGGCCGGCGTTGGCGCCTGCGATCGAGGAGCTTAATATTGACTGGTCGGCGATTTCTGCGTCGGCAGTTAAGGTGGTGCAGGGAATCGCCTCCGGCGTAGTCAGCTCGGGCATGGGACTTTTCAGCGGCGTGGTGAGCGGCGTGACAACCTTTATCATCAGCTTTACATTTTCGATTTATGTATTGTTCCAGAAGGAAAAGCTGGCAGGGCAGGTAAGGCAGGTACTGTATGCCCTCTTTTCGAGGCGTTTTACAGAGAAAGCACTTGAGATTGCGAAGCTTTCCAATCAGATTTTTTCAAGCTTTTTATCCGGTCAGTGCATGGAGGCAGTGATTTTGGGAACCATGTTTTTCATTGCAATGTCAATTTTTAGAATGCCCTATGCGATGATGACAGGAATCGTCATTGCAATCACCGCGCTCATCCCGATTTTTGGCGCGTTTATCGGATGTGTGCTTGGTATGTTTTTGATCGCGATGGTAAACCCGATGCAGGCTGTGTGGTTTTTGATCCTGTTTTTGGTGCTGCAGCAGGTGGAGGGAAATCTCATCTATCCGCATGTGGTCGGAGGCTCGATCGGGCTGCCCTCGATATGGGTGCTTGTGGCGGTGACGATCGGAGGAAAATTATTCGGCATTGCAGGAATCCTGTTTTTTATTCCCCTGTGCTCTGTGCTCTATGCCCTGTTCCGTACGTTTGTTAAGAAGCGTCTGGCGGAGCGGAGCGTGCCGCGGGAGAAATGGCAGAAGCCGCAAAATTAATCAGAAATCAGAAAACCCGCGGCATCTGCCGCGGGATAATTGTTTGTCGGAACTGACAGAACCCCAATGAAGATCGAAACTCAACAGCTCCTTGTTTGATGTTACCTATGATAAAGGAAAAATGTGTCAGAATCTTGACGGGAATCGAAAGAATGTCTTAATATGGTGTAAGAAAATTCTAAAGTTGGGTGGCGGGGCATCCCGAACTGTGTTATAATGAAGAAAAAGCCAAAGCGGTCGGTTGCTGAAGGCTTTTCTTTTTTAGCAGAGGTTTATTTCGCACAATTTTATGCAGGAGAGAATAAATATGATTCGGACAGCAACAGAAGCGGATATTTCGGAGCTGATGAGTATTTATAGTGCTGCGATTTTAAATACGACGGCGATGTTTGATGCAGAATCAAAGGATCTGGAGGAACGGCGGGCATTAAATTTGGAAAAAAGCTGAGTCTCCATGCATATCAGATTATTTATGACAGAGGCTAAGAGAAGATGAGGTGAGTGCCATGTTAAAATACTTTAGAACAGATAATCAGATTTTATATGAGGAGGAGCGGATCGGGGACGGTGTGTGGGTGCAGCTTACAAGTCCGGCGCAGGAGGAATGTGAGAAAATTGCGCAGGCGCTCAATGTAGATATTGAGGACATCAAGGCGGCGCTCGACCCGGAGGAAAGCTCGCGTATTGAGCTGCAGGACGGCTATACACTGATTCTTGTGGATATTCCGACAACAGAGATTCGCCATGAGAAGCAGTCCTATACGACAATTCCGCTTGGGATCATACTCGCACAGGATGTGATCGTTACGATATGTACGGAGGACACGCCGGTGCTTAAAAACTTTGTGACAAACCGGGTGAAGGAGTTTAGTACAAAGAAGCGGCTGCGTTTTGTATATCAGATTCTTTACGGAACGGCGACAATTTATCAGGCGAATCTGCGCATCATTGATAAACGGAGAACTGAGATCGAGGAGCGGATCGGAGAGCATACAGAGGATGCGGATTTGATCGATCTGCATGAGCTGGAATCAACGCTTGTTTATTTTGCGACCTCGCTGCGGGCAAACGGTGTTGTGCTGGACCGTCTGACACGCTATAAGAGGCTGGAGCAGTATCCAGAGGATAAGGAGCTTTTGGGAGACGTTATCGTTGAGAACCGTCAGGCGATAGAGATGACAACTATTTACAGAGATATTATCAATGGTACAAGAGAGCTTATGTCGTCAGTCATTGATAACCGTCTGAATAATGTCATGAAGTATTTGACCTCTATCACGATCGTCATGGCGATCCCTACGGTAATCTCCGGGATGTATGGTATGAATGTGGAGGAAAAGTGGATGCCGTTTTCTGATACGCCTCACGGATTTTTGATCATCTGTGTCCTGACGCTCTTGATCTGCATTCTGACCCTTTTGTTTTTATATAAAAAGAGAATGCTTTAGGGAGAGGCTATGAGGACAAAAATTTATGGAACGATTGGACCGGCATGCCGGTCGGTGGAGACGCTTCGCCGGTTGTTTGCGGAGGGCATGACGGGAGTGCGTCTTAATTTATCGCACACGAGTCTTGCGGATGCTGCCGGTTGGATTGCAAATATCCATCATGCGTATGAGAGCCAAAGCGGAGAGGCAGGGACAAAAGGTGTTGAGATAATCATGGATCTGCAGGGACCGGAACTTCGGATTGGAACGCTTCGTGAGCCAAGGAAGCTTTCGGAGGGGGAGAAGGTCATACTGGCAGAGGCTGTGGGAGAGGAAATCATTTCAGTCCCCGGATCCATTCTGCCGCACCTGACGCGGGGACAGGAGCTTTTGCTGGATGACGGACAGCTTTTGCTTATGGTGGAGGAAACGCCGGCGGAGGGAGAAGGCGGTGCGGTGAGCTGCACTGTCGTTCGTGGCGGATGTCTGCGGAGCAGAAAGAGCCTTGCACTTCATGGAACTTCTTGGAAGGCGCCGACGCTGACCGACTGCGATCTGCGCAATATCAAGGATGCAAGACGCTTTGGGATTACGGGTGTTATGCTGCCGTTTGTAAGAAGCGCGTTGGATCTGTGTTGTCTTAGGGAGGCGCTGGAGAGGGAGCATGCCGCAGATGTTCGTATTTTTGCAAAAATTGAAAATATGGACGGCGTGGAAAGTCTGCCCGAGCTGCTTGCGTATTGCGATGAGATCGTGATTGCACGCGGAGACTTAGGAAATTCCATGCCGCTTTGGAGGCTTCCTGTTGTGCAGGCAAGGATGGCAGAGCGTTGCAGGAGAGCGGGAAAGCCGTTTATGGTAGTGACGCAGCTGCTCGCTTCGATGGAAACAAAGCAGATTCCGACGAGGGCAGAGGTGTCCGATATTTTTTGCGCTGTGACAGAGGGGGCATCATCCGTGATGCTGACAGGAGAAACGGCTGCAGGAAACTATCCCGTAGAAGCGATGCATTATCTTGTGCAGACTGTGCGGGAAACAGAGGCATATATGGCGGAGAGCGCTGTGAGACGGTAAAGATACCCTCGCAGCGCTCTCTGTTTAACATAAGAGTGGCTCGCACAGCGTGTCGCTCGTTGTTTGACATAGGAAATTGCTTTGCAATCATGTGCATGCGCGGCAGAAGTGTACTTCCTTTACAGCTTATTACAACGCGGGAATGTGTGAAGCATATTATAACAAAGTTTCTTGTTTTTGCATTGGCGTTAGCACGAAAAACGTCCGCTTGCTCCACATGGGAGCACAAGTCCGTTGGAGGAGACCGGGAGTCCGATCTCATCAGCGGTAATCGTTCCGCCATATTTTTTTAGTACAGTATGCATCATATAGCTTAGTACAGCGGGCTGCAGGCCTGTAGTATACGAATTGATCAGAAAGAAAAGCGGCTCGCTGGTCAGAAGCTGTTCACACAGCTGTACTAACGGATAGATCGCGTCTTCGATTTTCCAAATCTCGCCCTTGGGACCGCGTCCATATGAGGGAGGGTCCATAATAATAGCATCATAGTGGTTGCCGCGCCTGATCTCGCGCTCTACGAATTTTACACAGTCGTCGACGATCCAGCGGATGGGCGCAGCTTTAAGACCGGAGGAGACGGCGTTTTCTTTTGCCCATGTAACCATGCCCTTGGAAGCGTCCACATGTGTGACGCTTGCGCCGGCCGCTGCAGCGGCAATCGTAGCACCGCCGGTATAGGCAAAAAGATTTAAGACCTTGACGGGTCTTTTTGCATGCCGGATTTTCTCGGAAAACCAGTCCCAGTTGGCTGCCTGTTCCGGGAAAAGTCCGGTGTGCTTAAAACTGAACGGTTTTAAGTGAAAGGTGAGTGTACCATAGTGAATGGTCCACTGCTCCGGCAGGTCAAAAAATTCCCATTCGCCGCCGCCCTTTGCGCTGCGATGGTAATGTCCGTTTTTTTTGTGCCATCCCCTGTGGGTTTTTGGTGTGTCCCAGATGACTTGCGGATCGGGCCGCACGAGGAGATAATCGCCCCAGCGTTCCAGCTTTTCTCCTTTTGAGCAGTCTATGACTTCATAATCCTTCCAATTATTTGCAATCCACATAAAAAATCCTTTCTTTGCTATTTTCGTTTCCAAGTTGAAGGGAGCAAGAGCGCCATCATTGGGAAGAGCTCCAAACGCCCGGCAAGCATATCAAACATCAGTACAAGCTTTGAAAACCCTGAAAAAATAGAAAAATTCTGTGCCGGTCCGACACGGTTAAAGCCCGGTCCGATGTTGTTTAGCGCTGAGGCGACTGCGGTAAAATTTGTTGTAAAGTCAAATTCGTCTACACTGATCAGCAGGGTCGAGCCGAGCAGGAGTACAAAGTAGATGACCAGAAAAACATTCGTGCTGCGCAGAATAGTGTGTGCTACCACATGACCGTCCATACGTATTTTGCGGACCTCACGCGGATGACTGATAAGAGAAAGCTCTTTTTTGATCGTCTTAAATAAAATAACAAGGCGCGAAACTTTCATACCGCCGCCTGTGCTTCCGGCGCAGGCGCCGATAAACATCAGAACTGTCAAAATTGTTTTGGACATTGAGGGCCATAGGTCAAAGTCCGTAGTGGCGAAGCCTGTTGTCGTGATGATCGAGCCAACCTGAAAAAAGGCATGGCGGGCGGCTTCCCCGATCGTCGGATATAGATGGCGGAGATCATAAATGATTGCGCCTGCGGCGGCGAGGATGATAAGCAGATACCATCGTACCTCCTCGATCCGAAACGCATCCTTGATTTTTCTGGAGAGCAGCAAAAAATAAAAGGTGTAATTAATACCGCTTAAAATCATAAAAATCGTTACGATGTTCTGCAGTGTCGGCGAATATCCGGCAAAGCTGTCATTTTTGATGCCAAAGCCTCCTGTTCCGACCGTGCCAAAGGTTGTGCAGAGCGCGTCAAACAACGGCATTCCGAAAATACAGAGAAGAACGAGCTCGCAGACGGTAATGCCGAGGTACATGCCATATAGGATTTTGGCAGTGTCCTTTACATGAGGGACAAGCTTGCTGACAGAGGGACCGGGGCTTTCTGCCTTCATAAGGTTCATGGTTGAACCGCCCATCAGAGGGAGAATCGCCATGATAAAAACAAAGACTCCCATACCGCCAATCCAATGGGTAAAACTGCGCCAGAATAAATTAGTGCGTGAGAGTGTCTCCACATCGGTGAGGATGCTTGCCCCTGTCGTTGTAAAGCCGGAAATTGTCTCAAATAATGCATCGATATAAGAAGGAATATCGCCCGACCACACGAAGGGAAGTGCACCAAAAATACTCATTGCGATCCAGCTCAGCGCGACGGTGACAAAGCCCTCGCGTGTATAAAGGCTGGGAGACGCCGGCTTCCTTCGCGTAAACACAATGCCAAGAAGCAGACAAAGTGCTGCAGTCAGAAGATATGGGATAACGTCATTTTCCGCATAAATAAGTCCGACAAGAACCGGGAGCATTAAAAAAGCGCTCTCAAATTTGAGGATATAACCGAGAATATAAAATACCATAGAATAATTCATTGTGGTCTAGTCCTCCAAAATCTCTTTGATGTCGGAAACACGGTATCCTGAGAGCACAACCAGCACCGAGTCTCCCGCCTTCATCATATCCTGTCCGGTTGGAAGGATCACCCTTCCGTTCCGGTAAATACAGCCGATCAACGTATTCCTGCGGAAACGGAGCTTCTGCAGGGGGATATTTGCAACGGCGGAATCCTCCTTGATGAGAAATTCCAGTGCCTCTGCTTTTCCGCCGGCAAGCTTATAAAGCGTTTCTACATTGCTGTTCCTGGAATTATTCGTGGAGCGCACATACTTTAAAATATAGTCGGAGGTAATGATCCGCGGATAAATAATGCTGCCAAGGTTTAGCTCATTGATAACGGAATTAAAACTGATACGGTTGATTTTTGTGACCGTTTTTGCACCGGAAATCTGGTTGGCATACAGAGAAAGCAAAATATTTTCCTCGTCAAGCCCGGTGAGAGCGGCAAAACCCTGTGCCTGTTCAAGACCCTCCTCGATCAAAAGCTCCTCGTCGGTGGCGTCTCCGCAGATGACAGTAGCTTCTGGGAGCAGCTCACTTAAATGTTCGCAGCGTGCGAAGTCGATCTCAACGATCGTGACCCTGATCCCAGAGGCAATGAGGCTTTTGGCGAGATAGTAAGAAATCTTGCCGCCTCCCGCGAGCAGGGCGTTGCCAACCCTGTTTTTCATAATGCCGATCTTGCGGAAAAATTCAATGGCACTCTGCCGCTGGGCAACAATAGCGACAATGTCATTTTCTAAAAATTCAAAATCGCCGTTTGGGATAAAAACCTCCTTGTCCCGGACAACGGTACAGACCAGCACCGCGCTGTGCAGTGTCTGGTGAAGGGACGCAAGCCTCATATGTAAAAGAGGAGAAGCTGCCGTGATTTTAAAGTGCAAAAGCTCTACATGTCCTTTGGCAAAGGAATCTACACGGATGGCAGAGGGAAACTGAAAAATACGGGAGATTTCCTGCGCAGCCGCCAGTTCGGGATTGATGACCATTGCAAGTCCAAGTTCTTTTTTTAAAAATTCTACTTCATTATTGTAAATAGGATTACGGACGCGCGCAATGGTCTGGCAGTGTCCGGTTTTTTTCGCAATGACGGACGCAAGCAGATTTTTCTCATCGTCTCCGGTCACAGCGATGAGCAGATCCGCGGTTGCAATGCCCGCTTCGATCAGGGTTTTATAATTGACGCCGTTTCCTACGATGCCCATGGCATCAAGCCGATCGGTCAGATATTGGACCTTTTCCGGTTTTTCGTCGATGACGACGATGTTGTGGTCTTCGCTGCTTAACTGCTCCACGAGGGTGTAGCCGACCTTTCCGCAGCCCACAATGATAATATTCATAGCCAAATACTCCTTGTTTGTTATGAATTTATTTTGCATTTGCAATGCATGCTGTATAGCTACGGACATTATAACACAATATCGTATTTTTTGGAGAAAAAGTACGAAAATGTTTTAGTCAGCAAGCGTGAAAATTTTTCGTACGATGGTGGATGTTATATTCCCTGCTGCAGCCAAACACGGAAAGCAGGTGAGACCACAAAATTATATAAAAATTAAGAAGATGCTTGTTGAGACAGCAGATGATCCGTGCTAAGATTTATATATACGAAGATAATGGTTTCAAGAAAGAGAGGGTGGAAATCATGAGAGAAAAAAAGAAAAGACTGGCAGAAACATGGATACTTGGAATTATGATGGCGGTGGGAATGGTTATGGCTGCACCGCCGGTGACGGCGCACGCGGAGGAAAGTGTGGGCGAGTGGCGCGAGGAAGGCGGTAATTTATATTGGTATGAGAACGGCGTAAAGCAGGGAACCGAAGGGCGCGGCAAGGAAATCTACGATCCGGGCACCGATGCGTGGTATTGGCTGGATGCGGTGGACGGCGGCCGCATGGCGAAGAACAAAGACGTCTATCTGGAATCATGGGGCGGACAGTATGCGGACCGTGAGGACGGTACGGGAAAGTGGGTGCGCTATGATGGGAATGGTCATATGGTAAAGGGCTGGGACAGCAAGAATGAAACGTATTATTTTGACCCGGTGACCGGAGCGATGGCGAAGGGATTGACAGAAATTGACGGAAAACAATGTGCGTTTACCGAAATAGAAGGGTATGGGATAACCGGATGGATACAAATCGATGGCGGGGATTATTATTACGAGGATGGCGTTCGTCTCGGAACGGAGTATCGGGGGAAAGAGATTTACGATAAGGAAACGGACAGCTGGTACTGGCTGGATGCCGCACAGGATGGAAAAAAAGCGGTAAACAAGGATGTCTATCAGATATCAGAGGCGGGACCATGGGCAGAGGATAAGAAGAGCGGTTGTGGGAAATGGGTGCGCTACGATAAAAATGGAAGGATGGTGAAGGGCTGGGATACGGATTCGAGGGGAAGATACTATTTTGATCCGATTTATGGAACGATGGCAAAGGGAAAAGTGGTCATTGACGGGAAAACCTTTTGGTTTGATAATGTCACGGGAATCCTCGGACGGGAGATCAGTAATGGGGAGGGAGGTATCATCGATGAGGAGATTAAGCACAAAGGCGTGGAGGGAAGCATCGAGTGGATACTGAAAAAAGACGGAGAGCTTGTGATCTTGGGAGCCTGCGGAGAGGAACAGAAGAATGGCTGGGAAAATGCGGGGTGGCTTGCGTATAAGGATGAAATCACAGGCGCATATGTTGATTTTACGGGTGCAGTAAGTCTGCGCGGTTTGTTTGCGGGACTGGAAAAACTACAATATGTAAAGAATCTGGAGAAGCTTGACACGAGTCAGGTGACGGATATGAGTAAAATGTTTTACGACTGCATCAGGTTGGAGTCCTTGAATCTGGGCGGGTTTGATACAAGTCAAGTGACGGATATGAGTAATATGTTCTATGACTGCAGGAATTTGCAGAGCCTTGATCTGAAGAACTTTAACACGGGGAATGTGACAAACATGAGCGGGATGTTTGGGGCAACATATGATATTTACGATCAGTACTGGAATGATTTGGAGTATCTGGACGTGAGCGGGTTTGATACAAGTAAAGTGACGGATATGAGCGGCATGTTCCGGGGGCGTTTTCGTTTAGAGGATTTAGATGTGAGCAGCTTTGACACAAGTCAAGTGACGGATATGAGTTACATGTTTTTTGCGTGCGGTGGCGTGCGGAGTGATGGGCTTGTCAGATTTAATACCAGCAATGTGACAGATATGGAGGCTATGTTTAGCTTGTGTGGTGTGGCGAGTCTTGATCTGAGTAGTTTTGATACGAGAAAAGTTACGAACGCGGGTAGTATGTTTGATTACTGTTTTGGGCTGAAAATTTTTGTGGGAGACAACTGGAATATTTCGGTGGGACCAACTTTTGGGGTTGAAGTGATAAAGAAGTGATTGATAAAATACGTTTTGCAGGAAACAGTAAGAGGGGCTTGATCGCACAGAAAGGAGAAAAGAACAGGGATGAGTACAAGAGAGGAAAAATCGAGGGAGCTGTTGCTGGGGATATTTTTTAACAGTGAAGAGGATATGACGGACAGTATCTATGTCTCTTTTGATGGGTTTACGTTCCGTAAGATTGCGGAGGCGTACAAAGACAGGGCTCCTGATGATCGGGAGGATTATTGGATAGAAGGTAAGAATGGAACATGTCTGCATGATCCGGGTCTGATATATAAGGATGGCGTGTTCTGGACGATGTCGGGGTTTACTCTTAGAAAGAAGGCGGTGCCAAAGGTGCCCCCCCGCATCGATTTGTACCTATGTGGGGGTATTCCAAGGATTTGATCCATTGGAGTTTGCCTGCAAGCGGGAGTGAGGAAAATGTACCCGTCAACACGGCATATGGATGGCCGTACACGAGCCATGGGGAGAGAACGAATCAGCTATTTGACTGTGTTGCACCGGAACCGTTTCTGGATGAAGACGGTACGGTTTGGGTTGTAGTCAGTATGGGGTATTATGGGCAGTGGCATGAAACGGGCTCTTGGAGTGATACAATGAAGCCGTATCTGGTTCGGGTGCCGAAGCTTTTGCCGAATCCGGGATGCGGAAATTTAGAAACGAAGGAGCAATGGGAGCTGCCGCCGGTTACGGAGTACGAGCAAGCGATTCCCATTAATCTGCCAAAGGAGCAGATTGCAGATGAGCGGGGAGAGGCGAGAAAAAGAAAAGAAAATCAAGATGATCCTGCGCGGATAGAGATGGAGGATCGGATCGACGGTGCGCTGTACAAAGAGGGAGGCAGATATTATCTGGTCGTGAAACGGTATGGGACGGTAAATGAAATCTGGTCTATTGACAGTCTTACAAAGGTTGCTGACCCGGCTGCGTGGAAGCTTGTAAACAGCGATTTTGTAACCGGATTCGAGGGACCATGCCTGACAAAGTATCAAGGTAATTATTATGTCTATACCGATAAGCTTGCGGATTATCCACCTAGTAATCCAGACGGCAAGACGGGGATTCATGTCACTTGTACGACAGACTTAAATTCCCGCTGGACGGAAAATACAAGGGGCCGTCTATTGGAGCGGAAGGACGGGGAGGAGCGTGAGTGTACCGGGCGGCATGGATCGGTGAAGGCATTCACGGACCCAGCAGTCATAGGAAAGGTTATGGATCTATACCGGGCGGCTGGCTGGAGCTACCCACCGGCGGGAGACAGGCCGCTTGGTATTGATATGCATAATGGCTGGTTTCGGGATGGGGGAAAATGTTACCGTTATGAAAACGGGGTAAAGCTGGCAAACAGAGAGTGGCTTGATCCGTCAACAGGTGCATGGTATTGGTTTGATGCGGATGGTACTATGGCAAGAAATAAAGATGTGTTTATTCCTTATAACTCAGACCGCACGGAGGGAAAATGGGTTTACTACGGGGAAGATGGCCGTATGGTAAAGGGAGAGAACAGGCATGGAGACCAGTGGAATTATTTTGATTTGTCAACCACGAAATACTGGTATTATTATGATCCGATTACTGGAGAGCGGGCAACAGGCATGAAAGAGATATGGGATCAAAGCAGCTTGAAAAATAAGTGGGTTTATTATGATCCGGAAGGACGGATGCTGTATGGCGAGCAGTGTATCGAGGGGAATTGGTACTGGTTTGATGAGGTAACCGGTGAAAGGAAAGTCGGGGAGCGCTGCTCCGAACAGAAGAACTGGTACAGATATGATGATGAGGGCAGGATGATACACGGGGAATATTGCTCCAAAGAGGGGGATTGGTATTACTACGACATTGTAACCGGTATCATGCACCACGGACGGACGACATTGCCGGACGGAAGGACCTACTATTATGACGAAGTAACCGGAATCCGTCAGGGATAGCAGTAAACGCGGCATATTGCTGCATAGGATCATCGATATTCGAGGCACGCGGAACGGAAAGGTTCCGGGTGCCTCTCTCTTTGTGGGGTTCGATTCTATACAATTTATATTATTTCTGGAAGGAACGTCATGGAAGAATGAAGTGCGCGAAAAAATCCTGCCTGAAAATCACTGCTAAAATCTTTAGGAAAATACCACAAAAATTAAAAAAGTCCTTGCAATCCCGCCATTTATCATGTATACTCATTTTTGCTGTGACATTGATAGCGTGGAAGCGTGAGGTTGCTGCTCGAGAGAGCAGGTTTTCCGTGGAGCGAATGTCAAGTTAGGAAACTGGCGACAAGTCACTGTATCACGAATAACGTCTACATGATGTAGAAACAAGGCGTGCGGATGATCTGCTCACGGGTTATCTGGAGAGGAAACTCTCATTGTGGAAGAATTTCACGATACACGCGGGTATGTGTACAGTCACCGCTTGTCGTACTGAAATGAAAGTGCGAAAAGGAGGCGACTTTTTTTATGGCAAGTCAAGTAATGAGAATCACTCTGAAGGCTTATGATCACAAGTTAGTTGATTCATCAGCGCAGAAAATCATCGAAACTGTAAAGAAGAACGGAGCGCAGGTGAGCGGACCGGTACCTCTGCCGACAAAGAAAGAGGTTGTTACGATCTTAAGAGCTACTCACAAGTACAAGGACTCCCGCGAGCAGTTTGAGCAGAGAACTCATAAGAGACTTATCGATATTGTAACACCGACCCAGAAGACGGTTGATGCATTATCCCGTTTAGAAATGCCGGCAGGTGTTTATATCGACATCAAAATGAAGAATAAATAAGAGTCTTCATTCCCCTGAAAAACAAACAGGTTTTTCAGAAAAGCTTAATTAGTGAATATCCTGAAGGGTTTTATATAGAAGTAAAGAATGTTCGGCAGAAGCCTCCATTCTTGGAAGGGTGTAAAAGCATCTTTCTATGTGGTTTGTTCCACATCCACTTATATGGACTTTCTAGGATGAACGGTTCCTCTGCCCCACAAGAATGGGCATGAAGCGTTCCGCTGTAGAGAAAACAGGAGGTAAAAGTATGAAGAAAGCGATTTTAGCAACAAAAGTCGGAATGACTCAAATCTTCGATGCAGACGGCGTATTAGTGCCGGTAACTGTATTGGAGGCAGGTCCGTGTTCCGTTACACAGATCAAGACTGTGGAGAACGACGGATACAGTGCAGTGCAGGTTGCATTTGTTGACAAGAAGGAAAAGGTTGTCAACAAGGATGCGAACGGAAAGAAGACAGTAAGCCGCAGACATGGTGTGAATAAGGCTGAGATGGGACATTTTGCAAAAGCAGGTGTTTCCGGCAAGAGATTTGTTCGTGAGTTCAAGCTTGAAAATGCGGATGAGTACAATTTGGGCGATGTGATCAAGGCGGATGTTTTTGCGGCAGGCGACAAGATTGACGCAACTGCTATTTCCAAAGGTAAAGGTTTCCAGGGCGCTATTAAGAGATTAGGACAGCACAGAGGTCCTATGGCTCACGGTTCCAAGTTCCATCGTCACCAGGGTTCCAACGGTGCGTGTTCTTCACCGAGCCGCGTATTTAAGGGCAAGGGAATGCCGGGACACATGGGAAGCGTTAAGGTGACAACACAGAATCTTGAGGTTGTAAGAGTTGACGCAGAGAACAACCTGCTTTTGGTAAAGGGCTCCGTGCCGGGTGCTAAGAAGTGCTTAGTGACTGTCAGAGAGAGTGTAAAAGCCGGTAAATAGTGCTTAGAATAGGAAAGGAGGAACTTAACAATGGCTAACGTAGCTGTTTATAATATGGAAGGCAAGGAAGTTGGCAAGCTGGAGTTAAACGATGCTGTTTTCGGCGTAGAAGTAAACGAGCATTTAGTGCATATGGCTGTGCTTCAGCAGTTGGCAAACAACCGTCAGGGAACACAGAAGGCTAAGACTCGTTCCGAAGTAAGCGGTGGTGGCAGAAAACCGTGGAGACAGAAAGGAACCGGACATGCAAGACAGGGTTCAACAAGGTCTCCGCAGTGGACACACGGCGGCGTGGTATTTGCTCCGACGCCGAGAGATTACTCTTTCAAGCTGAATAAGAAAGAAAAGAGAGCAGCTCTTAAGTCTGCTTTGACATCCAGAGTGACCGAGAGCAAGCTTATCGTGTTGGATGAATTAAAGCTTGACGAGATCAAGACAAAGAAATTCGTAGAGGTTTTAAATAACCTGAATCTTAAGAAGGCGCTTGTAGTATTGAATGACATGGATATGAATGTGATCAAGTCCGCAAGCAATCTGCCGACCGTAAAGACGGCGCAGACAAATGAGCTGAACGTATTTGATGTGTTAAAATATGATACGGTTGTTGTGACAAAGGACGCTGTAAAGACAATCGAGGAGGTGTATGCATAATGGCAAACGTACAGTATTATGATGTAATCCTCAAACCGGTAGTAACAGAGAAAAGCATGGCTGCGATGGCTGAGAAAAAATATACTTTTCTGGTTCATCCGGAAGCAAATAAGACAATGATCAAAGAGGCAGTTGAAAAAATGTTCGAGGGAACAAAGGTTGCCAGCGTCAACACCATGAATATGGATGGAAAGAAAAAGAGACGCGGTATGGTGATCGGAAGGACTGCTAAGACAAAAAAAGCGATCGTTACACTGACAGAGGACAGCAAGGATATTGAGATTTTTGCAGGTCTGTAAGATCAGTGGATAGCTGTGCGCAGAGTGTCATCGGGAACAAGTTCCCTCGGTCGTGCTGAACGTTTATATGTCAGAGCATGAGCGATATGTCAAGCGAGCTTGACAATCGCTTCTGCTCCGCCATAACACTCTGCTGAATCACGAATATGCACAGTGATGTGCGATAACAAACATCGAAAGGAGAACTACAATGGGAATTAAGACATATAACCCATATACACCTTCCAGAAGAAATATGACTGGCTCTGATTTCTCCGAGATTACAAAGACGACTCCGGAGAAGTCCCTTACAACTTCTTTAAAGAAGAATGCCGGTCGTAATAATCAGGGTAAGATTACAGTAAGACACCACGGCGGTGGAAACAGAAGAAAATACAGAATCGTTGATTTTAAGAGAAATAAGAAGGACGGTATTCCGGCAAAAGTTATCGGTATCGAGTATGATCCGAACAGAACTGCCAATATCGCTTTGATCTGCTATGCGGACGGCGAGAAGGCATATATCCTTGCACCGGCTGGTCTGACAGACGGTATGACCGTTATGAGCGGAGCAGAGGCAGAGGTTCGTGTCGGCAACTGCTTACCGCTTGAGAATATTCCGGTTGGTACACAGGTGCATAACATCGAGCTTTATGCAGGCAAGGGCGGACAGCTTGTGCGTTCCGCAGGTATGGCTGCACAGCTTATGGCAAAGGAAGGCAAGTACGCAACGCTTCGTCTTCCGTCAGGCGAGATGCGTATGGTTCCGTTAAACTGCCGTGCGACGATCGGCGTTGTCGGAAACGGCGATCACAGCCTGATCAATATCGGTAAGGCAGGACGTAAGCGTCACATGGGTATCCGCCCGACTGTCCGCGGTTCTGTTATGAACCCGAATGACCATCCACATGGTGGTGGTGAGGGACGTGCGCCGATCGGACGTCCGGGTCCATGCACACCGTGGGGCAAGCCGGCTCTTGGTCTTAAGACAAGAAAGAAGAATAAGGCTTCCAATAAGCTGATCGTAAGAAGACGTGATGGCAAAGCATTAAAATAATCTGCTTCGCAAATCATTTTAATGCTCGGAAGAATTGTCCTTGACAATTCTTCTCGCTGCTGGCGGATCTCCCGTTGGTGGAGATTTTGCCCGCAGACGCGTATGAAAAAAGAGTGAACCGAAAAGCAGAATCAGGCTCTGGTTACTTCCTGAAAAAAGGAAAAGGATTGGGGCTTGATTCTTTCGGAGAACTCTGTTATAATAGCAAAGATGTTTCGGGTTCTATGAAACGCGCGGTTGCGTGTGAAGAACTGATAATATTAGGAGGTAAATTATGGCTCGTTCATTAAAAAAAGGACCATTTGCAGATGCAAGCCTGCTGAAAAAGGTAGACGCTATGAATGCATCCGGAGACAAATCTGTAATTAAGACATGGTCTCGTCGTTCTACAATCTTCCCGCAGTTTGTTGGTCATACCATCGCTGTTCATGACGGAAGAAAGCATGTGCCTGTATATGTGACAGAGGACATGGTAGGACATAAGCTCGGTGAGTTCGTTGCAACAAGAACTTACAGAGGACATGGAAAAGATGAAAAGAAATCAGGCGTTAGATAAGATACATTTTTGAAAGGAGGTTTCATCCATGGCTAAGGGACATAGAAGTCAGATTAAAAGAGAGAGAAATGAAGTAAAAGATACCAGACCTTCCGCTAAGTTATCTTATGCAAGAGTGTCTGTTCAGAAAGCTTGCTTCGTATTAGATGCGATTCGTGGAAAGGATGTTGAGACAGCGCTTGCTATCGTAACCTACAATCCGCGTTATGCTTCAAGCTTGGTAAAGAAGCTGCTGGAGTCTGCAATCGCAAATGCTGAGACAAACAACGGCTTAAAGAGAGAGAACCTTTACATTGCAGAGTGTTATGCAAATAAGGGGCCGACAATGAAGAGAATCAAACCAAGAGCACAGGGAAGGGCTTATAGGATCGAAAAGAGAATGAGCCACATCACAATCGTGCTGGATGAGAAATAATGGAGGTGACGCCTCACATTATTGTGGGTAGCGTTTCGTGGCGAGACGCCGGAAAGGAGTAAATATGGGACAGAAAGTTAATCCACATGGCTTAAGAGTCGGTATTATCAAAGACTGGGACTCTAAGTGGTATGCGGAAGCAGATTTTGCAGATTTCTTAGTAGAAGACTACAATATCAGAACATATCTTAAGAAGAAATTATACGCAGCAGGTGTTTCTAAGATTGAGATCGAGCGCGCGTCTGACCGTGTGAAGGTTATCATCTATACTGCAAAGCCGGGTGTTGTGATCGGCAAGGGCGGCGCTGAGATCGAGAAGATCAAGGGAGAGGTTCAGAAGTTTACAGATAAGAAACTGGTAGTGGATATTAAAGAGGTAAAGAGACCGGATCGTGACGCACAGTTAGTAGCTGAGAATATTGCACTTCAGTTAGAGAACCGTGTATCTTTCCGTAGAGCAATGAAGTCCTGCATGGGAAGAACCATGAAAGCTGGAGCAAAGGGAATCAAGACCTCCTGTTCGGGACGTCTCGGCGGTGCGGATATGGCCCGTACAGAGTTCTACAGCGAGGGAACAATTCCGCTTCAGACTTTAAGAGCAGATATTGATTACGGTTTTGCAGAGGCAGATACCACCTATGGTAAGGTTGGTGTTAAGGTTTGGATCTACAAAGGCGAGGTACTTCCGGTGAAAGGAAATAAGGAAGGGGGAGCTAACTAATGTTAATGCCAAAGAGAGTAAAGCATAGAAAGCAGTTCCGTGGTTCCATGACAGGTAAGGCAACCAGAGGAAACACCATTGTGAACGGTGAATTTGGTATCGTGGCGATGGAGCCGTGCTGGATTCGTTCCAATCAGATCGAGGCAGCCCGTATTGCGATGACACGTTATGTAAAGCGTGGCGGTAAGATTTGGATCAAGATTTTCCCGGATAAGCCGGTAACGGCAAAGCCGGCAGAGACACGTATGGGTTCCGGTAAGGGATCACTGGAGTACTGGGTGGCAGTTGTGAAGCCAGGTCGTGTATTATTTGAAATCTCCGGAGTTCCGGAAGACGTTGCGAGAGAAGCGCTGCGTCTTGCTACACATAAATTACCTTGTAAATGTAAAGTAGTTTCGCGTGCAGATTTAGAAGGCGGTGTATCAAATGAAAACTAGTAAATATTTAGAAGAATTAAAGGGAAAGACTGTTGCGGATCTGAACGCGCAGTTGGTAGAAGCTAAAAAAGAACTTTTCAATTTGAGATTCCAGAATGCAACGAATCAGTTAGATAATACGAGCAGAATTAAGGAAGTTAGAAAAAACATTGCCAGAATTCAGACTATCATCACTGAGAAAGAAAAAGTTGCGCAGTAGACTCTAGAAAGGAGAACGGATCGTGGAAAGAAATCTTAGAAAAACACGTGTTGGTGTTGTTGTCAGCGACAAGATGGATAAGACAATCGTTGTTGCAATTCAGGATAACGTAAGACATCCGCTTTACAACAAAATCGTTAAGAAAACCTATAAATTAAAAGCTCATGACGAGAACAACGAGTGCCGTATCGGCGATAAAGTCAGAGTAATGGAAACAAGACCTTTATCCAAGGATAAGAGATGGAGACTTGTAGAAATCATGGAAAGAGCAAAATAGTTAAAGGAGGCTACAAGCATGGTACAGCAGGAAAGTAGACTTAGAGTAGCCGATAACACAGGAGCAAAGGAATTGCTTGTGATCCGTGTTATGGGCGGTTCTACTAGAAGATATGCGAATATTGGTGACGTTATTGTTGCTACGGTCAAAGACGCAACACCAGGCGGTGTTGTGAAAAAAGGTGACGTTGTGAAAGCTGTAGTTGTTCGTTCCGTAAAGGGCGCACGTCGTAAAGACGGTTCTTATATCAAGTTTGACGAGAATGCAGCGGTTATTATAAAAGACGATAAGACTCCGAGAGGAACCCGTATTTTTGGACCGGTAGCAAGAGAGCTTCGTGAGAAACAGTTTATGAAGATTGTTTCCTTAGCTCCAGAAGTATTGTAGGAGGACAAGGATATGGCAACCATGAAAATTAAAAAAGGCGATATGGTAAAGGTTATTGCCGGTAAAGACGTAAACAGCGAGGGTAAGGTCATCGCTGTCAATAAGAAGAATCATACAGTCCTTGTGGAGGGCGTAAACATGGTGACGAAGCATACAAAGCCGAGCATGGCGAACCAGCAGGGCGGTATCGTTCACCAGGAAGGTCCTATTGATATTTCTAACGTAATGTATCTTCACAAGGGCAAACCGACACGCGTAGGCTTTAAGATGGATGGAGATAAAAAAGTACGTTTCGCAAAAGCTACAGGCGAAGTGATCGACTAATTTAGAGAGGAGGCCAATCAGTTGAGCAGACTTAAAGAACAGTATAAGAATGAGATCGTAGATGCTATGATCAAAAAGTTCGGATATAAAAATATTATGGAAGTGCCGAAGCTCGATAAGATCGTTGTAAACATGGGCGTTGGCGAAGCCAAAGAGAATGCGAAGTTGCTGGAAGCTGCAATTAAGGACATGGAGACGATCACAGGTCAGAAGGCAGTGACGACAAAGGCAAAGAATTCTGTTGCTAACTTCAAGATCAGAGAAGGTATGGCAATCGGATGTAAGACAACTTTACGCGGCGAGAAGATGTATGAGTTTTTAGATCGTTTAGTAAACCTTGCACTTCCGCGTGTACGTGACTTCAGAGGCGTAAATCCTAACGCATTCGACGGACGCGGAAACTATGCGCTTGGTATCAAGGAGCAGTTGATCTTCCCGGAGATCGAGTATGATAAGGTTGACAAGGTACGCGGTATGGACGTTATCTTCGTTACGACTGCTAAGACAGATGAAGAAGCACGTGAGTTATTGACACTGTTCAATATGCCATTTGCAAAATAAGTAGGAGGGAATTTTAATGGCTAAGACAAGTATGAAAATAAAACAGCAGCGCAAACCAAAGTTCTCTACCAGAGCTTATACACGTTGCAAAATTTGTGGTCGTCCACATTCTGTTTTAAGAAAATACGGAATCTGCAGAGTATGTTTCCGTGAATTAGCATACAAGGGTCAGATACCGGGTGTTAAGAAGGCAAGCTGGTAAGACACCGGACTGCGCACAGCGCAGAACTTAAAAAGGAGGAAATATACATGTTGACAACAAGTGATCCAATTGCAGATATGCTTACAAGAATCCGTAATGCAAATACTGCGAAACATGATACAGTTGACGTTCCGGCATCTAAAATGAAAATCGCGATTGCGGATATTCTTGTAGATGAGGGATACATTGCAAAATATGACATCGTTGAAGACGGTAACTTCAAAACCATCCGCATTACTTTGAAATATGGTGCAGATAAGAATGAGAAGATCATTACAGGATTAAAAAGAATTTCCAAGCCGGGTCTTCGTGTGTATGCCGGCAAAGATGAGCTTCCGAGAGTACTTGGCGGCTTAGGCATCGCGATTCTTTCTACAAACCAGGGAATCATCACCGATAAAGAGGCAAGAAAGCTTCAGGTCGGCGGAGAAGTATTAGCTTTCGTATGGTAAACAAAGGCCGCCGAAGGGCGTCCATTGTTGTGTACTGGCTATTTAAATGGTAACTACGGCGAAAGCCGCGATTATTTAGTATAAATTAGGAGGTACGGGCATGTCACGTATAGGAAGAATGCCAATCGCAGTTCCGGCTGGAGTAACAGTAGAGATTGCAGAAAATAATCATGTGACTGTAAAAGGTCCTAAGGGAACTCTGGAGAGAACCCTTCCGTCTGAGATGGAGATCAAATTAGAGGGCAGCGAGGTTATCGTTACAAGACCGAATGATTTGAAGAAGATGAAATCCTTACACGGATTAACCAGAACACTGATCAACAACATGGTTGTAGGTGTGACAGAGGGATATGAAAAGGTACTTGAGGTAAATGGTGTTGGTTACAGAGCATCTAAGTCCGGTAAGGTATTAACGCTTAACTTAGGATATTCCCATCCGGTTGAGATGAACGATCCAGAAGGAATCGAGTCTAAGGTTGACGGAAATAAAATTGTTGTATCAGGTATCGATAAAGAGAAGGTTGGCCAGTACGCAGCTGAAATCAGAGATAAGAGAAGACCTGAACCTTACAAAGGAAAGGGTATCAAATATGCTGATGAGGTTATTAGACGTAAGGTTGGTAAGACTGGTAAGAAATAATTAAAGGAGTGACGAAAAATGGTTAGTAAGAAATCAAGAACAGCAGTTCGCGAAAATAAACATAAAAGAATGCGTCATCATCTTGCAGGCACTGCAGTGAGACCGCGTTTGGCTGTGTTCAGAAGTAATAATCATATGTACGCTCAGATTATTGACGATACAGTTGGAAATACACTTGTTTCTGCGTCTACTCTTGAGAAAGAGATTAAGGATGCAGTCGAGAAGACTAATAACGTCGAAGCAGCAGCACATCTTGGTACTGTGATTGCAAAGAAGGCATTAGATAAGGGTATTACAACAGTTGTCTTTGACAGAGGCGGTTTCATATATCAGGGAAAAGTTAAGGCATTAGCCGAAGCAGCAAGAGAAGCTGGATTAGAGTTCTAAAAGGAGGAAACGAAAGCATGAGACGTGAAATCATTGATGCTAGCCAGTTAGAGTTAAATGAAAAAGTAGTGTCAATCAAACGTGTAACAAAAGTTGTTAAAGGTGGACGTAACTTCCGTTTTACAGCTTTAGTTGTTGTCGGCGACGGCAAGGGCCATGTTGGTGCTGGTCTTGGAAAAGCTTCTGAGATTCCTGAAGCGATCCGCAAGGGAAAAGAAGATGCGATGAAGAAGCTCATTACTGTGAAGATGGATGAGGTTGACAGTATCACACATGATGTTTCAGGAAAGCACACAGGCGCTTCTGTCTTATTAAAGAAGTCCCCGGAAGGTACCGGTGTTATCGCCGGAGGTCCTGCGCGTAACGTTTGTGAGCTTGCAGGTATCCGCAACATCCGTACAAAATCTTTGGGTTCCAATAATAAGCAGAACGTTGTTCTTGCAACGATCAATGCGTTAAGTCAGTTAAAGTCCCCGGAGGAAGTAGCGAAGCTTCGCGGTAAATCCGTAGAAGAAATCGTAGGTTAAGGAGGAATTTAAGATGGCAGAGAAGAAACTGAAAGTTACACTTGTAAAATCAACCATCGGTGCAGTTCCGAAAAATAAAAAGACAATCGAGGCTCTCGGTTTAAGCAAGCTCTATAAGACAGTTGAGCTGCCGGATAATGCAGCGACCGCAGGAGCGCTTCGCAAGGTTGCACCATATGTAAAAGTTGAGGAAGCATAAAATAACAGGATAAGGAGGTGTCAGGAATGGATTTATCAAATTTACATGCAGCAGCGGGCTCTGTACAGAGTGATAATTTCAGAAGAGGACGCGGACACGGATCAGGAAATGGCAAGACTGCAGGTAAGGGTCATAAGGGACAGAAGGCTCGTTCCGGAGCTCCAAGACCGGGCTTTGAAGGTGGTCAGATGCCGTTATACAGAAGATTGCCAAAGAGAGGTTTCAAGTGCAGAAACTCTAAGACGATCATCGGTATCAATCTTTCAGCTCTTGAGGTGTTTGAGAATGATGCAGTTGTTTCTGTTGAGACATTGATGGAGGCAGGTATCGTTAAGAACCCGAGAGACGGGGTTAAGATTCTGGGTAATGGCGAACTTACTAAGAAACTCACCGTTCAGGCAAATGCATTCAGCGCAAGCGCAAAAGAAAAAATTGAGGCTCTTGGTGGAAAAGCAGAGGTGATCTAATGCTAGAGACACTCCGTAATGCATTTAAGATTAAAGATATTCGTGATCGGATTATTTTTACATTTTTGATGTTAATTGTCATCCGAATCGGAAGTCAGCTTCCGATTCCGGGTGTAAATACAGAAGTATTTTCGAGCTGGTTTGCGAGTCAGACTGCAGATGGAATGGGATTTTTCGATGCAATTACCGGCGGTTCGTTTAATAATATGGCAATTTTTGCATTGAACATCACGCCATACATTACATCCTCCATCATTATGCAGCTTCTTACCATAGCAATTCCAAAGCTGGAAGAAATGCAGCGTGACGGAGAAGAAGGACGCAAAAAGATTGCAAAGATTACAAGATATTTAACGGTTGCTCTGGCGCTTGTTGAGTCAACTGCCATGACGATCGGCTTTAAGCGCGGCGGTTATCTGGAATTTAATGAAGGATTTAACGGCGTGCTTGACATTATCATGGTGATCTTTACATTAACTGCAGGTTCTGCGGTATTGATGTGGATCGGAGAACGTATCACGGAAAAGGGAGTAGGAAATGGTATTTCCATCGTGCTTACCATTAATATTATCTCCCGGATTCCAAGTGACATCAGTACCTTGTATCAGCAGTTTATTGCAGGGAAGGATATTCCGAAAGCAATCCTTGCAGCGGTGATCATTATTGCAATCATTGTTGCAATGGTAGTCTTTGTAGTCCTGCTTCAGGGCGGTGAGCGGCGGATTCCCGTTCAGTATTCCAAGAAGATCCAGGGGAGAAAGCAGGTTGGCGGTCAGGCAACCAGTATGCCGCTCAAGGTAAATACAGGCGGTGTTGTTCCGGTTATTTTTGCACAGTCCTTGCTGCAGACTCCGGTCATCATTGCAGGGCTGCTCGGAAAGGGCGACGGAACAGGGATTGGCAGCAAGATTTTAAAGGGAATGTCTCAGGCGAACTGGTGTAATCCTGAGGAACCGATTTATTCGATCGGTCTTGTTGTCTATATCGCACTGATCATCGCGTTTGCTTATTTTTATACTTCCGTGACCTTCAATCCGTTAGAAATTGCAAATAATATGAAGAAGGCGGGCGGATTTATACCGGGGATCAGACCGGGAAAACCAACCAGCGATTATCTGAATCGGATTTTGAATTACGTTGTCTTTATAGGAGCGATAGCGCTCGCATTTATTGCGTTTGTTCCGATTTTCTTTAATGGAGTATTTGGTGCGAATGTTTCCTTTGGAGGAACGTCTATCATCATTATCGTAGGTGTTATTATTGAGACATTAAAGCAGATTGAATCACAGATGCGTGTGCGCTACTATAAGGGATTTTTGAATGATTAAGCCGGCAGAGCTGCTGGATTTTGGAGAGTAACGCTGGACTTTTATAAGTTCAGCGTTACTTTCAATTCATCTATGGATTACAGGATCAATGCGGCGTTTATTTTTACAGAAGCAGAAGTAAAGTAAGGGTGCAGACAGAGAAAAGAGGGTTATAAAGAAAGGGGTTAATGATGAAAATTATAATGTTAGGGGCTCCGGGAGCCGGAAAGGGAACACAGGCAAAGCAGATTGCGGATCAATACGGTATTCCGCATATTTCTACAGGTGATATTTTCCGTGCCAATATCAAGAATGGAACAGAGCTTGGGCAGAAGGCGAAGCAGTATATGGATCAGGGATTGCTGGTGCCTGATGAGCTGACCTGTGATCTTGTTATGGATAGGATCCAGCAGGAGGATTGTGCAAATGGTTTTGTACTGGATGGCTTCCCGCGCACGATCCCACAGGCAGAAGCGCTGACGGCAGCACTGAATCGTATCAATGAGACAATGGATTATGCTATTGATGTGGATGTTCCCGACGAGAGCATCGTAAGCCGTATGAGCGGTAGACGTGCATGCTTAAATTGCGGCGCTACATATCATATCGTCACGATCCCGACAAAGGTGGAAGGAATTTGTGACAGATGTGGAAGTGAGGTTGTATTAAGAGACGATGACAAGCCGGAGACGGTGCAGAAGCGTCTGAGTGTATATCATGAGCAGACACAGCCTCTGATTGATTATTATAAGAAGCAGAATATCTTAAAGACGGTTGACGGCACACAGCCAATGGAGAAAGTCTTTGCGGATATTACGTCAATTTTAGGAGCATAGGAATGTCAGTTACAATAAAATCCACGCGTGAAATAGAGCTGATGCGTGAGGCGGGAAAAATTCTTGCAAAGGTTCATGAGGAGTTGGGAAAGGCACTAAAGCCGGGTATGTCGACCTATGAGATCGACAGATTGGGAGAGGAAATGATACGCAGCTTTGGCTGTGAGCCTTCCTTTAAAAATTATCACGGATATCCGGCATCAATCTGTGTGTCAGTGAACGAGGAGGTTGTTCACGGCATACCGGATCGCAGCCGGCTGATCAGGGAGGGCGATATTGTCAGTCTTGACGCCGGCGTGATCTATAAAGGCTATCATTCCGATGCGGCAAGAACACATGGGATCGGAGAGATTTCGGAAACCGCAAAACTTCTCATTGAGCGGACGAGACAAAGCTTTTTTGAAGGAATCAAATATGCAAAAGCGGGAAATCATCTTCATGAGATTTCCGGGGCGATTGGGACTTATGCGGAGCAGTTTGGCTATGGTGTTGTCAGAGATCTGTGCGGTCATGGGATTGGGACACAGCTGCATGAAGAACCGGAGATACCTAATTTCAGACAGCTGCGCAGAGGGATCAGGCTAAGACCCGGGATGACATTGGCGATCGAGCCGATGATCAATATGGGAACGGCAGACGTTGTATGGATGGATGATGAGTGGACGGTGGTGACGGAGGATATGTCCCTTTCTGCTCATTATGAAAATACAATACTCATTACAGAGGGGGCGCCGGAGATATTGACGCTGACAGAATCAGAAATCGCTGCGGGAGTGTAGGAACAGGCTATGAGGATAGAATTTGCAAAATCGCTTGCGGGACACGATAGGAATCAGATTTACCTGATCGTACGCAGTGATGAACGGTTTTTATATTTGGCAAACGGAACGACAAAGACGCTTGAGGCGCCCAAAAAGAAGAACAGGAGCCATTTGCAGCTGATCAAAAGGCTGCCTTCCGAGGTGACGGACTGTCTTTTGCACGAGATAACAGATACCACAATAAAAAGAGCAATCAAGTTATATTACCATGCCATGCAGCATAAGCATGAATTTTAGGAGGATTTTAGAATGTCAAAAGCAGATGTAATTGAAGTAGAAGGAACAGTGGTGGAAAAGCTGCCGAACGCCTTTTTTAAGGTCGAGCTGGAGAATGGACACCAGATTCTGGCAACGATCAGCGGAAAGCTTCGGATGAATTTTATCCGTATTCTTCCGGGGGATAAGGTAACGATCGAGATGTCTCCGTATGATCTGACAAAGGGAAGAATCATCTGGAGAGATAAGTAAAAAAGATTGACTTCTAATAAGTGTTTGTGCTATAATGCTAAACGGACACTTTTGGATAGTGCCTTTTTGCGCACAGAAAGCAAAAAGAGCTCTAAATAGTAACCGGATATGGTTACAAAAGAAAGGAGGATTTGCTGTGAAGGTAAGATCATCAGTTAAACCTATTTGCGAGAAATGCAAAGTCATCAAGAGAAAAGGAAGCATCAGAATTATCTGTGAGAATCCGAAGCACAAACAGAGACAGGGTTAATTCTTGTCGTTTTTGTGTACTATTTTTATGTGCGGCTGCAGTGAGACACTAGGATAAGTTGTAACACTGTTATCATAAGAACAGCAGGGATAGCTGCTCTCCTCCGTTTACATACCGAGGACGCGGGAGAGATTCATCCAAATAGCAAAGAAAACAGCGGGGTACACATTTCAGGCCGGAGGACAACGGAGCTGCCCTGATATGTTTTTGGAGGGATTTTTCTAAAATATATAGGAAGGATCCGCTAAAGTCATGATGTCAAGTGGCTTGCGTGAGAAACGGGTAACCGTAGTTGACCGCGCCGATGGGACGGTCGTTTAAATTCAGAAAATAAGGGGATGCGGCATTTGCGGCATCATATGAAATTATGGAGGTTCAAAACACATGGCTCGTATCGCAGGTGTAGATTTACCAAGAGAAAAACGTGTTGAGATCGGTTTGACTTATATCTACGGAATCGGTAGAACAAGCTCCAACCGTATTCTTGCAGAGGCAAAAGTAGATCCTAATACTCGTGTTAGGGACTTAACAGACGATGAGGTTAAGAGGATCAGTGCAGTGATCGATGAGACTCAGACCGTAGAGGGTGATCTGAGGAGAGAGATCGCCATGAACATCAAGAGACTTCAGGAGATTGGATGCTATCGCGGCATTCGTCACAGAAAGGGACTTCCGGTCCGCGGACAGAAGACAAAGACAAACGCAAGAACCCGTAAAGGTCCGAAGCGTACCGTGGCAAATAAGAAGAAGTAAGTCTTTTGAAAGAAACGGCATAATTCGTAACAGATTCATTATTTATTTTAGAGAAAGTAGGTTAGTTTAGATATGGCTAAAGTTACAAAAAAAGTGACAAAAAAGCGTGTAAAGAAAAACGTTGAACGCGGACAGGCACATATTCAGGCATCTTTTAACAATACGATCGTAACGATCACAGATGCAGAGGGTAATGCTTTATCATGGGCAAGTGCCGGTGGTCTTGGATTCAGAGGTTCAAGGAAATCTACTCCATATGCTGCACAGATGGCGGCTGAAACTGCTACAAAGGCAGCGTTAGTACACGGATTAAAAACAGTTGACGTTATGGTAAAGGGACCGGGATCGGGCAGAGAGGCAGCGATTCGTGCGCTTTCCGCTTGCGGTCTTGAGGTTACAAGCATTAAGGATGTAACTCCAGTACCTCATAACGGATGCCGTCCACCAAAACGCAGAAGAGTTTAATTAGGAGGTAGAGACGAAATGGCAATCAATAAAGTTCCTGTTCTGAAAAGATGTAGATCACTTGGTTTAGAGCCGAGTTATTTAGGATATGACAAGAAATCCAATAGAGAGTTAAAGAGAACCAGCAAGAAGATGTCGGAGTACGGTCTTCAGCTGAGAGAGAAGCAGAAAGCAAAATTCATCTATGGCGTATTAGAGAAGCCTTTCCACAACTACTATGTAAAGGCAGATAAGATGAAGGGTATGACGGGTCCGAATCTGATGACTATGTTAGAGTCAAGATTGGATAACGTGGTATTCCGCATGGGCTTTGCAAGAACAAGAAAAGAGGCTAGACAGGTTGTTGACCATAAGTTTGTATTGGTAAACGGCAAGCAGGTAAATATCCCGTCTTATCTCGTAAAAGCCGGTGATGTGATCGAGATCAGAGAAAAGAGCAAGGGTACACAGAGAATGAAGGATATCCTTGAGGTGACCGATGGAAGATTAGTTCCGGATTGGTTAGAGGTTGACGCTGAAAAGTTACAGGGAACTGTAAAAGAATTACCTTCCAGAGAGCAGATCGACGTACCTGTTGACGAGATGCTGATTGTCGAGTTATATTCTAAGTAATCGCTGAACAAATTACCCGAGAAGGAGGGATTTTGTAGTGTTCGATTTTCAAAAACCAAGAATTGAGATCGTGGAAATTTCAGAAGACAAGAAATATGGCAAGTTTGTGGTAGAACCATTAGAGAGAGGCTATGGCACGACGCTTGGCAATTCTTTGAGAAGAATCATGCTTTCTTCTCTCCCGGGTGCAGCTGTCAGTCAGGTTAAGATTGATGGTGTGTTACATGAGTTCAGTTCCATCCCGGGTGTGAAGGAAGATGTGACTGAGATTATTATGAATATCAAAAATCTTGCAATTCGCAATAACAGTTCTACAAATGAACCAAAGGTTGCTTACATCGAGTTTGAAGGCGAAGGTGTGGTAACGGCAGCGGATATTCAGGTGGATTCTGATATTCAGATTTTAAATCCGGATCTGGTAATTGCAAACCTCAATGGTGGTGCAGATTCCAAGCTATATATGGAACTGACAATTACAAAGGGCAGAGGTTATGTCAGCTCAGATAAAAACAAAACAGAAGATATTCCGATCGGCGTAATTGCAGTTGACTCTATCTATACGCCGGTAGAACGCGTAAATCTCTCTATCGAGAATACTCGTGTTGGGCAGATTACAGACTACGACAAGCTTACCTTAGATGTGTACACAAATGGAACCTTAGAGCCGGATGAGGCTGTGAGCCTCGCGGCAAAGGTTTTGAGTGAGCATTTAAGTCTGTTTATTGATTTATCAGAAGCAGCACAGCAGGCAGACGTTATGATTGAGAAGGAGGACAACGCGAAGGAGAAGGTTCTGGAGATGAATATCGATGAACTTGAGTTGTCTGTTCGTTCTTATAACTGTCTGAAAAGAGCCGGAATCAACACCGTAGAGGAGTTGACAAACCGTACACCGGACGATATGATGAAGGTTCGTAACCTGGGACGTAAGTCTTTGGAGGAAGTTCTGGCGAAGCTAAAGGAGCTGGGACTTCAGTTGAATCAAGGTGAGGAATAAACAGGATCAAGCAAGCTTGATTCATTGGAAGTTTCTGTGAGGCTTCCGATCATAATAGGGCAGAAACAGTAAGACCAAAGGGCATGGAGTATGTCAGCAGCCAGTTAAACAAGAATAAAAGCGGAAATAAACCGGCAACGGTTTATTTTCACGCGAATTTATTCGCGTTTCATCCAGGTAAGTAAGACCAAAGAGCGTGCCGGATGTACCATAGAATGGAGGAAAAAGAAATGGCAAAGTATCGTAAATTAAGCAGAACCTCTAGCCAGAGAAAGGCTTTATTAAGAGGTCAGGTAACAGCGCTGATCAACAATGGAAAGATCGTTACAACCGAGGCAAAGGCAAAAGAGGTTCGTAAAATTGCAGAAGGTCTCATTGCGCTTGCAGTAAAAGAGAAGGATCATTTTGAGGAAGTTACTGTAAAGGCTAAGGTTGCCCGTAAGGACAAGGACGGCAAGAGAGTGAAAGAGGTTGTAGATGGTAAGAAGGTTACCGTATATGACGAAGTAGAGAAGACAATCAAGAAGGATATGCCTTCCCGTCTTCATGCCCGCAGAGAGATGTTAAAGGTTCTTTATCCGGTGAAGGAGGTTCCGGCTGAGGGCGCAGGAAGAAAGAAGAACACAAAGGAAGTAGACCTTGTTGCAAAGCTGTTTGATGAGATTGCTCCGAAGTATGCAGATCGTAACGGTGGTTACACAAGAATCGTTAAGATTGGTCAGCGTAAGGGCGACGGTGCTTTAGAGGTATTACTTGAGTTAGTATAATTCCAAGAGTACAAAACAATGGTCATCGTGCTTTGTGCGATGTCTGTATGTAAATAAAAAGAGGAAGATTTGTGGTGAAATGGCAAATCTTCCTCTTTTTATTTTGTGGGAAATCTTGTTCCTGTGGAGAAAAACTTTCCTCCGATTCAATTCTGCGCATTATTTTTCTTTTGCTAACGGCAGTGTAAAAATAAATTCTGTTCCGACGCCCTCTGTGCTGATACAGGTGATGTTTTCTTCGTGAGCTTGAATGATCTCCTTGACAATGGCAAGTCCCAGTCCTGTTCCCTTTTTATCTTTTCCGCGGGAGAGATCTGTTTTATAAAAGCGTTCCCAAACTTTGGGTACGCTGTCTTTGGGAATGCCGATACCGCTGTCTTTTACGGAGACAAAAATCTTGTCATTTTTCTCGGTTGTCTCAATCGTGATTGAGGAATCCGAGTGACTGAATTTTAGCGCGTTGTCAACAAGGTTATACAGCACCTGCTGGATTTTACTCATATCGGCGGATACATAGAGTTTTTCTCCGGTCAGAATCAGGTCAAAGGAGATGTGCTTTTCTTTGCAGATACCCTCAAAGGTCTGTGCTGTCATGCGGATCGTATAGTTAATGTCGAAATCGGTGATGTCGAGCATGACACCGTGAGAACCGAATTTATTGAGCTCCAAAAGGCTCTTGGTCAGCTTGTTGAGACGTTCTGTCTCAAAGAGGATGATATTTAGGTATTTGTCCTGCATTTCCACCGGTATCGTGCCGTCTAACATTGCCTCGATATATCCTTTGATTGAGGTTAGAGGGGAGCGGAAGTCATGAGAGACATTGGAAATAAATTTTCGCTGATCGCTCTCAAGTGTATGCAGCTCATTCGCCATGTAGTCTAAGGAGGCGGCAAGATAGCCGATTTCATCATTGGAGTGAAGATCGATTTTTGTCTCAAAATTCCCTTGCGAATAGTCATCTGCCGCACGCGTGATCCTGCGGATCGGTATGTAGACAATATAAGTAAATAAAATCAGCACGATAAAGGCGGCGACAAAGAGGAGTGCAAGTGTTTCATAGGAAATCATGATCAATTCGTTGGAGTAGATCACAAGCTCGCTGGTCGGCTTATGGATGAAAACGTATCCAAGCACCTTATAATTTACAGTAATCGGCGTAAAGACGCTGAGCCTTTCTGTCGGAAACATTTCGTAAAAATTGCCCATACGATAATATTTACTGCCAAAGTCTGTGATGTCAAAGTCGGGAATCTGTCTGTTTTCCCCTGCGTTTGACGACGCGGCAGTATCGAGTATGATGTTGCCCCCTGTGTCGACGATCCAGATGTCACTTGCAAGGTATTCGCTCAGGACCATTAGCTGTGTCTGTATCTCGTCAAGGGTCATCGCTTTGGAAAAGTAGTTTTCGGCATAGTGGGAGGAGATTAGCGCAGATTCCCGATAAAGGTTGGCTGCATTTCGACGTTCCACGAATTGAAAGGTCAGATGATAGGTGAAGGTCGTGATGATAAAAAAGCCGATGCAGCCGAACAATACATAGCCAAATAAAAGCTTTGGGTAGAGTGTGCGTTTCATGATTCGTGAACCTCAAATTTATATCCGATCCCCCACACAGTCGCAAGACTCCAATTTGCGTGATCCTTGATTTTTTCACGGAGGCGTTTGACATGAACGTCTACGGTCCGCGTGTCTCCGATATATTCATACCCCCAGATATGATCCAAAAGCTGTTCTCTTGTAAAGACCTGGTTGGGAGAGGAGGCAAGAAAATATAAAAGCTCCAGCTCCTTGGGAGGCATATCAATTGCCTGTCCGCGGTAGACGACTGAATAGTTTGAGAGGTTTACAATTAAATCAGGATATTTGACGCATTTTAAATCGGGTGCGGGTTCCTCTGCTTTTACGGGCTGATAGCGGCGCAGGACTGCCTTGACGCGTGCGACAAGCTCTTTGGAATCAAAGGGCTTGATAATATAATCGTCTGCACCAAGCTCCAGACCAAGAACCTTGTCAAAGATTTCGCCTTTGGCAGAGAGCATGATGATCGGAACATTCGCTTTTGCACGCACTTCACGGCACACCTGATAGCCGTCGATGCCCGGCAGCATGAGATCAAGCAGGATGAGATTCGGCGCATATTGTTCAAATGCCAAGAGCGCTTCCTCGCCGTCGTTGACAATCCTCGTATCAAAGCATTCCTTTGTCAGATAGAGGGAGATCAATTCTGCAATGTTGTTGTCGTCGTCTACGATCAATATTTTTTGTTTTGCTGCCATAGGGCTGCTCCTCTCCTAAATATGAAATAATATGTGAAATATAATATGTAATATGTAATATGTAAACATCGGCTGGTACAACAAAAAATAAGTTTTTGCGTTAATGTCATAGAAATTTATTTTTCGTTGTATTCGTTTGTTTTAAGCTGTGTATGCAGGGCGGCAAGGTCGAGGGCGGGATCGATATAGATATAGTCTCCCATCGCAAAGGAGGCTGCTTCTTCAGCAGAGATCTCCCTGCCGTTTACATAGCTTGCGCTGTATCGTCCTGCGGAAGCAAATTCGGATTCATCTAAATTGCCGTTGCCGTTTGCATCATCAAAGTTATAGGTTTTGATCTGTGTAGAAACCTCAAGCGTGTGTTGGTCGGTTATTTGCATATAAGTAGTGTATGAAATCGCGCCGGCAAAATCGCTGTTATAATTGAGAATGCTGTTCTTGCGCGGTGAATATTCATATCCGTGATTTCCGCCTCCGCCGTATGACCACTGATCCATCAGGATATAGACTGTGCCGTCGTGATAAGTATAAAGATTTACCCAAGACCCCGAAACGCCGGTTGACAATTCCGGTATCTCATCATCATTGACATAAATGAGATCATAGGTTGTTGCTTCTGATACGAATGAGTCTAGTTTGCTGACGGCGGTGTATGCCTCCTGATAGCTGTCAAAGTCTCCGTTCTTTTTTCCGCCTGAAAGAAAACTGCGGATTTCAGGAATGGAAAGAGGAGCCACAAGATCAGAGAGCTGTCCGGACAGCCACTCCTGCAGATCAAAATCAGCCTTGCCATCACTGGAGGCATAGAGATGCCCTGGCGGGTAACCATAATAGACGGCGGCATAGGGGCGGTCTCCATAGGTCTGTATCAAAACAATATCTGTGTGACTGTCATAATTTACATCATAAAAAGAAACGGCATCGAGGCTTTTAAAATCACCCGCCGCCAGTCCCTCCGGCACATATGCAGGAATTTCGCAGAGTACACCAGTATCGGAAATGAGCTCCATGTGAAATTCCGGATTGTTGTCGGAGGGAGCGAACGGAACGAAAAATATTTTTTCATCATATTCGCTGAGCGTAACCTCAAAGGTCTGTTCTGCAATACAGTTTTGACCGAAGCGTGCTTTTCGGTCTGCAAGTATTTCCGGTGAAAGACCGTTTGTGGTTGTGCTTGTCTGTGTGTCGTTTGTATTTTCCTGTGATGTGCTGCCGGCAGAGCCGTAAGCCTTGTAATCGAAGCTGTCAGCATCCGCAGTTTTTTCTGTCGCTGTGATCTGCGGGCTGTCAGAGGGCTGTATCATTTCTTCCTTGGCGCAGGCCATCAAGCTTCCCGTAGAAAGGAGCAGGGCTACAATGTACAGAAATTTTTGGTGATTGTGATGCTTCTTGTAAATCATAAGCTTATCCCCCCTGTGATTATTTAAACTCTGCGATCGTAACGCCGGAATCTCCCTCTCCGAACTCCCCGAGATGGAAGGACTTGATATATTTTAGGCGTCTTAAATGAGACTGAACGGCATTGCGGAGTGCGCCCGTGCCCTTGCCGTGCACGATACGCACGGAAGGCAGGTGTGCCAGATAGGCGTCGTCCAGATATTTATCGAGCAGAGAGATTGCCTCGTCTGTCGTTTTGCCGATCAGATTGATCGCAGCAGACACAGACGCTGATTTGCTCATTTTCAGCTTTCCGGCGCCGGTCTTGTGGAATTTTTTCCCGGTGGGCGCTGTCTCATCCGAGAGCAGGATCAAATCCTTGATATTGACTAAGGAGCGGAGAATGCCCATCTGCACATAGAGGTCGCCTTTTGCGTTGGGCAATGTGTGTACCGTTCCGTTCAAGTTCATGCTTAGAACCTTGACGCTGTCGCCGATGCGCAGGTTTTTGGGAGTCTTGTGACTTGGTTGGGCAGCTTTTTGGCGGTCTGACATTTTGCCTGCAGCGGCATCCATTT
>Avalanche_p1__coassemble_685_pt1 | contig 39855 bp, 33 predicted proteins | sample Avalanche_p1__metabat2_low_PE_018 | metagenome-assembled genome bin Avalanche_p1 | reverse complement strand
CAAACGGAAGTGCTTGATTTATAAGACTTTTTTGGTTATTCAGCAGACACTAATTTACTAATACAATACATTTATAGTTTTTGATTGTCAAGAAAACCTTGCTATTTTTTCAGAATTTTTGACTATCATGCTTCATTTTACTTCAAGCGTATAAAAGCAGCAATCACCCCTTTTAGAGCAATTGCTGCTTTTATTTCAATCATTTTTTCATCGAAACAACTATATTGACTTTCTCTAATTCTTAAAATGATGCTTCTGTCAAATGATATATGGAAAACATGCAAACTTCGATCCACGCTTCACAAACTACCCTTACGTTAATAAAATTTACTCTGTCCACGAGCGTACCAACGCAATCTCCCGCTTATACCCTTCATCGTCGTTCGGCGTCTCTAAGATAAACGGCTTTCCGGCAAGCAGCGGATGAGTTGCAACGCGCTTCATTCCCTCCAGTCCGATATGTCCCTCCCCGATGCGGGCATGTCTGTCCTTATGCGCGCCGCGCTCGTTCATGCTGTCGTTAAAATGCACCGCACGCAGACGCTCCAGCCCAATGACTGCGTCAAACTCCTCCAGTACCTCATCCAAATGGTTTACAATATCATATCCGCCATCCCAGATATGGCAGGTGTCGAGACAGATCCCAAGCTTCTCGGAGAGTTCTACCCGGTCGATGACAGCGCGCAGCTCCTGAAAGCTTCTTCCGACCTCAGTTCCCTTGCCCGCCATCGTCTCAAGCAGCACCGTCGTAGTCATGTCTGGTGTGAGCACCTCGTTTAACGTCTCCGCGATCAGTCGGATGCCCTCCTCTGCGCCCTGCCCTACATGAGAGCCCGGATGAAAATTATAATAGTTTCCCGGCGTATACTCCATTCTCTTTAGATCGTCGGCAATCATATCCCTGGAAAACTGCCGGATGTCCTCTTTTGCCGCACATAAATTCATCGTGTACGGCGCATGTGCCACAAGCGTGCCAAACTGCCGTTCCCTTGTGATGTCAAGCATCCCATCCACATCAGACGGGATCATCTCCTTTGCCTTTCCGCCGCGCGGGTTTCTTGTAAAAAATGCAAATGTATTTGCTCCAAGCTCCACCGCCATTTTCCCCATCGCGGTATAGCCCTTTGTCGTTGACAAATGATTTCCTATATACATAGCTTATTTCCTTTCAATCTCCTTTGTTTCTGATCCGCTTCATTTGCATCATAACCTTTTCCCGCGTATTTTTCAAGTAGCTTAACGCTGCGCTCTGATCACATCCTGCATATCGTAAAAGCCCACCGGCTTCCCGGCAAGAAATTTGGCGGCTTCCACCGCACCCTTGCCAAACACACTTCTGGAATATGCCGTGTGTGTAAATGTAAGCACCTCATCCAAGCCTGCAAAAATAACCTCATGCTCCCCGACAATGCTTCCACCGCGCACCGCAGAAATTCCAATCTCATATTTGTCACGCTTTTTGCGCTCGGTGCTTCTGTCATATTTATAGCGATACGCATCCGAAAGCACATCGTTCATCGCATCTGCCAATGCAAGTGCCGTGCCGCTGGGAGCATCCACCTTCTGATTATGGTGCTTTTCTACAATTTCTATGTCAAATCCTGCCGATGTGAGCGAAGACGCTGCCTGACCGAGCAATTCCAGCAAAAGATTGATGCCAAGCGACATGTTCGCCGACTTTAAAATCGCTGTCTGCAAAGAAGCCTTCTCCACCTGCACAAGCTGCTCCTTTGTAAGCCCTGTTGTACAAAGCACAACCGGAATCTGCTTTTCGACACTGTAAATAAGCAGGTCATCCACTGCCTGTGCATTGGAAAAATCAATAATAACGTCTGCTTTCACATCGCAAAGAGAAATATTGGGAAAGACCGGATAGTCGTTTGCAGCGCTTCCGTTAAGGTCTATTCCCGCTACTATCTCAACGTTTGGATCCTCTCTGCAAATTTCCGTAATAACTTGTCCCATCCTCCCGTTACATCCATGCATGATTACCTTTATCATTCTGTTATCCTCCTAAACCAGCGACTGACATGATACTTTTGTCACCCCTATGTAAAACAAAATTTCGCTTAAAAAACAACGGCGCGCATCTGCGCCATATGTCTGTTCCGACGCTGCATGGCTTTGCGGAGCGCTTTTATTTTATTAGGAGCAAAAAGCTTCCTAATAAAATAAAAACGAGTGCACACCTGCGCTATGCCAGCTTAATCCCATAATCGCGCATTGCCTGCGCAAGCTTTGCCGCGTTTTCTTCCGTCATCTCCGTCAACGGAGAACGAAGCGCTCCAACCTTTTTTCCCATCAAATTCAACGCTTTCTTAACCGGAATCGGATTTACCTCACAAAAAAGAGCGTCGATCAGCGGCTGTGCGGCAAGCTGCATCTGCATTGCCCGCGCCACATCGCCTGCCGCAAACGCCGCACACATTTCATGCACGTCTTTGGGCGCAATATTCGACCATACGGAAATAACGCCCACGGCGCCGATCGCCATCAACGGAACAACGATGCCATCCTCACCGGAATAAAGATCCAGCTTTCCGTCGGTCAGATACATCGTCCGAACCGCCTGTGCCACGTTTCCTGTCGCTTCCTTGATTCCTACAATATTTTCCACATGATGAAACAGCTCTGCCGCCGTCTCCGGCAGAATATTGCAGCCTGTTCGCCCCGGCACATTATACATAATGATCGGAAGCTTTACCGACTCGGCAAGCTCTGTATAATAACGGATCAATCCCCCCTGCGTCGCCTTATTGTAGTACGGCGTGACTGCCAGCAAACCGTCCGCTCCCACACGCTCCGCCTCCTGTGAAAGATGAATCGCCTCTCTCGTACAGTTAGAGCCTGTTCCGGCAACTACCGGCACACGGTGTCCGGTAAATCTCACTGCCGCCTCGATCACCTTCGTATGCTCCTCGGTCGTAAGTGTCGAGCTCTCCCCTGTCGTTCCCGTGATCACGATACAGTCTGTTCCCTGCGCAATCTGCCAGTCGATCAGTTCCTCCAGCTTTTCGTAATCAACATCCTCATTTTCTTTCATCGGTGTAACGATCGCCACACCTGCTCCCTTAAAAATAGACATTGCCATTCCTCCTAACTCCATTATATGCATCGAATATGGCGGGGTGACAGCTCTCATTTCTGTTGCAGCCTGTTTTCCTCCAAGAGCCTCCCTGCAAAAAATGCATCCGCGGCATGCGTCCATTCCGCCGCAGTGCGATCCCTCGGAGGGCTTTACGTTATAGGGAACGATGTTTCCTATAAACAAAAGTGTGCTTCGCATACTCTCGCGTTGTAATAAACCGGAAAGGAAGCACACTTTTGCCGCGCCGCGCATGATTGTCAACCAATACTTCCTCTCATGCGCGTGCGCATCCTCACACGAAATGTGTTTTTATGACATAGGATTGCCCAAGCAATTTCCTATGTCATAAAGAGAATCTCGCAAGCGAGATTCTCCGCCTGCGGCGGGTCGCAACAGCGACACGGTTCCATTCCGCCGCAGTGTGCTCCCTCGGAGAGTTTTACGTTATAGAGAACGATGTTTCCTATAACGAAAAAAAACCGGCTCTTATGAGCCGGTCTGCTTCCACTGCTGCAAATATATCTATTCACAAATAATATAGAAACCGATAGCGCCCCATCCAAAAAGATGACAGTCACAGGGCTCTTAACCCTATGCCCAAGCAGTATGACGGCAAGTGCCATACGCTTTCGGCGTGCTTTCCTTTCACTCATCTTCCTCTGCGCTTGCCGCATCCAAAAAGCTACTCTTAAAGTACGCAACCTCTATCAACTATGTATGATATTTCCTCTACCATAGCACTATCTGTTCTGCTTGTCAATCAATTCTTGCCGCACCTTTGGTGCTTTTTGGCAGAATATCATTCCTCAAAGAAATCTATTTTACTTACAGAAACCTCATATGCCACACGCTTTTCCGTCTCTGTCTCAGAAAGCTTTTTGACGTACTCTCTGCTCTGGATCCTTCCCCAAACCTGCACATGACCGCCCACCTCAAAGCCTGATGCAAACCGCGCATTTCTTCCCCAGCAGATACACGGTATATAATCCGATTTCCCGTAAGAACGATTGACCGCGATCAAAAGGTCGGCAATTTCTCTCCCCAGCGGGGTTTTTCGGTAGATCGGCTCCTTACAGATGTAACCGTCCAAAAATATCTGATTGCTCTTGATATCCTCGGAAAGCTCTGAAATAAATTCAAGCTCCCGGACAAATACAGAGAGCACCAGCCGGTTTTTCTTTTCCTCATGACGGTTAAAGGAGCGGAACTGTCCCGTTACATAAATATACTCCCCTATGTAATTTGCCGTCACATCGATCAATCGCTCGGAAACCATCAACGGAATATAGTCCAGATAATTGCTCAGGCGGTTCACTGCCACGTCCACCATATAAAAGCCCTCTCCGTAAACCTCGTGGCTGAATCTGAACTCCGATACAATTTCCCCCACAATTGACACCTGGTTGTTTTCAAAAATTTTATCTGCCATGAATCTTTCTCCCTTCCTTGAGGTCCTGCACCTTTTTTCTGTATTTTTATTTTCTCTTTTTGTTCTTCGGGTGCGACCTGCCTGACACACTATTTTTAACACGAAGCCTCCGCAGAATTTCCATAGAACATGTCGATAAGAAAGAGAATGAAATGGCAGTTTTTGTCGCATAATACTTGCGCATTTAGAAATATATGATAGAATGTATAGGCTGGTTTTTTCAGATGTATCAGTGCGCATGGATGCGCAGAAAATAAAACATGATCAAAATAGAAAGGAATCGTTATTTATGAAAATGAAACGTGAAGATGTCCGCAATATTGCAATCATCGCTCATGTAGACCACGGCAAAACCACGCTCGTAGACGAGCTTTTAAAGCAAAGCGGTGTATTCCGTGAGAATCAGACCGTTCAGGAGCGTGTCATGGACTCTAACGATATTGAAAGGGAACGCGGCATCACGATTCTCTCAAAAAATACAGCCATCACTTATAAGGGGACAAAAATCAATGTGATCGACACACCGGGTCATGCAGACTTCGGCGGCGAGGTAGAGCGCGTTCTTAAAATGGTAAACGGCGTTATTCTCGTCGTGGACGCTTTTGAGGGCGTTATGCCACAGACAAAATTTGTTCTGATGAAAGCGCTTGAGCTTGCGCTTCCGGTTATTGTGTGCGTCAACAAGGTTGACCGCCCGGAGGCCCGCCCAAACGAGGTTGTCGATGAGGTCTTAGAGCTGTTTATGGACCTGGATGCCTCCGACGAGCAGCTGGACTGCCCGTTTTTGTTTGCTTCTGCAAGGGACGGCTATGCAGTAAGTGAGATTTCTGATCTGATCAATAACAGAAAGGACATGACACCGCTGTTTGAGACGATCATCTCCTACATTCCGGCGCCGGAGGGCGATCCTGACGCAAGCACGCAGGTGCTCATCAGTACGATTGATTATAACGAATATGTCGGACGCATCGGAATCGGCAAGGTAGATAACGGCTGCCTGAAGATCAATCAGGACGCCGTCGTTGTCAATCATCATGAGCCTGACAAACAAAGAAAGGTCCGCATCAGCAAGCTTTATGAATTTGACGGTTTAAATAAGGTGGATGTGACAGAAGCCAAGATCGGCTCTATCGTCGCAATTTCCGGTATCGCCAATATTCATATCGGTGATACCATCTGTGCCCCCGAAAATCCTGCTGCGATTCCTTTCCAGAAGATTTCAGAGCCGACGCTGTCGATGAACTTTATTGTCAACGACAGTCCGCTCGCCGGACGGGAGGGAAAATTCGTCACCTCCCGCCACATCAGGGAGCGTCTGTTTAAGGAATTAAATACTGACGTTTCCCTGCGGGTGGAGGAAACAGACAGCCCTGACTCTTATAAGGTATCGGGACGCGGAGAGCTCCATTTATCCGTATTGATTGAAAATATGAGACGTGAAGGCTTTGAATTTGCCGTCAGCAAGGCAGAGGTGCTCTATCACACCGATGAAAACGGCAAGAAGCTTGAGCCGATGGAGCTGACCTATGTGGATGTTCCTGATGAGTTTACCGGCGCTGTCATCGAAAAACTCAGCCAGCGCAAGGGTGAGCTGCTCAATATGAAGCCGATTACCGGCGGCTATACCCGTCTGGAATTTAACATTCCTTCCCGCGGTCTGATCGGCTACCGGGGCGAATTTATGACAGACACAAAAGGAAACGGTATCATCAACACTATTTTTAACGGCTACGCGCCGTATCGCGGAGAAATTGCGTACCGTAAGCTAGGCTCTCTGATCGCGTTTGAAACAGGCGAATCCGTGACCTACGGTCTCTTTTCTGCGCAGGAGCGCGGTACGCTCTTTATCGGACCGGGACAAAAGGTATATGCCGGCATGGTCATCGGCTCCTCCTCCCGCGCGGAGGATATTGAGCTGAATGTCTGCAAGAAGAAGCATCTGACCAATACCCGCTCCTCCTCCGCAGATGAAGCCCTCACGCTTGTTCCACCCAAAATTTTAAGTCTGGAACAGGCATTAGACTTTATCGACGTCGATGAGCTTCTGGAGGTGACGCCGGAGAGTCTGCGCATCCGCAAGCGCATCTTAGATCCGACACTGCGCAAGCGTGCCGCAATCCGCAGCAAATAAGCTCTGCTTCATCGTAAGCGTCAACAGACCTCTCTGTTGATGCAGCTTTTTGCGCAGAGCATTCTTCGCCGGCATAGACATCGGGGCATCTGTTTTGCAGGCTGCACTTTTGCTATAAACGGTTTCCCGCTTCGCCGGCTGTGTTTATGCTATAAAAATAGGACCTGACAGGCTTTCCTGTCGAGGTCCTATTTTTATTCCCTTGAAAATATATGTATCTTTTTTTTTTGCAGCGTCTAGTTCCCTGCCAGCTTCTTTAGATTTTCTAAATCCGCCAACAACTCCGCCGAGCATTTTTCTGCTTCTGCATAAGCACTTTGAGCACCTGCATCGTCCCCTGCCATCAATGCCCTCTTGACTGTCTCGCCGCAGGTATGAAATCTTCTGTGCTTCTCACCCAGAGCATCCCATATCTGCTTAAGTTGTGGATCCCTTGGCGTTACCGCATTATAAAAATGACCAAAGCCACACCTTGAGGCATCAAGCTGGATTGGCAAAACCACGCGCTCCGTTACCATTCTCTTTAAATTGGCAACCCACAATTCATGGGAAGCCATCGCCTTTTCTGTGTAGCGTAAAAATTCCTGACGACTCATACCATAAAATGGATCCTCCGTCATCTTTCCCATCATCTTTGTCGCCGTATTTAAGGACTCCTCAATCTTTCCGATCGGCTTTGTGACATTTTTTAATTCATTGCAAATATCACGCACATAACCGGCATTTCCCTTCAGACCCTCACACTGCTGGTTGATGCTGCCCATCTGCGTATCAAGTTCTCCGATCGATCCCGTAATCTCCTCACTGACCTCCGCAAGTGTCATGATTTCTTCATTGATCGTGTATACATACTGCTCATTCTCGTTATTTAATTCCCAGACATTTTTTATCTTATCACGCATTTCTCCCAAAACCGTGATCGTACTTACCGTACTCTGCTGACTCTTTTCCGAAGCAGTCCGCATAGATTCCACAAAGGTTCCCATATTGGCAGTCAGCTTTTGTGTCTCCTCCGCAAGCCCTCGTATTTCATCTGCCACGACCGCAAAGCCTCTGCCGGCTTCTCCCGCACGCGCAGCCTCGATCGATGCATTCAGCGCCAGAAGATTTGTCTGAGAAGAAATCGCATTGATACCTGCGATCACCTCGTTCATATGATGAATGACCTCTAAAAATTCATCCATATCCTTTTGCATTTCCTGCGATATGCCAATGGTCTGCTCTGACAGCTCTTTGATGTTCGTGAGTTCCGTCTGCCCCAGCTTGATTTTTTTATAGACCTCCTCCGTGGTCTCTGAGCTTTCGATGATCGTATTTGTCAATTCCTCATACTGCTCATTTACCTTGCCCGACACCTGTGCCGTCTGTGCTGCAGCATCCGAGATGATCTCCGTTGCTTCCGCTACCACCCCTGCAGTCTCAAGCATATAACCAATATGGTGATTCATCGCAAGCTCCAGAGAACTGATCTGCATCACTGCCTCCATATCCTCCGCCATTACCTGCTTAAACTGCTCATTTCCTTTTACCAGTCTTTGATAAATCGCCCCAATCTCCGGATTACCTGAATAGTCTGTGTCTCTTAACTCTGCGACTGCCTGCACCAGCTTTTCATACTTCCTGCTACCAAATGCCATAACCTTTAACCTCTTTGTCTACTGTATTCTAATATATTTTATTACAAACAGAGTAGAATAGCAACGGTTATTCCACTTTATTCCACTTTCTTCCATAACAATTTCACTTCTTTGCATCGTTTCTTTGCAGATATTCCTTCACCGCCGGATCCTTCATCTCAAAACAGCGTTTCCACTCCTTCGTTCCCTCCAACTTATAAACCGCAGAACGGTTTTTATAAAGAAATCTCGTCAGATCATAGCAATCAATCCATATCTCATGATCACCTTCCTTTTGCGATTCATCAAAAATAAGCTGCAGCCCCATATGCAGATGAACCTGATCAATATTGTTTACATTCTCTTTTGTGCTGTAGCCCGTATGCCCCATATAGCCTATCACATCGCCAGCCGTAACCACGTCGCCCTCCTTTAAGTTCTCCTGATAAGGATAATTCTGGCGTAAATGTGCATAGTAATAATAACGCTTCCCGTCAAAGCTTCGGATACCAATCCGCCAGCCGCCGTACTGGTTCCAGCCAAGCACCTCAACATAGCCGGATTCAACCGCTATGATGGGTGTACCCACCTGCCCCATCATATCATGTCCCAGATGCTGTCTGCGGTATCCATAACTTCGTGAAACTCCAAAATCATCATAATCACTATATTCAAAATCTCTTGCTATCGGCGAAAACCCCTTAAGACCATACTTTTTTACATAATCTCCACCCTCTTTTTCCTGTATCTCATACTCCCCGACAAGCCCTCCGAGCACAGCAGTATACGCTTCTTTGTAATAAGAAAAATATTTCATATCCTTTGTTGCGCTTTCCATAGTCACTTCACCGCTTTGAATTTGTTCCGCAATTTTATGGATCTCCTCCACTGCGCCAACGCCAAAATCGCCGCCTCCCTTTGCAGCCGCATATGCAAGTAATTCAATCCAATCCAGATGATGCTCTGTTCCATAGCTCTCAACGTCATAGGTATATGCTTTGCACAATGCCTCATAAGAAACATTAAAATCCACCCACTTGATATTCTCCCCGGAAGTCTCAACAACCGCCTGTTCCGTAAAAGCTCCATCCCCCGCAATAATCACCAATACTGCAAATAAAATTGCCATTTCTAATAAAATTGCCTCCTTTAATCTGCCCTCCCGCTCTTGTTTCATTCTCCCTTCGCCCATACCCTGCCTGCTGCTTCATTTCTTTTCATTATATAAAAAAGGAGAACGGACTATTCATCCTTTCTCCCTGCACCTGCTGCATGTGCCGTATAAAACAGAATTTTGGCACTGCAGCTCAAACTTATGTTCCTCTCTGATATGCATATATATCTCATTCATAAAATCACATTCCAAATGAAAAATACTGCCGCAGCAAACACATTTCAAATGGAGATGCTCCTTACAGCGATGTCCCCGCTCCACATACTGATAAGCCGCCCTTCCTCCCTTTTCAGAAACATACTTCATGACAGTCCCCTCATGTGCAAGCTTATCCAAATAGCGATAAATCGTCGTAATATTGACCTCGCTCCCGCTCTCCTTCAGATAGTCGGCAATATCTGCTGCCGTAACTGCCCGACTCTCATTGCTCTTTAAAAAATCTAAAATTCTTCTGCGGCTTGCCGTCTCATATCCACGTCCCGCCATATCCATACCTCCGGACCTTGTTTTCTAAAATGTAATTCCAAAAAACTCTATCAGCACACCCCAAAAGACGCCCATTCCATAGAGTGCTACCAGTATTCCTAAATTTTGCTTCCTGTCACGATTTAAACGAAACAACACTAAAATCCCAACGCCTGCATTGACCAAAAGTCCTGACATCATTGCCCCGGAATTTATGATCCCATCCAGATACAGTTCCGTGATAACAACCGAAGAAGCACAATTTGGGATCAGGCCGATTAATGCCGCAGCTGCCTCTCCTACAATCGGAACTGCGGTAAACACTCTCGCCAAAGCATCCTCCCCGATCACCTCGACCGCTCCTGTCAGAACAAAAGAAATCAGAAAAATATAACAGAATATGCGCAGTGTGTGCTTGCATGCAGACAGGAAGATACCATCCTCACAATGACACTTTTCTTCCTCGCATACCGCGTGAATGTCCATCTTTTTTTCCGTACGCCCCAGCGCCTTTACATAAATCCATTCTGCAAAAAATCCGGAAATTACAGCGATCAACACCTTAGCCCCCAATATCTTAGCGATTGTAGAAACAGGAACTGACTGTGAAATTAAAATTGGCAGCATTTCATCTGATGTCGATAGATAAATCGCCAGAAGCGTTCCAACTGTAATGACCCGTCCGGTGTACAGACTGGATGCAGCCGCCGAAAATCCACACTGTGGAAGCACGCCAAGCGTCCCTCCCCACACCGGACCAAACCTCCCAGCCTTTTGAATCATTCCCTTTATTTTATCACCGGTATGATGCTCCAAAAATTCCATAAAAAGATAGGTAAGAAACAAAAACGGAAGCAGCTTTACCGTATCTCCTACCGAATGCTCCAAGATATGCCATAACATATGTTCCATTGACTTTCATCCCTTCCTGTCATAAAACGCAAACAACTTGCATTTGCAACTTATTTGCGTTTTATTATACCTGATATTTCTGAATTGTCAATGGAAAAGCCGGTAGTCTCCTGCTATTTTTTCTTTTACAAACTCTGAATGCGTGCAAGCGCTACCAACGTATTCTCACGGCTTCCAAATGCCGTCAGCCGGAAATACCCCTCGCCGCTTGGTCCAAAACCTGCCCCCGGTGTTCCTACAACATTTGCGTGCTCCAGCAGATAATCAAAAAAGTCCCATGACGTCATCTGATCCGGCGTCTTCAGCCAAATATACGGTGCATTCACCCCTCCAAATACCGTATATCCGGCATTTTTAAGACCTTCCCTGATCAATCTCGCATTCTCCATATAATATCCAACCTGAGCTTTTAGCTGCTCTTTTCCTTCTTTTGAATACACTGCCTCTCCTGCACGCTGTACAATATAAGGTGCACCGTTAAATTTTGTGCCATGACGCCTTGCCCACATATCATGCAGTGAAACACCGCCGCATTTTAATTTCTTTGGCACCACCGTATAACCAAGCCGCACGCCTGTAAATCCCGCATTTTTAGAAAAACTTCGGATCTCGATGGCACATGTCTCCGCTCCCTCGCACTCATAAACAGAATGGGCGACATCTTTTTCAGAAATATACGCCTCGTAAGCCGCATCATAAATGATCACGGCTCCTTCCCTGTTTGCATAATCCACCCATGTCTGCAGCTGACTTCTCGTAATCGTGGTACCCGTCGGATTATTTGGCAGACACAAATAAATAAGGTCGGGCGTTTCCTTCGGAAATTCCGGCACAAAATTATTTTCCATTATGCAAGGCATGTAAATTACATTGCTCCATTTTCCGGACCTTTCATCATATGTACCGGTCCTTCCCGCCATTACGTTAGAATCCACATAAACAGGATAAACGGGATCACAGACTGCAATTCGATTATCCTCTGAAAAAAGCTCCTGAATATTGGCAGAATCGCTCTTAGCTCCGTCAGAAACAAAAATCTCATCCGCCCCAATTTCACAGCCCCTTGCCCGATAATCATTCTCTGCAATGACAGTGCGCAAAAATTCATACCCAAGATCAGGCGCGTAGCCATGAAATCCCTCCGCGCTTGCCATATCGTCTACTGCCTTGTGCATTGCCTGAATGATCGCAGGAGCGATCGGCTGCGTAACGTCTCCAATGCCAAGACGTATCACCTGTTTTTCAGGATGCTTCGCTGTATAATCGCTCACCTTTCCCGCAATCATACTAAACAGATAACTTCCCGGCAATTTTTGATAATTTTCATTTATTTTGTACATACTGCTCTCCCTCTCTTACTATATCATATCTTTTTATATTATCCCTCTTTCAAGTATACCATTCCGTTTCATCCCCCGCAAGCTTTGTTTACTGGGAATCAAAATTTTTTATTCCTTGAGACAGCTATTTCTTGTTTCTTTAAAATATGCCAACACCTTCTCATACTCCATGGGACCGCCAAACAGATCGAGGGCGCTCCCGATCGTAACATCAATCTTATTTTTCCCAAGCTTTTTGACACGCTCCAAATCCTCAAAATTTCCGATCCCACCTGCATAAGTGACGGGAAGCCCCTCCCATTCCCCCAGCATTTGTACCAACGGTTCTTCTATACCTGCTTCTTTCCCCTCCACATCCACCGCATGAACTAAAAATTCAGCACAATAATTTCCCAGCTTATCCAGCAGGTCGGCACTCATCTTCTCCTGTGTAAACTTTTGCCAGCGATCCGTCACAATATAATATTCCTCTCCTCTCCTTCTGCAGCTTACATCAAGAACAAGCCGCTCCGGCCCTACCAGCTTAGAAATCTCCGACAGCCTGTCATAATCAATCCTTCCATTCCAAAACACATACGAGGTAACGATCACATGACTTGCCCCCATCTCCAAAAACTCCTTGGCGTTTTCCGGCGTGATCCCTCCTCCCACCTGCATTCCACCGGGATATGCACACAGCGCCAGTCTTGCCTGCTCCTTTGACTGCTCATAACATATACTTTCTTTTCCATTCAGCAAAATAATGTGTCCTCCAACAACACCCGTTTCCTTATATAAATGCGCAAAAAAATCAGCGTTCTGTTCAGAAACAAAATTTTCTTTTACCGCATCACCTGCATCATTCAGACTTCCCCCGATAATCTGCTTTACTTTCCCATTATGAATGTCAATACACGGTCGAAATTCCATTCGTATACCTCCTCAAACTCCATGATAAAAGTTGACGCCGACTGATCCACAACCTCCAGGAACCGTTATCCTGCTACCAGCATATCACGCCCTCCCTGCTTTGTGAATATTTTTCCGCAGCATATTCATTTTTGTGCGGCAGCTTTATCTTATGCCCTTTTTGTGAATTGCAGCTTATCTATCGTTGACATGCACACATTTTTTTGCTATTATCTGACTAATATATTTTTATCACAAGCACAGGATAATGATGGAGAAAGCGAGGAAAACAGAATGGGAACAATAATCGGTGAAGGAATTACTTTTGATGATGTGCTCTTAGTACCTCAGTACTCAGAAGTAACGCCAAATATGATCGATCTGACCACACATCTGACCCAAAAGGTTGTTTTAAATATCCCTATGATGAGCGCCGCAATGGACACTGTCACAGAACACAGAATGGCAATCGCCATGGCAAGGCAGGGCGGTATCGGCATCATTCACAAAAATATGTCAATTCAGGCTCAGGCGGATGAGGTAGATAAGGTAAAGCGTTCTGAAAATGGCGTCATCACAGACCCGTTTTTCCTCTCTCCGTCACATACACTTTTGGACGCTGAGAATTTAATGCGTAAATTTCGCATTTCCGGCGTTCCGATCTGCGAAAACGGAAAATTAGTCGGAATTATCACAAACCGTGATTTAAAATTTGAGACAGACTTTACAAAAAAAATCAAAGAGAGCATGACCTCAGAGGGACTCATCACCGCCCCCGAAGGGATCACCTTAGAGGAAGCAAAAATGATCCTTGCAAAAGCACGCAAGGAAAAACTGCCGATCGTGGATAAGGATTTCCATTTAAAAGGTCTTATTACCATCAAGGATATTGAGAAACAAATTAAATATCCACTCTCGGCGAAGGACGAGCTTGGTCGCCTGCTCTGCGGAGCCGGCGTTGGAATTACCGGTAATATGATGGATCGTGTAGACGCGCTGGTTAAGGCTCATGTCGATGTCATTGTTCTTGACTCTGCGCACGGTCATTCAAAAAATATATTGGAAGCCGTAAAACAGATCAAGACCTCCTATCCTGATTTACAGGTAATTGCCGGAAATGTTGCGACCGGAGAAGCGACACGCGACCTCATCTCTGCAGGTGCGGATGCGGTAAAGGTCGGCATTGGTCCCGGTTCGATCTGTACCACACGCGTTGTTGCCGGTATCGGAGTTCCGCAGATCACCGCGATCATGGACTGCTACAATGTTGCCAAAGAGTCCGGCATTCCAATTATCGCAGACGGCGGCATTAAATATTCCGGCGATCTGACAAAGGCACTCGCCGCAGGAGCTAACGTATGCATGATGGGCAGCCTATTCGCCGGATGTGATGAAGCTCCCGGCACATTTGAATTATATCAAGGCAGAAAATATAAGGTATACCGTGGTATGGGCTCTCTCGCCGCTATGGAAAACGGCAGCAAGGACCGCTATTTCCAGGAAGGCGCGAAAAAGCTTGTTCCGGAAGGTGTGGAAGGTCGTGTTGCCTACAAGGGAACTGTAGAAGATACTGTTTTCCAAATGGTTGGCGGTATCCGTTCCGGTATGGGATATTGCGGATGTCCTACCATTGAAGATTTAAAGACCAAGAGTAAGTTTGTGAAGATCTCTGCTGCTGCGCTCCGTGAGAGTCATCCGCATGACATTCACATCACAAAAGAAGCTCCAAACTACAGTATTGACGAATAACCTGTTCCTTTATATAATACTTTTGTAATTTACAAACATTCCGGCACAGTTTCTGTGCCGGAAACTACTTGCCGGCAAAACGGATGTTGTCTGGCACTATTTTAGTTGAGGTGAATTTATTTGGATTCTGGTGACATATTTCAATTAGTATTTTTAGTTATTTTACTTTTATTATCTGCATTCTTTTCTTCCGCAGAGACAGCGCTTACCACAGTAAACCGTATTCGTATGCGGACGCTCGCAGAGGACGGTGACAAACGGGCAGAGCGCGTACTCCGTATCACTGATGATTCCGGAAAGATGCTTTCCGCTATTCTTATCGGCAATAATATCGTGAATCTTTCCGCATCCTCGATCGCAACCTCTTTGGCGATTGAGCTCTGGGGCAGCGTTGGCGCCGGTATCGCAACCGGTATCCTGACATTACTTATTTTGATATTTGGAGAGATCTCTCCGAAAACGCTCGCTACCATTTATTCGGAACGCATCGCACTCACCTATTCTGCCGCAATCGAGCTGCTGATCAAAATATTAACTCCGGTTATTTTTCTTATTAATAAGCTCTCTATGGGTTTTCTTCTTTTAATGCGCGTCGATCCAAAAGCCGGCGAGCAGCAATTAACCGAGGAGGAGCTTCGCACAATTGTAGATGTTGGTAAGGAATCCGGCGTTCTGGAAACGGAAGAACATGAAATGATCAATAACCTGTTTGATTTTGGTGATGCTCAGGCAAAGGAAGTAATGGTTCCCCGGATTGACATGACCTTTGCAAATATTGCAAGCACTTATGATGAGCTTATTGAAATTTTTCAGGAGGATAAATTTACAAGACTTCCCGTATACGAAGATACCACCGATAATGTCGTCGGCATTCTTAATATGAAGGATCTTTTGCTTTATAAGGACAAGACCCACTTCTGTATTCGTGACATTATGCGTGAACCCTATTTCACCTATGAACACAAGAATACAGCCGAGCTTTTTATGGAAATGCGAAAATCCTCTATTTCTCTTGCTATCGTCCTTGACGAATATGGTGCAACCGCAGGATTAATTACCTTAGAAGACCTTCTTGAGGAAATTGTCGGTGAAATCCGTGACGAATATGACACTGATGAGGAGGATTCTATCCTTCCCTTAAATGAACGGGAATTTCTCGTACTTGGCTCCACTAATCTGGATGATCTTTGCGATGCTCTTTCACTTGATTTTCGTTCGGAAGATTACGATACCATCGGAGGGTACCTTGTCGGTTTGCTTGACCATCTTCCCGAAAAAAATGAAATTATCATTACAGATGACAATGTCCTCCTTCGCGTCGAGCAGATGGACAAAAATCGCATTGAAAAAATTTATATCAAGAAGCCTGAAGAAAAAGGGGAGAATGAAGATATCCCTGCTCCCTAATGCTTTCGAAATATTGACACAGAAATTAATATCTCACATCGGCAATTGTGCGATAGAGAAATATTTCTGTGTCATTTTTCTTTCTGTAATCCGGCTTTTATATACTGATCATAAAAATTTTGTAAAGCTTCCTCCGTGCTCCATATATCGCTCTTTAGAATATACTTCTTCATCTCTACAATTTCCTCCCGCGTAAATGCATATGTCTCAATCGCTGTTCCCTTACTAAGATTTGTAAACGCTTCTTTCATTATCGACGCATACTCCTGATCTGTTTTCCAAACAGAATCATCTGCTATCCCACCATTCTCATACGGCTGATAATAATAATGCTCATTGATAAAGCGCGTCGTTCCCTTTTGTTCCACTTCTTGTGCTGTAGTATCTACCACATGCACCGTAATCTGTTTTTTATAGACACTTCCAGAGCTGTCTACAACCGTCAGATTCTCCGTGCAGCTCCCATTTCCCTGAAACTGCGTAAAGTCTGTCGGCGCGTAGTCTGGGATTGAAAAGGATGTACCATTTTCATGAAATCCTGGCATTATAGGACTTCCATCCTCACGATCTGATGCAGTTGCATGGCTTAATATCTCCATATCTGTAATAAAACCGTTCTGTGCCTGTTCCAAAGTATAATAAAGGTCTGATGCCTGAATCCACGGGCAATCATCCCAAATCGCATATAAGGAAATGACTGCCCCGTTTTGACTTGTCACACCCGCGGCCTCTGCCAAAGCTTTTACATCAACTATTTCTCCTGCCTTCCATTGTGGCGTTAAACTATCCTTTCCTGCTTCTAACGACCAGCCTAAAAAGACGGACGGATAAACCTTTGGTGTTTGCTTCAGCTTCCCTGAGACAGCTTCTTCACCACTCTGTTCAGTTACATTGCCTTCTCCTTCCTGCGTGACAGGGGGATTTGTTTCTTCCAAAGATGTCTGTTGATCATCTCCCTGTACAGGTTCTCCTTGTTCTGACGCTCCATCCGGCGATGTCACTTCTTCTTTATTTGCTTGTTCTGTTTCATCTGCTTGTTCCACTCCCTGATCTGATGATTGAGTTTTCAAATCAGTATGATTTTCTTCCGCCTGCTTTCCTTCTTCCGCCTCTCCCGAAAGACTAAGCGCACCGGAGAGAACTGCCTCGGTGACATTGACGCCTTCTTTGGTATACTTTACATAATGAGCTGCTCCATCCGGCAAGGACACCTGTTTATCATACTGCGTTGCAATATCATCAATATGCGTCACGTCACCGCCGCCGTTTGGATGAAAGATAATCGTATAGGCATTTGCTTCGGCCTCTGCACGCATTGTAATGTCTTGGTTCGGCATCTGGAAACCATAATCTTTTTGTGCTGTGTTGTAACTGCCCGTCCAGCCCTTCCAGTGATAGCCTGGCTTTACCGTAGCCCCGATATTTACATCACTTCCATGCGGATGATCACCGTCTCCTGTCATCGATTCGATACCGTCACCACCCTGTACCACTAAGGTATATTTGGGCACTGCTTTTGATTCTGCCGTCCACATCTGCTCGATCCAATACCCAGTATTCGTTCCGTCTGAACGAAGATAACCATGAAAGCCGGCACTGTTTTCAAAAACTGTCTTTCCTCCATTATTTGCCTGACACTGTACCGTATAACTGATCGTACTGCCATTCATCATGGACGCTACTGCACTTCCATGAAAGGTAACCGTATTACCGTTGATCCTTCCCTCGATCTGTGTACTGCCATTTACGACCGCTGTTGCACTTGTTGGCGTCAGTCCGCTGTCCAGCTGCACAGTCATATTTCCGTCGTAAATTCCAGTGTCATTTGTAACTGCCACGTTACGGAACTCCCCTTCCACGGTCGCGTTTGATGCGCTATGCACCGTAGTCGCCTGCGTTCCTACAAAATCCGGGTAAGCAGTATCTATCGCCAGCCCTAACAGAAATGAGGTCGTCCAGCCTGTATTTTGTACCGTCAGATTGATACGATTTGCATTGTTTCCCATATTGCTGTCAATGCTTGATAAGTCCATGCGAATACAGCCATTTTCACGGTCTCTGTCATTTACCAGACTTCCGTTTTTATAAAGTCCCGCAGAGTTGGTCGTATTGGAAGCTACTTTTCCAATGACTTCTCCGCGTTCATTGTATGTTTCAATGTTTTCTGTCATGGCTTCATAGGTACTTGAGTTTGATGCCCCAAAAAAGACCTGTCCGGTTGCGGCTCCAACGGATTTTGATTTTAACCCTTTTCCAAGAGATAACTCCGATCCAAAATCTTTCCCAAGATAAAACTTTGCTCCCATATCAAGCTTTACCGCCCGCACCGGAAAGCTGTCATCTTCCTCCACTACGATCAGCTGCCATGATCCGGGAGATTCCCCGCCCCCACGGTCTCCGTCATCGCCCCAGTGAAAGTAGGGAATATTGCAAACTGCGTACTGCCCATATCCAGAACTGCGAACAAGCCCCGTTACATCCTTTGCCATACAAAACATGCTTCGCATTCCCGGATTGTTTCCAACGACACGCCAGTCATTAATCGCATAATCAGGATATATATTACCCCTCTTTCCGTCTGGTGTGACTAAAACCACCGGATCTACCGTTCCCTGCTTTGCCCTTGTCTGCCACACAAGGTACGCATATTTAATCTTGCTTGTGTCAGTGGAACGCTCCAAGGTTGCCGTAGAACTGTTTTCGTAACCGCCTCCTAAGTCATTGTAAATCTTTTTATTGACCGTTCCTCCGTTTGGGCTGTACCATGTGTAATGGTTCGTGTTTCCGATATAGTTAATCTTATATCTGCCGACACGCGTATCATTTTCTCCAAATAAATTTATGGATATTTCTTGACCTGTCACTGCAGCTTCTGTCTGACTTGGCACCGCCGTTACAAAACAAACACATGCAAGCAATCCAGCCAACGCCTTTTTCATATGAAATTTTTTGATCATCTATCAGATTATTCCCTCCATTCTAATGCCATGTTGACGAACCCCCGCCTAATCCTGTGCCGTCATCTGCACCACCAACATCCATTCCTGAAAAATCATCATGAAAATCTTCAGGAACACTCATTCCGGTGTTCGGATCGGTCACAGAATCTGCCGGCGGTGTTGTATTACCATTATTTCCAGCATCTGTACTTCCGCTGTTATCTGTGCTTCCGTTGTTTCCAGCATTCCCTGTATTGCCGCCATTTCCGGCATTTTGATCTGTTCCTCCGGCATTGCCTGTGTTTCCGGAATTTTGATCCGCATTCCCTGTATTTCCGTTTGGCTGGCTTGGCGTTCCTGCATTGCCTCCGTTTCCAGAAGCTCCGGCATTACTGCCCGGCTGGCTCGGTGTTCCTGCACTACCGCTATTTCCGTCACCACTGGGTGCTCCTGCATTGCCGCCTGACTGGTTTTGCGTTCCGGTATTACCTGTATTTACAGTACCGCCCGCATTTCCGCCATTCCCTGGATTAGCTGCGCCTCCCGGATTACTTGTATTGCCGGCATTTACCTGATTCTTCTCCGGCGTCTTTTTTCCATCGGATTTTGCTGCTTTCTTCTCGGTTACCGTAACGGACGCCTTGCCCTCTGCGCCAAAGCCTTCCTCATCTGCTACCGTATAAAGAATCTCATAGGTTCCTGCTGTATCAAGCTTTACTGCAGCTGCATCGCAAATAATCTGATCGGTGATGTCAGCTCCCTTGTAATCCGTTGCCGTCACACCGTCTAAATAGTCCACACTCTCTGTTCCTACTGTAACCGTCAAATCTTCAATTCCTGAAAACTCCGGCGCTTCTCCAACAATTACAGATACCTTGACCTCTGTCTTGTTTCCTGATGCATCAAACACCGTTAAGAACACATCATAAGTTCCAACTGACCCAAACACTGTCGTATCATCGGTACAGGTCACAGCTCCTACCATAAAGGTTTCTGTCGATTCCTCTGTTTCCGGCGTCTCTGTCATTAATTCTGTTTCCGGTACAAGCGCTTCCGTGTTCTCTGGCTGCTCCGTTGTCTGCAAGGCTTCTGTCACTTCCGACTGCTCCGTCATTTCCGGCTCTGCATTTTCAAACACTGCTGTCACTTCCCCCGACAGCTCCGTCACCTCTGCGATCACATCCTTTGCATGCAGTGGCTCTCCTGCAGCAACTGTCACTTTATCCACCAACGTAACCTCTGGTACAGTCGTGTCCTTTACCACGACCTCAAACACTGCTGTCTGCTCTTTATAAGTAACAGAAGCTGGATAAGTGCCTGTTTTATTCGTATCAACCGCAGACAGATCAAGCACCGCCTCCTTTGCCGCTTTTTCGTCCAATGCTACATAGCTTGTTACGTTTTCATTCAATGAGCTGCCAAGCTCTGCCTCAACCTGCTCCGCAAATGGCTGAAGCTCCGTTTTTCCACATGCGCCCAGACCTAATACCCCTACGAATGCCGCCCCAATTAAAATTCTGTTCGTTTTCATATACCAAAACTCCCTTCTATTATACTACTGATATAGTATATACTTTCAGACTTTAAATTACCATACCTTGAATATATATTTTACAACATCACCTTACTCCCACGCAGCATAGTAGGAAATTCTTTGATCTACCGGCTGCGAAAAGTCCGCAATATAATCATTGACGTCTCTCCAACCTGCAAAAACCATCCCATCCTTTTGAGGCTCCACGGGCATTATCACCTGCTCGCCTTTTGGAACATAATATTTTTTGTAACATTCCTTCCCATCTGACATAGCTTCCTTATTCATATAAAAAGAAACCTCACATACCTTCATAGCTTCCTTCTCCTCTCCATTCTCTCTAATTACCACGCGATCCCACTCTGTACTTCCCTTCATGCCGTTCGGGTGCTTGTAATTTCCCGACATACGCAAGGCTAAGATTCCCTTTTGGGAATCTATACCAAAAACATCTATGACTATATCGGCATCCGCATCTAATGCAACTGCCATCCTTCCAACGCACTCTGCCAGCAGCGCGCGATCATTTTTTATCCAATCTCCCTCTGCCCCCTCTTGCAAAGCCCCTTCCGCCGCAGTTGATAAATTTTCCTGCAATTCTGTACTGCGATTCATATGCCCGCAAATCGTCATAGCCATTGCAAATACTAAAATACCGATCGCCCCGCTCACCAACAACATAACTCCATTTTTCATCTCAAGCTTTTCCCCCATTTACAGGAATTGAAAAGCGGCAGACACTTGTCTGATTCCATCTGTCTGTCGCACATATCTCTAAACGATATATCCCCGCCTCCTGAAATACAAGCTTACCGCTGCGCAGTCCCTCTGCATTCAGCGGTATCTCCCCCTGCTGATTGCTCATTTTTCGGACCTGTAATTCCAGCTCCGCTTTTTCACAGTCTAATGCCCCAAATATCTCTTTTATATCGTAGCTTCCTACCCGCAAAGCCTCCTGTCCCCGATAAAAAATTTTGGGCACTGCCCGCGCTGACTCCTGCAAGGAGATCTGAAATTCATCTCCCCACTGTTCCTGTTCAGGCGCAAGAAGTGCCCCTGTCATTTTCCAAACCCCTACATTCCCCTGCGCATCTTGTATTCCGGTAAAAAGCAACAGCAAAAAGGCTGCAATCACCAAAAAGCCTATCAAAAATCTTCCGTATATTTTTATAATCAGCTCCATTTTCTCTCCTTACAAATCTTAACCGCAAATTGCATTGAGATATTGCAGGCATATCTGATAAAGCCCTCCCGCAGGAGTAAACAAGCTTCTCCAGATTGCAAATATCAAAACACCCCCTATCAGCTGTATGAGTCCGCTTCCATAATGCTCAAAAATCTCTCTCATCATCGTTCCTCCTTAAACTACAAAACAGTAGAAATATAGGTCAATAATGCCATCATCCATGCGACTATACAGCTTCCTCCAAGCAGGCCTAATAACGCAGCCCCAAATTCTCCCACCACGATTTCCATTTATCTTCTTGCTCCTTCTTCTTATTCTTTTAACGTGCAATTCCCCTTGTCGTTCTTTCCTGCGAAATCTGAAGCAAGGGAATTTCATAGCGATAGGTCAGGCATACCTCTGCCATCTGCCTTTCCTCTCCATAATGGCAGGGTGCAACCTCAAGCTCATAACCATGCTGTTTTGCTTCACGCACACAGGCCTCTATCACATTCGGATTAAAATTACTGTTTTCAATCTCCGCCACGACTGCTGCCTTATACTCCTTTGCCTCCGCTGTCTCTGAGCTGACGCCAAGCATGCTAACACACAAACACAGATTCCAGATCAGCATAAAAAGACCTGAGAAAATCTCAACAATATATTTCATCTTCTATACACCTCCCATACTGCCAAGAACCTGAAGCATCACTGCCATTCCCACCGTCAGATCAATCAGCAGCTTTCCGATTGCAGACAGCACCGGATAGGAAAAAATCATCTTCATTTGAAACGCGATCCTATCATTGCGGATCACATCCGCTGCTTCCTGCATACGCTCTACTCTCTCCAAAAGTCGGTTCATCTGCTCTCTTAGATTTCCTGTTCCGTTTTCTGAAAATGCATGCAGCATTTTCATACATCCATGAATCTCCGGCAAATCAAAGCTGCTGCAAAAGGCTGTGTACGTCTGTAAATCTCCCGGTCTTTCCTGTATACGATCCCGCAAGGCGGCAAGCTCCTCCTGCAGTGCGGCAGGAGCCTGCGCGACAGACTTCATAAGCGCAACCTGCACATTATTATTTTGCAGTAAAAGCAGCAGCTCCATCAGCCATTGCGGCAGAGCCAGATACATTGCTTCCGTGACATCCTTTTTCGCCAACCGATAGCCAAGCCTGCGGTAGCCAAAAAATACTCCTGCGGCAACCATCCCAATCACAGCCGGAAGCACCGCTCCCGCCAAAAGAAGCAAAAACGCCATTGCAAGGACGCCTGCCTGCACCCACAGCTTCCAGCGATGCACGGTCTCTTTCTCATAGTGCATCACCATATCATAGCTATGCTGCACATACTCCTTTGCATGCTTTTCTGACTCGTTCAGCCAGTCCTCTGTCAACCCCTTCATACTTTTCACCAAAATTTTCAGCAAAAGAAGAATAAAAACTGTTGAGGATAGCTGTATGACGGGTAAGGAAAAAATATCTACCCTGCTGCTTCCCTGAAACATCTGTCCCATACCCTCAAGCACATAGAGTGCCACCGCACATAAAATAACAGACACCACAATCGAGATCACATTATCCGTGTGGTATTTCTTTTTTTCCGCCTGCAGCTGGTATTCCCGCTTTTTCCAATTCTCGATATCCTCCAAAATTAACAGTACCGTCTCCTCTGCCGCTCCGCCATAAGACTCCATTGCCTGTAAAAACTCATGCACCAGCATAAGCTTTGTGCACCGGTAACGTTCTTCTATCAGCAAAAGCCCCTCCGCCAATACTCCCTGTGTCGTCTTTGGAACCCCAAGCTCCATATGTACGATTGCCTCATCCATACACTGACGCATCCGACCGTCCGAAAAAATCTCTCTTGTCTCCTTTAGCGCCCCCGTCACCTTTCCCGTTTTTTGAAAGGAGTAAAGCATCTGCTCCATATAGGCAGCCGCATCCGCGAACCGCTTCTGCTCATACATCCGTTTATACATATCAAGCACAAGCATCGGCAGCACAAATGTCGCGGCGGCGGCAATGACGATCGTGCAGAAAACCTGAAGCTGAAAAACGAAGCCTAACAGCCAGCTTCCGACTAACGTTCCAAGTATCGAGATACTATGTGCTCTCCAAGAATAATGATAGCCATAAATATGCACCTCACGTTCCAGATTTTTTGGATTTTGCAGTGCAAATTTTTTCCAAACATTTTTTGTTTTCTTCATTACTTCCCCTCGTCTAAATACTTCTCCCACTTGGCACAGGCAAAGGGATCTGTGATCCCTGCCCGCGCAAAGCGCTTCTTGATTGCAGGCGGAAGCTCATGCGATACAATCTCTCCATCCTCCACCAGCATGTAAATACAATTTTCCTTTTCCTCTCTGCTGTAAAAGCAAAGCTGGTCGATATAACGATGTATCCTGCCGTCCGTCAGCCTGATACAACGGATCAAAATACCGACATCTACATAGCGATAAATTCGATTTTCCATCCGCCATGCGTCCTTCGCATCAGTCAGCATATTCTGGATGCGGTCCGGGAGCTTTCTCACATCATCCAAATGAATCGTGGTAAATCCGCTGACTCCGGTACTCCACTGCTCCAGCAGTGACATAACCTCTGTGGAGCGAGCCTCTGAGAGCACAAGCCATTTTGGATTCTGGCGCAGACTTGCCTTGATCGCGTCTGTATAACTAAAACCAGCCCCAACTCTAAGCTCTACCGCATCTGCTCCCGGATTGATCGTTCCGTAATGTATCTCATAGGAATCCTCGATCGTGATCACGCGCTCCTCCTTTGGAATAAACTGCATAAAAAACTTTGCACATTCTGTTTTTCCGGCCCCCGGCTCTCCGCCAAACACAAAATTCATTCCTACCTGCACACAATTTAACAGAAGCTTTAACATATCCTCCTGTATAAATGCATTTTCAAGCATCCTTGAAATCGTATTCCGCACGATGCACGGCGACTTGCGCACGCAGATACTGATTCCCGAAGCTGTCACAGAATCATGAATGATGCTGATACGCATTTCCCTTGTGTCTGCCTCCAAAATTTTATTGGCATGGTTAAACTGTTTATTCACACAGTTGGAAATATTGTGTGTAAAGGTGTCGATAAATTCCTGGGTCAGGCATTCCTTCGCCCGATACCTTCCTCTTTTCAAGTCTGTGATCCAAAGCTCCCTGCCGTTGTAATCCACATCTGTGACATACGGAAGCTGCAGATATTTCCACAAAACGCCAAACTGCTCCGCTGTCGGCTCAAACGTAAGAATCTCTCCCATAACACCTCCTACGATATTTGATTCATACTGGAAAAGAATCCGGTAAGGGCATTCTTAAACTCTGCCGCAACATATCCATTCTCCGACAAAGCCGCAATTAAGATTGCTCCTAACGCCAATAATACGATCACTGCTAAAATTGCATTGCCATAATGCTTCATAATCTGTTCCATATCAATTCCTCCATCATGATATTTTCTCTGTTTTTATTTAACCGGTTACACAAAGCCGTTGATCAGGCGGACAGCTGCCTGCCGCACACTTCCGATAAACTGCTCGTTTAAAAGCGTCGTGGGCGCTGCCTGCTCGCGTTTGATAAACGCATCGCCATTTCCTGCCCCGATCGCCTCCACAAAAGCCACATTATAGGGAATCATAATAACCCGTTCCGGCTCGATCCGATAAATCCGATGCAGGTACGACGCATCGACACCATCCTCCTTGTGGCATGCGCCAAGCAAAAACATCATATTTTTTGCGATATGAAAATCCTCGTCAAAAAATCTGCCAATATTTCTGCGCTTCGCCTTTAGATTGACAACCGCAATATCTGCATTCCACAAAAAATGCTGCCGTCTGCCTCCTAACCCAACACCACAGTCGCTTACGGCATATTCGCTTTGCCCATTCCGCAGAAAACGCCCGGTTATCACGCGTTCCTCGCCGCAAAGAATGCGCAGCATACCTGCCACAGCCAGCATATGAACTGTTGTGCCGCTCTGGTGCTCCTTGCCCCAAAATACGATATTCATTTATACTTTCCTCTGTCTTCTCTTTAAAAATGGATATTTGGAAATTCTTCCAGAAACGATGGATATGCCCTACAAATCGGTATCTCCTTATCTCAACAGATAAAATAGGTGTGATACATAGGTAAACCCACATATTTGATAAAAGATGTTTATATTATAATGCGATTCCTTACACTTGTAAATACCATTTGTAAATTTTATTTTTGATTTATAAAATCTTTATATTTAAAATTTTTCCGTTCTTAAACTTTTATTTTTTTCTGCTTTCCTTTATAATAAGTGCAGATGAAACAATGAAATTTTCTATTAGAAACAGGAGGCTTCATGAAAAACTTTATTATCACCACCGATACGACCTGCGATCTGCCTGCAGAATATATCCGCGAGCATGAGATTGGTATGCTTTCTCTTACCTATACCCTCAACGAAACTACCTATAGCTGGGAACAGCCGCTCCCGGTCAAGGATTTCTATGACTATATGCGAAACGGCTCTCTCCCGACAACCTCACAGGCAAATCCTGAGGAGGCAAAAGCTCTGTTCGAGCAGATCATTCGTGAGCAGGATGCTGATATCCTCCACATCGCATTTTCCTCCGGGTTAAGCGGAAGCTATAACAGCAGCCGGATTGCCGCCAATGAGCTCTTGGAGGATTACCCCGAGCACCGCATCATCGTCGTCGACTCCCTGTGTGCATCTTTAGGCGAGGGACTGCTCGTCCACAAGGCTGTCTGTCTAAAGGAGCAAGGTAAATCCTTAGATGAAACCGCTGCGTGGCTGGAAGAAAATAAGCTTCACCTCGTACATAATTTTACTGTGGACGACCTCTTTCATCTCTATCGAGGCGGACGCGTATCAAAAACAGCCGCATTTGTCGGCACAATGATCAATTTAAAGCCAATTCTCCATGTCGATAATGAGGGGCACCTGATTCCTCTGGCAAAGGTCCGCGGTCGCAAAAAATCCCTCACTGCGCTTGTCGATGCAATGGAAAAACAGGTTGGCACCTGGAGAGATAAAAATGACGTCATTTTTATCAGCCACGGGGACTGCGAGGAGGAGGCACAGCTTGTCGCAGACCTCATCAAAAAACGTCTCGGCTATGAAAGCTTTCTTATTAACTATGTCGGACCTACCATCGGCGCACATACGGGTCCTGGTGTGATCGCACTTTTTTATATGGGTGATTTCCGCTGATCCGCGCAGAAAAAGATATTTCACCAAAAGCGGAGGTATTTTATGAATCAACTTCTCACATTATCTTCCACAGCGCATGTTTCGTCCGGCGCAATCGCCGGTATGCTGTTTTCTATGGGAATCGCGGTCTTAGGTCCCATTGCTCTGCTGATCATCTGGAGAATCCGCAACCGTCGCCACGTTTCGGGAGACTTCGCTTATATGAAAGAAAAATGCAGCATTGTACCTGCATTTGCCGGCGTCGCGACATTCACCGTTGCCGTGCTTGTATTGGAAAATATCCCGAAATATTTTCTTTTTTCCGGATCAAGCAGCGTCTCAGATTATATTTTAAATCACGCATGGGCGTATGCCTTCACCGGTGCGCTTCTTGCCGGAATTTTTGAGGAATGCGGACGTTTTGTCACATTCCGCTATTTCCTTAAAAATTACACCACAAGGGAAACAGCCGTTACCTACGGCATCGGTCACGGCGGCATGGAGTGCATAATACTTCTTGGACTCGGCATGATCAGCAACCTCTCGCTTGCGTTCATGATCAATAACGGTTCCCTTGCCGTCATGATCGAGCAGCTTCCGCAGCAGCAGGCGGACGCATATGAGCTTGTCATTGCAAACCTTGCTGCATCCACCTTTTCCCTTTACCTGTGTAGCGTATGGGAACGCATTTTTGCGATGCTCCTGCACATTTCACTCTCAGTCCTTGTGTTTGCAGCAGTACGGGAAAAATCAAAAATTTATCTCTTTCCGCTTGCCATTCTGCTGCACGCAGGACTTGATATTTTTGCCGCTTTATACCAATTTGGCGCCATCAACCTTCTGGTTACAGAGCTGCTCATCACACTGCTCTCCATAGGCTGTGCGGTATTTGCCCGCCGTGTCTACCGCAGCGTTGGCGGGAAATAGCTTTTAAAAATCTGCGCCGCAAAATCGCACAGGCGTATACGGGCAATATCCAGGAACACGCGGAAAGTCCATTTCTGGACACAAGAGGGGAAGCTGAATTATAATATCATATTTCATGATCCATTCTTATGTCAAAAAAATCACAGCACCAAACGCTTACATTTGATGCTGCGATTTTCTTCTTGACATAAGAGTAGCTCGCGAAACGTATCACTCATTGTTTCTCTACATCCTACACATGGATCTCGGCCGTTGCGCCAAGCTCCCCCTTATTTGCCTCAAGCACAGGCTTTACCACCTTCTCCAAAAACTTCTCCACCTGAATCGGTGCACGCCCGACATATTTTGCCGGCTCCATCGCTGCGTTTAACTCCTCCAAGGTAAGATTAAATTCCTCATCCGCCGCGATCAGCTCTAAAAGATTATTCTCCTTCCCTTCTTCCTTTACCGTCTTGCCCGCCTGCATCGACAGCGTACGAATTTTCTCATGCAGCTCCTGACGATTTCCGCCATTCTTCACCGCATCCATCATAATATTTTCCGTCGCCATAAACGGAAGCTCTGCCATCAGATGCTTCGTGATGACCTTATCATAAACGACAAGCCCATCCACGACATTCAGACAAAGATCTAAAATACCGTCAATCGCCAGAAAGCCCTCCGGGATCGAAAGCCTCTTATTTGCAGAATCGTCCAGCGTACGCTCAAACCACTGCGTGGCGGATGTGATCGCCGGATTCAAGGCGTCCACCATCACATAACGCGCCAACGATGCAATACGCTCCGAGCGCATCGGATTGCGCTTATACGCCATCGCGGAAGAACCGATCTGGTTCTTTTCAAACGGCTCCTCAACCTCCTTTAAATGCTGAAGCAGACGAATATCATTAGACAGCTTGTGCGCGCTTGCCGCAATCCCTGCCAATACATTTAATACTCGTGTGTCTACCTTTCTCGAATAGGTCTGTCCCGAAACAGCGTAACACTCCGCAAACCCCATTTTTTCTGCAATCATCGGATCGATCTTATCAATCGTCTCCTGATCTCCGTCAAATAATTCCAAAAAGCTCGCCTGTGTTCCCGTAGTCCCCTTTGAACCGAGAAGCTTTAAGGTACCAATCACATACTCAAGATCCTCCAGATCCATCAGAAACTCCTGCGCCCAGAGTGTCGCACGCTTTCCAACGGTTGTCGGCTGTGCCGGCTGGAAATGGGTAAATGCCAGCGTAGGCAAACTCTTATAGGTATCTGCAAACCTTGCCAGCTTGTCAATCACACTGACAAGCTTTTTATGAACCAGCTTCAACGCCTCATGCATGACGATAATATCCGTGTTATCGCCCACATAGCAGGAGGTTGCTCCCAGATGGATAATGCCCGCCGACTTCGGACACTGCTGCCCATAAGCGTAAACGTGGCTCATCACATCATGACGCACCAGCTTCTCACGCTCCTTTGCCACCTCATAATTAATATCATGGATATGCGCCTTCATCTCGTCAATCTGCTCCTGCGTGATGACCGGCTTCCCATTCTCACTAAGCCCAAGCTCCATCTCCGTCTCCGCCAGCGCGATCCAGAGCTTTCTCCATGTGGAAAATTTCATATCCTGTGAAAAAATATACTGCATCTCCTTGCTGGCATAGCGCTCGGACAGCGGACTTGTATATCTGTCTGTACCCATATCGTTCTCCTTATGCTCGTTTCTATGCGTCAAATTTCGTTCCTGTCAAAAGCTCAAATGCTTCCTTGTATTTATCAACCGTCTTTGTCACAACCTCCTCCGGCAGCAAAAGCTCATTGTCCGGATTTGCCTTTAACCAGTCTCTGACAAACTGCTTGTCAAAGGAAGGCTGCCCCTTGCCCGCCTCATAGCCGGAAAGCGGCCAAAATCTGGAGCTGTCCGGCGTCAGCATCTCATCGCCGAGCACTACGCAGCCGTTCTCATCCAGCCCAAACTCAAACTTGGTATCTGCGATGATGATCCCCTTAGAAAGCGCATACTCTGCGCATTTCTTGTAGAGAGCAATCGTCTTGTCACGAATCTGCTTGGCGTAGTCTGCTCCTTTCCCCGGATAAGCCTTCTCCAAGATCTCAACACTTTTCTCAAACGAAATATTTTCATCATGAAGTCCGATTTCCGCCTTCGTGCTCGGTGTATAGATCGGCTCCGGCAGCTGATCGGACTCCACCAGCCCCTCCGGCAGACGAATGCCGCATACAGTTCCGTTCTCCTGATAACTTGCCCAGCCGCTTCCCGTAATATAACCGCGCACAATGCACTCGATCGGCAGCATCTCAAGCTTCCTGCACAGCATGCTGTTGCCGTTAAATTTCTCATTTCTGAAAAACTCCGGCATATCCTTCACATCTACGGAAATCATATGATTTGGTACAATGTCTTTCGTAAAATCAAACCAAAATCTTGACATCTGCGTCAAGATCGCACCTTTTTTTGTAATCTCATTTTTTAAAATATGGTCAAACGCAGAGATTCTGTCTGTCGCAACCATGATCAGGCTATCTCCGTTGTCATATATCTCGCGTACTTTTCCCTCTTTAAATGGTCTGTATTCCTGCATATTCATCCTCTTTTCCGGTGTTATCCACCAATAATTCAATGATTGGTCGTTAAAATTATAATACAGTCCCTTTTGCAAAGTCAATCTCTTTGCCTTTATTTTATTATTTTTTCTCTTTATATTTTTTTATTTATTAGTATAACTTATTAATATAAAATCTCACAGAAAAACACCACGCTGTTCTCTGTTCCCTGACAAACAATGCGCTTATCCTATATACATCTGCCGGGTCAAAAAATGCGCATCGCACACGAAGTGTGTTTTTATGACATAGGATTCCAGAGTAATTTCCTATGTGATAATAAGAGTTTCGCCTGCGAAACTCTCCGCCTGCGGCGGGTCGCATTTGCGACATGATTCTATTCCGACGCAGTGCGATCCCCCGGAGGGTTTTACTTGATGGGGAACGAAGTTTCCTATCAAGTAAAAAGCAGCCCCGATATACCGAGGCCGCTCTTTGTCCTTCTTATTTCTTAATTAACAGAGATTTTCCCGTCATCTCCTTTGGCTGCTCCATGCCCATCAGCTCAATCAACGTCGGAATAATATCCGCCAGACATCCGTTCTCACGCAGACCATATGCCGGATCTGCATTGATCAAAATAAATGGAACCGGATTGGTCGTATGTGCCGTAAACGGCGCTCCGGTCTCATAATCCACCAGCTGCTCGACGTTGCCGTGATCCGCGCACAAAAACATCTGCCCGCCAGCCTCCTTCAATGCCTCAACCGCCTTTCCGACACATGTATCCACGGCCTCCACTGCTTTCACGGCAGCGTCCTTGATTCCTGTATGTCCAACCATATCGGGATTTGCAAAATTTGTAATGATCACATCATATTTGCCCGAACGGATTGCCTCGCACAGCTTATCGCATACCTCCGGCGCACTCATTTCCGGCTGCAGATCATAGGTTGCTACCTTGGGAGATTTCACAAGGATCCTGTCCTCCCCCTCATTTGGCTCCTCTACGCCTCCGTTAAAGAAGAACGTTACATGTGCATACTTCTCTGTCTCCGCAATTCTCGCCTGTGTCTTGCCATGCGCCGCAAGATATTCACCAAATGTGTTTTTCAACTCTACCTTCTTAAATGCAATCTCCTTATTCGGAATCGTCACATCATACTCCGTAAAGCATACATATTTCACATTCTTTCTCGTTCCGCGGTCAAAGCCGTCAAATTCATCTGCGCAGAATGCTCTGGTAATTTCACGCGCGCGATCCGGACGGAAATTAAAGAAGATCACAGTGTCATCATCCTCAATGACTGCACGCGGCACGCCATTTTCCGTAATAGCAGTCGGTACAAAAAACTCATCTGTCACATCCTTTGCGTAAGATGACTCCATTGCCGCAACTGCGCTCTCTGCAGTCTCACCCTCCGCCTTTGTCATAACATCATAGGCTTTCTGTACACGATCCCAACGGTTATCACGATCCATCACATAATAACGTCCTGAAATTGATGCGATCTTTCCGACCCCGATCTCCTTCATCTTTGCCTCCAGCGCTTCCACAAATCCCTTACCGGAAGTCGGCGCTGTATCACGACCGTCTAAAAAGCAGTGCACATATACATTTGAAATGCCCTGTCTCTTTGCCAGTTCAAGAAGTCCGTAAAGATGCGTAATGTGGCTGTGTACGCCGCCGTCTGAGAGAAGCCCGTACAAATGCAGCTTGGAGCCGTTCTTTTTTACATTTTCCATACCGGCAAGCAGTGCTTCATTCTTAAAAAACTCACCGTCCTCTATTTCCTTTGTAATCCTAGTCAGCTCCTGATAAACAATTCTTCCTGCTCCCATATTAAGGTGACCAACCTCTGAATTTCCCATCTGACCGTCGGGAAGACCGACTGCCAATCCGCTCGCATAACCTTTTACAAATGGATAATCATGCATTAAGGCGTCAAGATTCGGTGTCTTTGCCTCCGCCTCCGCATTGCCCTCTGTCTTTTCATTTAATCCATAACCGTCTAAGATCATTAATACTGTTGGTTTCTTACCCATGCTCCGCTCTCTCCTTTACTGCTGTTTTTATCCTGATAAACCTGTAACAGTTTCACACTTATATTTTGGACGCTTTTATTATATTATATCTGTTCCCGTTTTTCCAGTTCTATTTTTCCCACACAACAACACCCGCTTTTCTTAGCCGTGATTCTAAAAAAAGCGGGTGAAAAAATCTTACGCCCTATTTGTAGTTTACAATCTTACCGAAATCTGCCTTTAAGGAAGCGCCTCCCACAAGTCCGCCGTCAATATCCGGCTGTGCAAACAGCTCTGCGGCATTTCCTGCATTGACAGAACCGCCGTACTGGATGCGAACCTTCTCTGCCGTATCTGTTCCGTAAACCTCTGCGATACATGCACGGATTGCCTTGCATACCTCCTGTGCCTGCTCTGTCGTAGCAGTCTTTCCCGTTCCGATCGCCCAGATCGGCTCATATGCAATTACCATAGAAGCAACCTGCTCCGCTGTAATATCCTTAAGATCAGACTTGATCTGATAACGGATCCAGTCAATGGTTACGCCCATCTCTCTCTGCTCTAAGGACTCTCCGCAGCAGAGAATCGGCACTAAATTATGCTCAAAAGCCTTTTTCACCTTCTTATTGAGCATACAGTCGCACTCCTTAAAATAATCGCGTCTCTCAGAATGTCCGATGATGACATACTTCACGCCTGCATCCACTAACATCTCCGGTGAAATCTCTCCGGTATATGCACCATTCTCCTCATAGTACATATTTTCAGCGCCGACTGCTACATTTGTTCCCTTTACAGCCTCTACGACCGGTACGATGTCAATCGCCGGAACGCAGTAAACAACCTCGACCTCATCACTTGCTACCAGCGGCTTTAATTCCTCAACCAGCTTAACTGCCTGACTCGGAGTCATATTCATCTTCCAGTTGCCGGCTACAATTTTTCTTCTCTCCATGATCTTATCCTTCTTCCCTAAATTTTAATCTCAAACACGCGCCGTTATATCCGCGCACCCGAAATCACTCCGTGTTTTCGAGCGCGCGGGCGCGCTTCTATGGATTCGCGGATTGCTCTACTCTTTTACGCTGACTACCCGAAATCACTCTGTGCTTTCGGGTGCGCGGGCGCGCTTCTATGGATTCGCAGATTGCTCGAAAACGCTTCGTGTTTTCGAGCGCGCGTTGCGCTCTCAAAAAGAAAAATCATTCTCCGCTTTCATTCAAGCATGAGCGGAAATAATTTTTCTTTTCTCAATCCGCTTTATCGCGTCATTTGTTGTCTGCTGCCATAACGCCCGGAAGCTCCTTGCCCTCTAAGAACTCCAAGGATGCACCGCCGCCGGTCGAAATATGGCTCATCTTATCACCAAAGCCAAGCTGATTGACTGCAGCTGCGGAATCGCCGCCGCCGATGATCGTGGTAGCCTCTGTCTCCGCAAGCGCCTTTGCAACTGCGATTGTACCTGCTGCAAGTGTCGGGTTCTCAAATACGCCCATCGGTCCATTCCACACAACTGTCTTTGCTGTCTTTACCGCCTCTGCATACATCTCTGCCGTCTTCGGTCCGATGTCGCATCCCTCACGGTCTGCCGGCATATTTTCCACATCATAAACCTCAACCTCGACCGGAGCATCGATCGGGCTTGGGAAATCAGCAATCGTCACGGAATCTACCGGAAGCAGCAGCTTCTTACCAAGCTTCTGCGCCTTTTCCATCATTTCCTTACAATAATTCAGCTTTTCATTATCAACCAAGGACTTTCCGATCTCATAGCCCTGTGCCTTTAAGAAGGTATACGCCATACCGCCGCCAATGATCAAAGTATCGCACTTCTCCAGAAGGTTCGAGATTACGTTGAGCTTATCCGCAACCTTTGCACCGCCGAGAATCGCCACAAACGGACGAACCGGGTCTTCCACTGCATTGCCGAGGAAGTCGATTTCCTTCTGCATCAGATAGCCGACAACATTCGCGCCGCCCTTTTCACTGATAAACTTTGTCACACCTGCCACGGAAGCATGCGCTCTGTGGGAAGAACCAAATGCGTCGCAAACATATACATCTGCAAGGTCTGCAAGCTCTTTGCTGAATTCCTCCCCGTTCTTTGTCTCCTCTGCACCGCGGAAACGTGTATTCTGAAGAAGCACCACATCTCCCTCATTCATCGCTGCAACGGCTGCCGTTGCCTCCTCGCCCGTTACATGGTAATCCGATACAAAAACAACCTCCTTGCCAAGCTTCTCGGAAAGTCTCTTTGCAACAGGCGCTAAGGACTCACCCTCATTCGGTCCGTTCTTAACCTTACCAAGATGGGAGCAAAGAATTACCTTTCCGCCGTCATTCATCAGCTTCTGGATTGTAGGAAGCGCTGCCACGATACGCGTCTCATCCGTGATCACGCCCTCTTTTAACGGCACGTTAAAATCACATCTTACTAATACTCTTTTTCCTTTTACATTAATATCATCCACAGATTTCTTATTTAATGACATTGCCATGTCCTCCTTCATTGAAATATAGGCATGATTGCGAAGCAATACTTCCGCTCATGCGAGTGCGATCCCCCGGAGGGTTTTACTTTATGGGGAACGAAGTTTCCGATAAAGTGAAAAAGAAGCCCGGTCCAAAGAGACCGGACCCCTTCCTGAGTCTTATCTGCACTCTGAATGTCTATCACTTAAAAAAGCAGCCATTCGTGCAGTCACTTTCATTGAATTTTAGCAAATTCAGATCAATTATGCTAACTCACTGAAATATTTAATGGTACGAACCATCTGAGATGTGTAGGAGTTCTCGTTGTCATACCATGATACAACCTGAACCTCATACAGATCGTCAGAAACCTTGCTTACCATTGTCTGTGTTGCATCAAACAGAGAACCGAATCTCATACCAACGATGTCGGAGGATACGATCTCGTCCTCAGTATAACCAAAGGACTCATTTGCTGCTGCCTTCATAGCTGCATTGATGCCATCTACCGTCACATCTGCCTTATTTACAACGGCTGTTAAGATTGTGGTAGAGCCTGTCGGGGTCGGCACACGCTGTGCAGAGCCGATCAGCTTACCGTTTAACTCCGGAATAACAAGACCGATTGCCTTTGCTGCTCCTGTGCTGTTTGGAACGATATTTACTGCTGCCGCACGGCTTCTTCTTAAGTCACCCTTTCTCTGCGGACCGTCCAGAGTCATCTGGTCGCCTGTATATGCATGGATCGTTACCATGATACCGGACTGGATCGGTGCATATTTATTTAATGCATCAGCCATCGGTGCCAAGCAGTTTGTTGTACAGGAAGCTGCAGAAATAATGGTATCTGTAGCCTTTAATGTCTCATGATTTGTGTTGTATACGATCGTAGGAAGGTCGTTTCCTGCCGGCGCAGAGATAACAACTTTTCTAGCGCCTGCATTGATATGAGCCTGCGCCTTCTCCTTAGAGGTGTAGAAACCGGAGCACTCTAATACTACGTCTACCTTCAGCTCACCCCATGGGCAGTTGTTTGCATCCGGGAATGCGTAGATTTTGATTTCCTTACCGTCCACTGTGATAGAATCCTCACCGGAAGTTACCTTATCTGCCAGTGCGTATCTACCCTGAGATGAATCATACTTTAATAAGTGTGCTAACATCTTCGGGCTTGTCAGATCATTGATAGCCACTACTTCATATCCTTCTGCGCCAAACATCTGTCTGAATGCAAGACGACCGATACGGCCGAAACCATTGATTGCTACTCTTACTGCCATTTTTAATTCCTCCTAGAATTTGTAAATGTAATTCATAGGGTTCATTCCTTTGGAATCGTGCATATGACACTTAACCCTGTGCTTTTCTTATTTTACCCAATTTTGTAAGAAAGTTCAAGCCCTTTTCTCTACTTTGTTAAATTTTTCACCATACTGATATTTTTCCGCTGTTTTTGTGCAGACTTTACTAAATTTTCCTATCATCTGTTTTTTTTCCTGACAATTTCTGGTATACTGCACCTAACGAACAAGCGCGCGGCAGACATGCCGTGTGCTGTAAACAACGAGCGACACGCTTCGCGAGCTGCTCTTATGTCAATAAAAGGAGGAAACACTATGCTCTGGGACATGCATATGCACAGCCGTTTCTCCGGGGACAGCGACGCCCCGCAGGACGCCATGATAGACGCAGCCGTCGCCAAGGGACTTGGCGGCATCTGCTTTACCGACCATCTCGATATGGATTACCCCGGCGGACTTGATCTATTCTTATTGGATCTGCCAGGCTATACCGCCTCCGTGCTGGCGCAAAGGCAGCGCTATAAAGACCGCTTTCCGGTACGCCTTGGTCTGGAGCTTGGTCTGCAGCCGCAGTTATCTGAAATTTATACGGATATACTCAAGCAATATCCGTTTGACTTTGTCATAGGCTCCTCCCATGTTGTCCACGGCAAGGACCCCTACTATCCGGAATACCACGAGGGAAGAAGCGAAAAGGCATGCTACCGCGAGTATTTCGAGTCTGTTCTGGAAAATATCCGCGCCTTTGACGGCTTTGACGTCTACGGACATATCGACTATGTCGTGCGCTACGGTCCAAACCGCAACAAATCTTACAGCTATGCGCCATACGCTGACGTGATCGACGAGATTTTAACGCTTTTGATCGAAAAAGGAAAAGGCATTGAGTTAAATACCGGAGGCTTTAAATACGGGCTTGGTCATCCAAATCCGACAGAGGAAATCATCGCGCGCTACCGGGAGCTCGGCGGTGAGATCATCACGATCGGCGCAGACGCCCATGCCCCCGCACATGTCGCCTATGCCTTTGAAAAAGTTCCGGCAATCCTAAAAGAAGCCGGCTTTCGCTACTTTACTGTATTTCAAGAGCGAAAGCCGGAGTTTGTGAAATTATGAAACCTCTGCGGAAAGGAATATTTTTTATTCCTTTCCGTTCCAGCAATAGGTACAAAGCTTACATTTATCAATATCAACCGACTCCAGCATATCGTCAAGCCGGTTAAACTGCAGCGTCGTAAAATTCAATTCCTTGCGTATCTCCTCAACCATCTGCTCATATTTCTCCGTCTCAGGGTCTGCATACTGCGCAAGCACTTCATCCGTCACATTGCCGTTTTCTAGCTTGTCGATGACACGGCGCGTGATCAAATCCATCTCCGAGGAGGAACGTGAAAAATTCAGATACTTGCAGCCATACAAAAGCGGCGGACATGCCGGACGGATATGTACCTCCTTCGCTCCGCTCTGGTACAAAAATTCTGTCGTCTCACGAAGCTGTGTACCGCGCACGATTGAATCATCAATCAAGAGCAGGCTCTTGTCACGGATCAGCTCCTCGACTGCCAGAAGCTTCATCTTTGCGATCAGGTTACGCTGACTCTGCATCGTCGGCATAAAGGAGCGCGGCCATGTCGGTGTATATTTGATAAACGGTCTGGAAAACGGAATGCCCGATTCATTTGCATAACCGATGGCATGTGCGATGCCAGAATCTGGCACTCCCGCCACAATATCGGGCTTTACATGATCGCGCTGCGCCATCTTTTTTCCGCAGTGATAACGCATATTTTCCACACTCGTTCCCTCATAGGAGCTTGCCGGATACCCGTAGTAGACCCACAAAAAGGTACAGATTTTCAAATCCTCATTCGGATTTACCAGCGTCACACACTTTTCATCGGTGATCACCGCAATCTCACCGGGACCTAATTCTCTGTAATCGGTATAGCCAAGATTCTTGTATGCGTAATTCTCAAAGGATACACAAAAAGCCTGTTCCTTTTTACCGATGACGACAGGTGTCCTTCCCCGTCTGTCTCTTGCCGCATAAATGCCCGCCTGATTCATCAGAAGAACAGAAACTGAGCCGTCCACCTCCTGCAGGGCATACTCGATCCCCTCGATCAGATTCTCTTTCTGATTGATCAATGCCGCGATCAGCTCCGTAGCGTTAATGTCACCGCCGCTCATCTCCAGAAAATGCGAATGCCCCTCGACAAACAGCCGTTCCGACAGCTCCTTCATATTATTGATCTTGCTGACTGTCGTAATGGCATAGGTGCCGTGGTGAGAACGGACAAGCAGTGGCTGCGGCTCATAATCTGAGATACAGCCAATGCCGATTTTTCCCTTCATCTCCTGCACATCCTTATCAAACTTCGTGCGGAACGGCGCATTTTCAATATTATGGATCGCACGGTCAAAGCCCCGCTCTCCATAGACCGCCATACCGCCGCGGCGCGTGCCTAAATGTGAATGGTAATCAATTCCAAAAAACAGATCAAATACGCAATCCTCTTTTGATGCTACTCCAAAAAATCCACCCATTATTATTCCTTTCTTTACTTGAAGTAAGCTACACCGGACTCAAATAATCTTAAATCCTGCTCTCCGTAAATATTTATTGCGACATTTCTGCCGCGGCGCTCGGAGTGCGCCATTTTTCCAAGAACACGCCCATCGGGACTTGTGATACCCTCAACCGCCATGTAAGAGCCGTTGACATTCCACGCCTCGTCCATCGTCGGATTTCCGTCGGCATCAACATATTGTGTCACCACCTGACCGTTCGCAAACAATCGCTCCATCCACTCCTTGGACGCAACAAACCGTCCCTCTCCATGAGAAGCCGGGTTGCAGTAAACCTCTCCCGTCTTCGCCCCTGCCAGCCACGGAGACTTATCCGTGACTACCTTCGTGTATACCATTTTGCTGATATGACGTCCGATCGTATTATAGGTCAGGGTTGGCGAATCCTCTGTCTGCGGACGAATCTCCCCATACGGCACAAGTCCCAGCTTGATCAGAGCCTGAAATCCGTTGCAGATCCCAAGCGCAAGCCCGTCTCTCTGCTGCAAAAGCTCCATGACCGCCTCGGACAGCTTTGCATTGCGGAAGGCAGTCGCAAAGAATTTTGCGGAGCCCTCCGGCTCGTCGCCTGCCGAAAATCCGCCCGGGAACATAATGATCTGCGCCTGACGGATCGCCTCTGTAAACACATCGACAGATTCCCGGATGTCCTCAGCGCTTAAGTTCTTAAATACCCGCACGATCGTCTCCGCTCCGGCACGCGCAAACGCACGCGCGCTGTCATACTCGCAGTTCGTTCCCGGAAAGACCGGGATAAATACCTTCGGTTTTGCAACCTTGTTCTTGCACACATAAATATTGTTTGCCTGATAAATGCCTGTGTCTACGGTCTCACTCCGGTCTGTCACACGGGTTGGGAATACCTTTTCCAATGTTCCCGTCCACGCCATGAGCGCTTCCTCCATCGTGACCCGCATACGCGCTTTGCCATTCTCATAAAGGAATACCTTTTCTGC
>Avalanche_p1__coassemble_684_pt1 | contig 40075 bp, 40 predicted proteins | sample Avalanche_p1__metabat2_low_PE_018 | metagenome-assembled genome bin Avalanche_p1 | reverse complement strand
GTAATCTCTGTGCCAAGCTTGCGTTTTTTTTCCATGTGTCCGCCTTTTTCACTTGTAAAACTTAGTGTCATTTTAACACGGAATATTCAAAAACACAATGCAAACAGGCTTTCGTTTCCAATATCCGCAGCCCACTGCGATTTTAGCGACCGTCAGGCGAACTGGCTCATGTAGAGCGCGGCATATTTCCCTCCTTTTTTCATCAGCTCGTCATGACTGCCGACTTCCCTGATATCGCCGTCCTCCATATAGAGGATTATATCCGCGTCGCGGATCGTCGAAAGGCGGTGCGCGATCACAAAGCTGGTGCGTCCCTTCATCAGCTCGCCCATCGCCTTTTGAATCAGGACTTCCGTATGTGTATCCACATTGCTGGTCGCCTCATCCAGGATCATAATCTCCGGATCCGAGGCAATCGCTCTTGCAATCGTAAGAAGCTGCCTTTCTCCCTGCGAAATATTTTCAGCCCCTTTGTCAAGCGCCATATCATAGCCTCCCGGCAGCGTCTTGATAAAATTATGGGCACAGGCTGATTTCGCTGCGGCAATGATCTTTTCTTTTGGCATATCATCCTCGGCGTACCCAATATTTTCTCCGATCGTCCCCTCAAAAAGCCAGGTATCCTGCAGTACCATGCCAAATCTGTCGCGCAGCTCCTCCCGTGACATATCGGTGATCTTAACTCCGTCTACCGAAATAGATCCACCGTTCAGCTCATAAAAACGCATCAGAAGATTGATAAGCGTAGTTTTTCCCGCCCCTGTCGGTCCTACGATAGCAACTTTTTGTCCCGGTTCTACCGTCAGATTGATATTCTTCATAAGCAAACGATCCGGCGTATATCCAAACGTCACATTTTCAAAAACGACACGTCCGCCGCGCTCCCCAGGAACTACGCACCTTTGCGCATCCGCAGTCTCCTCCTCAGCGTCCAGCAGTCCAAAAATACGCTTCCCTGCCGCCGCAGCAGCTCCAAAACTTCCCACCATTCCGGCGATAGCGGAAAACGGCTCTGCAAAACGCCATGTATACTCCAGCATCGCCTGCACGTTGCCGACCGTGATCTTTCCCACGATTGCCCAGAGACATCCGATCGCTGCGCAAAGCACATAGCCGAGATCGTTGACAAGCGTGGTGATCGGACTCACTGCTCCCGCTGTGGTCTCCGCTTTTCTGGAACTGTTTTTCAACTCTTCATTCAGTGCAAAAAACGATTTTTTTGCGCGCTCCTGATAATTGAAAACCTGCACAACCGTCTGACCGTTATACATTTCCTCCACGTAGCCGTTGAGTTTTCCAAGAAGCTCCTGCTGCCTTCCATAGTACTTTTCCCCAGCTTTCATCACGCCCGCCGCGCTCACAAGCGAAAGCGGTACCATAATGACGGGAATGATCGAAAGAGCGGGACTGATGGCAAGCATCATCAGGAAAACGCCGACCGCCGTTGTAATCTGCGTTACCACAGCAGTAAGATTCTGACTGATGGTATTGTTGATCGTATCTACGTCATTTGTAATGACACTGAGAATATCACCGCGCGTGTGTCCATCATAATAGTCGAGTTTCAGACAGTGCATTTTCCCGTCGATTTCCCGACGCAGCGTCTGCATAACGTCCGCCGTAATTTTCGCCATTCCAAATCCCTGCAGGAAGGAAAATAGCTGCGAGATCAGATACAGTCCGACCAGCGCTGTCAACAGCAGCCCTATGGTCTCCCAGTAAAACACACCGTCTGCAATACTTTCAAAAAGTGTAGTCGTGACTTTTCCAATCAGAAACGGCGCAAGAACCATAAACGCCGTACTGATGACAGCCGACAGGAGCACAAAGAACAGACGCGCCCTATGTGCTTTGAAATAGCGGAGCAGCCGCTTAAAAACAATCGTATTTTTCATATCAGAGAGTCTCCTTTCCCAACTGGATTTCTGCAATTTCCCGATAAAGTTGGCAAGTCTCAAGCAATTCCTGATGTTTCCCCTGCCCGACGATTTCCCCGTCATCCACGACCAGAATGCGGTCCGCATCTAAAATGGTGCTGATCCTCTGCGCCACCATAATAACGGTCGCATCTCCAATACTTTTCTTCAAATTTTCACGCAGCCGCCGGTCAGTCTTCATATCCAGAGCTGAAAAGCTATCGTCAAATACATAAATTTCCGGTTGTTTCATCATTGCCCTTGCGATCGCCATCCGCTGCCGCTGTCCACCGGAAAGGTTGGCTCCCCCCTGGGCGACAGACGCATGGTAGCCGCGCTCTTTCCGGCAGATAAATTCATCGGCACAGGCAATCTCTGCCGCCCGCGTCCAGTCTTCCTGCGTTCCTCCCTCCTTTCCGAAATTGAGATTCTCGGCAATATCCCCGGAAAACAGAACATTTTTCTGCGGCACATAGCCAATCAGGGAGCGCAGATCCTCTGTCCGGTATTCCTTTGCATTTACACCGTCGATCAAAACTTCCCCAAACATGGGATCATAGAGCCTTGGAATCAGTTTTAAAATACTCGATTTGCCACGGCTGGTACCGCCGATAATCGCCGTCACCTCGCCGGGTCCCGATACAAAACTCACATCCTTAAGAATCGGTTCATCCGCACCGGGATACGCAAATGTCACATGACGAAACTCTACCGTAGAATGAAGCGTCCGGTTTTTCAGATGAAACGTTCCGTCTTTGATCCCTGTTTCGGTTTCGAGCACCTCGGAAATCCTCTTTGCACAGGCGTAGCTGGTAGGAAACATCATAATAACCAGAGAAAGCATCATCACTGAAGTAAGCACCATGCTGATATACTGACTGTTTGCCACCAGAGACCCCACCTCCATCGCGCCGGTTTCCACATAGTGAGCGCCAAGTCCGAGAACCGCCGCTGTGGTCACACCGAAAACCACGCTGATCGCCGGCATCAGCAGGCTTGTCACACGTCCGGCAGCCATAGCTGTCGCAGCATAGTCGGCATTTGCACCCTCGAAGCGTCCGCTCTCCGCCCGCTGCTTATTAAATGCGCGAATCACACGGACGCCCTCAAGAGATTCCAAAAACAGCCTGTTGATCTGATCCAGTTTTTTTCGCAGACGGATGGAATATCTGGATGCCAGCGCCATAATAACGGTCAGCGCCGCCAGAAGAACCAGAATGGCTACCAGAAGGACAGAGCTTACCTCTCCTCCCGTCGCGGCAGAAAAAACCAGACCTGCCGCCGCCATCATGGGAGCCAGAATCCCCACGCGAAGCAGCAGCGTCAAAAAGTTCTGCACATTGGTAATGTCCGAAGTGCTCCGCGTAACAAGACTCGCCGTGCCAAACCGGTCCATCTCCGCAGCAGAAAAGTTCTGAACCCTGGAGAAAACCTGCGCCCGTAGCTGCGCGGCAAAATCTGTCGAAATATAAGACGCGATTTTGACGGAAAAAAAGCTGATGAGGCAGGAAAATACCGTGACAGCCGCCATGATCACCGCATAGGTCCAAATCACGCGCTTTTCCCCCTCCGCAACTCCATGACTGATCATCTGCGCCAAAAAAGACGGCAGCAGCATCTGTCCGACCGCCGACAATAATACCAGCGCCAGCAGACTGACAATCTGCCCGCTCTTCAGTTTCACATTTGAAAATATCATTTTCATAGTAATCAAACCCCCTCTCTCTTAATGCAAATGCGTGATAATCTAAAAAGCAGTCTTCCAAGCGCATACTCTTGTATGCCCATATAGTCCTCCTCCGAAACCATCCCTCCACAGTTCATGATTTCCATCTCCCCGCTGGCTCCCGTTATAAAGATATTTGCCGGGACAAATCCATTCTTGAGATAAAATCTCCGCCGGGCGATCCGCTGCTCCTTATTCTCCGCCTCCTCATCCACGCGCTCGATCAGAAGCACTACCTTTTTATCCGAAAACCGGCTGCGAATATTCTGTATCATATAGCTTCCAGTTCCCTTGCTCCTGATTTTAGACGATACCGCCAGATAATCGACCATCACCATGTCCTTATATGGAATAAGCACTGCAAACCCAAGCATCTGCTCCCCGTCGACAGCCGTCATAACGATCGCCTTTTTCTTTCTCACCGAACGGCGCAAAACGAAGTACGGTTTTCTCTCTCTCTTCGGAAATGCCTCCAGATAAATCTCTCTTATTTCTGCCCACTGCTGTTTTTTTGCCATCATAAATTCCATAAAATTCTCCTCTCAGCATTGCGATTTCTTTTCTCATGAGGTATCATATAATGTACAGTTACTGTACAGTCAAGAGGTGTTTTTATGAAATCCAAAAAATATTTCTATTCGTCGGGTGAATTTGCAAAACTGTCCGGAATCAACAAACGAACGCTCCACTACTATAATGATATCGGACTGTTTCGTCCTGAGATCATCGGCGAGAACGGATACCACTATTACACTTGTTTCCAATTTGCGCAACTCGAGCTCATCGTGACTTTACGCAAGATCGGGTTGTCCGTCAGCGAGATTGAAACCTATGTCGCAGGTCCGTCTGACGAATCATTTTCCATGATGATAGAAAAAAAGAAACGGCTGATTCAGGAATCCATCGACCGTCTTTTATCGACACAGGCGTTTTTAGAACAAAAAGAAGAACGATTCTGTTTCGGAAGACAGGCGGTACACGGCGCCATTGAATCGTGCACGCTCCCCGAGCGAAAAATCGTTGTATCGTCTCCCATTTCAGGAAAATATGACGAGGAAGACTTCTCCGTTGCCGCCGAATTCTCCCTCCGCCTAAAAAAGCTTTTTCACATCTACGAAAGTTTTGGCAGCCGCATCTCATGCGAAGCCCTCCGGCAGGAACGATTTGACAGCTATGATTCTTTCTTCGCCTACTGCCCCTGCCCTGACGCCGCATATGATGAAATACTGCCCGCGGGAAACTATCTGAGAACCTTTTGCATCGGCGAATGGAAAAAACTCCCAGAGGTCTATGCGTCGATTCTCTCCTATGCTGGGGAGCACGGACTGACGCTCGTCGGCCACTCCTACGAAGAAGGCTTAAATGAGATGGCGATCAAAAGCGGAAACGATTACGTGACCATGATCACCATCCGGTATGAAAAATAGCGCGCAGGCACTCTCTCACTCCGGCAGACTCCCCGCCACGCAAAGTGTGCCCCAGCCCGTTGATGTCAAGTGATTGTCATGAACTTTTTTCACTTTTTTCAATTCAAAAGTACGCGAATCCTTACAACCTCGTTGGGGTAATGATGAATAGTTGCTAAATTCATTAAAAATTGACGGGAAGTTAATGCCAGATTGCTTTTACCTGACCTATGCCACAATTCATACTGAAGTTCCACTCTATCTCAACCCGTTTGTCTTTATAAGCATAAACTTTTTTGATAAAGGTATCGACCACTTCCTGCGTCAATTCTTCAATGTGTGAGTACCGGATAATCTGTCTCATATCTTCCTCCGCTTTCTGGTACTCATTCTGCAATTCGTCAAGTTTTTTGGCTGCATCCGTTTCCTTTACAGATAAGGAAACGAACCTCTCTGCCAATGCCTCTGCCCGTCTCCGGTATTCTTCCGCCCCAAGCTCCTTTAAAGCATATCTTTCATACAGCCCGTCTTTTTCTGTCTGTATCTGTTTTTGTTCCTGTCTGTATTCTTCCAGCTTCTTCTTTAAAGACCGGATCCCTGCCTGTTGAAAAGAGGACAGATTTTCTTTCTGTTTCATGGCATTTCCCCGGAGCATCAATTCCTTATTCAGCATAAGTAACACTGTTTCCTCCAGCAGCTCGGCACGCATATAGGTACAGCATTCCGGTATCTGCAATAAGGCGTGTTTCCTGCACTCAAACCGCCGATATTTATTCTTTCCACGAACCGGCTTGTAATTCAGGGAATAACCGCATCCACCGCAATACAGTTTTCCAGTCAGCGGATGTTTTTCGCGGTTTCTTTTCGTGGAATTTTCAGGTCTGAATGAAGATACCTGCGCATATATTTCCTCTGAAACCAGTGCCTCGTGGTGATCCGGAATCACCTTCCAGTCCTCCTTTGGCACAGCAGTACCGGTTTTGCTGCCCACTGACTTTCTGACAGTTTTTCCGTATGCCATTTCTCCAAGATAGAAACGGTCATTCAGTATTTTTCTTACGGCGGCTGGACTCCATGAATGTACTTTTCCATCCGTACATTTTTTGTCCGGCTTGCGCATCTGCGTAATCGTTGGCACATTTTCCTCATAAAGCTGTCTTGCAATCTGTGTACTGCTTTTTCCCTGCACGTCATCGCTCCCCAGAGCGAGGGAAAAAATATACCGCACGACCTCTGCCTCCCTCTCATTGACAACAACTGTATTCTTTACTTTCCTGCTTTTCTCATACCCAAAAGGAACCTGTCCGAAAACATATTCCCCGTCTGCACATTTGTTTTCAAAAGAAGCCTTTATCTTCACAGAAATATCCTTGCTGTACAGGTCATAAAGGAGCGTCTGAAATGCAGTATCTATCTCTATCGTGTTTCCATGATGCTTCCTGCTGTCATAATGGTCGTTGATTGCGATAAAGCGGATCCCCATAAAGGGAAATATCTGGTTCAGATACGTTCCCATTTCGATATAATCCCTTGAAAAGCGGGACATATCCTTTACAATGATACATGCAATCCGGTTTGCCTTTACCTCCTTCAGCAATTTTTTCATACCCGGTCTGTCCATATTTGTACCGGAGTAGCCATCATCACTAAATTCCACTGTTTCATAAGCACTTAACCCGGGATCGTGATGTATGTACTCATAAATCTGCTTTCTCTGGTTACTGATGCTGTTGCTCTCATCCTTATCCTGTCCGGTTCCGCCGGACTGACATTCCCCAATGGCTTTGCCATTCTCAACGGCTTTTTCGTCCTCCAACGATAACCGTAAATATAACGCCAGACGCTTCATCCTACTTCACTCCCTCCATACAGTCCGCAGTAAATGTAAATATTACTTCTATCCGCTTTCCCGGATATACATAAATTTTTGAAATAAAAGCCTCTGTCATATCCTTTGTCAGTTCCTTTCCGCTTTTCAGCTTTAACAGGGCTCTGACAGCTGAAAGATATTTTCCACGCAGCTTATCCAGCGCCTTTCTTTCCTTCTGCTGTTCTTCCTGCCGTCTCCTTAAATCTGCCAGTCTGTCCTCCTGCTTCATTTTAAAAGCGACATATTCCTTCTGCGGGATTTTTCCCGAACGGTAGTCCATGTAAATGCTGCTTTCCTCCTCACCAGAACGTCTGATCTTCCCTTCTGTCTCACGCAGGGCTCTTTCCGCCTTTTTTATGCTTTCTGTAATCCTTTCCTCTCCATATTCTATATAACTATCAGGCTTATTAAGGAATACAGCAAACTCCATACGGATAAGCGGCAGAAGAATATCCAAAAGTTCATTTTTTGATATACGGTTGGAATCCGGACATACCGGAACCTTTGTCTGCCCGCCGTTCAGACAGAAATACCCGTCAAGCCTTGCCTTCTCTCCGTCTGCATCCTGTTTCACATAGCTGTTTCTTGTCATTTTCCTGCCGCATACTCCGCAATATAGCACACTGTCAAAAATATTTTCCCCAATCGGACAGCCACTTGCAGGATGTTTATGGGAAGTTGTCCTTCTCTGTATTTTTCCACGAACCTCTGCAGCCTTCTGGTATAATTCTCTGTCAACCAGTGGCTCATGTGCATCCTTTGTAACCACCCAGTCGTCTTCCGCCTTGTGAATACGGTTCTTTTCATCCCTTGCGGTTATACTGGTTCTTCCCTGTACTAAAGTTCCTGCATAGGTTTCGCTTTTCACAATTCTTTCCACAGAGCCTTTATCCCATCCCTTATAACCGGCATCATTTAGCACATGATAGACTTCCTTTGTTTTTTTATACAGAGCCGGCGGATTGATCCGTCTGCGGTTTAATTCATTGGCAACCGCAGCATAGCTTTCCATTTCAACAAACTTCCCGTAAATAAACTTTACAATGCTTTTTGTATTCTCGTCCGGCACCAGCACCCGGCGCTTTCCATTCCACTCTGCCTTGTATCCATATGGCGGAGGTCCACCCACATAGGAGCCTTCCTCCCTTCTCTGCTTCAGATGCAGCTTTGCCTTTTTGGAAAAATCTTTTGCATACATATCATTGACAAGGTTCTTGATTTCAGCAGTCATCTGCTTATTTTCATTTCCTTCCCTCCCGGTATCAAAACCGTCTGCAACCGCAATAAACCTCACTCCCAAAAAAGGAAATATTTTTTCAATATAATTCCCTGCCTCCAGATAGTTCCTGCCAAATCTTGATAAGTCCTTTACAATGACACAGTTAAGTTCTCCAAGCCTGACGTCCTGCAAAAGCCTCCTGAAACCTTCCCTTTCAAAATTACTTCCCGTCTTTCCCAGGTCTGTATAACACTCTGCAACGTCGATCACTTCCCCGTTTCCCTGACTGTTAAACTCCTCCACAAATTTCTTTGCTATTTCTATCTGGACATCAACGGATTCATTCTTTTTTATATCCTGATCCGAAGAAAGCCTTGCATAGATACCGGCTTTGTACCGTCTGGTTTCTTTCGGTATTTCTGTATATTCACTGCCCGCTTTTCTTAACGAGCTGCCCCGTTTTGACACCCTGCCCATTCCTATGCCCTCCTTTCTGACGGATGTTTTTTCCGTTCTTTTGCCCTTTGTCTCTTATTTACTTCGCTCATAATACGGTACTGGTCGGTATAATAAAACTCGACTTCCACCCTGCGCTTCTCAAACACTGTGATCTGCTTTACCATTGTGCAGAGGGTGTATCTGTCTATTTCCCTTAACTCTGAACAGTCCTGCATGGTTTTCAGTCTTGCCGCTGAGACAACTCCGTTTTTAAACAGTTCCTTGATCATGAGTTCCTGCTTTTTCTGTGCTTCTTCAAACTCTGCCGCTTTCCGCTTAAATTCTCCATGAAGCCGCTCAAATTCCTCTTTTGTAATAATTCCTTCCCTTAAATCCTCATATAACCCAAAACAGAGGGCATAGTATTTGTCCTGCTCCTGCTTCAGCCTCGCAATTTCCGTATCATAATGGACAATGGACTCAAAATTTGTTTCCATCTCCACCGCTTTTTCAAACATCAGCTTCTCATGCAGAAAACAGTTGGCAAAGCTGCGCACCGTTTCCAGCACAATCCCTTTTAACTGTTCTTCTTCCATACTGTGTCTGCTGCAGCCCTCGCCCCTGTTCTTGGTGGAACAGATATAGTAAACCCGCTGTGTGTTTTTATAACGGTTTACCCGCCTTATCATCTGCTCGCCGCAGTCTCCACAAAACAGTATCCCCGTAAATGGGCTGTTCTTCTCCGTAACCGGACTGACTCTGCCATCTGCCTTTAACAGATTCTGGACAATCTGGAAATTATCCTCTGAAATAATGGCTTCATGCGTATTTTCCACCTTAATCCATTCTTCTTCTGATTTCTCTACGCTCTTTTTGAGCTTATAGTTAATCTTTTCCGTTTTTCCCTGTACCATATGACCGAGGTACATCTCATTTGTCAGGATCCTTTTTACGGTGGCACTGCTCCACATGGATTTTGCCGCACCGGAAAACCCTCCCTTATAATTTTCCCCGGTAGATTTCTTATATTCTTTTGGGGAAAGTATGCCCAGCCCGTTGAGTTTATCCGCAATGGCGGAAACCGCAACGCCCTCTATCTTCCAGGTAAATATCTTCCGTACAATCTCCGCAGCATATTCGTCCACAACAAGCTGGTTTCTGTTGTATTCCGCTTTCTTATATCCATACAGCGCAAATGGAGCGATGCACTCCCCGTTTTTCCGCTTTACTTCAAACTGGCTTTTTACTTTCGTGGAAATGTCCCTGCAATAAGAATCATTGATAAAGTTCTTGACCGGGAGAACAATACCGCTCTCCCCGGCGTCTGCCTGGAAGCTGTCGTAATGGTCTGTAAGCGCAATAAAACGCACCGAAAGAGCCGGGAAGATTTTTTGAATATACCTCCCGGATTCAATATAGTCACGCCCGAAACGGGAAAGGTCTTTTACAATCACACAGTTCACCTTTCCTGCTTCAATGTCGCTTATCATTCTTTTAAATTCTGGTCTGTCGAAATTACTGCCCGAAAATCCATCGTCAACATAAATATCATACAATTCCATATCCTGCTGTTCATGGATAAAGGCTCTGATCAGCTCTCTCTGATTTCCGATGCTGTTGCTTTCGGACTTCAGATTACCTTCCCTGTCTGTCACACTGCCAAGATCACTGTCATCCCTTGAAAGACGGAGGTACATAGCTGCTAGAAAATGCTGTTTACTCATTCTATCACTCCTGACTTATGGTTATTCTGTTATAATCAACCATAAATTCAGGGGTTTTCTGATTTAATCCTGCTTTTAGGTTAACATAACTTTCTGCTTCTTTCAAGGCTTTTTTATTTCAGATATGAATTTCTGCCAAATGCCTCAGATACTCCTCCATCTTGTCATCTATCCCCGGTCCTTCCTTTTGAAATTTGACCTTTACCACATAATCACCGATACGGTGGACATAGATATTATTTGACTGTCCCGCAAAGGAAGCCAGCTTTTCTTCCACCGGCAGCTTTGTATCAATCTTTATATCCCTTATATCCGTCAGCGTATTTATATCCACAGTACGGACATCCACCGCCGCCATTGCATCCAGTTCTTCATCAGTTATATCTAACACATTCCGTCCCCTTTCCATCTGCTCTTAATATTTTATTCATTCCGCAGATTGTCCTATAACCTCAGTTCCTGCGGCATTCCCCATTCCTGATCGGAAAGACATATCCTGCCCATACCGGACAAATATGTAAAGAGCCGGTCTGTCCGTCCGGCTATGCTGTAGTACATTCCCGCATATCAGTTATATTTCTCATATACTCCCACCTGCACCTGTACCGCTTCTGTAATCTGTGCAAGTGTCCTTTCATCCACCTTTCCAATGTTGCCGATAATTCGGTCAGAGTTCAGTGCCGTCACCTGCTCGCACAATGCGATGCTGTGCTGCTCCAGTCCCTCGCTCCGGTATGCCGATACAAATACATGTGTCGGCATATTTTGCTTTTTATATATCTTACTGGATAAAGGAACTACAGTTATGACAGAGCTATGCTCATTCGCCCGATTATTGCTAACTACCACTACCGGCCGCATACCGCCCTGCATACTGCCCTGATACTGTACGCCCATATCAGCATACAGAATATCACCTCGTCTGATCTTCATTCCCGCCTCCGTCTTTTGCTGTAATCAAAACAGTTGTTCCCCATCAACATCCACAGCCACCATCCCATGCAGGACTGTCCTTCTCTGAATCAGGACGATCACATGGCAGCTGTAAAAGCACTGTGAAGATAGTTTCATAGAAACACACCCCAATCTGAGCGGCATCCCTCATAAACTCCTCCAAATCACAAGCATCATTTGTCAGGTCTGACAATTTTTCCACAACGAAAACCTCGCACTGTCTCGTAACCAACAGGGAAACAAGTATGTTAACCGCCTCCCGGTCAATATCCCGGTTCGCCCCCTTATTGACAATGACCTCATGCTTCCAGGCAATTCCTACATAACAGCAGGCAAGCCTATCCTCTGCAACGATTTTTCTGGCGTTCTGCTCCGACTTATTAGAGTTCATAAATAAAACAGCCGGAATATCCATACCACCAGTTATCGTACTTATTCTGTTATGGCACATTGTTATCACTTGTCCTTTCTTAGAATTTTTACAGAAAGATTTGCCGACTGTTATCTCCTGAAATAAGGCTGCCTAAAGTGACAGCCTTATTTCAAAAGACAACGATTCTATTTTCTAAAGAACAATGCAGACATTATCTGACAATAACATAACTGTTTCACTTTTTAAGGCAGGCGGCATTACTACCGCCTGTCCAAAAATCTATTATCTCTCTGATAATTCCCCCAGCCGGGTAACATACACTGGGATAGCTTATCCCTCACTACGCTTTGGTCATTGCCCAATCATGGATTACTCCATCCCTGACCGCATCCGCAGGTAGCCACTCCCGAAAAATGCGTTTCGCCGAAATTCCGGTGCTGTTCTATCTCATTATCTCTGGCTGCCACGCCAGTAGGCACAATCCTCTGCTCTGTACCTTCACAGGCAACAATATGAACTATTGCAGGTACATCTTCGCACGAAACGGGATTCTGCCACCTCTATCTACCAAAGGCATGTAAAGGCCAAAATAAAATCAGTTGTATGCGTGTCCTATTCAATTTTAACTTTCAAAGTCTTATCCCGCATTAACTATAGTTTTACTTATTTCACAAAACCCTTTTTTGTATCAATCGCGGTTCCAAACTTTGATTACATTTTATACATAAGAAACTTATATTGGAATTGACTGATTGGAATAGTCCTATTCCAAATAGGGATACTTATAAATTTTCAAGTATCCCTTTTAAAATTTTTATGGCTAAGACTTGTTTTTCCTTCGGAATATCTTCTATTAAATGAATCAACTCAATTTCTTTATGTTTTTTACCACAAATCAAATAGTCTAAATCTGTATTTAATATTTGACACATAATAAGAAGTGCATCAATACTTGCTCCCACTACCCCATTTTCAATTTTTGCAATAGAATTCGGTGCCATTCCTATCATTTCTGCCAATTTCTTTTGTGTCAATCCCCTTTTCCTTCTTAGTTCTTTAATTCTCTTGCCCGTTTCAATTATATTGTAATGCATAAATGCCCTCCATTTGTTAATTTCTTGAAATGAAGGGCAGATGGCTGTCCTCTAATAAACGGCAGCCTTTTTTGCACAGTCTTAAAAATCCGCACGAAAAAAAAACGTGCGATAATCATCCATTCGGGTAAATTCGCACGTCTTTTTCTTTCTATATTCAGTTTATTCTAATTTCCAATAAACATCTGTCACATTCCATCAAACTATTATGTTTATCTCACTTGTACAATGTTTTTAGGTTCCCACAAAATTCCACTCTCTAACGTGAATCTTCAATTAAATATTGCCATACCATATCTGTTCTTGGCGATTACCAATATTTTTCAGAGAACTTATTCAATTAGTATATCTGTCTGTAATGTAGCCACATCAAAGTACAGCCCATATTCTTTTGCGCTTTCTGATATCATCTTTCGATACTTTTCTACTTCTTCTTCGCTACAACTGTCTGGAATTAAAATCATTCCTTTGTTTTTTTGAATATTAAATAATTCTAAAAACAACTTATTTTGGGGATCTGATTTCATATTCGTTTCAAAAGCCGGTATACATATATAATTATCCAAAACAATTTCCTGATTTAAAATTGTAAAGCTTGTATCCGGTTTTAAAAATCCTACTACCGTAAATATTACATCTAAAGAAAGATAATTTAGCTCCAGTTCATCCCCAATAGCATACTCTTTTGCATATTCGCTTCCTAATATAACAGGAATTTTTCTATCTTTCACCTCATAATCAGTAGCCTCAAAAGTCCGCCCGCTATCTATATGTTCTTCCAGTATCTGTGATATTCCGAAGTCTAACATAACCGTTTTTAATGTTGTAACATATGTCTGCTTTCCATTTAATTGAATCTTTTGATTAAACATGGTTTTATCATTATCCAACACAAAATCAATATCACCATTGTAATATCCTATCTTCTGCGCAGATTGAAACGACAATTCAAAATAACTATACTCATCATGCAAATGTTCATTAAAACTTCTCAGATTTTTTACAAAGTCTCTGTCAGAAAAAGCTTCTTGATAAGTTGGGTATCCGGCATAGTCATAACAGTCTATCACTTGCAGATAATTTCCATCAATCTTATCCGGTAGGCTTTCTGCCCACTCTGTCGCCTCATCATTTCGAAAAAAACTTTTTTTATCCTCTTTCTCATGGCAACCACTTACTAGCAATATTAAAAAACTCAGTAAAAATAGCAAGTAAACTCTTTTAGTGTGACTTCTCATATTTTTATACTTCTCCTTTGACCAATATTACATGTACCTTTATCGCAATCAAGTTACACTAAGTATTATATTTTAATGACAGAATCTCTTATTGTATCCTAAAATAATGCAATAAGAGATTCCATTATCAAGTATTACCCGCCATAATATACTCGTCCCATATAGCGTCCATCCGGATCGGCTGATTGAGGAATATCATAAATGTTGGAATGAACTTCTCCGGTTCCCCACTCTGTATGTTCCCGCAAAACAGAACCATATGTTTTATGTTCTACTGAAGCCCTTGTATAATGATAGGCTGGTGTATTTCCATCCATAACAGTTACAAAGCTTTCAATACACAATAGTCTCCCTTCTGCATGCAACTGAACTCCATACCACCCATCACTCGCTGTTACCACCTTTGCATATGGTACTTGCTCCATCTCACATATAGGGTTAGGATCAACATCATATGCAAATTGTTCTGACCTCAATGAATTGTCAGTGGGCTCTGCCGCAAAACTGTCATAAATCACTGATACAAATATACCTTACAAAAATCCCTCACTTACCTCTATACTACGATTTTAGCTCACCTAAATATACTTGTCAATAATTATTTAGAATATCTATATATTGATACATAAAAGCATATATGTTATTATCGAAAATAAACAGTCTATAATATATATCATTAGGAAAGGAATTAAAATATTATGAAAAAAGCAGCATATGCTCTTACTCCATTTTGCATCTATTCATTTTTTGTTTTACTTTTATACTTTCTGACACATTTTCTATTTCCCAAACTTAAAATGGAACTGACCACCTACTTTTTTGTATTTTTTGCCACTTTATATATATTGATAGGCACATTTGTTTTTGGCTTCATTTTAGGAAAAATCACACAGAAAAGATTTTCTTCCCCAAAAATAATTTATTCTTTACTGTTTGCTGTATTTTCTTGTCTAGTTATGTTAATGATCGGAGGAATGTATGGTATATTTGCAGGTATACGCGTAACTCACTATCGCCAAATAAATATAGATGATTTCATTTGGGGGATTTCCAGCTCTTACACAATCTTCAATGCAATTGGAACCTTCTGTTCCTTTTTCCTTGGTGAACTATATGAATATTTCATTTTGAAGAAAAAACAAAAAGAAGATGAAGGGATGGAATAAAACCTGATTCCTTCATCTTCTTTCTTATATGATTCAAAAATATTCCAAAAACCTTACGATGTATACTCCTCTATTTCAATTTGTGTTTCAATCTTATCTTCAAATGCATGTGCTACAACCTCTGCAAACTCTTGGTTAAATTCACCAAATGCTGCGCCAAATGCCCACGACGCTAGATTATATACCCTTGCAATGGTGCACCTATGATAAATTGCAAATCCTCTGATGTGAAATAATTGTAGCCCCCAAAATCCAATGTGTTCTGCCCCCCTCCCATGTGCAACAAATCTCCAGCCCAGCCCGCGAAAGCATCAATGTTTCTTTCCAAAAAATCAATATACAACCCAGTTGTACTCACTATACATGCTCCTAAGGCAGCTGCATAATGAGTTATTTCCAATTGCTTATTTGTTATTGGATCTATCACCGATACTTGATGCGGGTTCAAATCCGGATAAGTTGATTTCACCAGTTCTAACAATGCTTCGTCCCTTGGACCGGATATTGTTCTCCATGCCAAACCTTTTAATAAGTCAATTATTTCACCCGTACTACTTATGCCAAAATGGTCTGCATCATATAACTCGGATCGAAAATAAGCTAATGTCAAGCGATTCGCATCAAATATATTAGGGTAGACTCCCGAAGTCGGAGAATAAAGTCCTTCCAAATAGCTCCACGCTAAATCAAATACGTTTTCGAAGACCTTAAATTCTTGCGAGATATCTGGCTCAGCCGGAATCTGATATGTAGTAAAAAATGCTGGAGCGGTTGCCGTTCCTCTCACTAAAACCATACATTTATCAATACCAATTCCCGCTTCTGTTGTCTCTACAAACTGTTCAAAAGCCCAGTTTTTAGGCATTAATTGACCAATATTGCCCGTAAATCCATTGGACATATCTGCAGCAAAACTATACTTAGCCAACCCGTTAGCAAGCAATCGGTTACATACTGCACGCGGTCCGTACACGCCAATCTGAAAGTACCAGCTCATTTCTTCTTTAATTCCACGAAAATAAGGTAGAATATTTGAGTTGATATCTGCCATTAACGCATCATAGTCACCTGCAAAGTATATTGTCGCCTGAGGCGGAAATCCAAACCCTCGTACCGCCTTTATCACTTCTCTTGCATCTTTACGTCCCTGACTACGCGTAAAATATGATGCCTGCCCCCCGTACGTCTGGTAAATTGGAAAAACACTCAAACCAACACCCTTAATAATCTCTAATTCCTCTTGTGTCAATCTCTTATCCAGTGTTCCTCCTGGAGTATTCGTTAGATATCTCCCTACATCAACGTACCCTGCCTCTTTCATAGCTGTTGCAGTAACCAATGTTAATCTTGTACTCGTATCAAATCCTGTTGCCTTTCTACTTGTATTGCCTCTGCTACTCAACAAAGCCGCCCATGTATCCTTTCCTGCAACTCCATCTGCACCTAAACACATAAAACTTTGAAAATCATATACCGCTTGATATGTACCACTTCCGAACGTGCCTGCAAAACCTCCTGGATAAAATCCATTAATAGCTACCCCCACTGAAGGAGTCTTTTTGAATTTATTTAATTCCCTAACTAACTTTCTTTAATTTACAAGGCTTCCAGAGTCTGAAACTATGAAACTGTATGTATTTTCCCTTGTTTTTGCCCTTATGGACAACTTACAAGGGAAAGTTTTTTTCTTATTGCCCCACAACCTTATCCATGAGCCTTGCGGAAGTACACTTTGCTTCCCTTGTGGCATGGACATAAACATTCATAGTGGTACACACATCAGAATGACCCAACAGCTCCTGCACATCCTTTGGCTGTGCACCGCTTGTCAGAAGATTAGTGGTGTAGGTGTGTCTTAAAGTGTGGAAGTGAAAGCCTTCCAACTCAGGCACTCGCCGACTGGCACTCCTGCAAGCATTCTCTACTGTACTTGGAAACTCCAAACGTCCGTCCGACCTCAAACATACAAAGGAGATTTCCGTATAATCCGGCGGTACATTCTGTGTGCCATCAAGACTGTAATACTCATAATGCACACGATTCTTTTCCTGTACCTCTTTGTAATAGTTTTTGTGGTACAACTGTCCGTACTGAAAGCGTTGCTTGTGCTGTTCCTTTTTGGCTGTTTTACGGATTTGAGCGAGAGTATCGCCAAAGTCCACCACAAATCAATACCTCTATCAGCTTTTTTGACCCAGAAAGTTACTTCCCTTATCGACACTATATTTTGGGGTATAGTTATTATCTTTAACATAACTATGCGTTAATTCTAGTGTTGCTGCCACTCCAAATGGGTCTACACTTTTTGATGCGTTTTTTTTGCTTAGATTTTCAGCATTTGAAGTTCCACATTTTACACTTTCTGACAAATTTTCACTTTTTTCCTTTGTTTTCTTATGAGGTTTTCCTATTGGATTCCAATCTTTAAAGGAAACATGTTGTAATCTTATCATTTTTACATCCTCCTATAACAATTTCAATTTCAGCATTCATCTCATCCCAGTTAAGCTCATTTTTTAAACTCTAAACGTCTTACTTATATCGCAAAAGAAAGAGAAAAAATACCCCATGTGCAAACAACACATTTTTTGCACAAACAACACATACTATATATTTTTATTAGTTGTAAATATAATCATAAAGTAATCCCCTCTTTACTAATTACAATTTCATAAAGAGGAGATACACCAATTCAAACCACTCAATTTTTTATCTTCATACACATATTTTATGGATCTTTGATATTTACTTTAAATTTCCAATAGCCCATAGGCGAGTGGTTTACCTACTCATTTAACATCTACTAATTTTTCTTTGCTGCATGATATAATAATTGTTCATCTGCCTTCTCGGATTGCTTATAATATACATTCATTTCATCCTCGCCATATTCTAATATATAATAACAAAAAATAACCGTATCATCTTGAAATACCTGCTCAGGATATTTTATATATATTCTGTTATTTTCTATGCTTTCTATATTAGATGAATCAGCCAAAAATCGATAGGAAGATTGTGACTCATAATCTGAAATATCATAAGCATACTCGTTTTTCTCAATAATCAATCTGCCCACTCCATAATCAGACAAATACTCATATTCTCCTACCAACTTTTCCAATTCATTAACAATTAAATCATCTGCAACATTGTCTGATGCTGTTATCTCCTCTTCCACATCATCAGTGACATCTTCAGTTGATGTCACATTGTTCGATATGTTTGCTTGATTATATTCTATGTTCTTTCTTTGCCCACATGCCGAAAGCATACACACTATAGCACCTATTAATAAGAATATTAATCTTTTTTTCATTAACAGCTCTCCTACTTCATGTTATTGTACCAGTACTTTGCAGCACTCCTTCTATTTTTCAAATCCAGTTCATATTTCTGTAATTGTTCTGACCATTCATATCTTTCCCATTTTATTTGATACGTTCCGCCATGCTGTGCATAATTAGGACCATACTTACCATTGAGCCACTCATCACGATTTTTGTAGCTGGACGGGCTTTCAAATTTATCGCAAAAATAATCTGTTGCATCAATGTAATCCGTCATTTTTTTGAATTTCTCCAATCCTTCTTTTCCAAGCCTGTTTTCCATATCTCCATTTATCATAAATGAAGTTTGTATTTTTATATCTGTAACTTCACCATTATGCTCATTAGCATATTTTTCTAAATTTGTTTTACGTCCACCTCTCCACTGTGCAATTCCTACCGAACCTTGATCCCCCTCCCAACTCGTACTAAATGAATGCTCAACATCAAGATTTCCCATAACCGCCGCTACAGACTCTTTACTAAATCCGGCTTTAATGAGTTCATTATATACATATTTAGCATTATCAACATTTACATTTTTATTTATATAATTATTATTAATTGGAACATTTCTGATTGTTCCACTCTCCGTATTCTTTGTATCAGAATTTCCAATATTTGATAATGCTTCTTTTATTTTATTTAAAGTGTCGTTTCCTGCAATCCCATCTGTTGTTAATCCATACTTTTTTTGAAACTCAATTACAGCAGTCTCTGTTCCCGCACCAAATGTACCATCCGGTGTACCGCAATTAAAATTCAATTCATTCAAATTCTCTTGTAATTTTTTGACACTCACATTATTTCTTAATCCTCTGGATAAGACACCCTTTTGACTACGGTTATACACTGAATTCAGTTTTGTTATAGTTTCATTTGTAATATTACCACTTTGATTTTTTAATCCGCACAATTTTTGAAAAGATGTAACAGCTGCCTTAGTATTCTTTCCTGCAATTCCATCTGGAGTACCACAAGAATATCCAATAGCATTCAATTTTGTTTGAACATCTTTAATCGAACTCTTGCTTAATTCCATTGTTTTTACAGCACTTGGTTTTGCGTATGTAACAATTTTTAGGTTGCTCGGATCACTTTTTTCATAAATGACAGCTATATCATTTGTGCTATTTCTTGAATCCTGTTTTTCTGAAACCGAACTTTCCAAAGCAGCCTTAGCCTGTCCAGTTCTTTTCTCCAAGATTACAGTGCTACCATTTGAATATGACTGATTTCCGATTAACTGATTGTCTGTTATTACCATTTTTCTACCTCCTTGGCTTACTAATCTTTTAAGCATAAAAAATAAGCTCTCTTCTTGATAATTTACCCCAAATTATCCAAGCGCTTTATTTTATATCACAAAAAGAAAACCAAGGAAATATCCTGTGTGCAAACGCCACAATTTTTGCATAAACGACACAAATCATCACGAAACATGTCTCCTGATCAATTATCAAACGACATTCTCCATTTAAAAAAAGCTTTTTTAAACTCATTACTATGAGTTCGTCCAATCGCTATCTCTAATCTGTTACACAATGTAATTTTACGACTGTCTACTTTTTCTATATATTTCATATTGACTATATATGACCGTTGTATTTGAAAAAAACCAAATTGCTCCAAGCTTTGTGACATTTCAGATATACTTCCTTCACAAAAATATTCATTACCATCCACCATAAGGTATCTCAATTTTCTCCCACTTGTTTCAATAAGCAAAAGTGTATCCAATTTTATTTTTCTACATATACCGCAAATATCATTACAGCAAATATTTCTTTCCTGTATTTTAGTTTTAAGAAAAGAATCAAGTGCTTCTACTATCTCCTCCAAATATTTTTTATCAATGTATCTGAATGCATTTACTCTATATCCCAAACGGGCTAATTCTGTATGAGAAGTTAGAAAACATATCTTACATTGTTTTCCGGCGTCTATCAACTTTTCAGCTATCTCAAAACCATTTTCGCCTTCAGCAAGTTCAATATCCAAAAATACCAAATCTGCGTCTTTATTTTTCATAAAGTCTCTTCCATTGCTACACAAATGAATTTGAAATAAAATATTCTTATCTATACAGTATTTTTCAATAATTTCCTGTATTTTATTCCTCCATACTTCTTCATCTTCTACCACACATATTTTCATCTCGTTATCTCCTTTGGAATAGCAATACTAATTTTAAATATTGGCTGTCCATTTTCCAGGAAAGAATCCATATAGTATTCCCCCTGATACTTTTTAACAGTTGCAATAATATTTTTTAAACCAAATCCATGATTCGCTTTATCTTCCTTCGAAGTTTTCAAATAATTATTGTTTGTATTTACCTTTTCAACTATACTATTACTTACTGAAATAAATATTTCAGTTTTATGTTCTATAAATTCAACTCTTATTTTAGGAAACTTTGTTTTTTTAGATGCTTCTATTGCATTTTGCAATACATTTCCCATCAAAGTTGTAATATCAAACATCTCTATGTAAGATATAGTTGTTATTTTTCCAGATACAGTGAATTTAATATTCTCCTTCGTCGCAATATACAAATAATAATTCATAATAACATCTAAAAAACTATCTCCTGTATGAATCTTTAATTCAAATTCATCATGAACATTCCAAATGGTATCTATATACCCTCTGGCTTCTTCTAACTTTTTCTGATTCATTAACTCTCTGAGAACACCTATATGATTTGCCAAATCATGTTTAAAGCGCCGTATCGCCACTGATTGTTGTAATTGGTAATCATAATGCTCTTTTTGCATATACATAAAAGCTTGAAGTTCTTTATTCTGCCTGTTTGAAAGAACATTCTTTATAGCGAGACTAAGAGTCAAAAAAATAGCATAAATAGCTCCTACAATACTAATCAAAAACACAGCATATGCATCCCAGCCATACATTTCATGATTCTCATCAAAAACAGCAAAAACAAAATTATAAAACATTTGGAATATACTACCTTGCACCAGTATAGCAACCTTATATCTGCATCCTATGTCATTCAAATAAACTTCATTTTTTTTAAGAAGCATTGTATATACCAGGAAATACACAAAAAATGAAATACCATATGCTATTTCCATCCACCATGTTATACCTGCTTCAACACCTCCACCTATAAGAAAAATCTGTATGAGCATAACACTGAATGTGTCCATAATTCCTGTAAAATACATAAGTGCTAAGCTCAATATGCCCAAACGCAGCAAGCGTTCCTTGAAAAACAAGCATACAGACAGAATACTCCAACACATATACACAACCGAAGAATTAGTTGCAAAGTACATATTAAAAATACCAGCCGCAAATACAACCACCACCGAGAGCCAACAGAAAATTTTATTCTTCCTAGGCTGTATCTTAAATCCAAAATAAATAATGAATAGATATATTAAATAATTCAAGAAATTGTCCACTATATAAATCAATGTTTTACACCTCGTATATTAAATTAGACACTTGTATATAATCCCTTTTCATTATCGACTTTTTCTTTTTTCTAATGAATCCTCCGCATCAATTCATATCTGCATTGTTTCATCGAGATACAGTCTAACATATTCTAGTGTCATCATAAATAACACACTCAAAAACGTTTATTTTTTTCTCATACAATCTACCTCCATTTTATATTGTATTTATTTTGAATATTTTGATTTCTAAATTAGGTTAAAACACAGCTCTCTAAATTTTTGATAATCTAATCCCGCTTTATCCACTATCTTTTGATCATCGTATTTATAGTCTGTGTCTCGCGTTATTCGCCTGCTATCTATGCTCATCTTTTTGAAAATTTGTTCCCAGTACTTCCATTCTTCCATTCTACTATTTCCATTACGATCAAATTCTCCCTTCACTTCTTTCCATTTCTCCGGATCAAAAATATATCCCCAATCATTCTTACCATCTTTTGATTTAAAAGAAATACTATTCGGACTGATCATCATAATTCCATTTTCTAATTGTTTGGCAAGTCCTCTTACTTCAAAAGATGCATAAAACCATGCCTCATTATACGTCTTTACAAGATCCGGGTAATACTTTTTCAAATAAACTTTCGCCAAAGAATCAAGTTTTTCACTTCCCTCTGCATCCAGTACCAATAATCCCCCCCCGACTCTCGTAACCATTAGCCGTTACATATTTAATACCCGTTTTTTTATCCTGATGAACCGTAAAACCTGTTAACTTTTTTTCTTCTAAATGATCTACTCCCAGTGACTCTTTTAGCCCCTTCTCTAATTCGGCATCCACTGTCATCATCATAAAAAATCCACTTCCAAAATCATTGATCAAAAATTTTGTTCCTGTTTCTTCATCCACCTGTATCTTATCTTCATTCAATTCCCAACTAATACCTTCTTTTCTTTCTTTATCATAAATGTATAAATATCCCTTATCCAATTCCTGAATTGTGTATCTTTCTGTTTCTATTGGTTTAATAGGATCCATATAGTTTCTCTGACCAGGATTCTCAACTAAGTAATTATAATTTTCAGAAGGATAAGTTACCCTTTGTTTGGAAGCCACATATGAATCTCTATTTCTATTGATCCTATCCAGCAACGTATCGGCAAAGTTGCTGCTTTCGCTTTTTACCACTTTTTCGCAGTTACTAACCATACTCATATTTCTTATGCCCGCATTATTTATCTGCATATTGTCAACCTCCATCTTTTCATTTTGATGATACTTTACACTGCTATTTCCAGCAAATCAACTCTCCTTACAGAAAGCAACCTCTCGTTGCAGGTAATCCTTTAAAAGTTTCTTGCCCAGTAGTTCCATGCTCCATTATAAGTTTTTTAAGCTATTTCTGTACCTCCAATGCCATTACATCCATTTTCATTTCTCCTTTTCAACATTAATCATGCTTTCTTCATTAGTCAGCACATACCAACGAGTCTCACCTAAATTATTATAATTTTATCTCAAACACATATGTTTGTCAATCATTGTTTAGAATATCTATGTATTTACTTTTTAATAATATGTGTTATAATATGTGAATCAAAGAGGATGATTAAGTATATGACATATCAAGACAGTTTTAAGAAGGGCTCCTTAGAAATGTTACTTTTGAAACTTTTAGAAAATCAGGATTGTTATGGCTATGAGCTAAGCCAACTTCTAAAAGAACGGTCAAACAATATCATTTCTGTACCAGAGGGTTCTATGTATCCAGCCCTATATAGATTAGTCGATAATGGCTACATTTCAAGCAAAAAAGTAAAAATCGGTGTCCGTAGAGAACGTGTATATTACCACTTAGAAGATGCCGGCAAAAAGTATTTAAGCGATCTTCTGTGCGCTTACCACGAAGTGGCTGCCGGAATTTCCGCTATTCTTACATGGGAGGATGAACATTGAGCTTGACTAAAAAACAATATTTAAAAATTGTATATCATTTATTACCGTGTCATGGGAAAAATGAACAGCGTTTTTATCATGATTTTAAAAGCAGCGTAGATGATTTTTTTGAATTTCATAATACTTCTGATAGTGAAGAATTAATCAATGAATTTGGCGCTCCACCAGAAGTCGTTTCCGAATTTCTAAAGGCTCAATCATCAGACTATTTACTCAGGCAGGTAAATAAGAGAAAATTAAGAAAGATAGGCTTATCTATTTTCGTCACAATTCTCATTGTTGGTTTGAGTATTTTTTCTACATATTGCTACAAGGCATATAAAGATTCAAAGAACTCTCTTATTACACAGGAGAAAACATTTATCACTGATTTACCCTAAGAAAGGAATATAAAATTATGAAAATGTTATCAGAAAAACCCGTATTTCTAGGAAAAAGATACGTTTTTTGTGTACTATAAAACACAACAAACCGCATTTTATCAATAACTCTAATTATGTTTTTCTCCCCCGTAGCAGTGATATACACCACCGATTTCAGTCTACGCATCCTGCTATTTCTCACTATGATCAGTTCGTCGTTGATGTAAAAGACCTTATAGCGTATCACATTTCAAGCAGTCCACATTATTATTGATACTTACAGATGAATATTGCAATCCGATTTTGCATATGTTATAATGCCAGTAGGCAATAAAGGATATAGTTGTTCCATAGTGAGTGGCAACAAAAAACCCGGAGGTGTGCAAGACCTTCGGGTTTTTCTATTCCTATTTTGGGAATGGGAAAGCTTAACTCCACAGGCTAGTTACCGGCTATTTATCGCCATCTAACCATTTGTTGATGCAGTGGCAAACCACACCAGCCGCAACAGCGACCATAAAGGATATAATAAATTCCATAGCAAGCACCTCCCTTCCTTACCTGTCTAGGAGGTGGTAACAATCTGATTATCGCATACTGGCTTCAACTGTTCTACTTTTTTCGATAGTGAATATTGCAATCTGATTTTGCATATGTTATAATGCCAATAGGCAAAAGGAAATTACAGTATATCTGGCATAGATGTACACCAAAATGAAAAACCCTCGGATGGCGGTCCGGGGGTTTTTCTTATTCCGTTACGGCGGAATCAAACCGAGGTTAGTTGTCATTTATTATCGCGGTCTAACCATTTGTTGATGCAGTGGCAGGCTACACCAGCCGCGACAGCGACAAGAAAGGAAATTACAAAATCTAACATAAATATACACCCCCTTTCCGTTGCCGGATTGGGCATGACAACATACAGATTATAGCATACTGGCTTCCACTATTCCACTTATTTCTGTAGTGAATATTGCAATCTGATTTTGCATATGTTATAATGCCAGTAGGCAAAAAGAAATGAGAATTTCTAGCACTGAAATTCACACCAAAACGAAAACCCTCGGAAGGCACTCCGAGGGTTTTCTTATTCCGTTACGGGGGAATCACGCCGAGGCTGGTTGTCATTATTTATCACTGGCCAGCCATTTGATGATGTAGTGGCAGGCTACACCAGCCACAACAGTGACAATAAAAGAAATGATACTTTCTAACACATTCACCCCCCCTTTCCGTTGCCGGATTGGGTATGACAACATACAGATTATAGCATACTGGCTTCCACTATTCCACTTATTACTTCGATTATTTCTCATAAAAAAAGCCGGCAGATTTCTCCACCGACTTTCCGCTCTTACTTCTCATATGTTTCTACATACTTCTCCGCAGCGGTGATATAGACACCAGATTTCAGCCTGTACATTCTACCGTTGCCGACGGTGATCGGTCCCTCGTTGATCGTAAAGACCTCGTTCTTTCTAACCGTTCCGCAAACAGCATCATCCGCCCAACTTGGCTTGCTTCTTACAGACAGATTGTCGCACTTCGCGCGCACATACTGCTTCTTCTCTCCCGGATCGCCGCCTCCCGTATAGCCCATCATGGCAAGATACTCCGGTTTCATCAGTCCTCCAAGCATTTCCTGCTCCCCCTCATTGAACCCATACACCGGGATCATGTCATGATAAGTTTTTAAGACTACCCTGACCTCTTTTACCGTAGTAACCGTGGGATCGCCGTCCTCGTCTGTATCCGTATCGGTGCGGCTTCCCGTGGAATAACTGCACATATCGTCGAATACTTTTTTCAGGTTCTCTTTTGCCTTGTCCGTCATATCCGTGGCAGTATCTCCCACACCATACTTCACCATATAGACCGCATGGATGGCACAGTAATTATCCGGTGTACCTGCTCCCTCAAAATCCACATAGATTTTTTCGCTTGTATCATAGCCACTGTGGTTCGTCAGCTCGTCATTTATCTCCCTGTGAAACTCCGCCACATACGAAGACAATACCGCCTGCGTTGTCTCTCCTGATGAAATGGACGGAAAAAGAATGGCAAAAGGAGAATTATAAATGACCGCTATCACCGCTACAACCGGAATTGCCACCACTGCCCCAAGAAGCCCCAGCCCCAGAAAAAGAAGTCCGATGACCGGGGCTGCCGCCTTTACCATCATGGATACCCTGCTGCATGCCAGATCTTTTATGAACTTTGCAAAGCTGTCCTTCTGCTGTTCCTCTGCATTCATCTTGTCTAAAAAGAATTTCAGCTTACGGCTGCGGTTTGTGGCTTTCATATCCTTATAGTCAATCGACACGCCGGCCGCATATCCCGCCGCTGCACCGATTGCAGTACCAATACCCGGAGCAATGGCTGTTCCTGCGGTTGCGGCTGCGGTTCCTGCCACCGCTTTGGCAGCAGCCTTCGCCGCTTTCTTGGCAGTCTCTTTTGCTGTTTCTTTTGCCGCATCCTTGGCAGCATTCTTCGCAGATTTGACAGCACTGTCCTTCACTGCCTTTTTTCCGATTTTTCTGCCCTCCTGCACCTTCTTGATTCTTTCTTCCTCTGCTTTTTTCCGGTACAGCCTTCCACCTGCGTCTGCCGCACTGGCTGCCGGGAACGCCATGATACGGGCAGTCTGACAGGAATCATAGATTTCACTTCCACCGTCCATTTGCTCCAGCGCCGCCGTCGCTCCGGCGGAAACCACCGTTTTAACCGTACTGTTCTTTTTGCCGATTGCCTTCTCCCTGTCCTGTCTGGACTGTTTATACTGTGCATACAGCCCTCCTTCCTTCTGTGCAGACTTTTTCACTTCCTCTTTTGCAGATATTTTCCCCTTTTCTGCCGGCTGTCTCTTTCCCGTCTGAATGTCCCGGCGCTTTGGCTGCATTGTATTCATTCCAACTGCCAACTTTCTGTTATCTGTCCTGTCCGCTTTGGAAACTCCGGCAATCTTCGGCTTTTTCTCCACCACAGGCGCACTTCTTCCCTTGATTTTCGTCTCTGTCTGTGCCTTAATGTGCAGCTTCGCCTTTTCCTTTGTATGAATGACCATAGGCTTATCATCTAATTTTTTAATGTTCATTTTTTCACCTGCCCTAAAAATAAGCAAAAAAACAGCACCTGAACCTTTCCTGGCTTAGATGCTGTCATTGTTGCTTTTATTCTGTTTTATTCTTCCACAAACTGATAAAATCCTTTACAAGCGCTTCCTCACGCTTGCCCTTGCATTTCTTCATAAGCTGCTCCGTATCGGACAGCATTTCAAGAGTGTGATATTCCCCAAATTTTTGATTCAAACGGAAAACTGATTTTATCAGTTTTTCGTTTGCCGGAATATCCGCAGCCGCCAACATTCTTTCAATACCTGCCATTTCTCTTTCCATCGCCGGATTACTCCAGTAAATGACTTCTGCCCGCTTGGTTATCTTATCCTCCCGGACAATTTTACTGATTTCATAACGCTGTGTAAGATTACGGTAATGTAAATCATAATCATCGTTTCCCTTATAGTCAACCATAAACGAATTACAGTGGTATTCCTGCGTTTTACACTTTTCTGCTTTTATGATACCCAGCTGTAAAACTATTTCTTCCTGCTGGTTTACTAACAGATAATCTGTTTTCAATTCTGACTCAGGATTTGCAGTAACATCATACAAATATAATTCTGAGTAAGTGGACAGCATATCTTCTATCCTGTGCAGATTGTCAATTTTTCCGAGTACCATAGCAAGCATGGAAGCCTGCTTATTCTCACCACGATAATATTTTTTCACAAATTTTTCAAGCGAATCATACCGGATACGCTGCTTTTTTTATCATATATGCCCCTCTGTCTCCCGTAAACATATCCGGTCTGCCGATATACTGCATCCCCATCAGATGAGGTATCATATTTTCTGAATTTGTTATATGGATAATCTTTTTCGGTATATGAATATAATAATCATTTCTGCACAAAATCCGTTTTGTGTCCAAAAAAACTTCCAACAATTTCTGATTTGCCATCCGTCATTTCTCCCTTGTTCCCACGCTGCCTTTATCTGCCTGTAACAAAAGAAAAATGCCTGAGCAATTAAGCCCAGGCTTATCTTTTCTTTTTATGAATTGCAATTCTGGGAGCAGGTCCTATGTTACTCCATAGGCAGAGAGCTTCTTTGTATTTCTATTGCCCGCAAAGTCGGGACGGGTAGCTCCTCTCTGTCGCCGCAAAAGCACTCAAGCTTTTCATTACCTATAATCTAACACGCAGATTCTCCATTGTCAACCGCATTTTTTCTCTTTTCCATACACCATCAAAATACTTAATGGTATTTAGTGTCAAGTTGCCTGATTTTCAGTTTCCAGATTAAAAATGAGCTCATCCTAATCATTTTTTGCTGTTCTCACAACAGTTTTTTATTAGGACTAAATCAGCGGAAACCCTTGAATTTACTGGTTTCTTACTAACTTGACACTATAATACCATTATCCCCAAGCTGCGGGTTCGGCCACTGCACCGCCCCCGCCGTGCTCCCTGTCGGCACAAGATTGCGCCGTGCCCCGCGAATCAGATACGCCTTTAATTTCTCTCCGTAAAGGTATACGTCATTACCTCGGAGTATGCCCTCTTGTGTCAAATAGTTGCAGAGAAATTTTTGAATAATTTTTGAGGCTTTGGGGCTCTGAATGGCTCAGAAATGGCAGGGTGAGTTAAGCTATTGTTAGAAAAAACAAAGCCTCTTTGTTAAATAATTGCAGCTGAAAAGCGCTGAAAATTTGACCATGATCATTGTATCTATCAGATTGCGTCACTTTTGCATAATGAACTTTACTATTCAACCCATTCAAGCTTCAGCTATCGTTCCACTCAATATCTATCCTCTTCTCATTCCACACAACAACCTTCTGCACAAACGCATCCACCACATCCTGATCTAACTCTGCAATATCACACCCTCCCCATCCTTGTCTTCCTTCTCCTTCCCTCTGAACAACCTTATCCTTTCTCTTCTCCAGTTTATCTTCTGATCGACCTTTCTCTCCAATCAATTTTTCCTCTTTCTTCTTCAAATCGTCCCGAATCTTCCGATACTCTTCAGCTAAAATTTCTTTTCTCCTGTACTTCTCATACCCCTCAAGCTTCTCTTTTTCCAACCGTGCTTCTTCTACATCAATTCTGTTGATCTCCCCTGCAACACCCGGATCTCGCACCTTTAATTTTTCTCCACACTCCTGCCTCCATGTCACACACTCCCCCTGTTTCAAAATCTCCTGCTGCAGCATATATAAAATCATCTGCTCCAGAAACATCACATTTACTTTCTTCACGCATTCCGGTGAATCGGTTTTATATCTGGTTGCACAGAAAAAATATGGATTCAGCGAATGTTCAATTTTCAGATTTTTACCACAGCACCCACAAACTATCTTTCCCGTCAATGGATGCTTCTCCCTCTTTTGCACAGACTTTTTTCTTCCTCTGTTTTTCTGCACCAGCTCAAAGGTCTCCCGGTCTATAATCGCCTCATGATGATCGTCATATATCTTCCACTCACTTCTTGGTTTTAGTCTTGCCTTTCCACCAACCATATCTGTTTCATATTTTCCATACACCCAATCTCCTGCATAAAAATTATTCCGCAGCATCTGACAAATCGTAGAACCATCCCACAAAAATCTATTCCCTTTCGGCTTCATCGCAGTAATTCGACGCTTGATTTTAAATTCCAATGGCGTCATGATCCCTTCCTCATTAAATAGCTTTGCTATTTTACTGGAAGAATACCCTTCCAATGTCATTTGAAATATTCTTCTGATGATTTCCGCCTCCGGTTCTACCGGCTCAAGCAAATGACAATCCTCTTTGGACTTGATATATCCAAATGGCGTACTTCCATTGACATAGATCCCTTTTTCACGTTTCATTTCCAGCGTAGATTTTACTTTTACAGAAATATCCTTGGCATATAGGTCATTAACCAAATATTTAAAAGCTGTGCCCATACCTGCTGATTTTCCAATATGATCATTACTGTCATAATGATCATTCACGGAAATAAATCTCACTCCCAGAAAGGGAAATATCTGCTCCAAGTACGCTCCCATTTCTATGTAATCTCTGGAAAATCTCGAAAAATCCTTCACTATGATACAATCGATCTTTTCCGCTTTCGTATCCTCCAATAATTCCTTAACGGAAGGACGGTTAAAATTCGTTCCTGAATATCCATCATCCACAAATTCCTCCACTACCGTTTTAACATCCGTAAAATTGTCTAGTACAAATCTTCTCAGCAAAAGTCTTTGATTTAATATACTATTGCTTTCTTCCTCCATATCCTTATCTTCCATAGATAATCTCATATACAACGCAATTCGCTGCTCATCCACATTACCTCTCCCCTCTCTCCTCCATTAACAGTTCAGACTTTCGGAAATAAAACTGTATTTCCACCCCAGCATCTGCATACACATCAATTCGTTTGATGAAAGTATGAACTAGATCATGATCTAACAGTTCTCCCTCTTTACATCTCATTAAAGCACGAATCATCTTACTCACATTCTCTACTCTCTCATCTATCTGATTTTGTTTCTCCTGCAGATCTTCGACTGACTGCTTTAAAACGGCTTTTATTCCTTCCATTTTGTCTTTATAATTCAAAAAATATTCTTTCGTAATCTTGCGCTGACGATATTCCATATAAGCCCTGCTTAACTCCAACCCAATACATTCCATTTGTTTTTCCGACTCTTTCTGTTCGCGAAGAAGCTGTTTTTTTTTCTTCTGTGCCATTTCACGATTAAATGAAATATATTGCTTTTTTTTCATATCACTGAGCAAAAATTCTTTTTTCAGCACCTGCACGATAACTTCTTCCAACGTTTTTTGCGGAATAAAATGGTTCTTACATTTCTCCTCATCAATCCTTCCAATATTCGGACATCCATATACATATCTTCTTAATACCTGATGATAGGATTGCTTTTTAGACGTGCAAATTCTCCTTAACTTATGACCACACTCCCCACAATACAAGATATTCTGAAAAATATCCGGATCCTGTGACTCTTTATCGTAAAAAATCTTTTTCTCACCTTTTCTCTTTTCAAAATCTGCAGTCACTTTATAAAACAATTCTTTCGACACGATTCCCTCATGTGCATTCTCAAGGATAATTGGTTTTTTTACCTTCCCGCCTTTCTGAATCAAGGTCCCAATATAAATTGGATTTGCCAACATCGCTGCCAAAGTCACTTCCGACCATTGTTTTAACGTTTCTCCTTCTTGACAATAGACATGTTTTGTTTTTTGATACTCTGTCGGTCTGTGTACTTTCATCTCATATAGAGCTTTTATGATTTCTGAAATCCTCTTTCCCGAACCATACATCTCATAGATCCTATGGACAATCTCACTCGTTCCCTTCTCCTGAGACAACACATATTTATCCTGAATTTTATGTTTTTCATATCCATACACCGGAATACCACCAACATAGCTTCCACTTTCCAGTTTTGCCCTTTTAGAACTTTCAACACGCTGTGCAATATCTCTTGCATACAACTCATTCACAATATTTTTCAAGTTGACATTCATTGTTCCATTACTGTCTATTGGACTCGCACTGTCATAACGATCCGTCACAGAAATAAATCTCACTCCCAGAAACGGAAAAATCTTTTCTAGATAATTCCCGGTCTCAATATAGTCACGCGCAAACCGTGAAAAATCTTTTACCACCACACAGTTTATTTTCTTTTTCCGAATATCCTGCAGCATTCTCTGAAAATCAGGTCTCTCAAAATTTGTTCCGGTTGTTCCCAGATCAGAATACACTTCTATGATCATCATATTGGGCAAGCTTTCAATATATTTGCGTGCAATCTCTATCTGACTTTCAATGGATTCATTTTTCTTTTCTGTGCTGTCCACTGATAATCTCGCATAAATTCCCACTCGAAAAACTCTTTCTTCTCCATAATTGATTGTACTTCGATCATCCGAAATCACCGTCCTTCTCTTAGATACTCTTGCCATTTAGATCGCCTCCTTCGTCGCTTCGGGCTGTGATAAAAGGAACCCGGACAATACCAGTCTGTAATCGCAATAAAACGCACAGAAAAAGCCGGGAAGGTCTTTGAGTAAACCGCCCGGCTTCCATATAATCTCGTCCAAATCCAAATAAATCCTTTACAACAACACAATTTACATTCCCTTCTTCAAGCTCCTCCATCATTTTTTTGAAATCTGGTCGGCCAAGGTTCACTCCCGAATATCCGTCAGCAATATAAATATCAAATAACTTCATATCCGGTTGTTCTCTTACAAAAGAACGAGCCAGCTCACGCTGAGATGAAATGATGTCGCATTCTCTTTCGCTTCTGCCCTCAATATCTTCATCATCCCCCGATAAACGAAGATCGATTGCAACATGATATGCTACTTTTTTCTGCATTCTTCTTCCTCTTGATTTTTACTATTTTGATTTCAGCCAGTTGAATCCGTCCTACGAGCTTGCTTCTTATTGTAATTTCAGGATTTCTCTATTTTGTCCTGCATCTAAGTTCCAGTAACATCCTGCCACTGTAAAGGATGTATCAAAACTTTTAATATTTCGTTTCCCCAATTTTGGAAATATACTGTTTCATCCTGTCACTCAATGTGTCTTCACAATCAGAATATCCAAAGCATCCCCCATTCCTATTTGAGATTCTATGCCCCCAGAAACTTGTCTTATTCTAAAAACCATTCTTCATTTGTCAAGAGCTTCACCACTACACCATCCCATCTGTTTTCCGGAAGGAACAATTCTTCTGACCAGCCTTCCCGCCACGTCGTAGGCATACCGGATGATCTGCATCCGGTATGCCCAAAGCTTTCTTTTTTCGCTGATACACTGGTTGCGGCAGTTATAGGCATATATTATATCATAATAAATGCCCCCATGCTCTTTTGCAAATACCATTTGCTCTGCTGCATACCCCTCAACCTTATCTGAGAATGATACTGTTTTTTATGCCGCCCACTCAGATCTACATAGCGCGCCGCGTTATTGACTCAGTACGCATACAGATTCAGTCCGTCCCCGCGGTAGGTATCTTCCTGCAGAAATCTTGCCATTGCCGGATTGTAAAACCTTGCACACAGATATAACAGAAAATCGAAGATATTCTAAAACGGTTATTGCCAATAGAACCTCTTCTATTCTGTGCCTCCTTTTAGGAATTGGAGCATCATCTCACTCCTTATGCCTCCTAGTATGTACTGTTGTAACATGAGCATTTGAAAATAGGCTTCTATATTATTTCAGGAATATTTTTTGCAAATATTTCATTTCCTTGGCAGAATACTGACATTTTTTCTTGTTCATTTTTATTGCTGCATTCCTCCAAAATCCATGCATAATCTGAATCACTGCAATATGCAATTGACAATATTCTATCATCATCTAATGAAATACATAAGTATTTCTCCAAAAACTCTATCTTATGAACTTGAATCAAATTATTATATCTAATATTTGCCAATTCATAAGCCAATAGATTATCATCCATTGCAATTATGCCATTATTAGTTTTCGTATCCTTTTCCCATTTGCTTTTTTTCCCTACCCAAAAAGGTGCATCTATAATTAAGTTCATTTTTCTGATTTCCCACTTATAATCATCCTTTGATTTATTTATATACTTATAAAATTTTAAAATGAATACTTCTGAATATGTTATTTCAAGCATTCGGGATTCAATAAGCAACTTTGTAAAAACTTGCTTTTCAGCAATATACTTACTCTCTGATATAGTATTCACTATAACTCACCCCCTTAATCTGTTTTCAACAAGCGTCAAAATAATTTTACCGAGCCCTGATTTGTATTATTATTTTGACGCTTAATTCTTATATGTTTGGCAACTCTCATTACAAATACATCATACTATTCTATGGAGTTTGACCATGTGTATGACCAATAGCCTTTCTATCACTTTTGGAAATAGATCCTCTAATCGGGGCTCCATTTCCATATGTATATACTCCTGTACCATTTCCTACGCTTTGGTATAGCGGTAGAGGGTTCCGGTTCTCTCCTCATCTGTTTCTGCCGACCTGTATCCTGCGGCATTGATTTCCTTGATAGTGTTTCCATGCAGGTCATAGACATACCGCTTCGTGACGTCTCCTTCCGGGTCTGTGATCTGCACCAGACGGTTTTCTGTGTATGATAATATCGTCTTGAATCGGATTTTCACCTAGTGTACTGACCTGTTGATTTTTAATTTAATATTTCTGGTAATCACAGCTGATCTGATGTATAATAACTAAAAAATAGAACTTAATGTCATGACCAGACAATGTCTCAACCGCCGCATCGCTGAAATAGGGCTGTTACGCAGCGAACTATCTGCATGGGAAACAGAACGGAATACATCGGCATCGAAAGTTAACTGGCATTTTAGAACCAGTGATGCTAGAACAAAGCTTAATTCCTTGTATCCCACATTTACTACTGCCTTTTAACAAGGCAGTAGTAACACTAAATATCAACAGGTCAGTGCACTAGTTCTATAAAACCTTTATAATACATGTAAATCATCTATTAATATCACCCCATTTTTACGAAAATCAAGTTGCAGTGTTAAATCACTCTTTTGACTATTATAAAACATATCAATATCAATCCAATATCCGGATTTATCATTATACTCATTTACGTCAAGTTCATTAAAATATTGATTTGTAGGCATTGATATATGATTCTGTTCATCATATTCTAATAACACTCTTTGAATATCTTCTTGCGAAACTCTGTCCAAAATTCCTTTTTTCTGTAAATCAGTATAATCTTCATTTACCAAGCACTCTACTATATATTTACAATATTCTATAACCTGTATTTTTGTTTCAAACATTTATCCACCTCTCTATTCTAAAATATGGTGACGATTCCCTGGTATTCTTGTTGTTGAATCGTTATTCAAACCTAATTGCTTACAAAAATAATCATCTAAATAATCAGAAATAATTTTTACATCATTTTGTGATAATTCCAAATTCTTTTCAGCAGAATTTAATCCTATAGTCTTTTCTTTACCATATGTACCTACTGTTATAGCATGTGATTGATCATAAGTAAGATTATAATGTTCAGAACCTACTTTTGTTGATGGACCATCTGCTTGAATTGCTGGAGCATCACCTCTTTTGTATCCTGCCACATCCCTAACAGCAGCATTTTGTATGATATGATGTCCATCTTTTACACCTGCATTACATAATTCATCATATGTTCCATACAATCGTACAGAAGGATCATTCACGTCCCCGTTCCAATCATTAATATTTATCAATTGTCTCTTTAAATCTGTACTACTTTTATTCCCTATTCCAACACATCTATCACTATCCGGCACATCCGCCTCTGATCCTGCTGGTCGATTTTGTTCAGGCAACACCAGTTCCGGTAACTCTATGACAGTGTCATTTCGCCTAACATTCCGTCCATCCACTATGTTCGATGCTTGTGCCATTAACCGTAGCTTTGTCTCAGGGTCTATGTGGTTGATGTCAAGACCATTCTCCCTGACCAGACGTTCATAAACATTCTGCCTGACCTCACACCAATGCCCACTCGGATCTACATAGCGCACCGGATTATTGGCACAGTACGCATACAGATTCAGCCCGTCCCCGCGGTAGGCATCTTCCTGCATAAATCTTGCAAGCGCCGGGTTATAGAACCTTGCACGCAGATAATACTGCTGTGTGACAGAGTCAAACTGCTCTCCCGTATACTTAAAACGGTTGGGAACCTGTTCCTCCTCTACAGTCAGATTGCCCCATGCGTCATACTCGCAGCAGTTGATGATGTTTCCTTCTTCATCTGTGACATGGGTAATGCTTCCCATCCCGTCGCTGGCATAGTGGTAGTAGGTACGCACAGCATCAGTGTTTCTTGCAATCAGCTCGCTGCCCCGGATATAGCGAAGGGCAGTTCTGTCCTCTGTCTCTGTGACAACTTCCTTTGCAAGGTTGAAGATAAACGCTGCCAAACGTCCGTTTTCTTCCATTTCATGCCGCAGACCTTCCGCATCTTAGTGGTTGATCTGGATGTTTCCGTCAAAGGTTTCCACTGCCGTCTGACGGTTAAATGCATCATAGCTGTATGCTGCCTTATCATCTTTTACCAGATTCCCGGCTCTGTCATACTGGAATGAAATATCCTTCCCGTTTCTTGTCAGCTTTGTCAGATGATTTCCCGCATCATACGCATACACTTCCTCCACGCCTGGGCTCTATAAAATTTATTCTTTGCTCCAGCCAGGCATTACGCATGGCTGGTCTAAAAAATTGAGACTATAGAAAATCTTCGATATTGCCTTGTATGCTTATAATATCTCCATCAAAAATTGAGATTTTACTTGGCAAATTCTTATTATTGAATTCATCAGGTAAAAACAATTCTGTCTCTTTACCACTCTTCCCCCATCACCACGCCTACCATCATTTGGCATATCCGCTATAACATGGATGTTTTGGAGACGTCAAGAAAATGTTACAATTTTATTGCAAACTTTTATTACAAAACTGTTGTTATTTGCTATTAATCATTTATGTATAAGGGTAAATTCCTATACGGTCATAATTTAAAGAAAATGAGATTGCATCGCCTTTCTTAATCGTAAAATCATCGTTTTCAATAGATATCATTTCAATCCAATCAATAGCAAAACGAACAACATATACGTCATCTATTTCCTCACATATTCCTTTAAATTCTACACATTCATCCCTGAAATAAACACTTGCGCTAAACTGTTCATCACCAAGTATCGTGATTTCATTTCTTTCAAATTCATCAATGCTTAATTCAAAGAAATACGTTTCACCTAGAATAGGCTTTTCCTTGTAACACCATTTTCCCTTAATATTACCAATGCTAGTATTTCCAGTAACATAAATATACTCATTTTTGTATTCTACATTTGCTATAATCATTCTCATCTCGGCTGAATCCTTTGCACTTCATTATATATATAATTGTTGTGGTCAAGCATTTTTGTAACACTTGTGGCTAAAAAATATCGTTAATCAGCTATGCTGTCATCCGGGCTTCATATGGTGTCCGGCAACTGTTGAAACTGTGTGGACGCACGTGGTTATACTCAACATATGCAAATTCTTCTACCCGCTGGTAAAGTGCATCCTCCGTTGCAAATTCATAGAGATTTGTACATTCATTTTTTAATGTATTAAAGTATCGTTCCATTGGCGCGTTATCATATGGGTAACCTGCTCTGCTCATGCTTTGGGATATATTTACAGATTCACAGAATTCAATAAATGCTTTTGAAGTATACTGTGTCCCCTGATCCGAATGCAGTATCAGTTCGCTCTTTATAGCAGGCTGTGATTCCAGTGCTTTGCGCAGTGTGCGGATGGCAAGCTCACTTGTGATATGCTTGTCGCTTATACTGGCAACGACACTCCGGTCATACAGATCTATGATGGTACAGTTATAGCGTACCTCATGGTTTTTCAAAAATAAATACGTAAAATCAGTACACCATTTCTGGTTCGGTTTTTGGGCTGTAAAATCCTGCCTGAGCCTGTTTTCAAAAATCCGGTGCGGTTTGCCGTGTACATGATCCGGCTTTTTCGGACGGACGACAGAGCGCAGTCCAAGTTCCCTGTTCATGTATTTGTGAACCGTTGCCGGGCTGTAAGTGCAGCCTCTGCGTGCCAGATAAACAGTCATGCTCCGGTAACCGTCTACACCTCTGTGCGCATGGTAAATCTCCCTGATTTGCGCGTGTACCTCTGATTTTTTGGTATAATAACCTGCCTTCTGGTGTTTCCGGTAGTTGTAATAAGCATTCGGGCAGATATTCAGTCGTCTGAGCAGCCAGCGCAAACCGAATAATTTATGATGTTGTTCCAGAAACCGGTAAGCCTCTAATCGATTTCTTTTGCAAAGAATGTAATGCCAGCATAGCTGGCTATGGCTTTATTTTAGGAAAAGAATCTCCTTTTTTGATTCTTCCAGTTCCTTTCGAAGCCGCAAGTTCTCTTTCATCAGTTCTGCCTCATTCGGCGAATTGGGATTTAAAACGGCTTTATTGTGGCATTCTTCGCTAAAATCAGCACACCACTTGGAGATGGTTGCTTTGGCTACACCATACTCTGCGGTGATGCTTCTGTAGGTACGTCCTTCTTCCAAATGAAGACGGACAATCTTCTTTTTGAATTCTGGCGTGTAATTTTGTGGCATAATATTTCCTCTTTTCTTTGTAAGATGATTATATCTTATTAGCCACTACTGTTACAACTTTATTATAGCACTACATTAAAGCGGTTGGAAACTTGTTCCTCCTCTGCGGTCAGATTGCCCCATGCGTCATACTCGTAGCAGTTTAAAGTGTTGCCTTCTTTGTCCGTCAAATGGGTAATGCTTCCCATCTCGTCGCTGGCATAGTGGTAGTAGGTACGCACTGCATCAGTGTTTCCTGCAATCAGCTCACTGCCCCGGATATAGCGAAGGAAAATTCTGTCCTCTGTCTCTATGACAACCTTGGATTATTTTTGTTGTTTTTTTAAATCCTCCAGTTCCATTCTCAACCACTCTACATTCTTTGCATAAAGAAAATTATAATTATCCATGGTATAATATTCACTAGGGGATATACAATTTTCTTTTCCCTGAATGATGTGTGGAGAATCATCTGGATACCCTAATCCAATCCACAAATCTGTTATATCCATTAACCCATTAATGCAATTACTATTTTTAGTTTTTAATACCTTGCTTACAATAACAGCTCTTATTTTTCTGTTTTCAATATCATTTTGAGTCTCTTCTTGCTCGATCAATTTCCATAGAACATTGCAGATTTCCTCGTGCTCTTCTGCATATGCTCCTGCCAACTCACATATTTCTTCTTGTTCACTCCCTTCCTCTAATTTTTCTGTAGCATACTCGATAACTTCCTCTGTCTCAATATGTTTACTTTGTACACCTAAATATAATAATCTCCACGTAATAGATAATCCTAATTCCTTAATATCCTCCATTTTTATCATGGTTTTATTGGTACTCCATTCATTGTTCCATTTTGTATAAACATTCTATGTGTTACTTGACCATCCTGTATAATCCATTCAAATCTTCCTGAAACACCATTCAACAGGCCTTCCAGTTGATAAAGAACTCCATTTTCTATGGATGTTTTTGTTGCATATCCTGCATAGTTATCTACTATATTATTAAATCCATGTGCCTGTGCTCCCGCTGGAAACTCTTGAACCATATATGCTCTTCCTGTTTTGGGATCAACAGCATATGTTGGCTTTATTTCATCTACTTTTAATGCACTTCCTGTCCTTGGACTGTCTAATATATCATTATGTATTGTAGATGAAACCCTCTCACCACGCCTACCATCATTTGGCATATCCGCTTTTGGTATCTGCGTCTGGTTTTGCCTGATCATTTCGTTTACTTTATTCGCCAATGGCGTATCATAATAAACGAAAACCCCATGCTCTTTTGCAAATGCTATTTCTTCTGCTACATGCCCCTCAAACTTATCTGAGAATGATACTGTTTTTTCATGCCCACTTGGGTCCACATAGCGCACCGGATTATTCGCACAGTACACATACAGATTCAGCCCGTCCCCGCGGTAGGTATCTTCCTGAATGAATCTTGCAAGCGCCGGGTTATAGAACCTTGCACACAGATAATACTGCTGTGTGATGGCATCAAACTGCTCTCCCGTATACTTAAGGCGGTTGGAAACCTGCTCCTCCTCTAAAGTCAGATTCCCCCATGCGTCATACTCGTAGCGGTTTAAAATGTTGCCTTCTTCGTCCGTCACAT
>Avalanche_p1__coassemble_680_pt1 | contig 41136 bp, 33 predicted proteins | sample Avalanche_p1__metabat2_low_PE_018 | metagenome-assembled genome bin Avalanche_p1 | reverse complement strand
GGGATATGTGCATCATGACCGCTATGAGCGCGGCGTTCCTGTCGTGGAGCTGGAAAACGGCTTGCTGCCCAAGCTTGGAAAGACGAAAAAGACGGGAACGAAGGTCAACTTTCTGCCTGATCCTGAGATTTTTGAAAAGACAAGATTTAAGGAGGACGAGGTCAAGAGCCGCCTGCATGAGACGGCTTACTTAAATCCCGCGCTCACCATTATTTATGAGGACCGCAGGGGCGAACAGCCGGAGCAGATCGTTTATCATGAAAAGGAGGGCATTCAGGGGTTTGTCAAGGATATTAATAAGAACAGCGAGGTTCTTCACGACGTCATCTATTTCAAGGGAGAGGCGGAAGGAGTTACGGTGGAGGCGGCATTTCAGTATACCAACGAGTTTCATGAGAATATCCTTGGATTTTGCAACAATATTTTTAATGCGGAGGGCGGTACGCACATCACCGGTTTTAAGACGGTGTTTACGACCGTGATCAATTCCTATGCCAGAGAGCTTGGCATCTTAAAGGAAAAGGATGCGAATTTTACGGGAGCAGATGTCAGAAACGGGCTGACGGCGGTCATTTCGATCAAGCATCCGGATCCGAGGTTCGAGGGACAGACAAAGACGAAGCTTGACAATCAGGATGCCTCGCGCGTGACGGCGAAGGTCACGGGAGATGAGATACAGCTTTATTTCGATAAAAATCTCGATACGTTAAAAACAGTCATCTCCTGTGCCGAGAAGGCGGCGAAAATCCGCAAGTCGGAGGAGCGGGCAAAGACAAATCTTTTGACAAAGCAGAAGTTTTCCTTTGATTCCAACGGTAAGCTGGCAAATTGTGAGAGCAGGGACGCTTCCGTCTGTGAGATTTTTATCGTGGAGGGAGATTCGGCGGGCGGCTCAGCCAAGACGGCGAGAGATAGAAGCTTTCAGGCGATCCTCCCGATTCGCGGAAAGATTTTGAATGTAGAGAAGGCGAGTATCGACAAGGTTCTTGCCAATGCTGAGATCAAGACGATGATCAATGCGTTCGGCTGCGGATTTTCGGAAGGGTACGGCAACGATTTTGACATTACGAAGCTCCGCTATGACAAGATTATCATTATGGCAGATGCCGACGTCGACGGCGCGCATATTTCCACGCTGCTTTTGACACTGTTTTACCGCTTTATGCCGGAGCTTATTTATGAGGGGCATGTCTATGTTGCGATGCCGCCTCTTTATAAGGCGATCCCGGGAAGGGGCGAGGAGGAGTATCTTTATGATGATGCGGCGCTGGAGCGTTATCGGCGCACGCACAAGGGAAGCTTTACTCTGCAGCGCTATAAGGGACTTGGAGAGATGGATGCAGAGCAGCTTTGGGAGACGACGCTGGACCCGAAGCGGCGTATGCTAAAGAGGATTGAGATCGAGGACGGGCGCATGGCGTCTGATATTACAGAGCTTTTGATGGGCAACGATGTGCCTCCGAGAAAAACATTTATCTATGAGCATGCGACAGACGCGCAGCTGGATATATAGCGGCAGTCTGGTGCGGAGAGATAGAAAGGGAGCAGGAGTATGAGAGAGGAAGAACAGATTATTCGGACGGAATATTCTGAGTTGATGCAGAAATCCTATATCGACTATGCAATGAGCGTGATCGTGGCGCGCGCGCTGCCGGATGTGAGGGATGGGTTAAAGCCGGTGCAAAGACGTACGCTTTACGATATGCATGAGCTTGGGATTCGCTATGATAAGCCGTACCGCAAGAGCGCGCGTATTGTCGGCGATACGATGGGTAAGTATCATCCGCATGGCGACAGCTCGATCTACGGGGCGCTTGTTGTCATGGCACAGGAGTTTAAGATGGGACTGCCGCTTGTGGACGGGCACGGTAATTTCGGCTCGATCGAGGGCGACGGCGCGGCGGCGATGCGATATACCGAGGCACGGTTAAAAAAAATTACGCAGGAGGCATATCTTGCCGATCTGGATAAGGATGTCGTCGATTTTGTACCGAACTTCGACGAGACGGAGAAAGAGCCTTTGGTACTTCCCGTAAAAGTGCCGAATCTTCTGCTAAACGGGGCGGAGGGGATTGCGGTCGGGATGACGACGAGCATTCCGCCGCATAATTTCACGGAGGTGATTGACGGCGTCATCGCCTATATGAAGAATCCTGACATCAACACGGAGCAGATGATGCAGTATATTCCGGGTCCCGATTTTCCGACGGGAGGCATCGTGGCAAATCAGGATGATCTGCTTGCCATTTATGCTACCGGCATGGGCAAGATCAAGCTCCGCGGCAAGGTGGAAATCGAGCACGGTAAGGGCGGCAAGGACCGTCTTGTGATCACGGAGATTCCGTATACGATGATCGGGGCGAATATCGGTAAATTTTTAAATGACGTCTACAGCTTGGTGGAGACGAAAAAGACGAGTGATATTGTAGATATTACGAACCAGTCGTCGAAGGAGGGCATCCGCATTGTCATCGAGATGCGGCGCGGTGCAGACGCCGAGAATCTGAAGAACCTCCTTTATAAAAAAACAAAGCTTGAGGACACCTTTGGTGTGAATATGCTCGCCGTGGCAGACGGAAGACCGGAGACAATGGGAATTGTGCCGATCATCCGTCACCATGTGGATTTTCAATATGAGCTGGCGACACGCAAATATCAAACGCTGCTGGCAAAGGAGCTTGAGCGCCGGGAGATCCAGGAGGGACTTATCCGTGCGTGCGATGTGATCGATCTGATCATCGAGATTTTGCGCGGAAGTACGAATGTGAAGGAGGCAAGGGCATGTCTGACGGAAGGGATCACGGAGGGCATCCGTTTTAAGTCTGCCGAGTCAAAAAGGGAAGCCGCGCAGCTTCGTTTTACAGAGCGTCAGGCAGATGCAATTTTGGAAATGCGCCTGTATAAGCTGATCGGTCTTGAGATCGAGGCGCTGATGAAGGAGCATGAAAAGACGCTTGCCAATATCGCGAGGTATGAGGAGATTTTAAACAGCCGCGCTGTTATGGCGAAGGTGATCATCCGGGAGCTGGAAGGGTACAAAAAGGAGTATGGCGCGCCGCGTCGGACGGTGATCGACAATCTCAAAGAGGTCGTGCTGGAGGAGAAGAAGATCGAGGAGACGGACGTGGTCTTTTTGATGGATCGATTCGGATATGCCAAGACAATTGATGTGGCGGTCTATGAGAGAAATAAGGAGGCGGCAGATGCAGAGAACCGTTATGTGATCACCTGTAAGAATACGGATAAGATATGTATTTTTACAAATACGGGTCAGATGCATTTGCTAAAGGTGCTCGACATCCCGTTTGGAAAGTTTCGCGATAAGGGAACGCCGATCGATAATCTGAGCAATTATAACAGCAGCGAGGAAAACTTTATCTTTATTCGGAATCTTGGGGCTCTTTGTTCCTCAAAGGTGATCTTCGGCACGAAGGCGTCCATGCTTAAGGTTGTGGACGGCAGTGAGTTTGATGTGGCAAAGCGCACAACGGCGGCGACAAAGCTCAATGAGGGCGATGAGCTGCTCTTTGTCGGCTGTATGGAGGGAAATGAGACGATTGTGATGCAGTCGGAGAAGGACTTTTTCCTGCGCATTGAGGCGGCTTCCATACCGGAGAAGAAGAAGGGGGCAGCCGGTGTGCGGGGAATGCGTCTTGGTACGGGAGACGCTCTTGCGGCGATCTATCTGCTGAAGGAGGGCGAGACTGTCAGTGCAGAGGTGAAGGGCAAGGAATGCGCCTTAAATCGTCTGCACATCGGAAATCGTGATACGAAAGGAACGAAGCGGTCATGAGAGCGATTTTATTTGATCTGGACGGAACGATCATCAATTCCGAGGAGGGCATTACAAAATGCGTGCAGTATGCGTTAAAGGCATATGGCGTTGATGAGCCTGATTTAAAGAAGCTGCTGTGCTTTATCGGTCCGCCCCTGGAGCCTGTCTTTCAGGAAAAATACGGGATGACAGGGCAGGAGGCATGGGAGGCGGTCGAGAAGTACAGAGAGCGGTTTGACGTGAAGGGGATTTTTGAGTGCTGTCTGTATGAGGGAGTGGAAAAGGTGATCCGCTCTCTCTGGGAAAAGGGCTATGTGCTGGCGCTTGCCTCCTCAAAGCCGGAGGCTGCGTGCAGACGCATTTTGAAGCATTTTGATTTGCTGCGATATTTTCATGAGGTTGTCGGATCGACGCTGGACGGCAGCATCAGCACAAAGCAGGAGGTGCTGGAGGAGCTTGGGCACAGAATGGAGCATCTTGCGATCGGAAAAGAGCAGATGTGCCTGATCGGAGATACAAAATATGATGCAGCGGGAGCAAAGGCGTTCGGCATTGCTTGTATCGGAGTGAGCTATGGATTTGGAACAGAGCAGGAGCTGCTTGCAGCGGGAGCAGAAGCAGTTTTTGCGGGAATTGAGGAAGTGGAGAACTATATTGAAAAAAACAGGTGCGTATAAAATCTGGCAGGTAATTTATCCGATCGGGATTTACTATGTTGTTTCGAGTGTGATATACTTTTTTGTGACAATGTTTCTCGGAGGAGAGAAACAGACCTATATGCTGCGTCAGCTGATCTGCGCGGCAGGTACGATACCGGCAATCCTGTCGTTTTACCGCGCGGACAGACAGCTTGAGACGGTTGTATACGGAGTAGATGAACAGACACGCGCACAGACGATCCGGAATATCGTCTGCTCGCTTGGTGCAGGGGCGATGCTTGGGATGGCAGTCAATAACGTGATCGCGATGACGCCGTTGATCAAGGTGTCTGCCGGCTTTGGGGAGGCAAACAGTTCTTTTTTTGCAGGAACGGTGCTCTATGAGCTGCTCGGCTCATGTCTGATCATTCCGTTTGCGGAGGAGCTTTTGTACCGCGGTGTTGTATGGAAGCGTCTGCGGATGCTTTTTGGGAATCTGCCCGCGCTTATTTTGTCTGCGGTATTGTTTGGTGTCATGCATGTGAATCTGGTGCAGTTTTTGTATGCGGGGATCCTTGGACTGCTTCTGGCATATCTGATGCAGACGACGGGAAGGCTGTATGCGCCGGTTCTTGGTCACATAGCAGCCAATGTCGCGGCAGTTGTGCGGCAGGAGACGGGGTGGCTTGACTTTGCCTATCAGCCGACAGCCGCGGGGATCGGCTTTTCGGCACTGTTATTTGCGGGAGCCTTTGTACTGCTTTGGTATCACGCAAAGCGGACAGAGAGAAAGGAGGAGAATCATGCAGGAGAATAATTGGAATCAGCAGTATCAGCCGCCATATGGGCAGCAGGGACCGGAGCGGAAGGGATTTGCCATCGCCTCGTTGGTGCTTGGAATCCTCTCAATCGTACTCTGCTGTATGTACGGAGGACTTTTATTCGGCATTCCCGGAGCGATTTTGGGAATCGTTTCTTTGGTAAAGCATGAGAGTAAGATGGGAATGGCGATTGCGGGAATCATTACCTCCTATGTGGGAATTATCTATGGGATTGTCTTGCTGATGACGGTCATGATGACGGTTCGGGTAGGAATGGAGCAGTTCAACAGCGAGTGGTATCAGACGATGGAGGAGCTGTACGGTGTTCCGGGGGAGTCGGAGGGAACGCTGGCGAATAACGACGAAAAGCTGCCGGAGGAGGAAGTCACGGAGAGCACGCAGGAGACGCAGACGCACGAGACAAACGAAGAAAATCCGTTTGCCGGAAATTCTTATGTCATGGGAGACGGCTCGGTTATTTATCTGGAGGCAGACGGCACCTTTATCTGGTATGAGGACGATGCGGTACATGAGGATCATTATGTGACAGGAACGTATGACGCATACCGTGCCGAGCTTGCGGAATCTTATCTTATGACATATCTTGGAGTATATGGGAAGACGGAGGAGGAGCTTGCCGGACTATATCAGGGTATCAAGAAGGATGGGACCTATACAAAGGAGGACTTTGTCTGCCTTGTGCTTCATAATGAATCTGTGATCGCAGAGGGGACGGAGCAGGCAACAGAGCCTTATGACACAAATTACATGGGCTATTATATCAATGAGTCCTATGATGCCGTAAATATGGCGGACGGAGCGGCAGCGTCCTTTGGCAGGCGATGAGTTAAGAAAAGCTTAAGAAAGCGCAAAATGATTTTTAATAGAATGGTTAAACTTTTGAAATGGATGCTGTTTAAGATAGGAACAGCGTCCATTTTGACGCTTTATAGGAACCTTCGTCCCCTATAAAGCAAAACCCTCCGGGGGATCGCACTGCGGCGGAATGGAGCTTGTCTGCCATGAAGGGCAGAGGCTGCCCGCGCAGCCGGACGCAGGCGCTGTGCAGTATGGATGTGAGAAAGGTGAGGAGAGGGAAGATTATGAAACGTGGCACAAGGGAGCAGAGTACGAGGATGACAGGGGAGGAGAAAAGGCGGCGTCTGCAGCAGAAGCGTCTCAGACAGCAGAAAAAAAGGAGACGGCGCCTTGCATTTTTCGCACTGCAATGTGTGATGATAGGAGCGATCGCGTTTTTAATTTGGAACATTAAGCTGCAGCTTGGAAAAAATAAGGAGGTTTTCGCACAGGAAGCGGAAGTCATGCCTCATGAAGCCGATCGGAATATGAGTGCGGAACAAGATGAGACAGAGAGTGGAGATTATGTGCAGAAGGTCGGGCTTGATATGGTAGACAAGCCTCTGAAGCGTTCTGGGGAGGAGGTCTTGGAGCGTCTGGAGGAGCTGGCAGAGGAAAACGGACAGATTCGCGAGGTCTTAAAGCAGCAGGAAGCTTATCCCTCGAATATGCTTGAGGCACTGGCAAATAACCCTGAGATGGCAGATTTTGTGCTGGGGTATTTGGAAGCGGACGGCAGCGTATCGGGCGGCTTGACAGAGAGTGAGCGCAGGCAGGAGCATCCGCTGTTTTTGCAGTGGGACCCACGTTGGGGCTATCAGTCCTATGGTGATGACAGCAATATCGGCTTAGCCGGCTGCGGGCCAACCTGTCTGTCGATGGCGCTTTATGAGCTTACCGGGGATTCCTCTTTGACACCGGATGTGATCGCGGAATACAGCATGGAAAACGGCTACTATATGAAGGGGACGGGAACGCTTTGGGCGCTGATCGAGGATGTGCCGCCCCGTTATGGTCTGGATGTGGAGCGGCTGGCGTTAAATGAGGCGTCATGGAAGGCGTGTCTGGATAACGGACAGGTGCTGATCTGCGCTGTGCGTCCGGGAGATTTTACGGCGGCAGGGCATTTTATTGTCATTTATGATTATAACAAGGAAGGGTTTTTGGTAAACGATCCGAATTGTGTGGCGCGCAGTAAAAAAAGCTGGTCGTTTGACCGCATCGGCAGTCAGATGAAGCAGGTGTGGGCGATTGGAAGGCAGGGTGCATGACGCATTGCATAGGGGCAGTGAAAAAGGTAGGGAAACGGAAAATGGAACCTGAAGTGAAAGAGAAGGATTGTAAAGCTGCATTTTTTTCTGTATAATACATAGAAAGTATAGGAAAATAGGAGGTAAGAGATGAGTGATTTTACATTTAGTACATTAGAGTATCAGAGACCGGACTTTGCGGCAGTCGGATCATTTGCAGAGCAGATGGCGGAGCGGATGAAGCAGGCAGGCTCTTATGAGGAATTAAAGGCGCTGATGAAGGAGAGTGAGGAGGCTTCCAAGGACTTCTCAACGATGTGCGTGATCGCCTCTATCCGCAATACCCTGGATACGAGAGACGAGTTTTATGAGAAGGAGCAGGAGTACATCGACGAGCAGACGCCTTTGATCACGCCAAAGTTTCTGGCGATGGATGCGGCGCTTTTGAACAGTCCGTTTCGGGCAGACATTGAGAAGGAGTACAGGAAACAGTATTTCGTGCAGAAGGAGCTGGAAAAAAAGATATTCTGTGAGGCGAATATCCCGCTGATGCAGCAGGAGGCAAAGCTGACGAATGAATACCAGAAGATGATGGCGACAGCGGAGATCCCGTTTGATGGAAAGACGTTAAATCTTTATGGCGTGCAGAAATATTTTGAGCATGAGGACAGAAGCATCCGCGCGGCGGCGGTGAAGGCGTACTCTGATTTTTATCATAAGAATGAGGAGCGTCTGGAGGAGATCTGGGATGAACTGATCAAAATCCGCAATGAAATGGGAAGAAATCTTGGCTATGAGAACTTCATTCCGGTCGGCTATATGCAGCAGGGACGTACGGACTACGGACAGAAGGAGGTTGAGTCCTTCCGCGAGCAGGTGCTTACGGAAATTGTACCGCTCTGTGAGAAGCTGTATGAGGCACAGAGAAAAAGGCTTGGAATCGATACGCTGAAATTCTATGATGAATCGCGCGTGTTTGCAGACGGCAATGCAGTTCCGGCAGGGGATGATGATTTTATGGTGGAGCAGGCGAGAAAAATGTACCATGAGATCAGCCCGGAGACAGGGGAGTTTATCGACTTTATGATCGAGCATGAGCTGATGGATCTGAAAAATAAGCCGGGAAAGGCGTCGACCGGATACATGACGTATCTGGCGCGTTACCAGTCTCCGTTTGTATTCTCCTGCTTTAACCAGACGATCTTTGATATGCAGGTGCTCACACATGAGCTTGGCCATGCGTTTGCCGGATACATGGCGATGCGTCACCAGCCGGTCATGGAATACTACTCCGAGTCTACGGATATTGCGGAGATCCATTCGATGTCGATGGAGCAGTTTGCTTATCCTTATGCGGAGCAGTTCTTCGGCGAGGATGCAGATAAGTTCCGTTTTGCACATCTGCAGGAGGCGATGACGTTTGTACCGTTTGGCGTCGCAGTCGATGAATTTCAGCATATCTGCTATGCAAATCCGTCCCTGACGCCGAAGGAGCGCACGCTGGAGTGGAAGAAGCTTGAGGAGAAATATATGCCGTGGAGAAAATACGATGCGGATGATTTCTTTGACCGCGGCGGATATTGGTATCACAAGCTGCATATTTATTTATATCCGTTCTACTATATCAACTATACGCTCACGACGATGGGAGCGATGGAGTTCAAGAAAAAGAATTACGAGGATCACGCGGCGGCATGGGAGGATTACTTAAAGCTGTGTAAGTGCGGCGGCAGCATGAGCTATCTGGAGACGCTCCGTCATGCGAACGTACACAATCCGTTTGAGGCTGGCAGTGTGAAAAATGCGATCAGCGTAGCAAAGGATGAGTTGTTTGCAAGCAAATATATGAAGGAAAACTAAGGCTGCAGCAAAAGACGGGAAAGGAGAGAGCCTTATGGAGGAATTGACAGAGCTCGCCAAAAAGCAGCTCCGTTTCCAGAAGATCATCACAGGACTTTTGGCAGCGGTTCTTGTGGTCGTGCTGGCGGTGGGACTGATGTTTATCAGTCAGGTCAAACAGATGAGCACAGCTATAAAGTCATCGGCAGAGCGTCTGCAGGAGATTGATGTGGATGCGATCAATCAGACGGTTTCCGGCACGCAGGAGCTGCTTGAGAGCGTCGATCAGCTCTCGGCAGCGATCGATCAGGTGACGGTAAGTGTTGAGGAATTTGACAGCTGGATAGATGGTCTGTTTGGGAGAGAATAGCAAAGAGAGGCAGACACCGACAGGGCGTCTGCCTCTCTTTTTCTGTTGACATAAGAGTAGCTCGCGAAGCGTGTCGCTCGTTGTTTATAGAAAAGGTTGTTCCTATAAAGCAAAACCCTCCGTGGGAATGCACTTCGGCGGAAGGGAAATATTTTCTTGTGAAAAGTATATTCTGAAAGGATGATGCGTCAGTGTTGTTTCCGCTTCTTTTTTTTGGCAGGAGTTTTTTTGGCAACGCTGTAACCGAATGTGCCAAGTTTTTTTCCAAGCAGAAAATATTCACCGTGGGAGTAGGACACAAGACCTGTCCGGTTCAGATGAAATTTACCGCGGTCATCGATCGCGTCTGCGTCTACAGTGACGGCGACAACGTCAGCGAGAATCATATGATGGCTGCCGAGCGGCAGAATCTGCCGGACGCGGCACTCAATATTGACGGGACTCTCGGCGATGCCGGGCACGGAGACCTCACGCGGCGCCTGTGGCGTCAGATGAAGCTCCTCAAATTTATCGACGTCCCTGCCGGAGCGGACGCCACAGTAATCGGCGGCGCGCACTAAGGCTTCCGTAGTCAGATTTACGACAAACTCGCCGGATGCTTCGATCATATGATAGGAGTAGCGCTCCGGACGGACGGAAATCGAGAGCATCGGCGGATTGGTGCAGACCGTTCCCGCCCATGCGACGGTGATGATGTTTGGTTTACCTGAGAGCGCCGGGTCCGGGCACTGGGGATCGTCCGAGTCCGGATACGCACAGCTTACCATGACTGCCGGGAGCGGGTAGAGCATATTGCCGGGTTTAAATTCCTGTTTTGACATAAGGTTCTCCATTTCAAATATCACTTCTCTGTTTCAGTAACTTTTATTTCATCAAAATATCCATTAAGTAGGCGTAAACGTCCTCATTCTGCTTTTTCCAGTTGTTGCAGACTGCCTCCGCCTGTTCCTTTTTTTTGACGGTGAGCGTCAGGTCGATCAGGTTTGTGCCGCGCTCACGGAACTGGCAGCGGACGGCATAGTCCTGATTCGGCGTTTTGTAATAGTCCGCAAGAATGGAGTTGACAGTCCGAAGCTCCATTTTATTTTTCTCGAAGTAGGCGATCGTGTCGTGCTCAATGGCATCCGTCAGCTTGTCGCGGAAGAAGCCGAGCGTTTCTTTGCCCGCTGCGGTGATCGAATACTGCGTATTGTTGTGGGTGGATTCAAAGCGAATCAGGTTTGCGTCGGTAAGATCGTTTAGCACCTGTTGGACGCGAAAATAGTCGGTGTATTCCTGTTCCAGAAAAAAGTTGGAAATCTGTGTATTTGTCAGCGGAAAATCTACTTTATCCAGCATATTTAAAATCGTGAGCTTATAAATGGTAAATGGTTCAGCCATAAGATTCTTCCTTCCCGTTCGTTTGAAAATATTTGCCCTGCCAGAGGTTTTTCTCGCGGAGATTTCTCTGGATCGTATTTAGGACGCGCTTTTTATCGGTGCTCCATAAGGGCGCAAGTAAGAGGCTCCGTGGACCGTCGCCCGTTAAGCGGTGGATGACGATTGAAGGAGGCAAAAGTGCAATGCAGTCCGTAACAAGCTCGCAATATTCTGCAAGAGAAAAAAGCGGAAACGGTTCTTTCTCATACCAAAGTCCGAGTTCCGTATTTTTTAAAACATGCAAAAGCTGGAGCTTGATCCCTTGCAGCGGCAGCGATGCGGCATAGGAGACGGAGGCGCGCATCATTTCCACCGTCTCCCCCGGAAGTCCGAAAATTAAGTGGGTAACAACCGTAATGCCGCGCGCAGAAAGCGCCAAGACGGCAGCCTCATATTGGGCGCGGCAAAAGCTACTGTGGATCAGTTTTAGGGTATCGTCATGCATAGTCTGTAAGCCAAGCTCGATCCAGACCGGCTTTTTGCTGTTTAATTCTTCCAGTAGATCGAGCACCTCGTCTGAAAGGCAGTCGCATCTGGTCGCGATGGAAAGCGCCGCGATCTCCGGATGAGCGATTGCTTCCGTAAAAATTTTACGCAGATATGAAAGCGGCGCGTAGGTGTTTGTATATGCCTGAAAATAAGCAATAAATCTCTGGCAGCCGGTCTTTGCGGCAATGCGTTTTTTCGCTTCCGTGATCTGAGCGGTGACAGAGAGAGCAGGCGCGGCGGCAAAATCACCGGAGCCTCCCGCACTGCAAAAAATGCAGCCGCCTGTGCCAAGCGTGCCGTCGCGGTTGGGGCATGTCATGCCGCCGTTTAATGAGAGGCGGTAGACCTTCTCCCCAAAGGTTTGTTTTAAGTGGTGATCCAGAGAGTGGTAGCGTTTTTCTCCCCAGAAGCGCGGCGTCATTTCATGTTCCATATGCATGCCGGTCACATCCGCTAACGGGAAATATGTGATTTGACGGCATGGCTGACAGCCTCTGCCACGCGCGGGTCAAATGCCTCCGGCATGATAAAATCATCCGATAGCTCCTCGTCAGAGACAAGTCCGGCGATCGCTTCGGCGGCGGCAAGCTTCATTTCCTCGGTGATCTGTGTCGCACGTCCCTCAAGCGCGCCTTTAAAGATACCCGGAAAAGCGACAACGTTGTTGATCTGATTCGGGAAATCGCTGCGTCCCGTACCGACGATCCGCGCGCCAGCAGCCTTTGCCGCCTCCGGCATGATTTCCGGAACGGGATTTGCCATGGCAAAGAGGATCGCATCATCGTTCATGGACGCTACCATTTCCGGTGTGACGACGTTGGGGGCGGAGACGCCGATAAAAATATCTGCGCCGATGAGGGCGTCGGAGAGCGTTCCGGTCCGGTTGGAGAGATTGGTCACAGCAGTCATTTTCTGCTGCATCCAGTTCAAATTTTCGGAGGTCTTGCCGATGATGCCGGAGCGTCCGCACATAGTCACATCGGAAAAGCCGTAGGTGAGCAAAAGCTTTGTGATCGCAATACCCGCAGAACCCGCGCCATTGACGACAATGCGGCAGTTGTCCTTTTGTTTGCCCGTAATGCGGAGGGCGTTGATAATGCCCGCAAGCACGACGATCGCAGTGCCGTGCTGGTCATCGTGGAATACCGGAATATCAAGCATGCTTTTGAGACGCTCCTCAATCTCAAAGCAGCGGGGGGCGGAGATGTCCTCCAGATTAATGCCGCCGTAGGCAGGGGCGATATGTTTGATCGTTGCGATGATTTCTTCCGTATCCTGTGTATCGAGACAGATCGGTACGGCATTGATATTGCCGAATTCTTTAAAAAGCACGCATTTTCCCTCCATGACAGGCATGGCTGCGTAAGCGCCGATATTTCCAAGTCCGAGCACTGCGCTGCCGTCAGAGATCACGGCAACGGTATTTGCCTTCATCGTATAGGTGTAGGCAGCCTCTTTATTTTCTGCGATCACCTTGCAGGGCTCTGCAACGCCGGGCGTGTAGGCGATCGCCAGATCCTCGCGGGTATTTACTTTTGACTTTGCGACAGTCTCAAGCTTTCCCTTCCATTTTTCATGCATCAGCAGCGCCTTTTGCGAAGTGGTTAAATGTTTATCTTCCATAATATAAGTACCTCCGATCATATGAATCAATCATACCATTATCATTTTGACAAATCAAGAAAATTAGGACTTCCTATTTTTCAAAAGCTGGTGTATAATACAAGCATCAAACAGTCGTTTTGTCACATCAGACAGAATTCCCGATTATTAAGAAAAAGCAGGAGAATAAGGAGTATCAGATGAGAGAGAAGTATGAAAGTCTTTCTGCGATTGTGCTAAAAGACCTTGCAAAGGCAAGAGGATTGAAAAATGTTTCCGCCATGAAGAAAAGCGATTTGATAGAGCTGATGCTGGCAGAGGATGCACGGCAGGCGAAGGAGAAAAAGGAGACGTCCGGCGAGAGAGTACGCGAGAACGGAGGACGTGAGACGGTAAGGGAGAGCGGTCCGCGCGAGGGCGGCAGAGAAGGTGCTCCGAGGGAAAATGCGCGTGAGGGCGGCAGAGAGGGTGCTCCAAGGGAAAATGCGCGTGAGGGCGCAGCTTTTGATGAGACATTGATGAATTTGGACAGCGGTATTACGGCAAACGGCATTTTGGAGGTCATGTCGGATGGCTACGGCTTTATCCGCTGCGAAAATTATATGCCGGGAGAAAACGATGTTTATGTTTCTCCTTCTCAGATCCGCAAGTTTAATCTCAAGACAGGCGATATTGTCAGCGGCAATACACGCGTGAAGACACAGCAGGAGAAGTTTTCCGCCCTTCTTTATGTGACCTCGGTCAACGGGTATCATCCGGGCGTGGCGCAGCGGAGAAAGAATTTTGAGGATCTGACGCCGATTTTTCCAAACCGCAGGATTCGTCTGGAATATCCGGGCAGCAGCGTGGCGATGCGCATTGTCGATCTTGTGTCTCCGATCGGTAAAGGACAGCGCGGCATGATCGTCTCGCAGCCAAAGGCAGGTAAGACGACGCTGCTTAAGGAGATCGCCAAGTCTGTGACGATGGGTGATCCGAAGATGCACTTGATCATCCTGCTGATCGATGAGCGTCCCGAGGAGGTTACCGATATTAAGGAGGCGATTGAGGGAGAGAGCGTGGAGGTGATCTATTCCACCTTTGACGAGCTCCCGGAGCATCATAAGCGTGTTTCGGAGATGGTGATTGAGCGGGCAAAGCGTCTTGTGGAGCATGGCAAGGATGTGATGATCCTGCTTGACAGCATTACGAGACTGGCGCGGGCGTACAACCTGACAGTTCCGCCAAGCGGACGTACCCTATCGGGCGGTCTTGATCCGGCGGCGCTCCATATGCCGAAGCGGTTTTTCGGAGCTGCCCGCAATATGCGTGAGGGAGGCAGCCTGACCGTGCTCGCGACGGCGCTTGTGGATACCGGAAGCAAGATGGACGATGTGATTTTTGAGGAGTTTAAGGGAACCGGCAACATGGAGCTGGTGCTGGACCGTAAGCTCTCGGAAAAGCGCGTGTATCCGGCAATCGATATTGTAAAGTCTGGCACGAGAAGGGAAGATCTGCTTTTGACGGATGAGGAGCAGGAGGCGGTTGATATTATGAGAAAGGCGATCAACGGTATGCGTACGGATGAGGCAGTCGAAAATATTTTAAATATGTTCGCGCGCACGAGAACGAATCACGAGTATATCGGAATGGTCAAAAAGATGAAAATAATCTAAAAGGACTTGCTTTTTTGGAAAGTCTGTGCTATAGTAAAAGCACTGTTTATTCGGGACTATCTCTTGCAGTAAGTATCATATGCGAATCGGGTATACGGGTACAAAGGGATTAGGAACAGGTGAGCTATTAATTAACGATAAGATTTTAAAGAGGTGAAGATCATGAGAGAAGGAATCCATCCAGATTACCATCAGGCAACTGTTACATGTAACTGTGGCAATACATTTGTGACAGGCTCTACGAAAGAAAATATCCACGTTGAGATCTGCTCCAAGTGCCATCCGTTCTATACAGGTCAGCAGAAGGCTGCACAGGCTCGCGGACGTATTGACAAGTTCAATAAGAAATATGGTGTTCAGCAGTAAGCAAAGAACAGTTACAGATAAGGTTGAGGTTGTTTAATCTCAACCTTTTTAAAATCAGAGGATTTTTTTCGGTCAAAGATATATGAGATATTCAGGAATTGGCGGTCAGGCTGTCATGGAGGGCGTAATGATGAAAAATCAGGAGCATTATGCCGTTGCCGTGCGTAAGCCTGACGGAGAAATTGTAGTGGAGGCTGCGGAATACAGCGGTCTTAGAATCAATAAGAAGATCAAAAATATACCGGTGCTGCGCGGTGTATTTAATTTTATAGAGGCTTTGACGCTGGGCATGAGAACATTGATGTTTTCGGCTTCTTTTTTTGAGGAGGAAGCAGAGAGTGGAGAGAAGGCTGCAAGCGGAGGAGAAAACGGCGCAGTGGAGCGTGGCGGCAAAGAGGAGAGGGGCAGTCAGACATCACAAGAGAAAAAGAGACGTGAGGACGTTGTGATCGGAGGAACTGTTGCATTTTCTGTTGTTTTGGCGGTTGCTGTTTTTATGATACTGCCGTATATGCTCTCTACACTTTTTGCGCGTTTTGTTACATCGCAGATGCTCCTTGCAGTGATCGAGGGCGTGATCCGTCTTGCGGTGTTCGTCGGATATGTCGGCGTGATTTCCTTGATGCCGGACATCCGTCGTGTATATATGTATCACGGTGCGGAGCATAAGTGTATTAATTGCATTGAGAGCGGTATGGAGCTTACGGTGGAGAATGTGAGAAGGAGCTCGAAGGAGCATAAGCGCTGCGGAACAAGCTTTCTTCTCATCGTGATGCTGGTCAGTATCGTGTTTTTTATGTTTCTTCGTGTGGATAACGGCGTTTTAAGGCTGGTTCTTCGCGTATTGCTGATTCCCTTCATCGCGGGTGTAGCCTATGAGTTTATCCGGCTTGCGGGACGCAGTGATAATGCGGTTGTTAATTTTTTGAGCAGACCGGGGATGTGGCTGCAGCGTTTAACGACGAGAGAGCCGGAGGATGCGATGATCGAGGTTGGAATTGCATCTGTTGAGGCAGTATTTGACTGGCGCTCGTATATCAAAGAAATTCGCAGGGAAGGGCATGAGACGGTATGACATATCGGGAAGCATTTAGGCATGGAGAGAGCCTTCTTTTAGGACAGGGGATCGAAGATGCAAAAACGGACGCATGGCTGCTTCTTTCTATGGCATGCAAAATTGAGAGGAGCTTTTATTATCTGCATATGGAGGAGGAACTGCCGGAGGATCAGCTAAAGGGATACGAGATCGCGCTCAAAAAGCGGGCAGAGCATGTGCCGCTTCAATATATCACGGGCGAGACGGAGTTTATGGGACTTCGGTTTAAGGTCAATTCGAGTGTACTCATTCCAAGACAGGATACGGAGACGCTGGTGGAGGAGGCACTCAAGGCGGTGAAGCCGGGAATGCGCGTGCTTGATCTGTGTACCGGATCGGGCTGTATTATTATCAGTATTTTACACAATGTTGCGCAGGTAGACGGCTGTGCCGTAGATATTTCCAAGCAGGCGCTTAACGTGGCAAGAGAGAATGCAAAGAGAAACGAGGTGCATGCGGTATTTGAGCAGAGCGACCTGTTTGAGCGTGTGACAGGCACCTATGACGTGATCGTGTCAAATCCGCCGTATATTCCGTCTGCGGATATTTTAAATCTGATGCCGGAGGTACGGTTGTTCGAGCCGCCGGAGGCGCTCGACGGAAAAGAAGACGGGCTTTATTTTTACCGGAGGATTGCAGAGGAAGCAAAGGAATATCTGAATGCAGACGGAAGGATTTTTTTAGAGATTGGTTATGATCAGGGGAGCGCTGTTTCGGAATTGCTTATACAAGCTGGGTTTCAGGGCGTTTGTGTCATGAAAGACCTTGCGGGCAATGACAGGGTTGTGTGCGGAATGCTCTAAGACCGCAGCCGATCAATGACAGGGAAGGGGAGGATGCGTTATGTTTGATAAACTGGAAGATCTGATTATTCGTTTTGAGGAATTGATGAGTGAGCTGAGCGAACCGGATGTGGCAAATAATCCGGAGCGTTTTCGCAGGCTGATGAAGGAGCAGAGTGATTTAAGTCCGATTGTTGAGACTTACAAGGAGTATAAGCAGTGTAAGCAAAATATTGAGGATTCTCTTGCAATGCTTGAGGAGGAGTCTGACGAGGAGCTGAGGGAGCTTGCCAAGGAGGAGTTAAACGAGGCAAAGAACCGCATCGAGGAGCTTGAGAAGGAGCTTAAAATTCTGCTCCTTCCCAAAGACCCGAACGATGATAAGAATGTTATCGTGGAGATTCGCGCGGGTGCAGGCGGCGATGAGGCAGCGCTTTTTGCTGCAGAGATTTACCGTATGTATCAGCATTATGCGGAGAGCAAAAATTGGAAAACCGAGCTGATGGAGGTCGATGAGACAGGTATCGGCGGTATGAAGAGCGTATCGTTTATGATCAACGGAGCAGGTGCATATTCTGTGATGAAATATGAGTCGGGTGTGCACCGTGTGCAGCGTGTGCCGGAGACGGAGTCCGGCGGACGCATCCATACCTCAACGATCAGCGTAGCGGTAATGCCGGAGGCAGAGGAGGTAGAGGTTGAAATCGACGAGAAGGATATTCGTATTGATGTGATGCGTGCGTCAGGAAACGGCGGTCAGTGTGTCAACACGACGGATTCTGCGGTGCGTCTGACGCATTATCCGACCGGTATTGTCGTATACAGTCAGACGGAGAAGTCGCAGCTGCAGAATAAGGCGAAGGCGTTTGCACTGCTTCGTGCAAAGCTTTATGATATGGAATGCCAGAAGGCACATGACGCGGAGGCGGAGGCGCGCAGAAGCCAGATCGGTACCGGAGACCGCTCGGAGAAAATCCGTACCTATAACTTCCCGCAGGGACGCGTGACAGATCACAGGATCAATCTGACGCTTTATAAGCTGGATAAGATCATGAACGGCGATATTCAGGAGATTGTTGATGCATGTATTGCAGCAGATCAGGCAAAGAAGTTGAGCAATATGGAAAACGAAGGATAAAAGGCTTGAAGATACGGGCTTTCTTCGGAAACCGGGTGTGATAAAAAACAATAAAAATATGATAAAGACGGGTTTGGACATGTGTCCTCATTCGTCTTTTATTGATATAAGAGTGTCTCGCGACGCGTGTTGCTCGTTGTTTTGGGGTGGATTTGGATGCAATGTGAAACCCTGACTGAGTGGGTTGGATGTATGTATTGCCATTTATAGTTGATTCATAATTATTCTTCTATCATATCTGTACTTTCATATTCTAAGTATTCAGTATTATATTCAGGTGCAGGAGTTAATCTCTAGAGTGAAACTGTTAGTTGGAATATAGCAGTTTGTTCTTTTTCTGATAGTAAATCATAAAGTGTATCGATAGAATTAACCGTGTTGAGAGACCAATGGGGCGGTTTTCCTGTAAACGGGGTAGAAAATGAGGTTGCGGCAGTGGTCATGGAAGGGTATAATATGAATATAGTTGGTTAGGATGATTGGAAAGGAAGGTGTTATGTATGCTGGCATTAAAGGGATATTATGACGGGACAGCGGTTCAGACGCTGGAAAAGATCACGGCAAAGAAAAACCAAAAATTGATTATTACAGTTTTGGATGAGTTCATAGAGGAAATACCAAAGAAGGGCAGCACCTCTGCCAGAGGTTCACTGGCAAAGTATGCTAATACAGCTTTATGGGAAAAGGAAGGTATCGCATGGGAAGAGGCAATGGGTGAAAAATATGGTAATGCTTGATGCGAATGTTATTTTGAGGTATCTGCTCAATGACAATGAAGAAATGGCTTCCGAAGCCGAAAAAGCCATAAAAAGTCAGACTGCATTGATTACCATAGAGGTCATTGCAGAAGTGGTCTATGTGCTGAAGAGGGTCTATGCTATTGATAAGGCAGAGATTAAGGAGTCAGTTTTAGGATTCCTTTCAGAGACGGAGGTAGAAGAACGTGAGGTTCTGGTACTTGGACTTGAGATCTATGCGGAGCAGAATTTGGATTTTGTGGACTGTATTTTATATGCGTATAGATGCGTAAAAAAATATGATATTCTTACTTTTGATAAAAAACTGAAGAAATTGTTAGCAAATATGTAAATGCAGAGCCCGGCTTTCATGGTCAGGTTCTTTTTCGTGTATTCTGCAGCTTTGCTTTGTGTAACGGAACATTTTACCTGAGTTATCCTTATCACATGCAGTACAAATGTATCTGCCAAAATCTGGGCAGATCCTAAAGCCAGCCGTTTTTGTCGAGAAGTTTTGATGAAGTGTTTCTTTCAGCTTTTTTCCTGATACAAAATCGGAAGCGATGATTGATATGTTTGTAGAGCGTGTAATTTATCGTGAAGTAGTGAATGGGAATGCAGATTCCCTTAGAAGAATGCAAACGCTACTGCGAGGAAGAAGACCATAGGATATATAAAAAGAATAACTGGCGACTTATTACCTTTAAGATTGCACGATTCACTATAAAACTAATCACTCCTATTGCTAAACTTAATAAGGAAACAATGTCAGTGCTTACTTCAATTGGAATATTAAGTAAAAATGCTAGAGGTATAAAAGCAATAATCTAAATGTATTGTATCACAAAAGTTAGATTTTATGATAGAAAGATTGAGCTAATTTTTTGAAAAAAGTTTGTGATATAAAAGAAGTGCAGAATATATATAATTATGTTAGAATAATGTACAAAGGAAGATAGGTGTGTTTTATGCCACAGATCAGACCAATCACAGATTTGAGAAATACAAATGCTAGATCAGATGTATGCCATGCGGTAAAAGAACCTATTTTTATTACAAAAAATGGTTATGGCGATTTAGTTGTTATGAGTATAGAAACCTATGAACAGATAGTCGAAACACAGGTGATTGATCATGCAATCTCAGAGGCAGAGGAGGAGTATGAAGCCACGGGCATTTTGCTTGATGCCAGAGATACATTAGCATCACTACGGAGGAGAATTTTGGTTAAATATACAATAAAAATGCTGCAGTGTGCGTCGAATGACCTTGGTAATATTTATAATAATATAGCTTGATGAATTTAAGGAAATAGGCATTGCTGAGAAATTGGCACATGCATTAGAGGATGCCATTTTGCGTTTGGATGAAACGCCTTATCGCGGTTCTGTCAGAAGAGCAGGGGCGTTTGCTAATCGTGGTTACAGGCAAGTTTTTGTAAAGAATTTTACAATTGTATACCGTGTGGATCAGGTAAGGAAAAAGGTTGTTATTGTTACTGTCAGGTACACGCCAAGTAGTTTTTGATAACGAATGATCTTGTAGGAAAATATTAAGGTGTTTTTTATCATGTAAAGCTCTATGGGGCGAAGAGTTAGTAACTGGTAAATTTTATTAACATAAGAGTGGCTCGCGAAGCGTGTCTCTCGTTGTTTTTATATATTGGTCTGCGTAGGAATGGAGGCTCTTGCTTTGCGCCTGTTTTGGCAGAGGTGTATGCCCTGTGCTTGTTTATGGCATAGAGGTCATTGTGTGGAGCTGGCGTATCGCTTTAAAAAGAGGCGTCTGTATCAGAAACGGAAGTGAAGGGGGATAAAAATGGCGAATGTTGCAAATGTTTATGCGGCGGCTGGGACGCGTTATGAGGGGATGACATACAACCGGGTGGGAAGAAGCGGTTTAAAATTTCCGGCGGTTTCTCTTGGTCTGTGGCAGAATTTTGGAAGCAGGGACAGCTATGACAACAGCAGGGAGATGTGCAGGACGGCGTTTGATCTGGGGATTACGCAGTTTGACCTTGCCAATAACTACGGACCGGTCTATGGGAGTGCGGAGGAAACATTTGGAAAAATTATGGAGGCGGATTTTCGTCCGTATCGGGACGAGCTGGTGATCACATCAAAAGCCGGATACGATATGTGGGACGGTCCGTATGGAAACTGGGGGAGCAGGAAATATCTGATGGCGAGTCTTGATCAGAGTCTAAAGCGCATGAAGTTGGACTATGTCGATATTTTTTATCATCACAGAATGGACCCGGAGACGCCGCTGGAGGAGACGATGCAGGCACTGGCAGATATTGTGCGGAGCGGAAAAGCGCTGTACGCAGGCGTTTCCAATTATGATCTGGAATATACAAAGAGGGCGGCAGAGCTTTTAAAGGAGCTGCACTGTCCGTTTATCGTAAATCAGAGAAGATACTCGATGCTAGACCGCACGATCGAGGAGGACGGCGTGAAGAAGTACTGTAAGGAAGCAGGGATCGGAATTATCGCGTTTAGTCCGCTGGCACAGGGAATTTTGTCAGATAAGTACCTGCATGGGATCCCGGAGGACAGCAGGATCGGAAAGGGATCGCGTTATCTGAATGAGACGGCACTCACAGAGGAGAAGCTAAAAAAGGTGGAGGCGCTCAATGAGCTGGCGAAGCAGCGTGGTCAGACGCTGGCGCAGATGGCATTATCGTGGGTACTTAAGGATGACGAGATCTGCTCGGTGTTGATCGGAGCGTCAACACCGGAGCAGATTCGTGAGAATGCTGCGATTGTCAGCGCTCCTGCCATTTCCGGGGAGGAGCTTTGTGATATTGAGAGTATTTGTCGGTAAGAGCAGAGAGAAAAGCCCACAGGAATCACGCTGCGGCGACTAGTGTATTGTTTGCCTGGCCGCCGCAGAAAGAGATTTTTGCAAGCAAAGCTTCTCCTCCAAACCTGTGCTTACACCGATAGCTCAAACGATTTGCGGACAAGGGTATTTCCGCTGGGAACGAGTGTGCTCTCGACAGATTCCCTTGTAATGCTGTTTAGCACACTGGGATCAAGCGGTCTGCCGGGAAGCCAGTTCGGATCGTTTGCTTTTGCGGCATGGTAAAATGCGGACCAATATTGCTTTTCATATTGTTCCAAGGACCATGTACCTTTTAAGCGATCCTCTACTTTCAGGCTTCGCTGATATTCTGTGAAAACAGAGGTGCGGTCGGTTGTGTCACCGTTAGCAACCCCGTTTTCACGGATAAATTCTTTTTTCACCAGATCAAACATTTTCTGGCGGTATTCCTCGGAAACAGAGATGAGCTGATGCTGGGAAGTCCCTTTGCCCGTGGCGTCCATGCCTGCCACGCCATGCGAATTTAACAGATTCCCGTCGGCGTCAAAATTTCGCATCATATTTTTGATGATTGTATCCCGACCGCCGAATACCTGATAGATCAGCCGTTCTTCTTCTGTCATTGCCATTTCGTTCTGGATGATACCTGAAATCCAGCCCTTCTTTTCCAGCGCTTTGTAGCGTGCGCTGTTCGTGTCAATTTTGCTGTTGGAAAGTCTTCCATAGTCATACATGTTTGTCGTGAATGAACTAATATTGAGTGTCATCGTTTGTTACCTCCTGCGTAAGCATTGTGTTTTTTCGGAATCTTAATAGAATTAGGAGCCATAATTTTCCATCCTTAATATAATTATCGTCAAAAAATCTGATAATTTTAGCTTGTTGTGTGATTGCCTGCGGATGAATGTCGGGTGATTTTTCCGTATGTGATCACGGCTATGAGATTTTCCTGGAATATCGCTGTGAATGATTAGGCTGACAGTGAAAATGACAAGGGAAACATTGCGGATCTGGATGTCAATTCCAAGTCAATTCCAACAAGCTTATGAAGGATCTTTGCAGCAGGGATTTGTCTGTAAAGGATGCGGTCCGTATTTGCCGCGTGTAAGGAGCAGGGAGGTTATCTCACCGGGCACAGAACCAATAGGAGGAGTACTGCCAAAGCACCGGCAATCGGGGGCATAGGACGAGGTCTGACAGGCAGTATGCTAAGGATTATGCACTGGTGAGCTCAGACAGGTTACTCTTTTTTCGGGATGAAGCTATCAAAAATAAACAGATCAAAATGCTTTTTTGCCTCCTCAAGCTGCGTTTGGCTTTTAATCGTCCATGCGACGGTAAGAGCTCCCATACGCTTTGTGAGGCGGAAGGAGAGGTTTGAGGCGTCTGAATGCTTATACGCGACAAAATCCGGTCTTGTGGCTGCATTGGTCACAAGATAGGAGAGCACGAAAAAGAAAGGATTGCCCCGGTATTTATCTTCTTTCCAATATTCCATGCAAAGCTGTCCGCGTACGACATCGGGGCGGTGCGTTCGGTACCAGAGCAGCGCGAATGGATGAAAGCACTCGATACAGTAAGCGCCGGTGTAGGAGCCAAGCAGGTCATTGACAAGTCGGCAGACCTTCGTTTGCGGAACGTCAAGCTTATATTCAATGATGAGCGGTACTTTTCCGCCGACAACGTCGAGAACCTCGGCAAGTGTTGGAACCTCGGCATTTGAGTCTAAGAGCCTTAGCTGCTTTAGCTCGGACAGGCAATAGTCCCACACATTTCCGGGCACACCGCACATGCGCTTTAAGGAGGCGTCATGAAATACCACGGGAATGCCGTCTTTGGAGAGCTGAACGTCAAGCTCAATACCGTAGCCTGCCTCCACCGCCTTTTGAAAGGCGGGGAGCGAGTTTTCAGGAGCGCCGGTTTTGTTGTCAAACAGACCGCGGTGCGCATAGAGAACGTTAAGGAGCGGCGTGCGGTCCGGCTTTCTCCACATACGCGGTGCGATCAGAAAGAGATAGAGCAGAAGCAGTATTGTGATCAAGACAAGTATGAGACATAAGGTTTTCATTTTTATCCCTTTCCTTTATAATAGCAGTTTTTTGCAGATGCAAACAGCTTAGGTATCTGCCAGCTGGAGCTCATAAAGCTTTTTGTAAATGCCGTTTTGCTGCAAAAGCTCCTGATGATTGCCGGATTCATGGATTCTGCCGTGGTGCATGACGATGATCGTATCGGCATGCTGAATGGTGGAGAGGCGGTGCGCCACCATGATCGTTGTTCGCCCGTTCATCAGGCGCTTTAGCGCCTCGGTGATCATGCGCTCCGTCTCGGTGTCAATATTTGCCGTGGCTTCATCAAGAACAAGAATGGCAGGATCATATGCCAATGTCCGGGCAAAGGAGAGTAGCTGCCGCTGTCCGGCGGATAGCGTGCTGCCGCGCTCGGTGACAGGCTCGTCGTAGCCGCCCGGAAGCTTTGCGATAAAGTCATCTGCGTTGACAATTTTCGCGGCGCGTTTTGCATCCTCCAGAGAGATATTTTCATTGCCAAGCGTGAGATTGCTCTTGATGTCTCCGGTAAAGAGGAATACATCCTGCTGTACCTGCCCGATCGCGCGCCGGAGCACATCGATGTCAATGTCTTTGATATCTACTCCGTCAATGAGGATACGGCCCTTTTGAATATCAAAGTATCGTCCGATCAAATTTAAAATCGAAGATTTCCCGGCTCCGGTAGCGCCGACAAAGGCGACGCGCTCACCGGGCTCGATGATAAAGCTGACGTCCTTTAAAACGTAATTGTAGGAGCCGTCGGCATTTTTTTCGTAGGCAAACCAGACGTTTTGAAATTCAATGCGCCCGCGAATGGCAACGTCCACAGGCTTTGGAGGATTGACGATTTCCGGCCTTTCATCCAGTACGGAAAATACCTTTTCCGCGGAGGCAAGCGAGGACTGCAGGGTGCCAAACTGCTCGGCAAGCTCCTGGATCGGCTCAAAAAATGAGCTGATGTAGGTGATAAAGATAAACAATGTGCCAAGCGAGAGCGTGCCATGAAGCACGGAAGCGCTTCCTGCGCCAATAACGAGAATCATTGCGAGTACTGACACAAAGTAGATGGAAGGGCGGAAAATGGCAAATGTCATGACCTCCCGCCAGTTTGCGGCAAACAGCTCGTCGGACTTTTTCTCAAACTGCGCATACTTTTCTTTTTCGCGGGCGAAAATCTGGATCAGGCGCATACCGGAGATATGCTCCGACAAAAAGGTGTTTAGCTCCGTGATCTTTGTGCGTGTGATCTGATATGCCTTTCTTGAGAGAAAGCGGAAGAAAAAGGTCAGCACAGCCACAAGCGGAAGGAGCAGGAACGAGATTGCTGCCATGCGCACGTCGATAGAGAGCATCACTACGGCATAGCCAAGGATCTTTACCGTGTTTTTGAACAGTTTGACTAAAATGGTCGTGAACAGCTCGTTGATCGCCTCTGTATCGTTAGAGACGCGCGTGACAAGCTTACCGACCGGGGTGGTATTAAAAAAGCTTAAGGACAGGCTGTGGATATGGGTAAACACATCCTCACGCATCCGATAGATAATTTTCTGCCCCATTTTCTGCAGCATCCATGTGTCCGCAACATTTAAAGCAAAGCCGAGCAAAAGGAGCAGCAGGTAAAAAGCAGCGGCAGACAGAATGTCGGCAAAGTCGCTGCGGCGCAGCGCTAAGAGCTGTTCCCTGCCCAATGGATCCAAATTGGCGATATACGGAGCGATCACTTCAGGAGCAGCGTCGCGCAGCAGTCTGCATTCTTCGGCAGAGAGCCGCTCTGCCATATAATAGCGGTCGTTATAGAGCACAAGCTGGTAATAGTCGCCGTCCGCCGCAGCGCTAAGAGCCGCCGCATCCTTCGTCAGATAAATACCGTTGTAAGAGACAGCCGGAGCCGAAGTCTCCTCAGTTATGGCATAGGGGTCATAATAACCATTGATAGAGTCGTCAATCGCATTGCCGATAATGATCGGGCGGTAAAGCTCTATCACGATGATGAGGAGTACCAGGAGGGTGGCGGCTGTCATGACCCATTTATGCGGTTTTAAATATGTAAGCAAGCGTTTCATGCGTGTGTACCTCCCAAAGTATGATCTCTGCGCTGCCATTCCTCTGTCTGTGATTGTCTGGCAGCCTCCAACTGCTGCTGTTCAAACATATCACGGTAAATGCCGTTCTGTGCGAGAAGCTCTGCATGCGTTCCGATTTCCTTTGCCGTTCCGTTTTCCAAGACCATGATGATGTCGGCATTCTGTATGGTAGAGATGCGGTGTGCGATCAGAATCGTTGTCTTTCCGGCGCGGTTCTTTTTCAGGTTGCCGAGAATCTGCTCTTCGGTATCGGTGTCGACGGCAGAGAGCGCATCGTCTAAGATCAGGATCGGCGCATTTTTGAGCAGGGCTCTTGCGATGGAGCTTCTCTGTTTCTGACCGCCGGAGAGCGTCACGCCGCGCTCGCCGACAATCGTCTCATACCCGTCGGGAAAGGAAGCGATGCTCTCATGAATACAGGCGTCTCTCGTTGCCTGTACAATGGACTCCATATCATCTTCCTCCACACCAAAGGCGATGTTTGATTTTAGTGTGTCAGAAAACAGAAAATTATCCTGCGGCACATAGGCAATATTCTCCCGCAGTGTTTTTAGGGAAATAGAGTTAATATCCGTTCCGTCAAGCAGGATCATGCCGGGGCTTGTATTGTACAGATGCAAAAGGAGATTCACCAGTGTGGACTTCCCGTTTCCGGTGCGCCCTACGATCGCAAGCGTTGTCCCGGCAGGCACATCGAGACTGATGTCATTTAGCGTAGGCTCGGTATGTCCGCGATGGATAAAGGTAAGGTGCGAGAGTGTGATATGTCCGGTCAGGACGTCGGTATCGGAGACATCGGAACGGTCAAAGACCTCGGTCTGCGTGTCAAAGACTGCCTGAATGCGGCGCATTGAGGCTGCGCCCTGTGAGAACATATTCACGGCGTCGCCACAGGCGAGCATTGGCCAGACGAGCATATTAATATACTGGTGGAAGGCGACGAAGCGCCCGAGTGTAATTTCTCCGGTCAAAGCCAGATAGCCTCCGTAGATCAGCGTGATCAGGCTGGAAAGTCCGATGATGACATCCAAAAGGGGCATGATGATCGCCTGCAGACGCACAACGTGGAGATTTTTGTCCATTGCCTTTTTATTTGCCTTTGCAAATGAGTAAAATTCTGCACGTTCGCGCACAAACGCCTTAATTACACGGACGCCGGAAAAGCTTTCCTGCACAAAGTCAGTCAGGTCAGAGACAGCTTCCTGCCGTTCGAGAAAGCGTTTATGGATGATCTTGCCATAGTAAATTTCCCCGATACAGATCAGAAACATCGGGAGAATGGCGAGCAGGGTCAGCCGCAGATCCACATAGTAGATCATCTGACAGATGACCATGACTGTCATGACAGTTGCGTCAAACACGCAGATGACCGCAGGACCGATCGACATGCGCACGGCATTCAGATCACTCGTAAAGCGCGTCATCAGATCGCCGGTTCCCTGTTCGTTGTAATATTCCACGTCCATCTGTTCCAGATGCGCAAACAGATCATTGCGGATTTCCCGCTCGATCGAACGGGAAGCGCCAAACAAGAAATAACGCCACAGAAATCTGCCGAGAGAGAGCAGCGCTCCCAGCAATAAAATGGCGAGCAGACACATTTTTATTCCCTGCCAGTCAAGTGTGCGGGCGGTCAGACCGTCCGTGATCGTGCCCGTCAGCTTTGGAATAAAAAGGTTTGCGAAATCGACGATAAACAGAGTAAGAATGCCTGCTGCATATTTGAGCTTGTGTTTTTTGATATACTGAAAAATAAAAGAAATGGTTTTCATAACAACTCCTTAGTGACATACATGAATGCTTCTATTTTAGTATAATTGGGCGGGATGTGCAAGCGGAGGAAGGCATATTTTGTCTGTGGAGCAGGCGATCGGGATTTATTGGTCGTTTGAGAACGCAGACAATATGATTGTGAATGAGCTGTGTTTATGCTATACTATGGCTGTCGATACAGGCGAGCATAAGTTTCAATGGAGGAATATAGAATGGCGGAAGCAGAGAACAGCAAAGACTTGATCAGTGTGTTATGGAGCGGAGCAGATATTCTGCGCTCCAAAATGGACGCAAATGAATATAAGGACTATCTTTTGGGAATCGTTTTCTACAAATATCTGTCGGATTCATTTTTGATCAAAGTTTATGACTTGATTTATGATGAAAAGCCGGAGTCTTTGCGGGTGGCTTTGGAAGCGTATCAAAAAGCATTGGAAGATGAAGAGATCGCCGGGGAATTAAAAGGGCAGGTGAAGGCTGAGTTCCATTATGTAATTGAGCCGGAGCTTACCTATACCTGCTTTGCAGATGCGGCGAGAAACAATGGATTTCATCGGGAACAGCTACAGAAGGCATTTCACAGTATTGAGCAGAGCGATCCGTTATTTGCCGATCTGTTTACGGATATTGATCTGTATTCCAATCGTCTTGGAACCGGTGATCAGAAGCAGAGCGATACGATTGCAAATCTTATTAAAGAGATTGACAAAGCGGATTTATTAAATTCCGATGCAGATGTGTTGGGAAACGCATATGAATATTTGATCGGACAATTTGCGTCTGAGACCGGAAAGAAGGCGGGCGAGTTCTATACTCCGCAGGCAGTATCCAAAATTTTGACGAAGATTGCGATGAGCGGACAGGAAGAGAAAAAAGGGTTATCCGTTTATGATCCGTGTATGGGTTCCGGTTCGCTGCTGCTGAATGCAAAGAAGTATGCAAAAGAACCGGGATATATTAAGTATTACGGACAGGAGTTGATGACGTCAACATTTAACCTTGCAAGAATGAATATGTTTTTACATGGAATTATGCCGGAAAACCAGAAGCTTCGCAATGGCGATACCCTTGATGGGGACTGGCCTACCGGGGAAGAGACGGATTTTCATATGGTACTTATGAACCCTCCCTATTCAGCGAAGTGGAGCGCTGCATCGGGCTTTTTGCAGGATGAGCGATTTAGTGATTATGGCGTATTGGCTCCGAAGTCAAAAGCAGATTATGCGTTTTTGCTTCATGGTTTATATCACCTGAAGAGCAAAGGTACGATGGCGATCGTATTGCCGCATGGCGTTTTGTTCCGAGGTGCGGCAGAGGGAAAGATCAGGGAAAAACTGCTTCGGTCCGGTAACATTTATGCTGTGATTGGTCTGCCTGCAAACCTGTTTTATAATACTTCCATTCCTACCTGTATCATTGTGTTGAAGAAGCACAGGGATGGCAGAGATGTATTGTTTATTGATGCTTCCCGGAAGTACGAAAAGGGAAAGAAACAAAATTCGATGACAGAAGCAGATATTGATTCTGTGATTGCATTGTATAATAAAAGAGAAACCGTGGAAAAAGAAGCTTATCTTGCGACATTTGAGGATATTGAGAAAAACGATTTTAACCTGAATATCCCAAGGTATGTGGATAATTTTGAAAAGGAAGAGGAAGTTGATCTCAATGCGCTTCTTGCTGAGATGAAGGACACGGATCAGCAAATAGCAGAGGTTCAGGGGGAATTTGTATCAATGCTTCGGGAACTGACGTCGGAGGATGAAAATGTTATGGCGTCGCTGGGCAGCTTCATTGGAATACTTGAGGGGTGATAGGTATGGATAGTCCGAAAATTAGGTTTAAAGGTTACACAGATGCTTGGGAACAGCGTAAGTTAGGTAATGTTGCAAAATTTAGTAAAGGAAACGGATATTCAAAAGGTGATTTGGTTGATAATGGAACGCCTATAATTTTGTATGGAAGATTATATACAAACTATGAAACTACAATAAAGAAAGTGGATACTTTTGTTGTGGAAAAAGAAAATTCTGTTTTTAGTAAAGGTGGTGAAGTTATTATCCCAGCTTCTGGTGAAACAGCAGAGGATATTGCAAGGGCTTCAGCCGTTGAAAATTCAGGGATTTTGCTTGGGGGAGATCTTAATATCATAGAACCAGAAGAATACATAAATTCATCATTTTTAGCACTGTCAATTTCTAATGGTGATGTACAAAAAGAATTATCGAAGAAGGCACAAGGGAAGTCAGTTGTTCATGTTAGAAATGATGAAATAAAGCGGTTAGTGATTTCATTTCCTAACAGAAGGGAACAAGATAAAATAGAAGGTTATTTTACCCGTCTTGACGACCTCATCACTCTTCACCAGCGAAAGTGTGAACAGACAAAAAAATTAAAAAAATATATGCTTCAAAAAATGTTTCCCAAAGATGGCGCAAATGTTCCGGAAATTAGATTTTCAGGTTTTACTGACGCTTGGGAACAGCGTAAGGCAAAAGAGCTATGCTCTATTGGCACAGGTAAAAGCAACACACAAGACCAAGTAGATAATGGTGAATACCCATTTTATATTAGGTCTGATGTTCCAGTTAGAAGTAATAGATATCTTTATGATTGCGAAGCGGTCATCACTATTGGTGACGGGAATATAGGAAAGGTATTTCACTATGTGAAAGGTAAGTTTGATTTGCACCAAAGGTGCTATAAAATGGCGGATTTTCAGGACATTTGGGGCAAATACTTTTATTACTATTTCTCAACAAAATTCTATAACCGTGCAATGAAGATGACTGCGAAAGCAACGGTTGATTCTGTTCGCCTTGAAATGATTTCTGAAATGGATATTCAAAAGCCATCGCAGATTGCTGAACAGAAACAAATTGCTGAGTTTTTGTCCGCACTCGACCACCTCATCACTCTTCACCAGCGAAAGTATGAAGAATTACAGAAAATCAAGAAATTTATGTTACAAAATCTGTTTGTTTAAAAAAATTCTATGCGGATGATGTGGAAACTTGGATCAGGAAAAGAAAAGATTTCTAAGACGGGATAACAAAAAAACAGACTTGGCTTACGATGTAGTGCATCATATTTGAAAGAAATGAGTTTAAAGGAGTTGTACGGATGAGCGAACAGAAAAAAAGAATTGGTTTTACAGTGGCGTGTGTCAATGAATTTGCAAGACAGCACAGTCTTGGCGCACAGGAGGCGTTTCGGTATCTTTTTCAATTCAAGGGTATTTCTTTTATAAAAGAAAATTATGAGGCAGAGCATACGATGGATTTTGAGACAATTATTGAGGATTTGGAAATGTTGTGCCGGAGAAACGGAGGAACGTTATGAGATTGTACCACGGAAGTAACATTGTGATAGACAGCATAAATTTGGCGATGTGCAGACCTTATAAGGATTTTGGTAGAGGTTTTTATTTGACAGATCTGAAAGAACAGGCCAAAACAATGGCGGTAAGGGTGTCGAAAATTTATGGCGGTCATCCGGTTGTCAACATTTTTGAAATACAGGATGATTTTAAACAAATACCAGACATCAACATGAAGGATTTTGGCGTGGAAACGACAGAAGAATGGGCAAAATTTGTAATGAATAACAGAAATAGAAACTTTGCCGACTGGAAAGATGCGTTGTGTAATCGGGATAATAAATACGATATTGTGATCGGTCCTGTTGCAGATGACAATATGGCGTTATTATTTCGACAGTATGAAAATGAAGTGATTGATTTTCAAACTTTGTTAAAGGGAATGATCTATAAAAAGACGTCATCACAGTATTCGTTTCATACAGAAAAAGCTATCAAACTTTTGCGAAAGGTGGGAAATTCATATGAGTAAGCAGGAGCAGCTGGTGGAATATATCGTTCAGGATATTGTCGATATGTTCGCTACCGATCAGGGGATCGAATATGATGAGGCTATGAATAAATTTTATAATTCAGAAATTTTTAAAAAACTTCAAAATCATGAAACGGGTTTATATTTGGAAAGCTCGGAATATGTGTATGACCTCTTCAAGGATGAGATGAATTTTGGACATATTATTCAGGCAGAAATATAGAGATACGGTATGTAGATGAAGATCAGTGTAAGTGTGAGAAAAATTGAAAAGAGAGGGATAATACTTGGGAACAGCGTAAGTTAGGGAATGTGGCAGAAATTGTTGGTGGTGGAACACCAAACACAAATGTTCCTGAATATTGGGATGGAAATATTGACTGGTATGCTCCTGCTGAGATTTCTGATCAAATATATCTTGATTCAAGCCAAAGAAAAATAACCGAAGAAGGGTATAATAATTGTTCAGCTAAAATACTTCCAGTTGGAACAGTATTGTTTACTTCTCGTGCTGGAATTGGGAAAACCGCTATTTTAAGCCAAAAAGCTTGTACTAATCAAGGATTTCAATCCATTGTTCCTCATAAGGATAAGCTTGATTCTTATTTCATCTTTTCAAGAGGAGAAGAGTTGAAAAGACATGGAGAAACAGTGGGTGCAGGTTCAACTTTTGTCGAAGTGTCTGGAAAACAGATGGCAGATATGAACTTAATGTTACCCAAAACTATTAGGGAACAACAAGTTATTGGTTCATATTTCAAGCAACTCGACCACCTCATCACTCTTCACCAGCGGGAGCAAAATGGCGTAGAAAATGCCATAAAACATATAAAAATTCAATTACAAATAACAAAGGAGACGATCAGAATGCCGGAATTAGAAGCGATCATTGAGAAAAAGTTAATTGAGCAGTTGGAATACGGAGATTCACAGTGGACGTATCGGGAGGATCTGAAAACGGAAGAGGATCTGTGGGCGAATTTCAAGTATATTCTGGAACAGAACAATAAGGACAGGCTAAACGGAGAAAAACTGACGGATTCGGAGTTTGAGCAGGTAAAGAACCAGCTCCGGTTTTCTTCTTTTTACAAGGCGGGAGAATGGTTAGTCGGTGAAAATGGAAAGGTGATGGTTCATGTACAGCGTGATACAGAACGCCTGCATCTTGTGGTGATGAACCATGAGCATATTGCAGGCGGCAGCAGTGTATATGAGGTGATCAATCAGTATGGTGCATTAGCGGCGGATGAAGATAGCAGCACGCCAGCAAGAGACAGAAGATTTGACGTCACTCTGATGATCAACGGACTTCCTATGATACATATCGAGCTAAAAAATAAACAGCATTCCTACAAGGAGGCTTTTTGGCAGATCAAGAAGTACATCGGGGAAGGGAAATTCAAGGGGATCTTTTCTGCGGTACAGATGTTTGTCATAAGTAACGGCGTCAACACGAAGTATTTTTCTGCCGCAGGCGATACAGAGTTAAATGAAAAATTCATCAGCGGCTGGCTGGATCAGGATAATAATCCGGTGACAGATTATCTTGACTTTGCGAAATGCGTGCTTCGCATTCCGGAAGCGCACGAGATGATAGCCAGATACACAGTGCTGGATGAGGAATACAAGAAGCTGATCCTGCTTCGTCCTTATCAGATCCATGCCATCGAGGCGATTCGTGAAGCGTCAAAATGCGGTAAATCAGGTTTTGTATGGCATACGACCGGTTCCGGAAAGACATTGACGTCGTACAAGGCTACAAGAAACCTGTTGATGGATATTCCCACAATTGATAAAGCGATTTTCCTGATCGACAGAAAAGATCTGGACAAGCAGACGACTATGGCATTTCAGGCTTACGCCAATAATGATCTGGTAGATGTCGATGAAACAGATAATGTAAACGATTTAAAGAAAAAGTTAAAGTCCGATGACAGACAGGTGATCGTGACAACGATCCAGAAGTTACAGAGACTCATTACGAAGCGGCTGACGGAGGGAACACCGGAATACAATAAAATCAAAAGACTCAGGATTGCATTTGTGGTAGATGAGTGCCATAGGGCAGTTACGCCGGCGACCAAGCGAGAGTTGGAGAGATTTTTTGGCAATTCCTTGTGGTTTGGATTTACCGGCACACCGAGATTTGCGGAAAATCCATATCCACAGATGGGTGACCTGCCGAGAACGACGGAAGAATTATACGGTGAGCGGCTTCACAAGTATACGATTCAGAATGCGATCCATGACAATGCGGTGCTTGGATTTCAGGTAGAGCACTGCGGACCTAAAAATATAACTGACGAAACAGACAGCAGCGTATATGAGAATGAGACGCATATGCTGAAGGTATTGGATGTGGTACTTAATAAGTCCTATCACAAGCTGGGCTTCCCGAATGGCAAGGGAAAGACCTATGCGGCTCTGCTTACAACAAGCTCTATTCAGAGGGCACAAAGATACTATGAGCTACTTACAAGAGTAAAGAATGGAGAGACTTCACTTGTCATTGACGAGAAAATGAAACAGGTGCTGCCGGATTTTCCGAAGTTTGCAATTACATATTCAGTTTCTGAAAATGAAGAAGGCTCTTGTGTGAATCAGCAGAAAATGCAGAAGTCTCTGGACGATTATAATAAAATGTTTGGCACGAAGTATGATATTTCCCAGATTCAGGTTTACAATGAGAATCTGAACAAGAGACTTGCGAGAAAGGGAGAAAAATTCCAGAGCAGGAAGGAACAGTTGGATTTGGTGATCGTTGTAGACCGTCTGCTGACAGGGTTTGACGCACCTTGTCTGTCGACAGTATTCATCGACAGACAGCCGATGGGACCGCATGATCTGATACAGACATTTTCGAGAACAAACCGTATTTTCGATTCCAATAAGACGTATGGGCAGATCGTTACTTTCCAGGCGCCGAATCTGTTTAAGAAATGTGTGGATAACGCAGTAAAGCTTTATTCGGCGGGCGGTACGAAAGAGGCTCTGATGTCTGATTGGGAAGAGGTGGAGGAAGAATTTAAAAAAGCGCTTGCAGCGCTTCGCATTTGTGCGGCGACACCAAAGGATGTGCCGGGAATGTCAAAAAAGGAAGCGAAAGGATTTGTGAAGATATTTCAGAACTTTGACAAGTTATTTGCACAGTTGAAGTCCTTTACAAAGTATGAGGACTCGATGCTTGAGGAGTACGGTATCACGGAGGAAGAGTACTATGACTATGCAGGGCATTATCTGAATGCGTTGGAAGAAATCAGATCTGATGAGAAGACAGAAGAAGATGAGGATTCTGCTTCTGCGGTCGATGCGGATTACGAATTGATGGCATACAGCAGTACCAAAATTGATTATGAATATATTATCAATCTCATTCAGAATATCGTGAATCCAAAGGATGATGAAGGGGATATTACGCCGGAGGAAAGGCAAAGAAAGATCGATGAAGTAAAACAGTATGTGGAGGAGCTGCGCAGGGAGAATCCCAAAGTGGCAGATCTTATGTCCGGTCTGATCTATGAGATCGAATTAGACGAAACGAAATATCGGGGACAGTCGATCCTTAATATCGTGGAAAATATGAAGAAAGATTGTATTGATCGTGTTGTTACGGATTACTGTCTTACATGGTACGCATCTAAGGAGGATGTCATGTACGCCGCAACACATTATAGAGAAGGGGAGATTCCGTATAAAAGTGCGATCAAAGCAACGCTTGATTTTGAGAGCTATCAGGCAGCACAGGAGAGAGCGCTTCCCAAATTACTGTATTATAAAGATGCGATGAAGGCATTAGAAACCATTTTAGAAGAAGAGATTAAACCGCTGCTGTCACATGAAATCTGATGGTGCGGCGCTGCCTCCATTAAGAAAAGAGTTCGTATATCAGCGTAAGCGTTTTTGGGAAATGGAGGTAGCTTATGCGAAACGATATGGACAAATCCTCACTCTTTTGCGATTACTATGAACAATGGGTAGAGGTATATAAAAAAGGTGCGATCCGGGAAGCGACAATGGCAAAATACAAGATGACCTTAAAGTGGATCGAAAAACTTGCACCGGAATTGAAGTTATCAGAATTAACGAGGACAGCGTATCAGCAGCTTTTGAATGATTATGCGAAAGAGCATGAAAAACAGACGACGCTGGACTTTCATCATCAGATGAAAGGAGCAATTCTCGATGCTGTAGATGAGGGGCTGATTCAAAGAGACCCAACGAGAAAGGCAATTATTAAGGGAAAGACTCCGAAAAGTAAGAAAATCAAATATTTAAATCAATTTGAACTTCATACGCTGATCGCACATCTGAATTTAAAAGAAGAACCAAGCTGGGATTGGTTTATTCTTTTAGTGGCGAAAACGGGAATGCGGTTTTCGGAAGCGCTTGCGATTACGCCGGGGGACATTGATTTTGCGAGACAGACACTGTCAATCAGTAAGACATGGGATTATAAAGGTGAGGGTGGTTTTCTTCCGACGAAAAATAAGTCGTCCGTTAGAAAGATCCAGATTGACTGGCAGATTGTTGTTAAGTTTTCAGAGTTGGTAAAAGGAATGCCGGAGGATGAGCCTATTTTTGTTGGTAAGGATAAAATTTATAATTCCACTGTAAATGATGCGCTTACCAGACATTGCAGGGAGTGTGGAATCTCTGCAATTTCGATTCATGGACTTCGTCATACACACGCGTCGATCCTGCTGTTTGCAGGGGTGTCGATTGCAAGTGTTGCCCGCAGATTAGGTCATGCCAGTATGACAACGACGCAGAAAACATATCTGCACATTATTCAGGAATTAGAGAATCAGGATGTAGACCTGGTAATGAGGACGTTGTCAGGTTTATAAAATCAAAAGTAACCTGCAGTGCTTACGCTGATTATTTTATTGTATTTTGAGGAACTCACAGTAGAGAGTTGGAAATAGATACCGCAGGAACTCACAGCATTTTGACTGTGCCGTCCTGCGGTGTTTTTACTTTATAGGAAACTTCGTTCCCTATAAAGTAAAACCCTCCGGGGGATCGCACTGCGGCGGAGAGGAACTGTGTCGCTGATGCGACCCGCCGCAGGCGGAGAGTTTCGCAGGCGAAACTCTTTTTATATCTTATTCTATTTCGCCAAAAGCATCATGATCTGATTACTGCGTTCCACAAATCGGCTCATTGCCTCAACCGACAGCGGCTGGTTGGCAAGCACTGCCAGATCGTAAAGCTGCTCGCAGAACATCGGTACATGCTCAGAGTCCTTGTGCTCGAAAATGTACTTCACAAGCGCATGGTTTGCATTTAATGTGAGGGTCTGGTCTGCGGCAAACATGTTCGGGTCCATGCCGCCCATACCTCCCATGGCGTACATTTTCATCATATCCTGCATACGTCTGCCCTCCTCGGAGAGAGTGATGATGGAGGAAATGCTCTCGTTCTTTAATTTCTCCACCTTGACAGTCAGCTTGTCGTTGTGCAGGGCATTTTTAAATATCTCAGTCAGCGTCTCGGTCTCTGACTTTAATTCATCCTCTGCGGTCTCGTCCTTTAGGGATTCGGTCAGGTCAGCGTCAATGCGCATAAATTTGTAATGCTCGTTGCGCTGCTCAAGCTGGGAGATAAAGGAGGTGTCGATGTTGTGGTCCAAAATGACCGCATCCATGTTCTGCTCCTTAAACAGCTTGATGTACTGTCCCTGCTGCACCTTGTCAGTGACGTAGTAGATGATCTTGCGCTCGTCCTTTTCCTCTGCGCTGTCAGAGGTATCATTCCCCTCTGTGGTCCCGGTGCTCGTCTCGCCACCTTCTGTCTGCTCGTTGTCTTTTTCTTCTTCCTTTACAAGCAGCTCCGGCAGGGTGAGGTACTTGTCATCCAGATTCTTAAATAAGATATAATCGTTCATCTTGTCGCAGAATTTGGTGTCCTTTAAGCAGCCGAATTTGATGAACGGGCTGATGTCATCCCAGTATTTCTCGTAATTTTCCTTGTCTGTCTTGCACATGCCGGCAAGCTTGTCAGCTACCTTTTTCGTGATGTATTCCTCGATTTTCTTCACGAAGCCGTCGTTTTGCAGTGCGGAACGGGAAACGTTTAACGGCAGATCGGGACAGTCGATGACGCCCTTTAAGAGCATCAGGAATTCCGGGATGACCTCCTTGATATTGTCGGCGATAAATACCTGATTGTTATAAAGCTTGATCGTTCCCTCGATCGAATCATACTCGGTATTGATCTTCGGGAAATAGAGGATACCCTTTAGGTTAAACGGATAATCCATATTCAGATGGATCCAGAATAAAGGCTCCTTATAATCTAAGAATACCTTACGGTAAAATGCCTTGTATTCTTCATCGGTGCAGTCGTTTGGGTGCTTAAGCCACAGCGGGTTTGTGTCGTTTAACGGAACCGGGCGCTTTACGATTTTTAGCTTTTCCTTCGCAGGAGAAACCTCGACCATTTCCTTCTCGCCGTTCTCGTTCTCTTTTTCCTCCATCTTTGCTTCCTCGTGGATTTCCTCTACGACAGTATCGGTATCCAGCTTATCGGCAGCATCGATCGTCTCATACTGCGGCTCGGCGTTTGCCTTGGAGAGATAAATCTCGGTCGGCATGAAGGAGCAGTATTTTTCGATGATCTCTCTTGCGCGGTATTCGTTTGCAAATTCCAGACAGTCTTCATTCAAATGAAGCGTGATCTCCGTACCGACGGTGTCCTTCGTGCCGTCGCTAAGCTCATAATCTGTGCCGCCGTCACAGGTCCAGTGTACCGCAGCTGCGCCGTCCTGATACGAAAGAGTGTCAATCTCGACCTCGTCGGCAACCATAAAGGCAGAGTAAAAGCCGAGACCGAAATGACCGATGATCTGATCGTCGGTAGACTTGTCCTTGTATTTCTGGATAAAATCGGTCGCGCCGGAGAAGGCGATCTGGCAGATGTACTCCTCAACCTCATCGGCAGTCATGCCAAGACCGTTGTCAATAAATTTTAACGTCTTTTCTTCCGGGTTGACGATGATCTGCATTTTTGCCTTAAAATCATTCGGCAGCGTATATTCGCCCATCATATCAAGCTTCTTTAACTTGGTGATCGCGTCGCAGCCGTTGCTGATCAGCTCGCGGTAGAAAATATCGTGGTCAGAATAAAGCCATTTTTTAATGATCGGAAAAAGATTATCACTGTCAATGGACAGACTTCCATGCTTGTTTGCCATAATAAAACACTCCTTTATCTGTAATTCTTTCTAAATAAGATATTATAACTGCAAAAATAAAAAGTCAATAGGAAATTAGCACTCTTTTTCCGTGAGTGCTAACAATAGGGCGCAGTCCAAGAAAAATCAAGGCTTTTGTGATTCTTAAAACTTTCTAAAAACAGAAAAAACAGTATTTGAAAAAACGGAAAAATATGTATATACTGAATAAGAAAGAAAAAGTGGCGGGAAGCATGCGAAAGTGAGCAGTGTACAGGCGTGTCTGTACGCCGGGTCGGCAATGCTTTGGAATGGAGATTCACATGATACGACTGAGGGCAAACGCAGAATTAAAGCAGACATTTGAACGGTTGATCGAGGCGGCAAAGGTACCGGTGAAGTGGAACGGTATCTTTGTCGTTGTTGATAATTATATGATATTGCAGGGGGAGGTGCGTTCCCTGTTTTTTCATTTTGATACAAAAAAGGTTACATCGAACATTATAGAGATACCGGAGCAGGAGGAGCTACGGGAGGTGGGAGAGAATCAGCGTGTACAAAACGCGATCAATATGATCCTTTACGCTTTTGGGAAATGGGGGACGATCGGAGGCGTCCGCGTGGAGAAGGATAAGCGCGAACTCAGCAGATTGTTTGCGGGGATTATGCGGGAGTATGGCGCAGAGCCGGAATATACGCCGTTATATCTGCGGTTTTACAAAAACGGGATCAGGATTACCTATGAGGATGTGATCCAGCTTGCGCTGGAATACGAGGACGAGCCGGAACAGGAGAGCGGGGGAGACGGACAGGGGCTTTGGCACAAAATGGTCTGGAAAAGGATGCGCGCGGAGTTTACGCGGGTGGAGACGACGGTAGCAGAGCGCAGACGAAACAGGCTCGGCAATAATTTTTATATGGTCGGTTATCTGTGCCCTGATTGCGGCAGAAATTTACATATGGTGGTCTACCCCGAGGGGAAGGAGTTTCGGATCGAGACGGAGGAGGGCGGCGTGCTGCTTGCACGCGCGGCAACCTGTGCAAAATGCCGCAGCTTTTTTACACCGCGCCCAAAGAAGCTGTTTGCAGACGGAGATGCCTATGTCATGGATTTTGAGGAGGACGAGGCGGCATATGAGGATTATCTGGAGCTTTTGGGAGGCACGGGGCGTCGTGTGTCAAACAGCCACTGCAATGAATATGAGGACGGCAGGGAAGTGGCGGATGCATATGGTGAAGAAGATGAAGCTGACGAGCTTTCCGCCCATCTGCCGGAACTGTCGGAGGAGGAGTTAAATAAGCTCTCCGCGCGGATGGAGGAGGGCTTTTATCCCGATGAACGTGTCAAAAAAATGGAGCAGGACGTAAAGAAGCAGAAAAAAGGAAAGAACAGCAGAGACGGGAAAAGGAAAGGTCAGGCGACTGGGGAGGAGCGGACAGCAGAACAGACGGCAGTGCGCACAGCATCCGGCGGACCGAATGATGAGCGCCGGGAGGAGGGCATGGGCAGAGAAAAGTCTGGCAGAACACCGTTTTTTTCTGCGAAAAAGCAGGAGACTCTGGCACAGACACATCTGCCGGATGCGCAGGAGGAATGGGAAGAACAGACGTCCGATATGGAGAAGGAAGAAAGCAGAAGCTCGGTAAAGTCTTTGGCTTTTCGGGAAAAAGCGCAGAGGGAGAAAAACAGACGGGAGGCTGCAGGCGGTGAGAAGGAACGCGTATCCGCCGTAGAGACGGGCAGGGAGGATGTCTCCGTAAAAGCAGATGATCTGCCAAACGCCCGTCACAGATATGCGCAGTCAGAGCGGGAGAGAGATGTCTGGCGGGAGACAGACACAAAGCAAGAGAGGGACACAAAGCAAGAGAGGGACACAAAGCAGGAGAGAGATACGAAGCAGGAGAGGGATACGAAACAGGAGACAGAGAGTCAAGCGGAGCTGACAACGAGCCAGAAAATCGTGCGCTTGCGGGCGGAGCGTGCGGCAGAAAAGGAGATCAGGCGCCTGCGCGAGAGAACGCAGGCGGCAGAAGGGAAGCCGTATGCCATTATCCAGCGGGTGCTTGCGGAGGTACGGCAGTCAACGGCGCCGGAGGGAGAAAAGAGAGAGCTTTTGGAAAAACTTTCCGCATGGCGAAAGACGCAGGCAGACCACGAGGTGGAAACGCTTGTTAGGAATATGCCGCCGCAGCGAAGCAGAAGACAGTATGAGCAGTATCTGGAACGGATCAAAAGCTATGAGGACGCCGACCTGACGCCGTATGAGGAAATTTTAAGTGAGAAAAGGATCGAGGCAGAGAAGCAGGAAATCGCAGATATGGTGCGGCGTGCAAGAAAGACCGATCGCGGAGAGCTGCTTGAATTGCTCGACCGGCTGCGTGCGGAGGAATTTTTGCAGGAGCTGCGCTTGCCGTATGAGGAAAAGATCAAGGAGCGGATCAGACAGGCGGATGCAGAGGAAATCGCACAGATTTGTCCGAATCCGATGCAGATGAGCTTTGCGGAGGGCATGGAGGCATATGAGAAAATCAAGGGCGGAGA
>Avalanche_p1__coassemble_676_pt1 | contig 41559 bp, 37 predicted proteins | sample Avalanche_p1__metabat2_low_PE_018 | metagenome-assembled genome bin Avalanche_p1 | reverse complement strand
GCCTTATCCTTCTGCTCTAACAAAAGCGGTACGACGCCCCACGAGAGACCAAGCTGACGATAGACCTTCTCGGTCAGGCAGGCTCCGATGATCGGAGAATCGGGACGGTACTTCGATACCATACGAGCGGTACGCCCTGATTTACTTACCGTGATGATCGCCGCCGCATTCAAATCTCCCGCCATCATACAGGTTGCATGAGAAATCGCATTTGTCACATCGGGATTGCTCATCACCTGACGCTGCCGAAAACGCTGCAGATAATTGATGTCCTGCTCCGTGCGGATCGCAATACGCACCATCGTCTTTAACGCCTCGATGGGGTATAAGCCCGCTGCCGTCTCCCCGGAAAGCATGATCGCACTCGTTCCGTCATAGATAGCATTTGCAACGTCTGTCGCCTCCGCCCTTGTCGGTCTCGGATGCTTCATCATCGAATCAAGCATCTGGGTCGCAGTAATAACCACCTTTCCGGCGCCGCTTACCTTCTTGATCATCATTTTCTGGATCACCGGTACGTCCTCAAGCGGAATCTCCACACCCATATCGCCGCGCGCAACCATGACGCCATCTGAAACGCGGATGATCTCATCCATATTCTGCACACCCTGCATATTCTCAATCTTTGCGATAATATGAATGTCCTCTCCGCCTTTTTCCTCTAAAATCTTACGGATCTCCAGCACATCATCCGCCGTCCGCACAAAGGAAGCCGCGATAAAATCATAATCATTTTCCACCGCGAAAACAATATCGCTGTAATCCTTCTCACTGATATACGGCATCGTGAGCTTTACGTTCGGCACGTTTACGCCCTTGCGGTTAGAAACTGTACCGCCGTTGATGACCGTACAGACAATATCCATCGGCACGCCGTCCTTTTCTGCCTTTGCCCCTGCCGCCGGCTGGATTTTCTTTACCTCCATACCGATCAGTCCGTCATCAATTAAAATAGTATCTCCCGGCTTAACGTCCTCCGGCAGGTCTTTATAGGTGATCGAGACACGCTTTTCATCGCCCGCTATCTCCTCTGTCGTCAGCGTAAAGGTCTGCCCATTCTTAAGCTCTACCTTTCCGTTCGCAAACTCCATCAGGCGGATTTCCGGTCCCTTCGTATCTAAAAGCGCCGCCACGGGACGATTTAACTCCTCCCGCAGTCTGCGCAGCATCTTAAGACGCCCCATCTGCTCCTCATGCGGTCCGTGGGAAAAATTAAACCGCGCAACATCCATGCCCTCCTCAATCAGGCTGCGCAGCACCTTTTCATCATCTGTGGAAGGTCCAAGTGTACATACGATTTTTGTTTTTCTAAACATTCTGTCCCTCTTTCTCTGTTTCTAAATTCCTATTCCCCGCCATTACATTCCTCTGACAGGAGTTCTCCCGCTTCAGGCTGCACTCACTTTGTGATCATCGTGCCCATACCGCCGGTAATATCCTCTGCATCCTTATGCAGTTTTGTGATCAGCACGGATCGGATCGCAGAATCGCCGATAAAGTCAACCGCCGCCTGAATCTTCGGCAGCATATCGTCTTCCCCAAACTGTCCCTCCTGCATATAGCGCTTTGCCTCCGACACCGTCATTGTACGGATCGGCTGTTCACGCTCTGTTCCAAAATTCAGACAGGCCCTGTCCACACTTGTTAAGATCACAAGCATATCCGCGTCCAAAAGTTCTGCTAGCCTTCCTGCCGCAAGGTCCTTTTCAATGATCGCTCCTGCACCCTTTAGCTGATTTTCCTGCATGAGCACCGGAATCCCTCCGCCGCCGCACGCTATGACAATCTGATCCGCATCAAGCAGTGCGCGGATCGCATCAAGCTCCACAATATCTACAGGCTTTGGCGCGGCGACGATACGTCTCCAGCCATCTGCCTCATTTATCACCTGATTGCCCTTCTTCTCCTCTGCCTCGGCTTCCTCCTCCGTCATCACACGCCCGATCACCTTGCACGGCTTATAAAAAGCCTCGTCATACGGGTCTGCCGTAACCTGCGTGAGAATCGTTGCGACCGTCTTATAAATTCCTTTATTCAGGAGCTCTGCGCGAATCGCATTCTGTAGATCATATCCGATATAGCCCTGGCTCATTGCCGAGCATACCGACATCGGCGTCGGCGTATACTCCGGATGCAGTCTGCAAAACTCATTCATCGCCGTATGGATCATTCCAACCTGAGGTCCGTTGCTGTGCGTGATGACCACCTGGTAATCCTCACGAATAAAAGCGGCGATCGCTCTTGCCGTACGTTCTGCCGCCTCCTTCTGCTCGGGCAGCGTTGTTCCCAGCGCCTCATGTCCCAGTGCGATAACGATTTTCTTTTTCTTCATTTGCCCCTCCTCCATCCTTTGACCCGCTTTATCATAACATAACACTACCTGCGGTTCAATACAACGCATTCCCTCTTTTCAAAATTAGCGCTTCGGTAAAATTTATTCCTCCGACGCGATCTCTGACGGCGGCAGCACAAGACGGTCCATCACCGCCCAGATCTCGTCTCTGCCCTGCTTGGTCTCCGCAGAAAACGGCAGGATCATTGTATCCGGCTGCACGTTAAGCCCCTCACGCACGGCTTTCAAATGCTTTTGCACCTGACTTCGCTTTATCTTATCCAGCTTTGTCGCAATGATGATCGGTGCAAAGCCCTGCGCCAGCATCCATTCATACATCAGCTTATCATTGGCAGAGGGGTCGTGACGGATGTCGATCAAAAGAAATACCGCCCTTAGCTGCTTTGAGGTATGCAGATAACGCTCGATCATCTGTCCCCACTTGGCTTTTACCTCCGCAGACGCCTTCGCATAGCCATAACCCGGCAGATCCACAAGATACATAGCGTCATTGATATTATAAAAGTTAATGGTCTGCGTCTTTCCCGGCTGCGCCGAGGTGCGCGCCAGCGCCTTGCGGTTCATCAGCGCATTGATCAGAGATGACTTTCCCACGTTTGATTTTCCCGCAAACGCCACCTCCGGGTATGCCGTATCCGGCACCTTGCTCGTAATCCCGCAGACAATCTCCAAACTTACATTTTTGATCACCATCGTTTTACTCCTTTATCCCCGCCATGTCTTCTGCGGCTTTCCTTCCCTTAAGCAAATGCAATATCCAGCACCTGCTGCAGGCTCTCGACAAATACGATCTCCATGCCCTTTTTGATCTCGGCTGCGATCTCCTCCACATCCTTCTCATTCTTGCGCGGTACACATACTGTCCGAATGCCTGCATTCTTTGCCGCCAGAATCTTTTCCTTTAAGCCGCCGATCGGAAGCACACGTCCGCGCAGGGTAATCTCCCCCGTCATCGCCACGTCCGCACGCACCGGCTTTTTCGTGATCGCGGAAAGCATCGCCGTCGCCATTGTAATACCGGCAGACGGACCATCCTTTGGAACTGCTCCCTCCGGGATATGGATATGAATATCATTTTCCTGGAAAAACTTCTTTGGTATCTGATACTCGGCACTGACAGAACGGATATAGCTGATGCCCGCCTGCGCCGACTCCTTCATAACGTCGCCAAGCTGTCCCGTAAGCTGGAACTCTCCCTTTCCGGGCATAATGTTTACTTCTATTTCCAGCGTATCGCCGCCGACGCTGGTCCACGCAAGTCCGCGCACAACGCCAATCTCATCCGTCTCATTTTTGTGATCCTGACGGTATTTCTCTTTTCCAAGATACTTCTCAAGATTCTGTCCGGTGATCCTGACCTCTGTCCGTTGCCCCTCATAAATCTCACGCGCCGCCTTTCTGGCAATCTCGCCAAGCTTGCGCTCCAGCCCACGGACACCCGCCTCTCTTGTGTAGCCGCGGATGATTTTTTGCAGAGCTCCGTCACTGATCACAAGCTGTTCCTGCTTTAATCCGTTGCGTGTCGTCTGCTTTTCGAGCAAATGCTCCCTCGCAATATGGAACTTTTCATTTTCCGTATAGCTTGTGACTTCAATGAGCTCCATACGATCCAACAGGGGACGCGGAATATCCTGTGCGGAATTTGCGGTTGCGATAAACAGCACCTCTGACAGATCGATCGGCGCCTCGACATAATGATCGCGGAATTTATTGTTCTGCTCCGCATCTAACACCTCAAGAAGGGCGGACGCGGTATCTCCTTTATAATCGCTGCTCATCTTGTCGATCTCGTCAAGCAGCATCAGCGGGTTCTTCACGCCCGCGCTGCGCAGTCCGTTGACAATACGCCCCGGCATCGCGCCCACATAGGTCTTTCTGTGTCCGCGTATCTCCGCTTCGTCTCGCACACCGCCCAGACAGATCCGCACATATTTCTTATCCAATGCGCGCGCCACCGAGCGGGCAATGCTTGTCTTGCCTGTTCCCGGCGGTCCGACCAGACAAATGATCGGACTCTCTCCCTTGCTCGTCAAATTGCGTACGGCAAGAAACTCCAGCATACGCTCCTTCACCTTCTCCAAGCCGTAATGATCCTCATTTAAAATATTCTCGGCATTCTTTATGTCCTTATTGTCTCTGGATGCACGATTCCACGGAAGCTCCAGCATCGTCTCAATATACCCCCGTGTCACCGCGCTTTCGGAAGAATTGGAGCTGATATTCTTAAAACGGTCAATTTCCTTTTTGATGCGCTCCTTTACCTCTTTATCTGCCTTTAGCTTTTCCAACGCTTCCATATAACTGTCTGCGTCAGACTCCGTATTGTCCTCTCCGAGCTCCTCACGGATCAGCTTCATCTGCTCGCGCAGGATATATTCCTTTTGATTGCGATCCACACGCTCCTTGATCTTTGCCTGAAGCTCATTTTTGATCGCATTGACCTCGATTTCCTTTAACAAAAGTGCCACTAGTACCTCATAGCGCTCTGTTAAGGACACTGCCTCCAAAATTTTTTGTTTTTCCTCATAAGAAACCGGAAGATTGTTCGCAATCTGATCCATCAGCTTCTCTAAATCTGTGATCGTGCTTACCTGACGAAGCAGCTCCTTGCCCGCACGCGGGTTTAAAGTCTGGTATTTGGCGTATGTTTCCTGAATGCTGCGCACCATCGCAGTCCTTGCATCCTCCAACAAGCCTTCGTCCACCGTCTCGTCAAAACGCGCGATCTCCGCTACAAGAAATCGCTCTGTTTCCACAAAGGAGGATAGCTCTGCACGCTCATCCCCCTCTACCAATACCCGTATAATATTATTCTGTAATTTTATGACCTGCTTGACCTCTGCGATAATCCCGATCTGGTATAAATCCTCCAGCTGCGGATTCTCCTGCTCCACATCACGCTGCGTCACAAGAAATATCTTCTGCGTTTCCATCATACACTGCTCGACCGCCTTGATCGACTTCTCACGGCTGATGTCAAAATGAGCAATCATCCCCGGCAATATTACCATACCGCGCAGTGCCACTGCAGGCATTTTCAAAATCATTGTATCCAATTTCAGCCTCTATTATCTTTCTTCTACTGTCTTAACTAGCTTCTAGCTTCTTGATCTGCTCCCCCTCAAGCGCAAGCTTTTCCTCGACCAGCTCTTTTGTGATCCGGCAGCTTGTGATCGTCTCGTCCGAAGGAATATGATACATCATATCAAGCGTTACCGCCTCCATGATCGCACGCAGTCCGCGCGCGCCCGTTTTACGCTCCAGCGCCTTATCTGCGATCGCCTCCAGCGCTTCGCGGTCTATGGAAAGCGCAACGCCGTCCAATTCAAACAGCTTCTGATACTGTCTGGTCAGCGCATTCTTCGGCTCCTGCAAAATACGGATCAACGCTTCTCGATCCAGCATATCAAGCGATACGGTAATCGGCACACGACCGATAAACTCAGGGATCAGACCGAATTTCACAAAATCCTGCGGAAGCACATGACGGAAAAGATCGCCGATATTTACTTCCTTTCTCGCCTGTGCGTCTGCCTGAAAGCCGATCGTCTTCTGATCAAGGCGTGTTTCGATGATCTTCTCAAGACCGTCAAACGCTCCGCCGCAGATAAATAAAATATTTGTCGTATCAATCTGGATCAACTCCTGCTGCGGATGCTTTCTGCCGCCCTGCGGCGGTACGGACGCAATCGTCCCCTCCAAAATCTTAAGGAGCGCCTGCTGTACGCCCTCACCCGAAACATCACGCGTAATCGAGACGTTCTCGGATTTCTTGGAAATCTTATCAATCTCATCAATATAGATAATTCCGTGCTGCGCGCGCTCAATATTATAATCTGCCGCCTGTATCAGCTTCAGCAGAATGTTCTCAACATCCTCACCGACGTAGCCCGCCTCGGTCAGCGTCGTGGCATCTGCGATCGCGAAAGGAACGTTTAAAACCCGCGCCAGCGTCTGTGCCAGAAATGTCTTACCGGAGCCTGTCGGTCCAAGCATTAAGATATTGCTCTTTTGCAGCTCCACGTCTATGTCTGTTCCCGCCATGATCCTCTTATAGTGATTATACACCGCGACAGACAAAACCTTCTTCGCCTGATCCTGTCCGATCACATATTCATCCAGAAATGCTTTCATCGCCTCAGGCTTGATGAGATTGATCTGCTCCTCCTCAACGACTCCCTCAGCGTCCTCCCCAAGTTCTTCCTCAATGATCTCCGCACAAATATCCACGCATTCGTCACAGATATAAGCGCCCTGCGGTCCCGCAATCAGCTTGCGCACCTGTTCCTGTGTCTTTCCGCAAAAGGAACAGCGGAATTTATCGTCACTTCTTCCTGCCATGCTTATTCTTCTCCATCTTTTTTGTTCTTATCTTTCCTTACAATGACCTCGTCGATCAATCCGTACTCCTTCGCCTCCTCGGCTGACATGTAATAATCTCTCTCGGTATCAGCCGCAACAACATCATAAGGCTTTCCGGTATTCTCCGCAAGAATTTCATTTAACTTCTTCTTTGTCTTTAAAATATTCTCAGCCGCGATCTGGATCTCCGTCGCCTGCCCCTTTGCTCCGCCGGACGGCTGGTGGATCATGACCTCTGCATTCGGAAGCGCATAGCGCTTACCCTTTGCGCCGCCTGCCAGAAGAAACGCCCCCATGCTCGCCGCAAGCCCGATACAGATCGTAGACACATCACACTTGATATACTGCATCGTATCGTAGATCGCCATTCCCGCCGTCACCATACCTCCCGGGGAATTAATGTACAGCTGAATATCCTTATTCGGATCCTCAGACTCCAAAAACAGAAGCTGCGCCACCACAAGGCTTGCCGTTGTCTCATTGACCTCCTCTCCCAGGAAAATGATTCTATCCTTTAATAAGCGGGAGTAAATATCATAATTGCGCTCTCCCCGGCTGGTCTGTTCCACGACGTAAGGTACTAAACTCATATTTTTGTCCTCCATATTCACACTTTTTTCATCAATATTTATAAGCTTAAACAGACCGGCCCTAGAGCCAGTCTGTCTGTTTGTGATACCCGGCAGGGATTATTCCTCCGCTGTCTTTTCCTCTGCTTCTTTTTCCTTCTTGGACTTCGCCTTCGCTCTTTCCTTTACATTATCCATGATAAGTGTAACTGCCTTTGTCACGGAAATGTCACGCTTCATAGACTCTTTCTCAGCATCACCCATATATTCTTTCAGCTTATCAGCCTCCATGCCGTAAGCTGCCGCCATCTTGGCAACCTCTGCGTCAATATCTTCCTCTGTAACCTCGATATTCTCCTCTTTCGCAATCTGCTCCAATACGAGACTGCTCTTAATGCGTGTCTCAGCCTCCGGGCGCACCTGCTCCTTTAGCTTCTCGATCGTAAGACCGGAGAACTGCATATACTGCTCCATGGAAAGACCGCTCTGTGCGATCCTCTGTGCAAATTCATTGACCATATTCTCGCACTGTGTCTCGATCATCGCTTCCGGAAGCTCCATTTCGGACTTGTCAATGATCTTCTGGATCGCCTCGTCCTCCTTCGTGCGCTTTGCCTCATTCTCCTTCTGCTCAGTCAGACGCTTCTTCACGTCCTCCTTATACTCTGCCAGAGTATCAAATTCAGAAACATCCTGCGCAAACTCGTCGTCTAACTGCGGAAGCTCCTTTGCCTTGATCTCATGGATCTTAACCTTAAACATCGCTGGCTTGCCGGCTAACTCTGCCGCCTGATACTGCTCTGGGAAGGTCACATTGACCTCTACCTCGTCCTCTGCATTCTTTCCAACCAGCTGATCCTCAAATGTATCAATGAAGGAATGGGAACCAAGCTCTAAGGAGTGATTCTCACCCTTGCCGCCCTCAAATGCAACGCCGTCCACAAAGCCCTCGAAATCAATCACTACAGTATCGCCGTTTGCTGCCGGTCTGTCTGTGACAGTTACGGTTCTTGCGTTGTTATTGCGCTCCTTCTCAAGCGCCTCCGCCACTTCATCCTCAGACACGGAGGTGTCGATCTTCGTCACCTGAACGCCCAAATATTTTCCAAGCTTCACCTCAGGTCTTACTGCCACCTCAGCGGTAAAGATAAACGGCTTGCCGGATTCAATCTGTACAATATTAATCGTCGGTCTGGAAACAATGTCAATTCCGCTCTCGTCCGCGGCTGCCGGATAATTTCCCTGAATCAGTGTATTCGCTGCGTCCTCATAAAAAACACCTGCGCCGTACATCTTCTCGATCATCTTTCTCGGCACCTTGCCCTTACGGAATCCCGGAAGGCTGATCTTATTCTTTTCCTTTAAATAAGCCTCCTGAATGGCTTTCTCTACTTCCTCTGCCGCAACCTCGATGGTAAGCTTCGCCATATTCTTTTCCAAATTCTCTACCTGTACACTCATTACAACTGTTTCCTCCTTAAAAAATATATATAAAATATCATGTACATTTTCCGTTTCTTACAAGTCGCTGCACTCCCTGTCTTCAGGGGTTCTCGCTGTGTCCCGGAAAAAAGGGCGTACTACGACCGTCACAGTCATTTTAGGATTATAACATAATGCTTTGAAAAATACTAGCTTTTTTTCGCTTTTCTCAAAGAAAACAGGCTTTTCCCCACTCATACTCCTTCCACATTTCCAGCAGAAATAATTTTTTCCCACAGATAATAACCGTGTAGCAACTCTCCATTCAGCATTTGTGTCGTCTTGTAGGGCAATATATCTTCTTCCAATTCCAGTAGGACACTTTCTTTTTCTGAAATAAAATCAAGAAGTCTGTCTGCCGCGGATCTTGCGCGTGCAGACACCCCGGCAAAACGAATGTCCAATATCTCATAGCCAAATGGCTTGTATTCTTTCATCCACAGCGTCCGCCTCTGTACGCGAAGCATTTCTGCCAGCCTGTCGATTTCGTTCAACTCATTTTCTATGATCTCCCTCATTCCATTTTCGTCTTTTGCACGATATGCACGGCGGATCCGGTCTGTAATTCCTGCTTTTTTTGCCAAAAGCCTCGCCAATGTTTCATAATATGCGAACAATTCCCGATCCTCCCGATCCATATCATCCCATTTCCTGACATCCATAGAAATTTTTTCCACCAAGCCGGCATATTGTTTCTGTAGCTTCTCCTCCTCAAACATTTTGCTCAAAAGTCCCATCAAATTGTCCTGATACAAAATGGTCTTCGACGGATTTTCACAGTAACGGTTATGTTTTGACACTTTGTAATCCCGATTGTCAAAAGCGTCCAAGAGACAGTAGTTGTTCCAGTCCTTTCCAAAACAAAAGCGAAATCTTTCTTCAACCTGCTCCTGCAGCGGATTCTCCGAAAATCCATATTCCCCGTATAATGCCAGTGTCGGAAGAACTGTCAACAGCGGCGTCTCTGCACCGTTATCCATCCATACGGTACAAAAAACATCTTTCATTCCCGTTTTACAGCACGCTTTTAAGGCGTCTCTTGTCGTTTGAAACGATTTGCTGATCCCAGGCGCTATCCCATTCCATGTCCATGCTCCACCGGCAAAGATCAGCGGATTGCCAAGCCTTTGATGAATACGGATATATTTCTCATAAAAATCAATCCCTTCATTGTAGTAATCCCAGTAACAGAGCGTTACATCGCTCGACAAATTGTCTTTATCCTTCGGCGTCGCATCCTCCGGCAATCCATAGTAATCCTCCGTCCCAAAATTTAATTTCAGGTACATATCCGACCAGATGACCGGCGATAATCCCAGGCTTTTACACTCCTGCACCAACCACTCCAAATGCCGTTTCATGAGCCTTGCAGGTTCCTCATACCCATGCTTCTCCAAATACATTCCCCTGCCCAGATGAGCCGCCTCATCCATTCCCAGATGGACGATTCCGCCAGAAAAGCATTCCGATATGGTTCTCAGCAAAGCCATCATCAATTTTTCAGTTTTGTCATCCTCTAACAGGAGAATGTCATCAATATCCTTATACTCATTGAACGCCGGCTGCTTTAGCGCGCTGCGAAGATGTGCAAGCGTCTGTATGCAGGGAACAAGCGTAATGCCAAAAAGCAAAGCATAACGATCGCACTCCTTGATCTCTTCCTTGCTGAAACGCCCTCTTAAATATCCCCAGTACGGATACCCCTCAATTTCCAGCGTATCTTCCATATAGAGATAAAGACGATTCATTCCGAATTCCGCAAGCCTGAGCACATACTTTTTGAGCGTTTCAAGCCTTGGCACGCAATTTCTTGAACAGTCCAGCATGATTCCATTTGATTCAAAATTCGGAATTTCTTCCAGAATGAAATCTTGTTTTTGGCTATTTTGAAGCATCAGAGAAGCACCTCTGAAAAAATGTGCTTTTTTTTCATAATAAATAACACATTCTTCTTTTTGTTTCACGATTTTTAGCTTCTTCTCTGTACAAGGACGTCCGACAATACGTATTGACGCTTCTTTTTTGTCTCCAGACAACACGTATCCATGTTCCCTTAAAAAAATCTCAAGTCCCTCTGATAAATTGACGTCCGTATTATCTTCAAAATAAACAGTATTTTTCTCCATACGACTTTCTCTCCACTATTATTTTTCTCCGACGGAAGGAATTACAATCTCTGACAGTCCCACACATTTATTTCCCTGTCCGGACGCTTTTAACTCAATTTTAAGATGATCCATTTCCAGGACATTTGGAAATGTATAGGTAACTGCATATATGACTTTCCCATCAGATGCAAGCACTTCCGTTTCTCCGCCAGCCACATAGTCTACATTTTGTTCCTGTCCGTCACCGCCTGTGCAACAAAAACGAATTTCTGCCGGCTTCGCAGATACCGAATCTGTATAATGATATAAGGTAACATTTTTTATATTCTGTCCGCTATTCCATTTTAATGTGACAATCCCGCTGTTTCCCTCTTCTGGTATATCTTCCTCCCAGGTCGTCCATAAATCTGAAGATGCCGTCGTATTGTAGGCACCGTCTTTTAGCCGCTCCGTTTCAGCACTATGAAAATTGCCGCTTAATTCCGCCTGCACTGCCAGATTATCCGGCTTTGCGCCGTCTTTCTTCCCATGCTCTTCGAATCCTATATCAGGCAAACCATTATATAATTCATTTCCCCAGTAATCTTTTCCGCCATTTTCATTGATCACTGCTCCTGCGTCAACGCAAGGGGATGTATCTTGTATTTTAAACAGTTCTGTTTTCTCTCCCGTTTCTGCAAACAGCGGATTCTCTATCACGGCATGGGTATCAGAAGCAACGCTTCCAACGCCATAATAATTATTATGGTCATACGTACACCCTAATGTTTCAAGCGTCTCCTCGCCGCCGGTTTTATAAATGATATTATTTTTAAAACTTATATTTGATGCATTATCTCCCGACGCCTTATGGGCCTGGCGAACAAACAACGTATCTCCATAGACAAATGTGTTGTTATAAAAGGAAATGTCTTTTGTATTCGCGCCGTACATCATAATAACCTGACTGTTATCCACGCAGCCATCGTTTACGCTGAGATTATAGCGTACAATATTGCCGCTGCTTTTATTGGAGGAGCACAGCAGGATAAAGCCTCCCTCATTGTCGTGCGAATAATTATATTCATAAATGTTGCCCGTTGTGCAATTATCAAAATCAAACGCCATCCCATCCAGCGTCGTTTTTGTCTCGCAGACTTCATTATAACGGAAGATACAATTATCTGAACTCCACATCCATACGCCTGCATGGTATTTTCCGTTCGGACGTGAATTGGCCGCCCTTACAAAATTTTTCTCTACAACCGCCGCGTCACAGCAGGTGATCACGATCCCATCCCCGTCGATATTCTCTACCGTATTATTGCTCACAACTACCTTTTCCGACGGATAGTATGCTCCTGCATCCGGCTCATCCAGATTCCATCTGACCGACCAGTATGAGTAAAAATAAATTCCCTCTCTCCCAAGATTTTTTACACTATTTCCATCAATTAAAATGTCTTCCCACTTTGACTGTACCGCGCCCTCTCCCGTAGAAGGATTTTTCGTTGATATCTTACCGATAATTCCACCGTTACATTTAGAACTGCCAACGCCGGTCGTTATCTCAACACCAGTCACATCATGTATATTACAATTTTTAATATAAATATGTTTTAAGGTTCCAGCATCTTGATTTTCAAAGCAAATCCCCTGCCGGTCCCCCTTCACCGCAGCTGTATTTGTTACCTCAAGGTGATTGATCTCCCAGTATTGTTGATTGTACAGATAAACGACCGCCCCCTCTTCCATATTTCCTTTGATGTAGGGATCAGAACCTTCGCCATAGCGGTCGATCACAATGGGATTGTTCTCACTGCCCGACCCCTTTGGCCAAAGCTTTCCTTCCCATGTTTCTCCAGCCTTCAGAAGAATTTTGTCTCCCGGCTGAAAAACCATGCCGTTTACTTTGTCCAGTGTTTTCCATGCACACGACGGTTCCAGCCCGGACGCACTGTCATTTCCCCCGCTCGCATCTATATAATATGTTTTTCCCGGAAGTTCTTCTGCATTGACCGGTATTTGAAAAACAAGCATATAGCTAAATAACACAGCCAGAAGAACTGGCATACTCCATTTTCTTATTTTCATCGTACTCTCCCTTCTGCCGTTAAAAACCGGCGGTCAAATAAATATCTGTGTTTCATGACTGCAATTTCTCCGCCCGATATTCCGACGGATACATTTTTGTGCTCTTTTTAAATACTTTTGAAAAATAACTGGGGTCTATGTAGCCAACCATCAACGCAACATCCTTTGTCATGATCGACGGGCAGTTTACCAAGATTTCTTTCGATTTCTCAATTCGCATTTCCTGGATATAATGATTTGGCGTAACGCCTTTATACTCTCGAAAAAGTCTGCTTAAATAAGATGGGACAAGCCCGAATTCCTGCGCCAGCATTTTTGTACTCAGCCGCTGTGTGTAATTCTCATGTATATAAGTCTCAAGGCGGCGAACCAAAGCCTCCGTATTTTCCTCTGCTATAGGAAACATCATGTCATGACACCAAAAGACAAACTCGGCAAATATCTCTTTCAAGCCAGCGGAACGCATAACGATCTCATTGATAGAACTTGGCATATCTTCAATATTTTCACCCCTAAACGCCGCTCTGTATGCCTGAATAAACAACACGATTTTATTTAAGGTTAATTCCAGATCATATTGCGTAATCTTCTCCATCTCCATCTGCTTTTCTATTTCTGCTAATATCACCTGAAAATCTTTAAATTTCCCGTTTTTTATCATATACTGCAGAGCTTCCTCCGTCGCTTTTGCCATATAAAAAGAAGTTCTCTTTCCGTCTGCTCTCACCACGTTGCTCTCTCCATACTCCCAGTTCATGCAAAGCACTTTTCGAAGCTGCTTAACCGTCTGCCGAACATCTTTTAATTCCACACATGGCTCTGCCGCTGCAGCCAACGGCAGCCGGCTTCCTTTCTTTTTCAGAACCCTGTCAACCGCTCCGCACACATTGATTTCCTTTTCGGACTCCAACAGAAAAATCATCTCATTTGGATATTTTCCATCATATGCATAAATCCCTTTTAGTTCTGGAATTTCTTCCACTATCGCCTGCCTAAGATCAATTTCCTGCCAAAAAGTACTGTCAAAAACGTCCTCCTCTATATTCTGGCTGCAGTAAGCTTTGGCAACAAAATACACCGGATAAAGTTTATAAAATTCAACATTTTGTCCCTCATTTACCTTTTCCTGCAAATTGTGTTCGGAAACCTGACTTTTTCCAATTAAAACCTGTCTTAAAATCCTGTCTTTTTTATTTGCTATGCAGGATAATAAGCTCTCTTTTAATTCCCCCAGCAGTAAAAGCAGCTCCTGCTTATCTATAGGTTTTATCAGATAACGCTTTGCTTCGTATTTTACTGCCTGCTGCGCATAGGAAAAGTCCTGGTAGCCGCTTATGACAACACTGAGTACCTGCGGTTTTGTCTGATGTACGTATTTAAGCACCTGTAGTCCATCTACTACCGGCATATTGATATCCGTAAACAAAACATCCACCGAATGATTTTCTAAATATTCCAGCGCCTCCTTCCCATTTTTTGCCAGCATCACAACCTGAAACTCCTCGTCAAGGCTTTCGATCAACTTACTGATCCCCCGCAAAAGAGGAAGTTCATCTTCTGCAACAAGAACTCTAATCATCCAAACGTCCCCCTATCACAACTACTGCTCCCTCATCATTATACAGACGAAAAACAAAATCATTGTCATAGCAAATCATAAGTCTCATGTAAATGTTCCATATTCCCATTCCTTCTACCCTACTGTCCTCAAGCTTGTTTCGAACCTGATGAAACGAAAATTCTTCTTTTCTTCTTTCAAATTCCTCCAGATATTTTGCCGGAAATCCGCCTCCATTATCACGGATCTCGATCATCCATTTTCCATCTTTTTTTAAAATTGATATTTTAATTTTCCATACCGGCTCCATATTCTTAAAGGAGTGCTTAAAACTATTCTCACAGATAGGCTGAATGATATACTTCGGGATCTTGATTCGGCACAGCTGCTCATCTACTTCCATTTCGTACTGAAACAGCTCCTCATACCGCTCTTTCATCAACTCCATGTAATCAAGAACGTAATCCATCTCGTCCTTTATCTGACTGTATCCATCCCCCATATGGGAGCCATATACCAGCATCCTTCGCAGGCGCATACACACATTGGGGATCTTATCATCTCCATACCCTTGTGCTTCTATAGATATAATTGCAAGTATGTTGTATAAGAAATGAGGATTCATCTGGGACTGCAGAGCAAACAGCTGCGCTTTTATTTCGTTTGTTTCCGAAGCGTACTCTCTTTCCAGTGCTACTTTCATCCGCTCAATCATCGCCTGAAACGCCCATTGAAGACGAACAAATTCGTCGTTATCCTGCCACTGCCCAAGCTCCATCTGCGGGTGGTCTAACGTCATGCGGCTAACGGATTCATTTAATTGCTCCAATGGTCTTGAGAGCCTTTTTACAATAAATATTTCGGTTGCCACCGCTGTCAGCAGGATTAAAAAAATACTGATCAGGATCGCCATATTATATTGATTAAAAAAAGAAAGATCTCTCCCCTTCTCTTTTATAAACACAATCTGATAAGGGGCATAGCTAAGCCTTTTTGCATATACAAAGCATCCCGAAACGTCCAGCATAGTTTCCTCCTGCGAGGATTCCATAATGGCAGATATTATCTCCTGGTACGACCGCTTCTCCGGGTTCCTTTTCACCGGCAGGCTCTCATAGATCAAATTTTTTTTATCCAATAAAACAACATATGTGTCTTCGCCCACGCTTTCCACCGCCCGATCAAGCCATTTTACATCCTCCTGCACCTCCACATAGGCATAGACCTGCTCATTCGTTATGTAGTTCTTGATCTGGCGAACAACAGAAAAATAAGGTTCTTCCGACGATCCCGTATCATTTAAAATATCATTTTTATACCATGTGTAGTACACATGCCGGTTTTCTTTTTGAAAAAACTCCTGCACATTTCTGAAACTCTCACTGGAAAACCACTGTGCGATTCCGGAATTTGTCGTTATATCTGTAGCCGTATAAACAAAATCATTCTGCTGATTATAAAGACAAATTCTTTTGACCCCATCTCTCTTAAAATTGTAAGAGTTTAATAATCGTACCACCTCCGCATTCGCCAGCGGTTCCTGCTGGAAGTAATTTTCTTCCGAACTCGTCGACAGCTTTCTGAACATATCTACAATATCCGGATTTGCCGCAATCTGAACCGCCGTCTTGTCCAGAACGTAAAAATGATTATCAAGCTGATTCACAATGATGTCTGATACGATCTTAAAATCCTCCTGCATATTCTCCGACATCGTCGACATTACCTTATGGTAATAAATACTGCCCAGGATGATAACGACAAACAAAATAATTATATTTTGCGCCAGTATCATTTTGGTCTTAAACCGAAATTTATGAAACATGAATTACCCCTCTTTCTGGTGTGACAACCCTTCTATTGTCTTTATTCTACCATAATTAACGGGTATTTTAAGCATAAACAACTTCTTTGCGCTACTATTTACAACCTGCTTTCCGGTCGGAAAACACTTAGCCTTTGACCGCGCCGGCCGTCATTCCTTCAACAATGTATTTCTGCAGACACAGGTACATGATCACAACCGGCAATATTGTAAACATGATCGCCGCAAATACATACTGCCAGTCACGGGCATATAAGCCATAGAAATTATACACCATCATAGGAATCGTTGTTCGATCCGAACTACTCATCAAATACAGGGGGATTTGAAAATTATTCCAAATACTGATCGTGGCAATGATCAAATTTGTGATCACCGCAGGCTTCATAATTGGAATCAACACCTTAAAAAACATCTGTATCGTGTTGCAGCCGTCTATTAACGCCGCCTCGTCAATTTCCCTTGGAATCCCTCTGACAAAACTTGCAAACGTCATTACTGCAAAAGAAAGATTTACAGATGTAAACACAAGTATAACCCCGATATAAGACTCCAGCAGATGCATTTTTAACAAAAGAAAATACGTTGTGACTAACTGCATTGTTGCCGTCAATCCAAATACAAAATAATAGTATACTGCGTTCATCTTCTTATCATTTCTTCTGGAAATCACGATTCCCGCCATACTCCCAAAGATAATTATAAAAGCAACCGATACCACTGTGATAATAAGACTGTTTTTATAACCCCTTAAAATATTTCCCGTTTCTAATACATGACGATAATTTTCAATCATAAATTGCTTTGGCAGGCTTAAATCCATATGAAGCGCCTCTCCCTGAGTCTTGAATGATCCCAAAACCATCATAAGGATCGGTATCAGAAACACCGGAGCCACAAGCAGGCACAATACGAAGGAAATGACCTTTTCTCTTCTCTTTGATTTCATTATGACTCCACTTCCTTTCCTCTTAAAAAGCGATTAAGCGCAAATGCAATCACTACAATCCCCACCGATAAAATGACAGAACTTGCGCTGGATTTTCCAAGAAGCCCCAACCCAAACGCTCGGTATGTATAGGTATTAAGAACCTGCGTGTCAAATCCCGGTCCCCCTCCTGTCAAGGCGTATACAAGGTCAAACACTTTCAATCCGCCCGTAATGTTCAATGTTATAACAACCGTAAAAGAAGGCGCAAGCAACGGAAGTGTTATCTTCGTAAAACGCTGCCACGCTGTCGCCCCATCCATCTCTGCACTTTCATACAATTCTCTTGGTACAGACTGCAGCCCTGAGATAAATAAAAACATATTAAATCCAGCCCACATCCATACTTCAATAAAAATGATCCAAAACATTGCCGTTCCATACTGTCCAAGCCAATCGCCAGTAAAATCTGACAGCCCCACGGCAGCCAGGACATTGTTTAAAAGTCCGTCTTGCTTTAAAATCCCTGTAAACAAAAGCCCTATGATCATGCAGCTCAATACGCATGGCAAATAGAATAATGTACGGAAAAATCCGTTTCCTTTAAATTTTTGAACAACAAGGAGCGCAAGGCAGAGACCAACAATTGTTTTAAAAATAGTAGTCATGGCAGCAAACAATGTTGTATTCCAAAGCGAACGCAAAAAAACCTCGTCTCCAAACAAGTTGATAAAGTTCTGAACCCCCAAAAAATGCGGCGTATTCAGGCGATCCATATTCCAATCTGTAAAAGAAAAGAAAAAAGCCATCATAATAGGCACAATGTAGAAAAGAGAATATACCACTATCGCAGGTATACACATCCATCCCGGATATAATTTCTTTGTAATATTGTTTTTCATAGCAGTCTCCTATAGTCAAAGATGCCGTGCCAGCTATACGGACACGGCATCTTCGTTCATATATTATGTTGTATTTCCTCTCTTTCAGAATCAGTTAAATGCCTCAACCCCCTGATCTTTCATATACTGTTCAAAATTCTTCTGGAATTGTTCCAGTATCTGTCCGCCATCCTTATCGCCTTTTGCAGGAGCGTCTACATAATATACATACAAACTACTTTCACACAGCGCATTCAGATCCATTACATAGAAATTCCATTCAGGGATAACATTTCCGGTCTGAATATATTTTTCGTTAATATCCTGCAGATACGCCGGAAGTTCACCGCCATCAGCGCCCTCAAACGCCGGGAAACCAGGACGTCCTTCAAAATACATACTTGCGTATTCCGGAGTAGCCCACAGAGCAAATACCTTCTTTACGGTTTCCAGATTCTTCGAATCTTTATATGCGACAAAACCAGGGGATGACATATTTTCTGTCACAACATCCACACCGTCTTTCATGGAAATTGCAAACATCCCTATATTGGCTTCCGGATTTGCCTCCAGGACGCTTGCCGCAAAGAAATCTCCATTAAAATGCATTGCTGCGCTTCCATCTGCAACAGCCGCTATTGCGTCGTCATATGTTGCAGAGGTAAAGTTATCATTTACATATCCCTGCTCATATAAGCCCAGATATTTATCTATGACCTCCGCAAATTCAGGAATATCCGTCCATTTCATTTCATTGTTCAACAACTTGTCTGCGTATTCCTGCGAACCTTCCGCTCCCAGAACTTTTGCAAAATTATCTGTCATCAAAATCTGAGGAACCCAGCTATCTTTCGGAACAAAAATCGGTGTCGTACCGGAATCTTTGATTTTCTGGCACACCTTCAGAAAATCTTCCCATGTTTCCGGCACCTCAGTCACACCTGCTTTTTCAAAAACATCTTTATTATAAATAAAGCCATGTGTTCCAGGTACGCTTAAGAATGGGAAACCATAAATTTTACCATCCTCTTTATATGTAACATTATCCGGGATCAAAAGCTGATCGACCCACGCTTCATCACTGAGATCCGCAAAGTTGCTTGCGGGGTCAACAATATCATAGATTGCCGGAATATTATAATCGATAATATCCGGCGCTTCTCCCGAATTAAGTTTCATCTTGATCATGTTTAAGGATTCCGCGTCCGGTACCACCTGCACGTCTACAACGATGTTCTCCTCCTTTTCCAGCTTTTCGATCATCTTCTGCAAACCGTCATAGTATCTGGATTGCTGCACCATTGCAGTAATGACAGTCTTTTCATCACTCTGATTTTCTTGTGTCACACCAGCATTTTCCGTGTTTCCGGCTGGCTCTGTCCCGCTTGCCTCGCTCCCACATCCGGAAAGTAGTCCTACCCCCATCATACACGTCAATCCAACTGCCATTAATTTGTTGATTTTTTTCATTTTTACTTTTTCCTCCTTTTTAGCATCGTCAGATTTATTATGTTTTTATTATAAATCCACAAAAAATTATCGTAAATGTATAAAACTAAAATGACAGATGGATAATCTTAAACTTTTCATTCATGAAATTGCACTTTATGGATAAAAGCTATAAAACTCTCATTCCCTCTCCATCGCAATGATCGTGTAATCTTTCTGCTCCGTCTCCTCTCCCGTTGGTGCAAACCCGTGCTTTTTCCAAAATTCATACGCTCTGCGGTTGCCCTTGATACAGCCAAGTCTTACCTTATTCATTCCGGCGCGATGCAGCGCCTCCAAAATCTCCCACACAAGCGCTGAACCAACGCCACCGCCCTGCCTTGCTTTTTCCAACATAAACCAGCCGATAAACGCCGTCTTTTCCCCGGGATAATCCAGAATCAAATCCAGAATTGCAAGCAAACTCCCGCCTTCCCAAAAGCCGACAAAATATTTATCCTCCAGATTTTTGCCCGGCGGCAGCAGCGTGATGACCTCCGTCAGATTCTCCGGCGTAGGCTGCAAATTCATATGCCTGTAATAATCGGGATTCCCACTGCAAAGCTTGTAAACTGCGGGAATATCCTCGCTTGCAATTTTCTTTACCCGATATTGTTTTGATAAATCATGCAGATTCATTTTGTTCCCCCTTTCTGCCCTACCTCAGGCAATTCATAACGACGCTGATCATCATTTCCTTTTCCTGCGGATTGGACTCCGCGATCATAATGGTCAGAGCCACCAGCGTGTAGTCCTCGATCAGCTTTGTGCCATCTGAAAACAACGCGCCGTTTTTATCCAGAAAATAGAGAAACATCGCCGCAGCAATGCGCTTATTTCCATCAAAAAAGCTATGGTTCTTTGTCACAAAATAGAGCAGATTTGCCGCTTTTTCCTCAAGTGAAGGATATACCTCCTGCCCTCCAAAGGTCTGATAAATACTGCCGATACTCCCTTGAAAGGAAGCATCCTTTTCTTTTCCAAATAAATCAGATGCATCCCCAAATCCCATGCTGTCAATGACCTCTCTGCATTCCTCATATGTTAAGCGATAAGTACTTTCATTTCCTTTTGGGCGCTTCATTGTCTGATGATCGTAGGAGTCCAACAGCTCCAATGCCGTGCTATACCTTTCGATCACCGACAATACCTGCCGGCTGTCCAACACATTCTCCGTTCTTTTCATGATCCGTATCACCTCGCCAAGCTGACTGATACGGTTATTATTGACTGCATACCCTTGTAAAATGTACTTCCTTAAAACGGAATTTGCCCATCTTCGGAACTCTACGCCCCGCTTTGATTTCACACGGTAACCAACGGAAATAATAACGTCGAGACTGTAATGCTCCACATTCCTTACAACTTCTCTGTTTCCCTCCCGTTGAACTATCGCAAAATTTGCGACAGTTGACTCATCGAGTTCTTCTGCAAGCGCATTTTTCACGTGCTTCCCGATCGTTTTTACATCTCTGTCAAACAGTTCTGCCATCTGCATACGCGTCAGCCAGACCGTCTCGTTCTCCACCACAACCGGCAGAGAAATCCCCTTGTCCTCTGTCTCAAAAATTACAATTTCATCCCGCACGTACCTTCCCCCTTTTCTCTGATGTGCGACCGCCTCCCCGCTAACAGTCCGTCCCTCCTGCCATCTCACGGATCTGTGCAAGTGGAAGCTGTGTTTTTTCCGCTGTCTGCTCTGCGGTCATCCCCATATTTAAAAATCTGCGCGCCACAAAGTTCATCGACTCGCCGACCTCGATCACGTGTCTGTCGGGGTCATACAGCCGCACTACCCGCTGCCCCCAGTCGTGTTCCATAGATTCGTTGACATAGGAGACGGGCGGCTCCTGCTTTTGCAGACGCGCAAGAAACCCGTCCATATCATTTTCCTCAAAGTAAAGCTCCGCATCACAGCCTCCGTAGACAGCCTTCTTTCCGGTAAAACGCTCCCACGTCTCCCGTTCCTGAAGCACCAGTCCCTCCGTCAGGATCACGTTCTCCCCAAAATCCGTGACCACCGAAAGTCCGAACAGCTCCCGGTAAAAATGTTTTGACCGCTCGATATCCTCCACAACGATCAGTGTATTTTTTAATCTCATACGCTCCTCCACTACCTAATCTGCTCACTATTTGCAAGCTGATCCCAAAGTTTCCGGTAAAACTCTGCCCAAAATGCAATTCTCCCCCGCCACATTTCAGTTGCCGTTCTTGTCCCAAATTGCTCCTGTTGGTATTTCTTCAATCTCTCAAGTGTCTCACTGACCAGTTTCTTCTTTTCTTCCAAAGACCTCTCGCTGAATCCTCGATATTGCAGCTTTTCATAAATACGGTAAGCGTCGAAGCGGTCTATGTTGTCCGCATCCCCGACCGTTTGTGCAAAAGCAGTCCGCTCGCCCGCAAAATCCGCTTCACCGTCCACATGAATCGCGATCCCGTAGCAGATTTCCTCTGTCATCTCCCTCGAAAATCCCGCTTTTTCCAGAAAATCCCTGACCATCCGTGCAGACTTTCTTCCGTGATCCATCCAGTCCTCCTCACTCCGAAACGCATCACAATAGGAAATATCATGCAAAAGTCCCGCGATCGTCAGCTCCTCCTGTGGCAGCCCTTCCTTTCGCGCGATCTCTCTTGCAATATTCGCAACACGGTAGGAATGTTCCAGCCGATACATCTTATCCGCCGGATGCGCTGTCAGATATTCGCTTTTCTCATAGGTTTCCTTTAAAAACTGCTCCGCCTGCTCCAAGCTTGTCATTTTTTCTCTCCTCCCCCATCAACTGCCTTCACATAAACCTGACACGGATTCCACGCATCCCACAGCGTCGGGAAGCACTCAAGCTCCCGAAAACCCATCCGCTCATAAAACGCGTTGGTGCTGTCATATTCTGCATAATGCCCCTTCTGCACCGTCTTTACCTGCAAAAACTCATAGCTCTGCCCCAAGGCATACTGTTCTGCCGCAAGGACAAGCGCTCTGCCTGCTCCCGCTCCGTGAAATTCCCTGCACACGCCCATCACAAAAATTTCTGCGGTATATGGACTTGTCTCCTTCAGCGCAAGAAATCCAACCGTCCTTCCCTTGCTCTGACACCTCCAGAACGGAAGGCTCCTGCAGCCTTCGATATACTCTTTCGTGCTCTCCGGCAATCCGAACCACTCCGGCAGTCCCGCCAGAATCTCCGCTGCAACCGCTGTCTTTTTTGCAGGATCTGTCACACACTCCACAGCACCCGTGTCCGCAAAAGACACACCTCTCTCCACTGCTGCCCCGCACAGTTTCTCCCGTTTCTTTCTCTCCTCCATACCTTCTCCTTATTTCCTACACATCCGCAAACTGCTGCATATAAAGCTTATAATACGCGCCTTTTTTCCCCATCAGCTCCGCAGGCGAGCCCTGCTCCAAAATGCCGCCCTGATCGATCACAAAGATGCGGTCTGCGTTCTGTATCGTTGAAAGCCGGTGCGCAATGACAAAGCTGGTGCGCCCCGCCAGCAGCGCCTCAATCCCTTTTTGCACCAGAAGCTCCGTATGCGTGTCAATGCTCGACGTCGCCTCGTCCAGAATCAGGATCTTCGGCATCGAAACCATCGTGCGCGCAAACGCGATCAGCTGCCGCTGCCCGATCGAAAGCCCTGCGCCGTGCTCGCGCAGCTCTGTGTCATAGCCCTTCTCCAGCTTCATGATAAAGTCATGCGCGTTGACCGCCTTCGCCGCCGCGATCACTTCCTCCTCCGTCGCGTCCAGCTTTCCATAGAGGATATTCTCGCGCACCGTCCCGTGAAAAATAAAATTGTCCTGCGTCATAACGCCCATCTGCTTTCTGAGACTGTGCATCGACACCTTGGTCAGGTCATAGCCGTCGATCGAGATCACACCCTCCTCAATATCATAAAAACGGCTGACCAGGTTCACGATCGTTGTCTTACCCGCGCCCGTCGGACCGACCAGCGCGATCGTCTCGCCCGGCTCTACAGTAAAGCTGACATCCGAGAGTACCTTCGTCTCCGCCGCAGTTCCCTTGTCATAGGTAAAACTTACATGGGAAAACTCCACCTTCCCCTGAATGTCCGGCAGCTCGATCACGTCCGGCGCATCGACGATCTCCGCCTCTGTGTCCAGTATATCAAAAATGCGCTCTGCCGCGGTCAGATTCGTCACCAGACTGTTATAGAAATTACTCAGGTTCATGATCGGATTCCAAAACATATTGATATATGTTCCAAATGCTACCAGAAGCCCGACCGACACCTGCTCGACACCCAGAAAACGAACCCCGACCAGATACAGCATCATCGCACCGATACCCCAGCAGAAATCGATCACCGCGCCAAACATATCCGAGAAACGCACCGCAGCCACAAAGGACTGCTGGTGCTCATCCGTCAGTCTCCCAAAAATCCCGCGCGTCTCCTCCTCCGCACCAAAGCTCTGCACCACGTTCATGCCAGCAATGTCCTCATGCACATAGGCATTCAGGTTCGATGATTTTTTCCGGAAAATGTGCCAGCGCTTATGCGACACCGTCTGCACAAACCAGATGCCCGCCATCATAAACGGAATCGTACTGAGCGCCGCAAGCGCAAGCCGCCAGTCCTTGATGAGCATGATGACCACCACACCGATGACTGTCACAAACTCGGGAATCAGTGTCGTAACTGCATTGACCAGTACGTCCTTTAAGGAATTGACGTCCCCGATGACGCGCGCTAAAATTTTTCCCGTCGGTCTGCTGTCAAAAAAGGAAAACGACAGCGTCTGAATATGCTCATATAGCTCCTGACGGATCGTAAGCAGGATTTTATTCGACACAACAGACATCACATACATCCGGATCTTGACCGTGATGATAAAAATAATATTTAAAACCAGTGCAAATATCCCAAGTCCCAATAACCCCCGCAGATCGCCATCCGCAATATAGTGGTCGATCGCCTCCTCGATCAGCAGCGGATTCGTCAGCGAGATCGCCACGGTGACGCCCATGCACAGCAAAACCGCAAGCAGGATCCCCTTATATTTTAGTAAATAAGAAAACAACCGGCGCAAAATTTTCTTTTTGTCCGCGCCCTCCATCAGTTGTTCGTCTTCTCTGTATGAATTCACAGCCAAAGCCATTCACCTCTCTTTTCTTTTTTATCGCACACCGACTGCCGCATCCGCCGCCGGTACGTCCTGCGGTGACATCTCATCCTGCGGTGACAAAACGTCCTCGGGCGGCAGCACATTCTGCACCAAACAGGTCTGGTAATACAGCCCTCTTTTTGCCAGAAGCTCCTCGTGCGTGCCGCGCTCTGCAATCTTTCCGTCCTCCAGATAAAGGATCTCATCCGCATGGCGCACCGCCGAGATACGGTGTCCGATAATGATCTTTGTCGTATTTGCAAGCCCGTTTAACATTTTCTGAATCTCATGCTCCGTCTCCATATCGAGCGCGGAGGTGGAATCGTCCAGCACCAGGATCGGGCTGTGCTTTGCCAGCGCCCGCGCGATGCTGATGCGCTGCTTTTGTCCGCCGGAAAGCCCTACGCCGCGCTCGCCGATGACCGTCTCATACTGCTGCTCCATCTTCTCGATAAAGCCGCGCGCCCGCGCGTCCTCGGCGGCAGCACGCACCTCCTCCATCGGCAGGCTCGCGCGCTGTCCCATCTTGATATTTTCTTCAATCGTGTCCGAAAAAAGAAAGACGTCCTGAAGCACCACCGCAATATTTCTGCGAAGCTGTCTTACGGAGAGTCTGCGCACATCCACGCCGTCCACCATGACCGCCCCGTCCGTCACGTCGTAGAAGCGCTGCAACAGGTTGATGATCGACGATTTTCCCGCACCGGTCGCCCCCATAATGCCGAGTGTTTTTCCTGCAGAAACACAAAAGCTGACGTCCTTTAGGATTTCCTTCTCCCCTATGGAAAAGGAGACATGATCAAAGCGGATATCGCCGTTGATCTTTTCCGGCTTCTTTGGAGTTTCCCCGTCCAAGATCTCCGGCTCCTCCTCATAAATTTTCCGTATCTTCTTATAGGAAGCTGCGGCGGAAGACACATCGTTCGTCAGCCAGCCCATCATTTCCATCGGCCAGGTACAGTTTCTGCTGTACTCCACAAACGCAACGAGCGCGCCGAGCGTCATTTCCCCGTTCATCACAAAAAGTCCGCCCAGGATCGCCATGCCGACCGGTAGCACCTTGCCCACAAACTGAAACAGCGGATAATAGCGGACGAGCACCTTTGACTGCCGGATGTTCAGCTCGTAGTAACGGCTGTTGTGCGATAAAAACTTGGAAATCTCATGCTTTTCTCTGGCAAATGCCTTGACTGTCCGCACGCCTGCCAGATTCTCCTCCGCCACCGTGGTCAACACCGCATTTTCCTCGCTGATCTCCTCATAAATCTTATCCAGCTTCCGCTCCATGACCACCGCCGTCGTCCCGCAGACAAGCATTGTCGCGAGCGGCACGAGCGCCAGTTTCCAGTTCAGGGAAAACATACAGTAGAGCACCATGCTCACATGGATCGCCACCTCCACGACAAGCATCCCGACATATCCCATCGCGTTCCAGATCTTGTCAACGTCATCCTTTACACGCGCCATCAGCTCCCCCGTGTTCGTGTTCTGAAAATAATTCATCGACAGCGTCTGTATGTGGTCGAATAGATCCTTGCGGAGCTGCGCGCCGATTTTTGACGACAGCAGGTCGAACAGAAATTCCTTGCAATATCCAAAGATGCAGCGCCCGATACCGCAGATCACGATACCCAGCAAAAGCGGCGTAAGAAGCGAACCGTTCCCGCCAAGGATCACGTCATCCACAATGCTCTCCGTGATTTTCGGGTACAGCATATCAAGCGTGATCGCAGCCACCATCGATGCGATGGCGATCAAATACCCGTACCAGTAACGTCCCAAATAAGAATATAACTTTTTCATTCTAAAGCTCCTCCATATCCTATATTTTAACACCCGGATCCTATGTCACAAAAAGAGAGCCCAAACGGACTCTCTTTCTCCCAAAGCAACGGACATCACACCCTGCGCGATGTCTTATGTTCCTATAAAAAGTCCGCGGTATTCCATAGGATCACCGCGGACTGTTATGTACCATAGATATAAAACTATCGTAAATCTGTCTGCCTGCCCGAGGTAATGCTATGCTTCTGATTGCTGTTTGTGGTTGTATCATTCATTCTAAGCGTTGTCATAGTGATTACCTCCTTTTCTTTCATTTAACATAAGAGTGGTTCGTGGAGCATCCCACTCATTGTTTGCTTATGTGAAACAGTATACCAATATATTTTTTGAATTGTCAAGGAATTTCTCAAAATTTACCAACATAATATCCGTATGTCTGTAAATAATAGGATTAGGACTTACAGTAATCTTTATTGTACTCCTAAAAACAACAAGACGTGCCAATAGACGCACGAAATCAACAGACAAGTATGGAGGAAAAAAACCATGAGTGGAACAAACAATTCCGGTTCTAACACAAACCAGATGGCAGTGCCGCAGGCAAAGGAAGCCATGAACCGCTTTAAGCAGGAAGTTGCAAGCGAGATCGGTGTACCTTTAAAAGAGGGTTACAACGGTGATCTGACTTCTGCACAGGCAGGAAGCATCGGCGGCGAGATGGTCAGAAAGATGATCATGAAGCAGGAGCAGCAGATGTCAGGCAAATAAGAATTTGCCGCAAATAAAAATTTGCCGCAAGTAAAAATTTGCCGCAAGTAAAAACGTGCCATGTCAGCAGTTGATCTGCTGCTGTGGCACGTTTTTTATTTCCGACTTGTTTATGTCCGATAGACAAGCCCTTTTCTGACCTCGGCGACAGCATCCTCCCCTTTCAGATACTTCACAATGGCGAGTGCAAACGGAATCGCTGTTCCCATTCCGCGGCTGGTAATGATATTGCCGTCCGTCTTCACCTCATCCTCATCAACAAACGCTCCGGTCAGCTTTTCCTCAAATCCCGGATGACAGACCGCGTGTCTGCCCTCTAAGATCCCGGCAGCCCCAAGTACTGTTGGCGCCGCGCAGATCGCACACACCAGCTTGCCCGCAGCGGCAAATTCCCGAATGACGTTATTTACTGTCTCATCTGCACCGAGATTCATCGTTCCCGGCATACCGCCCGGCAGCACGATGCCGTCCAGTTCCTCATAATTGACCTCGGACGCCAGTGCGTCCGCCATAAATGTGATGTCATGCGATCCCTTCACCTCACGCGTTCCCGTAATGGAGATCATCACGATCTCCAGCTTCGCGCGGCGCGCCACGTCCACAACGGTCAGCCCCTCGATCTCCTCACATCCGTCTGCCATAAAAATTCCGATTTTGCTCATGGTTACCTCCAAATCTTTTCCTGCTTCATTGTTACTTTTTATCACGCATATATCCGCAGCTATCGTCAGCCAAAACCATACCTTCTCCACGCATCTGTTGCTGGATGTTTAAGACTTCCTTTTGCGTGCAGCCAGTGTACAGCATGATTTTTTCCAAAGGCTCCTTCTCCGCCAGCATACGTCTGACAAAATTTAAAGTAGCCTGCTCAAGTCCCTGTTCCAGCCCCTGTTCCAGCCCCTGCTCAAGCCCTTGCTCAAGCCCTATTTTAGTAGCATGGTCAATAATGCGGTCTGTTTCGAGTTCTAAAACTTTTCCGCCCATAATATCACCGATCCTTTCCTTTAACTGTTCTGCCGGTTGCAGTATATAATCAGAAATCCGCTTGATCAGCTCCACCAATCTTGTATACAGATCAGCTTCTTCGTCTCCGGGGAGATTCTCCTTCAGCTGCTTTCGGATCGTCTCAAACTCAAGAAGCATCTGCGCAAGCAGCGCCGGATCGCTTTCTATCCTGTTTAACGATTTCTCATAGCGCATAATATAAAAAGGAAGAAAGAACAGCAGCTTCTTTTGAAAAATATCATTCCTTGTGTATTCCTGCACCTTTACGGTTGGTACCTGATAGATAAAAGCAGTTTTATCCGAAAGCTTCACTTTTACCTTCAGCTGCTCCGGCGTGTGCGTGTTGTGCCGAAGATAAACAACACAGGAATGCGGGAAATTCATTTCATACATGTCCCCGTTTTTCGACGCTTCCTCCAATGCAATCGAAAAATCATATTCGATCATCCGGATGCTCATACTGCTGTCTGCAGTGCTTTGGCATTCAAAATGATAGATCTTATCACTGATGCGGAAATAAGAGTCCGTAGTAATTCCACCGGAGGGAAGATGATGCTCATTGCGGTACTGCACGATTTCCTCATCTTTTGCATAGGAGGTATGGAATACCTCGTTGATCACCGGGATGATAAGTACCGGCATTTTTTCCAGCATCGTTCGGAACACATCATCAAAAATCGTATTGTCTGCCATTAAGATGCCCCTTTCTTTTCTTCATTATAGCAAAGGTTTGGATAAATGTGAATCTGGATTTTGACAGTTACATAGATACAAAAAATTTTCATAGAAAGAACCCCAATGGGAAATGGCATTCCTCCCATTGTCTTTCCAAGTCCAAAATGCTACAATGAGAGCATTCCGCATAGCTACGGAAAGTCCTTATTGTCATTGAGGATATGAACGATCGTCCCGCAGATTGCAGGGCTGATATTTTTCAAAAAGAAAGGCGGTCACAGATGGAGATCGAACGCAAATACCTGATCCGGGAGCTGCCGGAGCGCTTAGAGCAGTACCCCTGCCGTAAGATTGAACAGGGCTACCTAAACACAGACCCTGTCGTGCGCATCCGGCGCACCGACGAACAATACACTCTAACCTACAAAGGAAAAGGCTTTATGGTACGCGAGGAATACAACCTGCCTCTCAACCGGGAAGCCTTTTTACATCTGCGTGAAAAGATTGATGGCATTCTCATAAAAAAGCGCAGGTATCTGATCCCTCTTGGAACATACACAATTGAACTGGATGTATTTGAGGGCGAGCTTGCTCCCCTGCTGCTCGCCGAGGTGGAATTTGAGACAGAGGATGAGGCAAACGCATTTATTCCCCCATCATGGTTTGGCGAGGACGTCACATTTTCCTCCGCCTACCACAACAGCACACTAAGCAGGAGGACACCATGAGAAAAGTAATTTTATTTATTGCAATGAGCCTTGACGGCTATATCGCAGACGACGCGGGAGGAGTGGACTGGCTTTCCGAACAGACAGACGACAATCATACCTCTGATCCCTATTCGGAATTTATCGAAAATATCGACACCGTCATCATGGGATTTCGCACCTACCACCAGATCGTAACTGAGCTTTCCCCAAACACATGGGTCTATGACAATCTCACCAGCTATGTCCTCACACACCGGACACTGCCTTCCTCTGAAAGCATTATCTTTACAGAAAAAAGTCCCGGCGTCCTGCTCCCCCAGTTAAAAACACAGCCCGGCAAGGACATCTGGATCTGCGGCGGCTCCAAAATCGTGTCGCAGTGTGTCATTGCGGACTGTATTGATGAGTACTATCTTTCAATCATTCCAACGATTCTTGGCTCCGGGATCCCGCTCTTTCAAAAAGGGCTGCCGACGCGGCGCTTAAAGCTGCTGGAAACGAAATCCCGAAACGGAATCACGGAAGTCAGATATGCGCGCAGGTAACTCAGCCCTGCTTCTGCACAGGAATCCCGCGGCGCTTGGCATATCCCGTCAGGATCATCGTCAGAGCGCCGTCTCCCGTCACATTGCACGCCGTTCCAAAGCTGTCCTGCAATGCAAAGATTGTCAGCATCAGTGCCGTTCCCGTCTCGTCAAAGCCCAACACTCCGGTGATCAGCCCCAGCGATGCCATGACCGTTCCGCCCGGCACGCCGGGCGCACCGATGGCAAAAACACCAAGCAGAAGACAAAACAGCAGCATATCCGGCAGAGCTGGCATTTTCCCGTAAAGAATCTGTGAGACTGTCATGACAAAAAAGACCTCTGTCAGCACAGAACCGCACAGATGGATATTCGCAAACAGCGGAATGCCAAAATCTACCATATCGTCCCGCAGCGGCGGCTCTGATTTTCTGGCACAGCGCAGCGCCACTGCAAGCGTCGCCGCCGAGGACATCGTTCCGACCGCCGTCAGATATGCCGGACCATAATTTTTGATGACGGCGATCGGATTCTCTCCGGAGTAAAGACCGCCGATCAGATAGAGCAGCGCAAGCCAGAGATAGTGCCCGATCATAACGATGACAATGATTTTTAGGAATACCGGAAGCTGCTTGGTGATCGTTCCCTCATACGCCAGCCCGCAGAAGGTCAGAGCGATAAACACCGGAAGAATCGGAATCACAAGCCTTGTCACGACAGCGAGCACAATCTCCTGAATCTCCTCCAAAAGCTTTGTGACTGTCTCTGCCTTCGTCCATGCTGCCGCCAGCCCGACCAGAATCGAGAACACAAGCGCGCTCATCACCGGCATGATCTGCGGAATATCCAACTGGAACACGATCTTTGGCAGCTCCCTTAACCCCTCCATCTCCGAAACGATAGAAAGCTCCGGGATCAGTGCAAAGCCTGCCAGCATTGCAAAAAATGCCGCGCCGACCGAGGAAATGTACGCACTTCCCACCGCCACTCCGAGCAGCTTTGACGCATGGCTTCCAAGCTTTGTGATAGACGGCGCGATAAAGCCGATAATAATTAACGGCACGCAGAATAAAATAATCTGGTTCATGACATATTTTAATGTCACGACAACCTCCATGTAGGCCTCCGCAAACGGGAGCAGTCCAAACAAAATACCGATTCCGACACCGACTGCCAGTTTAAACGGTAAGCTGCGAAATAATTGTTTCATACCTCATCTCCTACTATCATATTATCTATTTTCCTCCAATCCTCCTGTTTCCCTGTCATTGTATTTTTCCCATCATATTATGCCGGCAACCGCAAGATCGTTCCTCCCTCACCTGCCCGCTTAACCTTCCTTGATCCTTCCGCTGCCTTCTAATAAGGTATAAAGTGTCGGTGCAAAATGAAACTCCTCCATCAGACGCTCCACCTCCTCCAGATACCTGCGCCTTGCCGCCGGCGGCACGATCAGCTTCGCGCCCGCATTCCCCCCGGCGCCGCCCTTTCGGACCGCCCGGATCAAAATATTTTTGGGCGTATGCTCAAAATCCACAAACTCCAACAGCTGTGTCTTATAGCCGCAGTATTCCAGAAGATTCGCACGGATCGCATCCGTCGCAAGCGCAGAAAAACGCTCCTTGATAATGCCGTAGCGTGTCAGCAGGGAAAGCCGCTCCGCCTTGATCTGACTGTTTAGCTCATGCTGACAGCAGGGCACGGAAAAAATCATTTTTGCATTCCAGCGTATGGCGTGAAACAGAGCATGATCCGTCGCCGTATCACAGGCGTGCAGCGTTACAACCATATCTACCGGAAAATTTGCCCGGTACCCCTCAATATCACCGACTTCAAAATGAAGATCCTCATAGCCGTACTTTTGCGCCGCCACATTGCAGCTTCGGATGACGTCCTCCTTTAAGTCAAGCCCTACGATATACACCTTGCGCCCTTTTAGCTCCGTAAAATAATAATACAGCACAAAGGTCAGGTACGACTTTCCGCAGCCGAAATCAATAATATGCAGTATTTCCCCTGCACTTTCATCCTCACGGACAGCGTCATCTATCATCTCCAAAAAGCGGTTGATCTGACGAAATTTATCGTACATGGACGCGACTACCCTTCCCTCTGCCGTAAAAATGCCCATATCGACAAGCGGAGCGACTATGGTTCCCTCCTCGATCAGATATTTCTTTTTTCGGTTATGTGCGGCAGCTTTCTCTACTGCCGTGCCCTCCGCCTGTTTTCTCTTATAGCTGACCTTTCCCTTTTTCGAGCACAACAAAATATGCTCATATTTATCATCCCACGCATTGACTTGAAGATAGCTTCCCACGACCGTCTCCGATAAATACATAAAAAGCTCCTCTACACCAATATTCCGGTGAAATACCTGCTTTTGCGTATAGGCTGCCGCCTGATAACAGTGCTCCTTTTTCTCCACCACGATCTTACGGTACTGCTCCCCGGACGCCAGCGGCTTGCTGATAATTACTTTATACGGCTCTGCCTGTGCGATTTTTTTTAATCCTTCGGTCTGTTCGTTCATCCGTCTCTCCACTTTTCCTGCTTCCTTAACGCAGACGATCCAGCTCGTAGCGCTGCTTTGTTTTCAGACAGACCTTAAGCTGTTCGTACCTCTTTTGCACATCACCATCGGGAATGACAACATCCATTGCCACTGCCATATTATTGATCAGCGCGTCGTCAATCTCATCGCGCATGGAAATGAGAATCTGATACTTCTCCTCCGTGTCATCGGCGTCAAGAAATGCCAGAAGCTTCGGATTCACTCCGTCAAGCTCCGTTTCGGCGGCTTCCGCTTCTTTCTCCGTTTTCTGCCCGCTGACTGTTCCCTGTGCATCCCCCGGACTCTCCACACGCTCAAAACGATATTTTTGCACCGCCTGCGGATATTTTTCGTGATCCACCTCACTGACAAACATTTCAAGCGGTCTTGCATAAATCCCATAGTCTCCATACAGCGCCTGATAGATGACAAGCTTCTCGCCCGTCTCCGTGTGTGCCGCAACCGTCACGATCTGATACAGGTTGTTTTTAAAATGGCGGTAAAACTCTCCGCTTCTTGGTATTCTTTGCATGCTTCTTCTATTCCTTTCTGTCTAGCCCTGTAATGTCTCATACCGATTCAGCATACTGACGCCTTCCCCGATAAAATCACGCGCAAATGTCATCTGCGGCTGATAGCCCATGATCATCAGATCATTTACCTCCCTCATCGCCTCGCTGACTTCCTCCGCCGCAGTCATTCCTATCCCCATGAGGACCGCATCACACTGCATAACCCTGTACGCCCGCTGCCTCTCACCCTGATTTTCCTGCCGCCGCACCGGCTGTATCGGCTGTACCTCCCGGGGTCTCTCTGCTGGTCGCACCGGCTGTACCTTTCGCTGCTGCGCTGCCGGCTGTGTCGGCTGTACCCGCCTCTGCTGCGGCTGATAGCTTTGCGGCTGCTTCGCCACCTGCGCCTGATAACTCTTAGACTGAGAAGTCCTCGGCTGTTTCACCCCCTGCGGCGGTCGGTTCTTTGCATTTTTAACCATTCTCCCCTCCTCTCGCTTTCCCGCCTGATAAGCCTTCACAATGATCAAACCCACAACGATAAGCCAAATGATGATCATCCACATAAAAATCTCCCTCCCCATATCAAAATTTCGTTCAGAACAAACGGATTGGTATGTACAAAAAGCTATAACCATATTATAATGTTTTGATATACGATACACAACCGGAATTTTTCTTCGGAGGTTTAAAAATACAAATGCTGTTAAAAAAACTAAAAAATCTCTCCGGCATGCAGCTGATCGCAGTCGGGTTTTTCCTATTAATTTTATGCGGCGCTATTTTACTGATGCTCCCCATCTCCTCCAGAGACGGCAGCGTCACCCCGTTTTTGACAGCCCTTTTTACCGCTACCAGTGCAACCTGTGTGACAGGACTGATCCTTGTCGATACCTACACGCACTGGTCACTTTTTGGTCAATTTATCATTATCTGCCTGATCCAGATCGGAGGTCTTGGCTTTATTACACTTGGAACAGCTGTTTCCATGATGCTGCGCCGCAAGATCGGTCTAAAGCAGCGCGGATGGATCCGTGAAAGCTTTAATGTCCTGGACATCGGCGGTGTGGTCCGCTTGATCCGCCTTGTCTTAAAGGGTACACTCCTGTTTGAGGGCATCGGGGCAATCATTCTCGCCATCCGGTTTTTTCCGCGTATGGGCCTGTGGCAGAGCATTTACTATGGCGTCTTCCATTCTGTCTCTGCGTTTTGCAACGCAGGCTTTGATCTGATGGGGCGCTACGAGCAGTTTTCGTCTCTGACCGCCTACTATGATGATCCTGTCGTCACCTTTACGATCTGCGCCCTGATCCTGATCGGAGGCATCGGCTTTATCGTCTGGAGCGATATTGCCGCACACAAGTGGCATGTACGCAAATACGCGCTTCAGACAAAAATAGTACTAAGCGCCACTGCCATCCTTGTATTCGGAGGCGCACTGCTTTTTTATCTTATTGAGGGAAACGGTCTGTACGCGGATATGAGTCCGACCGGTAAGCTTTGCAGCGCTTTTTTCAGCGCAGTGACTCCGCGAACCGCAGGATTTAACACAACCGATACCGCTGCTCTCTCCGAGGGGGGCAAGCTTCTCTCCATTATTTTAATGTTCATCGGCGGCGGCTCCGGTTCGACCGCCGGCGGCGTGAAGATGGCGACCATCTTTGTTCTGATGCTTCATTTGCGCTCTACGCTTACGCGCAGTATGGGCACAAATATTTACGGCAGACGGATCGATGACTCTACCGTCACCAAAGCCTCCGCCCTGCTTTGCACTTACCTGTTCTTAAGCCTTGCCGCGACACTCGCGCTCTGCAGTATGCAGAATTTTGAAATCGGCGATGCTATGTTTGAGGTTGTATCCGCCATTTGTACCGTTGGCATGAGCACGGGAATTACCACAGAGTTAAATACGATCTCACAGATCATCATTATTTTTCTTATGTATATCGGTCGTCTTGGAAGTCTCTCGTTTGCACTTTCCTTTACCGACCACAAAAAAACGGCGCATGTGATGCAGCCGGTCGAGCACGTCAATATCGGTTAGTAATTTTTTACATATGGAGGCATATTTTTATGAAATCAATTTTAATCATCGGACTTGGGCGTTTCGGAACGCATCTTTGTAAGGATTTATCACGTCTTGACAATGAAATCATGATCGTTGACAAGGACGAAAGCAAGCTCGAGGACCTGCTCCCGCTTGTTGTCAGCGCAAAAATCGGCGACTGTACCAACGAAAAGGTGCTCAAAAGCCTCGGCATCGGCAACTTTGACGTCTGCTTTGTATGTATCGGCAACACCTTCCAGAGCAGCCTTGAGATTACAAGTCAGCTAAAGGAGCTGGGCGCGAAATATGTTGTCAGCAAGGCAAACCGTGATATCCACGCAAAATTCCTTCTCCGCAACGGCGCAGACGAGGTGGTTTACCCCGACTTTGATATTGCTGAAAAGGTTGCCGTGCGTTTTTCGGCAAATCAGGTTTTTGATTATGTAGAGCTTGGAAACGGCTATTCCATCTATGAGATTGCCCCGCTGCCCGAATGGATCGGGAAAACTATTCAGGACGTCAATTTCCGCGCGGTCTACAACACAAATATCATCGGCATTAAATCCTGCGGAAATATTAAGCTCACGCCGGGACCTGACTATATTTTTAAAAAGGATGAACATCTCATGGTACTCGGTCATCAGGCGGACGTTGAGGAGATTGTCAAAAAGCTGTAAAGTGGAAAAGGCAACGGATAGCGCACAATGCGGACCATCCGTTGCCTTTTCCATCCTTTTTAAATCTCCTGACACTCCTTTGGCTTCTGATAAATCTGCACAAAATTCTCCACAACCTCTGCAAGCTTTTCATAGCTCATAGAGGTCGTATCAAGACAGAAATTATAATTTCTTGCATCGTTCCAATCACGTCCGGTATAGTAGCGGTAATACGCCGCCCTGTACTTATCAATTTTCTCAATTTTTTTCACTGCTTCCTTTTCCGAGAGGCCGTTTTGATTCATCACACGCACCACACAATCGTTTAACGGCGCATAAAAGTACAGCCGGATCACCGACGGGTGCTCTCTTAGGACATAATCTGCACAGCGCCCGATGATGATACAGGACTCCTGTGCGGCAAGCTCCCGGATCACCTTTGCCTGATAATGAAACAGATTATCATCCGACACAAAATCTGCGCTCTCCGGCGGAAGTACGCCGTCTCCCTTATATGGGTGCTTTCGCAAAATCCCCGGCAGCGGTGATTTTTTGAGCCGTTCATCCGCCTGCCCAAACAGCGCCTCATTGATCCCGCTCTCATCTGACGCGATTCTTAATATCTCTCTGTCATAGTAATTCATTCCAAGCCGCTGTGCCAAAAGCTTTCCAAGCGTTCTTCCGCCGCTCCCATAGCTTCTTGCAATCGTGATCACCGTTTTCATCGCTTCCTCCTTATTCCTGCATCCTACTCTCCCAGATATGCTTTTTTCACAGAATCGTTATGCATCAGCTCCTCTGCTGCGCCGGAAAGGACAATTCTTCCCGTTTCCAGCACATATGCCCGATGCGCGATTGCCAATGCTTTTTTTGCATTCTGCTCCACAAGCAGAACGGTCGTTCCACCCTCCGAAATCTCACGGATGATATGGAATATCTCATCGACAAAAATTGGCGACAGCCCCATCGACGGTTCATCCATCAAAATTATTTTGGGCTTTGACATCAGCGCCCTTCCCATCGCGAGCATCTGCTGTTCTCCCCCGCTTAACGTGCCGGCCAACTGGTTTTTCCGCTCCTTCAGGCGCGGAAAGCTCTGATAGATGCGCTCTAATGTCTCTGCAATCTCTTTTTTGTCCTTTCTCGTATAGGCGCCCAGCTTTAAATTTTCATAAACAGACAGCTCTGCGAATACGCGCCGTCCCTCCGGCACATGCGACAGCCCCATCGAAACAATTTTATGCCCCGGCAGCTTTGTAATGTCTGTTCCCTCAAATAAAATCTCTCCTGCAGCCGGCTTTTGCATTCCTGTTATCGTCTGAAGCGTCGTCGTTTTCCCCGCGCCGTTCGCCCCGATCAGAGCAATGACCTCACCTCTGTTCACCTCAAAGGAGATCCCCTTGATCGCAGCGATCATCCCATAACATACCTCCAGATTTTTCACTTCCAGCATTGCCATGTTAAAGCCTCCTCCCTCGAAATCTTCACTCCATTTATTCTGCATTGTTTCATTTTCCGACATCCGCCGCTTCAGTTCTGCCGCAGATCGCTCTATCCTGCGCCCTGATACTGCTCATTCCCCGCCCAAATATGCCTTGATGACCTGAGGGTCTCTTAGCACCTCATCTGTCGCCCCTTCGGCAAGCACCTGACCGAAATTAAGCACCGTCAAGGTTTCACAAATACCGGAGACCAGCTTCATATCATGCTCGATCAAAAGAATCGTCATGTCAAATGTTTCCTGCACAAATCGGATCGTATCCATCAATTCCCCCGTCTCATTCGGATTCATGCCTGCCGCCGGTTCATCCAAAAGCAGCAGCTTCGGATTTGTCGCCAGCGCACGCGCAATCTCAAGCTTTCTCTGCTTTCCGTAGGGAAGCTTTGCGGCGAGGGTATCGGCATCCTCCTCAAGCTGAAACACCTTTAAAAGCTCCATTGCCCGCTCCTCGATCTCCCGCTCTGCCCTGTGGTATTTAGGAAGGCGCAGAATTGCCGCAAGCGTTGTATAGGACAGCTGGTTATGCAGACCGATCTTGACATTATCCAGCACGCTCTGTTCCTGAAACAAGCGGATATTCTGAAAAGTACGCGCGATTCCCGCCTGATTGATCGCCGCCGTATTTTTCCCCGTCAGCTCCCTGCCGTCCAGGCGAATACTTCCCTCCTCCGGCTGATAGACCCCGGTCAGCAGATTAAATACCGTTGTTTTTCCGGCTCCGTTTGGTCCGATCAGTCCGCAAAGCTGCCCTTTCTCAATCGAAATATGAAAACTGTCCACCGCCTGAAGTCCGCCGAAGGAAATTCCGAGATTTTTGACCTCCAATAATGCCATTGCTACACCGCCCCTCTTTTTTTCTGAAATCCGGCGGTGATTTTCCGCCGCCACTCGATGCATCCCGGCGCCCAGTGAAAGAGCATCACTCCGATCAGTACAACCGAATAAATAAGCATCCGGTAATCGGAAAGACCGCGCAGCATCTCCGGTAAAAGCGTTAGAAGTGACGCCGCAAGAATCGAACCGCGAAAACTTCCCATTCCGCCAAGCACAACAAAAACCAAGATCATAATCGACATATTATAGCCAAAATTTGACGGAGTTGCCGTAACTGTCGAGAGATTGTGCGCATACAATACGCCGCCTGCCCCCGCGATCGCCGCGGAGATCGTAAACGCCATCAGCTTATATTTTGTAACATTGATCCCGACCGCCTCTGCCGCGATACGGTTATCACGGATCGCCATGATCGCACGACCGCTTCTGGAATTTACCAGATGATAGACAACCAAAAGCGAAAGCAGGATCAAAACGACTCCCCAAGTAAAATTTGACAAATGCGGGATTCTCATCATTCCTCTGGCGCCATTGATCAGCCACTCCCCTTCCTCAGAAAGCGAAATCGCAGCGCCCTCGGAAAGCGAAACATGCAGTCCATCCGTATCCCGCGCCACATAAAGCACATTTACAACATTTTTGATGATCTCGCCAAACGCAAGCGTTACAATCGCCAGATAATCGCCTCTTAAGCGAAGCACCGGTATTCCGATCAAAAATCCAAACAACGCCGCAGCCGCGACACCTGCCAGCAGCGCACAGATAAACAGCAGTATTTCATTTGCAATAACATCCTGCAGCAGCTTTGTTGTGAGCGCACCGCAAAACGCACCGACACACATAAAACCCGCATGACCAAGACTTAAATCTCCCAGATAGCCGACACAGAGATTCAGACTGACCGCGACAATCGAGTAAGTGCACATCGGTACAAGAAGTCCCTCCATCAGAGAAGACATCCTGCCGTTTGCAATCAGAAGCTGCACCACTGCATAAACGATCAGGATTCCCACAAAGGTCACGAGCTGTTCTCTTGTCTTCTTTTTCATTGATTTAAAATTTACTCCTGCCATGGCTCTCTCCCCTCCGTCTCAGACTTTTTCCTGTATTTTTTTGCCTAAAATGCCGGTTGGTCTGATCAAAAGCACCAAGATCAAAACAGCAAACACAATCGCGTCCGCCAGTTGGGATGAGATGTAAGCGCGCCCGAAAATCTCAATCAGCCCCAAGAGGATCCCCCCGATAAACGCACCGGGGATCGAGCCGATGCCGCCGAATACTGCTGCTGTAAATGCCTTGATTCCCGGCATAGAGCCGGTATATGGCGTGAGCGTCGGATAAGCTGAGCAAAACAGCACACCGGCAATCGCCGCAAGCCCTGACCCGATCGCAAAGGTCAGTGAAATCGTTGCATTTACATTGATCCCCATCAGCTGTGCAGCCTCTCTGTCCTGTGAAACGGCAAGCATTGCCTGACCTGCCTTCGTCTTTTTGATAAAAAGCAGCAGCGCTGCCATAATCAAAACGCAAGCCGCCACTGTTACAACCGTCGTACCGGAAATCGTAAGCTGCCCGCCGGCAAACTCGATCGGTGCAAGCGATACGACCGGGGTAAAGGACTTTGTATCTGCTCCAAACAACAGCAGCGCCGCATTCTGCAAAAAGTAGCTGACGCCGATCGCCGTGATCAGCACTGCGAGCGGGATCGCGCGGCGCAGCGGTCTGTATGCAATTTTCTCGATCAGAATGCCAAGCGCCGTACAGACAACAACTGCAAGAAGCACTGCCGCGAGCGGATGAAAGCCCTGCCCGCTCATAGTAAGAAACGTCACATAGCAGCCGATCATGATCACATCCCCGTGTGCAAAATTCAGCATCTTTGCAATTCCGTATACCATCGTGTAGCCGAGCGCAATGATCGCATACACACTTCCGAGGCTGATTCCGTTAATGAAATAAGATAAAAACTCCATAACACTCCCTCTGCTTTTCTATTTTTGCTACATCGCCGTATATGCACCGTCACGGATCACAACCGCCTTTGGCTCCTTGCTGACCTCTCCTGTTTCCAGCCATGTCATCTGTTCTCCGGTCAGACCGTCTACCGTAATTCTCGTCATCGCGTCCGTTAATGCTGCTCCGATCTCCTCCGTACTCATATCCGGTGTCACTCCTGCCTCCTCAATCGCCGCCTTAATGATATAAACAGCGTCGTAGGCGTCTGCCGCAAACTGATTTGGAATATCCTCATAGCTCTCCTGATATTTCTTCACAAACGCCTGCGTCATCTCATCCTGTGCATCTGCTGCAAACGGCGTCAAAAGCATTACCCCCTCCGCAAGCGAGGTATCAAAATTCTCTACCGTAAGAATACCGTCCATTCCGTCTACACCAAAAAATAAAGGATCGTAGCCCATCGCATCCGCCTGCGTCAAAATAACGGAAGCCTCAGTATAGTAAATCGGCAGAAACACAAGATCCGCTCCTGCACTCTGCGCTTTCTTAAGCTGCGTAGAAAAATCTGTTTTGGAATCTGCCGTAAAGGCTTCCTGTGCCACAAGTTCTATTCCCAGCTTCTTTGCCTCCTCCGTAAAGGTCGCTGTTATACCGGAGGAATAGACTGTCGAGCTGTCATAAATAACGGCAGCCTTTGTTCCAAGATTGTTTTGGGCAATATACTGTGCCGATGCCACCCCCTGATTTGGGTCTGTAAAGCATGCCTGAAATACATTATCATTGACGATCACATCCGTAGAGGAAGCAGACGGCGTCAGTTGAAACATTCCATCCTCCGCCGTTTTATCGGCAACCGCCACACAGGGCGTTGTCGTAACCGTTCCCATCAAAATCTGCATTCCCCAGTCCTTTAAGGAATTATATGCATTGACAGACTTTTCTGTATCGCCCTGATCGTCCTCATACTGAAAAGAAATCGGATAACCGTTGATACCTCCCGCTGCATTGATCTCATCCACCGCGATCTGCGCGGCATTCATCACTGCCTGCCCGTAAATAGCCCCGTCTCCTGTCATCGGTCCGATGCTCCCGATCCGAAATACCGTACCGTCCGCTTCTCCTCCTGCTGTATCCGTCTGCCCGCAGCCTGCCAGAAAAGCTGTCGTCATCACCGCCCCCATACATACGCTCCATACTTTTTTCATAAACCTGCCCTCCTCAAATATATTGGTAGTGTCAAAAACTACCTGTTTTTTATTGTTTAAATTATTTAAAAACCT
>Avalanche_p1__coassemble_667_pt1 | contig 42536 bp, 43 predicted proteins | sample Avalanche_p1__metabat2_low_PE_018 | metagenome-assembled genome bin Avalanche_p1 | reverse complement strand
AAAGCTCATTGCAATGCACGCCGCACCGACTGCAAGTCCCATGACAAGGTTTCTCACAAAACCTCCCCTGTCAAATTCACCCTCCTCCGGGGCGTCTGCATATGGCGCATAGTTTATGTATGTACTGCCTCCCAGTCCCGTAAGAGCGCCCATCACGATCTTTCCCGTTTCCCCGCCATCCACATGCTCTACGGATATAACCTCATTCCCTTCCCATGCTCTAATTGGGAACTTTTCTTTGCAGGACTTCCCTATCCTTCACAAGTGCTTCCATTATCCCCCTGCATAATGACAAAGTGGAAAAGTCACCACAAGGACAATGCGCGGTTTTATGCCCCCATATGTTTTATTCCTTTAATGACTTCAGCAGGCAGCTGAAACGCCATAACTATAGCGATGACAAGAACTTTCCTATGCGTCCTCTTGGATGGAATACACCGAATCAGGTACTGCAGAACTTTTTGATGGTCAGTACAACAAATGCTTGATAACTCTGCAAACATTAAAATTATTTTCAAAAAACTTTGGTAATGGCTTTTCTTCGTACAGTATAAGTTATTAATTTTTTTATAATATATTGCCTTGTAAATCTTTTATGTTTTGAGGATAATTATGATAATTAATTTCTATTAAACTACCCTCTTTAAGTTTTTGAGTTTTATCCACAATAATTTTTACAATTTTCATTGCACATGCATGATACTCTTCATAATCAGGATCATCATTATCTAATCCATTATCGGTCTCATAACATGTATCTACTTGCGCTTCAATAATATCCCCATCTGAATACGTTAGTATATAGATTTGAGTTGCATTATCATTAATTGATAAGAAAAGATTTTCCATAATTCTTCTCTCATTATCTGAAAAAAACATATTTACACCTCTTTCTATTGTATCGGTTGTGCTGGCACAATATGTGTTCCCGTTTTTGAATAATGGATTATTCCCACTGTTGTATCAACTGCTTCATTTTTTGCTGGATTTACATACTGTCCTATTACTTCACCAAAATTAACACGCTCCTTATTTGTACCTATCCACTCCCCTGTACCTGCAAAGTCATCTATCAACCGTTGTGCATCATCTACTGTTCCATAAAAAACACTTCTCCCCTCGATATAGTTATTATTTTCTATAATATGTTTACCTTGTTTTCCAGTGTTTACTTTTTATTGACCAAAAGCTTTTTATGACATAGGCATTGTTTTATCTATTCTGCCTTCTTTTTCTCTGTTAGTACAACCAGCTGATTTATAAGAACAGACAGAAAACCAACAGTATTTCATAACTTTTTAAGCTCTTAAAAATAACACTGATACTTTGTTTTTATTCCATTCTAAAAAATTTTTTATCTTCTTTATTACTTGGTGAACGCTATTGTGCCATGAATGTTTGAGAATCGTCAAAGAGAATATTACGATTTTGTTACAAAAACGTGTTGCGGACTTTTATCCCTTTATTTCTGAAACCCATTCTAAAAATACTTCTCCCGCATTCTTTCCAGTTTTTGCTGAGCACACTTCCTCATATTTGTATTTTGCATCATACTTTCCTGATGCTACATCATAATACAATTTCATCTCAGTCGGAATCGGCATATTGTGTTTTACACAAATAGCATCCACTTTTTCTAAATCTTCTGTACCAATTTTCAAAAATTGGAATGCTAACTTATTTGGTACTCCTAATTGATCTAATGTTTTTATTTCCCCATTTACATCAAAAAAAGCATTAAACATTTTACTCTTTCTTTCATTAGAACAATATGCATAAACTTTTCTGATTTTTTCTCCCGTTACTTCCAAACATAGTGATATTAATGCTGATTGCAAATCCATAAACTCATCTTCAAATACTTTATTCATTTCTATGCTCCTTTTTAATTATATATTTTTTGATAATAGAACACATCATCTATCGTATATGATACATCAAATGAAATCGGACGAATACCTCCTACGTCATAGTTAACATCAATATCAACTGTAACTTTTTGTCCATTCTCTAATGCTTCTGCCCATTGCTTTTCAATTACTTTAAACTCACTTAAATTTGCATTTTTTGCTTGTAACACAAGATGATCCAATTCTCGAGACTCTCCAAATCTATCACCAAATAAATGTCCCGCATGATCTCTGGTTTCTTTACCATAAGTATTATGATTAAGTCGACCTTCATGAGTTTTTAATACTTCCGGCTCCAAACGTTGCTATGCTGATTGCGGCACCAATGGCGCACACTGCAACTACTCCAAGACCGATTGCAAGATTTCTTGCAAAACCTCCCCAGTTACATTCCCCCTCCTCCTGGGCGTCTGCATATGGCGCATAGCTCCTGTATGTACTGTCTCCCAGTCCCGTAAGAGCGCCCATCATGTCCACACTGCCGTTCACGCAAAGGCTTGATGCTCCTGCCCCGTAAAGCGCCATGATATCCGACACGCCCTGCACGGCAATTTCCGTCATGCTCTCCAGGCGGATGTACTCCTTTATATTTTTTCGTCATTCACCAGGAATAACCTGTTTGAAGTCAGGTATCATATTTTTTATACTATCTAAATCACTAAATTCAATCATTTTAGCTTCTTTCGGTATTTCAACTCTGCTAATTTGTATTCCCCTATTACAGTTCGTACACCAAATAGGTAAATATCCAATATGGGTTATTGGATTACCCACGTATACATATTCAACACTTTTTCGCCCACATTCAGGACAGATAAAACTTTTCGTTGAGTAGTTACTCTTAGATAACCCTTTTAATAATTTTAACCAATCATTAAACATTTAATTTTCTCCATCGTGAGCTTTCCTGCTTCCCCACCGTCCATGCCCATGCTCTGCAGGTATAGGCTCATCCCCTTGCCGTGCTCCGAGCAAAAGCCTTTCTTTTCCGGGCTGCCCGTTCCTTCATAGGTGATTCCATTGGTACGGATGCACCTAGTTATCGTGTCTAATCTACTAATACCTCTTCTTGTACCATACTTCCATATTTATCTATTTCTGCCTGCCACATTTTTCTTAAATCATCAGTGATAATATTACCTCTTCCTTTTGCAATTATTGCATCTTCCCTCTCTTTGATGGAACGTCTTGAGGCATCACTGATTATTTCGCTCTTACAACACGCAATGAATTTCTTTAAATTTTCTGTAATATACTCTGCTTTATTTCCCTTTTCATGATCACAAAAATATATTTTACCTGTATCATCATTGCTTAAGCCAATCACAATATAATTTCCAAACGAATCACAAGCAATAGGAAAAACGCTTTTTTCTAAGTAATCTTCTAATTTAACATCATTTAAACTCAGCTTAACATCGCCTACGCCAAAAAAGCCTCGCAAATCTGAAGAAATTTTCCCTGCTTTAAATTTAGTTTTTGGCGTATATCCACCGTTATATTTTTGCAAGAAATTTATATATTCCGCAGGCAATGTGATCCCATATTGCCTTGCAATATCTATCATTTTTTCTTCTGCCTTACCATTTGAAAATTTTGATATCAGCATCCTTATTCCCCTTCCAGCTTATAATGATCGATCAGCTGATTCTTGTAATCAAGCGAGTACGCGCCGATCATCAGAGATCCTGCCTGCCACTGGAAGTGACGCGCGCCCTCCGGCAGCTCAAACAGTTCCTCCTCTGTTCCGTCGGCAATATGATAGCAGCAGACCTTGTTATCTTTCACCACATACAGCCGCCCCTGCCGGTATCCTATGAAAGAGGCGCTGTAATCTTCTGATTCACACAGCAGTCTGGATTCTCCGGTATCAGGATTCAGCTCAATAAGTACCTCCCGGTATATCGGCGGTCCTACCGGAATTGGAACGATTGGATGACCATAGATCAGTTCTCTTGTAAGATATCCGATCACCACCCCGTCCTCCACCGTATAAATCCCATCCGCAACAGACAAACTTTCATATCTGCTCTTTGAAAGGCAGTCAATCTCCCATTCTTCTCCACCTTCATATCCAAAATAAAATCCTCCGACACCTCTCCAGATACCAAGCTCCTTCCCATTGACCTGAACCACTGTATCTCGCCATGCGTTCTCCTCCTCCTCCTCACTTTCCACTTCTGCGATATACTCTACATGATACCTCTGTTCCTCCAAATCATAGCTTCTGCATATTTCCACGCCATCTACTGTGACCAGCTGCCCTTCTCCGGTACGGTTCTCCTCCTCAAACAAGGAATTTACCTCCACCCGGTCTTTTTCAATATCGCCATTCACCGGACAGATATAAGTTTCTCCCTGTTTCTCTCCATACCACACATAGTTGCCGGCAAATCCGAAATCCACCTCATCTCTCCTGCCGACAAACAGCATCTCTTTCTCCCTGGTCTCATCCAGATACCTCCAAATTTCCTCTGATTCATCACCGGTACGTTTTGTATAAAATACAACTCCCTCCATTGACGAATCTGTGCATCCCCAAACATCTTCATCGATCACCTCAACCTTATTTTCGTCTAGAAAAACCTTTTGCAGCTCGTTGGTTTCAACATCCACATAATACGTTACCGTAGGATCATTCATACTTTTTTCAATATTAAAATTATATACCGAATAGATTGCATTCCTCGTACCCTTCTCATCAAATATGAAATAGTTTTCCCTGATCAACGGTTTCTCCGCACCTATTATATTTCTTTCTTCTGTAAAAAAATCTTTGATATTCGTTGCCGTAGTACAACCGGTCAAAAAACAACACATAAGTGCAAAGCCTGTCAAAACCCATCTTCTTTTCATTTCTATTCTCCTCCTTTTGCGCCAGTCCTTGTACGGGATCACATTTTTATTTGATTTGCAGTAATCCTTAATACCGTCATATCAGCATCTTCTGCAGGCTCGTATCCTAAAATGACTTCCCCGACGTCACCTCTTTTACAAATTGCAAATAATACAGCCAGCAATTCCTCCGCTTTTTTATCAGCAGTCCCATCACTGTCTTTCAGAAACTGATCTTCTTCAAAATTGATCGTAATATCTCCGGTTTTTCCATCACTCGCAATGAGAAGTAAAACATTTTCAAATTCCGCTCCAACCATGGCTCTTTTTAAAAATATGCTGCCTGTACCCGGCTGCTGAAAATATTTCCTTAAATCTTTTACCTCATGATAACTGACGTCCCTGTTTTTTTCTCTGTCAAAAAAATGCGATGATTTTATATCCTTTACATCAAATAAAACGCTCTCTGCAAAAACCTTTCCAATCTGCGTAATATCTATATTTTTTAAGATAACTTCTATATTTTCCATAAATCAGGCTCCTTCGTCACCGGACTTAAAACGATCCTCTCTCCAATGAGTAGAACGCTCCCTCCATCAGCAGCAGTACCTGTCCATCCGCAGATACGATCACTGTCGCTGGCTTGTATCTGTCGCTTTCTCCGTCTTTAAAGCTGGCAAACAATTTTATATAGACAACTGGATATTCCACAAAAAAGCTTTCCGACAATGTCGTTGTATCACTGTAAATGGGATATTCGTCATTTATTCTTTCTGTGCTTAAAATGATAGAAAACGGGCTTTCATAGCCATTGACACAGATTGTGTATCCATCCTCATATTCTTCCACCGGTTGTACTTTAATGCTGATATCCGGCACAGGACTCTCCTCTGCCGCACGGACCGCCTCGTGATATTCCACAAAAAACCTTTCCCGTGCTTCCTCGTCCGCATAGGTGTCCGGCTCAAGCTTGCGCAGATCATACGGGAGAACATAGCCCATATATGTATCTGTCGTCCATGTTCCTTTTAGCGGAGCTATCATGGCATCTGTCTCTTCCAAACTCCACCGGTTGTTAATTCTCCCCGTATCCCTTAGCCTGTCCCTGCGAACCGAAATTTCTTTTCCATCCAAAACCCGGAATGTGATATTCTCATTTTCGGAGACATCTTTACGATCTTCCTCTGTACCTGAAATCTCTCCCCCATCACACCTGCTGATTTCGATCAAATCTGCCCCTTCCCTGTAACCGCTCCGATAACCCACCAGTCCCGTACCCTTTTCCCAGGAAAAACTCTCCCAGTATCCGGTCCGATTCCCATATTCATTCACATTCGCAAAATTTGACTTGCATATATCCCCCTCCCTTAGAATCGTATGGATTTCTCCTCTTTCACCTTCTTCTACTGCTTGCTCCTTCTCCTGCTCCTGACAGACTACCATAGTACCAATCCGCTCATCCGAAAACAATTGATCTTCACCTTCTATCTCCTTTGCATCTTCTTCAGACAGAAAAGCCAAAAAAATCCGATATATTTTATCTTCTTTTACATAGAGATATACCGGCAGCCGTTCTAAAACATAATCCGGAAACTGTTTCTCTGACGTCTCCTCCAGAGTCATTGCATACAAGACACCTTCCCCATATCCCTGCACCTTAGAAAAATTTACAGTTACTTCCTCTGTCACAGGGCTTTCTTCCCCGTCTTTGTAGTATGTAAATACTCCCCGGAAGCTGTCTCCGTTTCCCCAAAAATGATTATATCCGTTTTCCCCAGACTGCGTCGTTGTAGAGCTGCAGCCTCCGGTAATCAAAAAAATAATCATACAAATACATAAAGCTATGTGTTTTTTCATATCTATTCCCCTCCAGGAGCCGCCTGACTATAAGCCCCGCTCATTTTTTATCGCTCTGTATATCTCCGTCTCCTTCTCCCACTCAGCCCTGTCCTGCTCTACACCGTCCTTTAAATAAACATCTTCCGCCCCAATCTCTCCATCCTCGTTACTGTCATAGCATTGATAAGTAGGTCCTTTCATGATTGTTCCATCTTTTTCAAATCTTGTAAAATAGTAAATCTCATTATATGGTGCGCCCCCCTCCCTATAATACAGGATGCCGGACATCGCTTCTACCGGCTCATCATAAGAAGCATTACCCTCATATAGAATCGTCAGCTTCCCCTCTTTTTCCTTTAAGATATAATAAAATCCATTCCGGATATGCAGCTCCTTCACTCCATCGCCGTCAATATCAGATAAAAAAGTTTCCACATCACTTACATCTTCCCAGAACAAATCTTCCAGAAAATAAGTTTTTCCACTCTCTTTTATAGCAGGCACTTCCCCATCCAAAAAACGTTGGTATTCTTCCTCTGTGATCTTCTCTGCAATTTTTCTATATGCAAGAAACACTGCCGCCATACTGCCCATGATAAGGAACATTGCCATACAGATTTTTCTAGCCCTCACCCTCATCATATACAATCATCTCCTTTATTTTATCGTTTGTCTTATTTTGAATACAGTACATCTACCAGCACAATACGGTCTTTTCCTGCACCGAATCCGCTCTGATATTCTATCAGACCTTTCCCCTTTTCCCAGACAAAGCTCTCATAATATCCCGTCTCTGTAAGATCATTATAACTGCGATAGGTACATACCGCTCCATCCACCACAATCTTCTCGTGCCAGCCCTTTTCTACCTTCAACGGATCTTCTTTCCCCGTCTCCTGACAGACCACCGTGCCTTTTGCAGGAAACTCCTCCTCATTTTTTATGCCCGCTTCCATCCCAGTTTCATCCATTCGATAAATTTTGTCTTCTGTCACATAAAAATAACCAAGAAAAAATCTGTCCCCACCGTAGGAATATCTGCCGGCAGCCTCTGCGTCACTCTCTATCATCAGTGTATACAAAATACCATTTTCTCCCTGTGCCTCCTGTTCCACTTGTATCTTTGCCTGCTCATACTCTCCAAATGGAGTGCCTGCAAACTCCGCCTCAAACTCTACCGTCTCTGTCCCATAGTCAAAGAAATACGGCGTCTGGGCTGTCGCCTCACTCTCTCCCGAACTTCCCGGCAGCATGCTCTCCACAAAATCTTCTCTTAAAAGCTCCCGAACCCGTTCCATCTCAATCGCAAATTCGTTGTATGCGAGTCCTCCAAGCAAATGATGCAGATTGACAACGACAAAATCCTTCCCTGCCAAAGCCCTGTCCACATCATCGCCCCAAAAAGCACTCCACCACTCCGAAAACGACATCTTCCTTTCTTTTATATACCACTCTATATCTCTGTCGTCACCATTCAGCTCCTCCAGAAGCATATACGAATTATCCCAGTCCTCATCCCCATATCCATATATACCGCTCATTTTTAAAAGTCCCGTTTCGCCGCCCCATGCCGTAATATCCTCAAACCGGTCCTGCAGCAGCATTTGGCTCAGACCTTCCATATCATCAACCACATCTTCTAACGCAAGAACCTTCATCTCCTCACAGTCGATCGTTGTTGCCATCATGATTGTGTCTCCTCCATCTGCCGACACGGAATGCTGCACCCATCCAACGTAACTGATGCTTATGAGTTTCTCATCTGCACAGCTTATTTCATATCGCTTCGTTCCTATATCAGAAATGTAGCCGGCTCCATCCTCAGGAGATAACTGTTCTCTCACCTTTTTTATATCATCCTCGATCAACTGATTGATTTTTCTTTCCTTTTCCTTATCCCTGCTCCCCGTCATTTGTGGGTATGAAATATCCACTCTGCCATATTCATTCTTGTACTCATAAGCCGTTTCCTCAAACTGAAAGGAGAGATCGGAGCTTTCCTGCTCCCATCTCCAAAAACAAAACACGCAAACAATCACAAGCGCCGCCGTCACTGCGGCTGTTATGTACCAGCTTTTTTTCATTCAATCACCTTTTATCCTTCGGTTCTACTCCTCCATCCTATCATAATCACAGCCTAATGAAACAATTTATATGGATAACCATAGTCTTCTTTCTGCTGTTTCTTCAAGTCTGTTCCAAATTCCACATGCATGTTTTTTGCACCATTTCCATGCATATAATAAACAATTCCTTTTCCCTTTTCCCAAACCATCAATAAATAATCTTTTGAACCGTAAAAATAATCATTATAAAAACGAAAGATCCTTTTTTCTCCATCTGCCTCTACAAATGCATGATATCCGGCATCATCCACTACATCAGCCGTCCCGTTTTCACAGCAGACAATCGTCCACTCTTTTAAAAATAAATCCTCATCTGATTCCAGACCGGAAATTATGATCTCATTTTTTTCCTCCGTATACCCATCGATGTCTGACGGCATATAGTAAATATCCTCAGACGTAACATAGTAATATCCCAGATATTCCCTTCCCAACGCGAATTGATCGAACGGGTCTGTCACATTCAGCTGATCCAGTTCTAAAGCATACAAGCTGCCCTTTTGAAAGGATTTCAGTTCTTTTATATGCAAACTGATATCCTGCCAAATATCCCGATAGCTATGTAGATAAAAATATCCTTCATATTCTACTTCTTTCTGTGTCGGCATATAAAACCATGTATTTTGAGGCTCATGTCTGCTTTCTTCTTTATCATTTTCACTGCACACGATCACAAGAATGATCAAAAATAAGCTTACCACAATGGATGAAAGAAAATTTTTTATCATACTATTTTCCTCTCAGGATCTATGCAAAACACCGTTTAGTCATCAAGGCTTGGATAATACAACGAATTTCTCCACTCCTCTAATGTATACACTTCAAATTCACTGTCTGCCAGTCCTACCATATCCTTCCATAAAACCTTATCAAAATTGACACTCACATAAAACGTGCTCCAGCTCACACTGTGATCCTCCCACATCTCTCTCACATGAACGGAATAATACTCTCCCAAATATTCGCTTCCCGCCCCATTTTTGTATACTTCCTCTACTTCAAGATCATAGGTTTGATATAAATACGCCTGCCCATCACTCTTGCGATCTACATAAGCAGCCCAGTCATCAATCTCCGGCACCTGTTCCGAAAGGCAGTCTGATATTTTAACAATCGTATCTTCCTGTGTTTCTGCATTCTGCGTACACTCCTCTGCTTCTTTTCCCTCATTTCTCACCTGCAATACCTGCCTATTGTTTCTTTCATTCCAAAACATAAAAATGAAAATAACACCTATTGTTAAAATACCCATAATCGAAAAAACTTTTTTCATCAAATGCATCTCCCCAAACCATCAACGAATCCATCGCATTTTCATCTGCTTCAAATCAAACCAACTTTGCTCATTCATGATTCTACATTCCTAAATTAACAACCTCTCCTTCTGTCAATACCATCTCTTTTTCAGGTAACAAGACATATGTAGCGATATGTGTCACCTTATCCTCATCAAGTCTTATAATATTCAGTAAATAACCATAATCTGATACATGATAGACCCGAAAAGTATAAATACCATCTTCAAATTCCTTCACCCATAACTGCATTAATCTGATTCCCGATTCATACTCTTCCATACTCAAATTTTCCATCTTTACAAATACATCTTCTTCTGGATCAAAGTAATAAAACCTTATTTTTAAATATTCCGCCGTACTCCTGTTAGATGGCTCATACACCGACTTACTCATATATATGGGTAATCCGCAGTTTGCAATATCAGCCATATAAACAGTTTCTCCTGTCTCTAAAACCTTCTCTGCCTTTTTTTCATCACCATAATATTCATCAATTGTTCCTTTTCCAGAGTCAAGATATTGGGCTGTCATAAACTCTATCTCTGTTTTCTCTAAATATTCTTCTATGCTCTCCCTTATTTCTGATGTAACATTTGGATTTGTATACAACCGTCTTCTTGTATATTGTTTGGGAAGATACCTGATCCATAAATTTTGTGTCTCCGCTTGGAAACCCAATTGATACAATCGTACCCCATCATACTCTTTCAAATTATAATTATAGGAAAGATACATATAATAATAACAATTTTCGTATTTTATAACTCTGCCCACTCCTTCATTTTGTGTTTCAAACTCACTTACCAAAACAAACTCACCATCCATATGATCGTTCACCGAAACGCAAACGCCCCCATTGGAACCACCTGTACCATATTCAAAAACATATTGTTCCTGCCCACTTGAACCTGATATGCGAAAAATATTCATAAGGTACTGCGGCGCCAAACGATTTTCCGCTAAGAATCTATATGCCTCTTCCAAACTTTCAGGCTGATCTTCTGCATCCAACAATTGGGGAAATAACAGGCAAAGCTCCTCAAGATTCATGGCATATTTTCCTTCCCCAAACGTATTTACCAATTCTTCATACGCCTTCTCCAGTGCCCCGGCATCTCCATAACAATAATCGTGTAAAAAGATTTCTATCATTCTAACCAATTCTTCCGGAAAATCGCTGTCTGCATCTCTACCTGAGATTGTAAATGTTTCTTCATTGCTTGTATATCTGCTTAAGTATTCATTTATCCCAATTTCCAATAATTCACTTCCTACGATTTCCAGAAACTCTCTGTTTAACAAGTCCGTATCCAAAATTTCATATTTTGACTCAATCGTATTCTGTTCCGTCTCATCAATTTCTGTACTTGTTATGTTATCTTCAGATATGTTACAACCGCTACACATAGACAATGCAATAATTAGTATCGGGAAAAAAATCTTTTTCATCTCTTCTTTTGCTCCTAAAACAATTCAAAAACCTAATTCTTCTCTATGTGACTTTATTTTTCTTGATTTCGCTTTATCATTATCATCTTCGTCTATATAAAGATCATTTAATCAAAAAAATCTCGAACATCTGGACTTGTCCAACACGTTCTAATTTAAAATACGAACCATTTTTTTCCATAATTAACACATCTTCACAAATTATAAATTTCAATGGCTCCACGTCTACCGCTGAACCAAATTTTTGATTTTTCTGAGAACATATGGCAATCGTCAGTATTCCCTCTTTATCTTCATAACTTCGATCTGTCCATGTCACATCCAAAAAAGCTTCTGTGGATAATTGGCTAATCTTTGCTGTATAGCAATAATACACTGGCTTGTACTCTGGAATGCCGCCATTGATCCATACCTTTTGGTCGAAAATAAAAATATCCCCATCGTAACCGTCCCATTGATATTGGGCAGAATTGTCATATCCGACAAACTCTTTTACCTGCCATACTCCATATATCCTTTGTTCTATCTCTTTTGTTGCAGTTTCAAAATCACACGGGAATTGTGATGTATAGTTTGATAAGATATTCTGGCATTCTTCATTATTCCATTTTTCACTATTACTTAACTGTGTACTTTTCATCCCAGATAATCCCAATAAGAAAATTGCGATCATTACTATAGCCAATAAAATGTACTCTTTCTTTTTTATCATTTTCATAATATTGATTCGTGAAATCCTTAAGCCTCCTAATATTTCACCGCTTTTTTATACGCATCATTATACAACCACTCACACTCTATATCGCTCCATTCCCGTTCTCGCAACACTTCGCCCGTCTCCCTATGAACAGCATAGCTTGTAAGATACTGATAATGAGTAAAAACCGGCTCATAACCAGGTTCATAGGCATGATCATAATAGTCCGTATAATCTGCAAAAATATAATATTGCTTATCCTCCGTCAAACCTTTACATGAAAAATTTCTTACACAAGGAAACTCTTGATCTTCTGGGAGCTGATATACATATACCGACTGCTCTTGCTTATAAGTTCTTACGACCATCGAATCATAATCAAACCCCTCATCTGAATACATATCATAAAAAAGAACTCTTGCTGCTTGTTCCTCCAGCATCTTTCCACCTGAAACATCCTCATTAAAATGGAACTGATGAATCACCTTTTCATATTCTTCACTATAAAGCAATTTATAGCCTGCATCAGTCTCTATCCATTGAGACTCCCAAAGAACTTCGCCTGTCTCTCTATTGACAGCATAATCCGTGTGATATTCATCATAAAAACCTTGTGAAAGAAAATCTGTTTCATAACGTGTATAGTGAGCAAAAACATAATATTGCTCATCTTCTGTCATACCTTTACTCTCTAACATTTCATACTGCAAGCCATTTTGTCCCGGCGTTTGGTATAAATATACCACTTGTTGCTGTATCATAGTGGAAATAACCATTGCGTCATAATCATAGTCACAATCTGAATATATGTAAGAAAAAACAGCCTTTGTCGCTTCTTCCTCTGTCATTTCAAAACTTTGCGTATCTCCACGAAAAAACCATAAAAAAAATACGAATCCCATTACAACTAAAGCTGAACTTATTTTACAAAGCACTTTCTTCCTATCGTTTTTCATTCTTTATTACCTTTCATCACAAAGTACATTCCATGCAGCTTGATTACATATTTGATTTCTTCCCTCATTATCCATATAAATATATGCCTTTGTTTTTTCATACCACTCTTGCATATTACAAGTTTCACCATCAACTACATATTCATCTTCCCTATCAATATTACAGTTTTCGTTTATATCATTCCAATAAAATCACAATTCATCTGTTATATTCCCTGACATATCTAATCTGAAGTGGTAAAATAATCTCCCATCGTATTTCCTATCTCCGACATAAATAGAATTGTCCCATCATCCAACAAATTATAATACCATGGATCTGAAAAAAATCCTCTCAATGCAAACAGCTCATCCTCTTTGCATGAATAAATCATATATCTGTGCGCATTGAGAATATGTAGTTCCGGAACACTGTCTCCATTAGAATCCAATATCGTATACTTCGTATGATAACGCCTATCCGGCTCCCCTGTCGGTATTATGGTATCATAAATGCTCTCATCTCATCTCCTATCTTAATTCTTCCTTCTAAAAATTCAGAATATAGTTGAACAACTTTTTCCTCATTTTCTTTTTTTAATCCATAAACATAAGTCCGAAACACTATACTCAAAACAATAATAAAAACACATAAAACAAACCATATTTTTACCAATCTATTCCTTTTGATTGTTAAAAACTTATTTTTCATAATTAAAAACTCCATCATAAACTATTATTTCTTCTAACAAATAATCATTTGTAACATTAATAGATGACTTAGTTTGATTTTCATATGATATTTTCAATATATTATAACCTATAAATGCAACAGTATTTCCTTTTCACATCTTTTTTCCTTTCAAATTCATACTTATCAGGCATAATTCCTACTATTGTGTATTTCATGATACCTAATCTAATAAATTTCTAGGAACACTTAAGATATAGTATCCATGAAAAGACACTCCTTCTTCAAAAGAGAAATAAATATATAAATACTGTTTGTCCAACCCAATATTCTGACTACTAAAACGGTCAAAACTTCCTTCCGTTGTACTTACACGAATTTGTTCTTTAAATGTCTCAACAAAACAATGAATCACATCCGGATCATGTGCGTCTTCCTCATTAAATTCAAAATACGTTCCTGCATATACCTCAAAATCTCCCATCTGCAGAACTTCCTGTACCTCATCTAAATCTGCCAGATCACTAAAATAAATGTACTCCCCCTTTTCCATATTGATCGTAACGAGATATTGGTGCATATAAGATGGTCCCCACACACACGAGTTTATAGAAAAAGCCAAGCTTATATAATCATTTTCCAACTGTAGGACACCATAATCAATTTCGGTTCCTTCAAAAGCATTGAGATCCCGCACCTCTTCCTCCAATCTCGTAATCGCTTCCGCAGATGTTTCTCCATACATAGAAAATGCAGCATCTTTTATCAGCAAATTCACTTTATTTATATCCACATCCAAATCACCCGCATCTTCAAGTTGCGGAAAATTTACCATTACATAGTATGGAGCCTGAAGATTTTCAGTTCTTTCTCTGTATAAAGAGTATACTTCATTTCTTATGTGCAAATTCTGATTTTTCTCCATGCTATTCAATGTCTCTGTTCCAATAAAATCCTCCCCGAAAGCCTCCTCATACGTCACCATAGTAACAGGATGTTTCAGTACTTCAAAAAAATCTTTCGTCACTTCATCCCATTGTTCCTGATCAAGATACCCACTCATATTTTCATTTCCGACTGTAGAAATTTTATATTCCTCTCCATCTTCACCATAATAAAAAGTAAAGTCAATTTTATATTCCACTTCTCCAGACTCGTTCATTATTTGATATCCATATCGATTATTATGTCCACTTGTAGTATTACTATATCCTATTTGGTTAGAACCAAGAAGTACTTCATATTCATCTAGCCAATGATATACTTCTACTTTTTGCTCTTTCAAACGGTATTTTAATATGCAGAAACCATTTATTGCAGTATCCATTAACAATTCTGGAAGTCCGTCCCCATCACAATCAATAAAACGATATTTACTATTTTTTACAAATTGTTCAACAAACTCAATGTCGTCTAAATCCGCCACCCCTCGAAGATGATCCCGAAAATAGACAGCTCCTTCTTCCTCATACTCCAGCGGTATCTGATTTGTAATAGTCATATAAAAAGCTTCCTTATACTCCTGTTCCACTTGAGGCGTGTAAATCTCCCAATTAATCGGATATTCTTTCGACGAAAAATCAAATTCTTTTATCGCCTCATATATTATGCTGCTGTCCTGCCTGCCCATATATTCTGTTTCGATTTCGTCGGTTCTAATTTCCTCCGTTCCGCTCTCTCTCGTTTTAGTTTCCACCATCTGTTTGTGATTTAAGACACCAGCCAACAAGATTATAACTACGATTCCCATTGTCCCAATATTCATAATCTTTCTTTTCACAACAATCTATGACACCCTTTCATATATCATTATTCATCCCAGTACCTGTATCTCTCTCCCTTAGCATTTATTTTCTTTAAATATTCACATTTTCTTTTAGAAAAAAGACCTGTCATAAATGACCTTTGCATTTCTTCTGCAAAAATATTGATTAATTCCGGATCAAGAATATCTAACGCCAGAGGTTTCACCTCATGGAAAATCGAACTTACTCTTTCCATCGTTATTTCCTTCGCAAAATATTTAATTACACTATCGCTCCAAAAAATCCCTTCTGTAAATTCAATGTCAAAATCCCATATATCACTTGTCCAAAATTCTCTTTCATTCAGCGCGAGTAAATTATCATTTTCTTTAAAAAGAAAAACCGAAAGATATTTAAAAAAAGAATATTTTATTTGTGGTGAACCTTCAAATATTATTTGAAACAACTTTAAAATATTATCTTTGCAAATTGCAATTGTCGTATTATATAAAGAAACCCAGCCGAGCATCCCTAAGCCCCTCATATTCATTCTTTTCATCGTTTGCTTCACATAATATTCCATTAGGTATTGATAATTTTCTTCTCCAATCGCAAATTCAAAAGCTTCCTTATTATAAAATATCATTGAATTAAACTTCGTATAAATATCTACTGCAATTTTATTCTCATATATAACAGCCTGCTCTATCGTCTTTCTATAAAATGGCAATAGATATTTTATTAATTCCGGCTGGATATACTGCGCGTACCTGCAATCATCTGCAAAATTAAGTAAAATTAAATATTCTTCTGTAAACTTTCCCCCTATCTCTTTACCTGAAATAAATTTTTGTAATTGACACAAATCCGTTTCGTAAAGCCGCATAATGATTGATAAACATTTAGGATCTATCGACATAACTTTCTCACCCCTACATCTGTTTCCTTAGGTAGGTTTCATGCTGAACCCCCCCCCAGTTTTCACCCTGCCGTAAATATCAAGCTCCCGCTCCCAGACCTTTGTCCCTTCTCCGTCATATGCTTCCACCACAATACCGAGGCAATCGCTGATAACGCTGTAATTCCCGGTTCCGGTGAGTTTTCCTCGCGGGATAAAATCGTCCTGAAATACCGAGGTGATCAGATTTTTCGGCTGTCCCTCCTCCGCTTCACGCATTTTCCCATCCGTGAAAGGGCGCGTTTCCATCCCACTATGCAATCTGCTCTATGCGACTTTTCTGACACAACGGATACGATGAAATAACCGGCTTAATTTTCTTTTTCATCTGATCAAAAGATTTTCCGTAGAAATATAAGCCTGTCCATTGAGCGCCCTCCCAATAACTATACATTCTTCCGATCCCTTGCAGCTTCGCCTCCATTTGCTCTATCACATAATTTATATCACAATTCTGATAAACCTCATCCGATAACTCTGTACCATTTAGATAATATGCCAATCCCTCCAATGTTCCTACTGCAATTTCTTTCGCTCCCTTTAACACAGAACCTTTTGGAATACCAATTGCATTTAACAGCCCCACCAGTCTACTTATATTTTTTGATACATCCTCCTCCAACTCAAATTCTATATCGCAGGATATAATTTCCCCGTCTGCATTTTGCACCGTGCCTCCTCCTGTTACTTCTCCCATACCCTCTCTTTGAAAAATTTCCTGTAGTGCATCTTCCAGTTCAAACCTATGAATCGGCTGAAATCGCGCATTTAATTTTAATATCCACTGCATAAACTTATTTCTCCTTCATCGTTCTTCTGACTTTATGACATCATAATATCAACATATTCTTTGTACCCTAAGAGTATCTTCCTTTCGCTCATCAGGTCTTCCTTTCCATAAAAGTCACCTCCCCGATGCTCCCACCCATTGGATCTATTCTGAGTTTGGGCAGCTGATAAGCTTTTAGCGGCTCTATCTCTTATTTATAAATGTTGCTGCTAGTGTACTGTATCACTCACATTTCACAACGAGACAGTACACTAGCGATAAGCTGTCTTGTTACACATGTACAAAATAGGCGCGTCTTTCAAATTGATATTTCCCCAGTTATTATGTTTATTATAAAATTACCATTGCACCAACTTTATGAGGTCCCTCATAAATGATAAACTCCGCATTTCGCTTGAATAGATGAGTTGGTGCAATATCTTCAAAGAAAAAGCATACCTCACATCTATCTATCATCTCATTCTGTGTTGGATGCTCTCTATCAAATTTAATGCCGATACTCCAGACACTTCCATCCTCCAGTTCTATAGTTGGGTAGTATTCCGCCCCTTTGGGTGGTGTTTTTCTTCCTCCATCATCTTCCGAAAACCAAAATATCATTGCTTTTTTCATCCACTACATCTCCCTGAAACTTGTTATGCACGATCCGATCTTATAGCATTACAGCTTTTTATTTCAACCGAACTGTTATCTAGGTCTGCAGCCCCAAAATAAGACGCCGCCCCTATATTATCATGGTTATTTTCTAGATATTACCATTTTTCAACAAAAAAATTTCATAAACGTCAAAAATAGCATGGTTATATGTAACTTTTTTATTTTTTCACAAAAAAATGCGCCAAAATGACGCATTTTACTATTCCTATCTGTTCTTAAAAAATTCCTACATCAGCACAATGACTGCATTTCAATATATCGTTTTCTTATCCTGTCTCTGTAATTGGAGCTTATTTTTATTTCCCGGTCATCATCCATAATAACCTTCTCATATCGAATTTCTTTTGCATAATTCGCATTAATTAGGAATGACTTGCTGACCCGCAAAAATTTTACATTTGTCTGTTCCAATCTGCTCTCCACTTCATCCAGTTTTTTATAAAATATTCTTGTCCCGTCTGTACTGTGAATGATAACCTCTCTCTTATTGCTTTCAAAATAACGTATATTGTTGATGGGAATTCTATATAGGACTTTTTTGTATGTATATTCAAACACTTCGCCCTTTTCCGAAAGTGCTTGGAATGCTTTGCTTAAAATTGGTCCAAGCCCGTCTTCTGTGACCGGTTTGTCTATAAAGGCAAACGGTTGGACGCCGATCACGGCCTTGCAATAGGTATCATAAAAAGAGATAAACAAAAAGATGACGCGATAATCCCTTTCCCGAATGACTCCTGCTGTCTCAATTCCATTCATGCCACCCATTTCAATATCCAGCAAAATAATATCGAAATTTCCTTTTTGTTCGATTTCTATGAGTAAATCTTCTCCGCTCTGAAAACACTGTACTTCTGCATTCAGACATAAACGATGTATGACATCCTGAACAATCCTATATTGCTTCTCCCGTTCTTCCGCTATATCGTCGCATATTCCAATCTTTATCATATTCATTCCTGTTTCCTCATCAGTATCTGCCTGATCCCCTAAGTTCCGTAACATCAGTGACTGCGCAACATAAGAAACCCATACGTTCTCAGGCATAATGACATGCACCTTACTCAACCAATTTATTGTTCTTATATTTTATCACATGCGCTTCCTGGATGGTATCCCTTAATCTCTAAGCCGTATGATCCCCTTGCCAGTTCTCTTTTTATCCCTTCCAATCGCTTTTCCGCTACCGAATCTTCCACTGCTGCCTCCCTAAAATCGCAGGTCTGTTTCAACCGATAAAACACCTGTCACTACGATTCGCGTGTCAGGCTTTGCTCAATAAAAAGTCAGGCTTTTGTCTGACTGATCCCGCAGTCTATACTGAAGTTCCACTCAAACTCTACTCTCTTACCCCTATGATCATAAGCTTTTTTATAAATGTATCAGCTACATCCTGCGTTATTTGCACGTCTTTTGTCCATAGCCAAGCCCTTAACTCCGTAATATTTCAAAAAGGGAATGTTCATGCCGCAGCACCAAACATTCCCTTTTCATGGTTGATTTTTCCGTTGTCTGCCAACCTCCGACACCTTTGTTCGGATAACGTATCAGATTTTAGGTGTCAACCCACCGCTGATACACAGCTTTTCTAACTACATTCCACATAAAAACACAAAAAATGCAATACCAATTTTATCTTATAATAATACTTCAGACTTTATACGTATCTTCACTCACTTTGGGCATAAATGACCACCGCCACCTTTCCTTGCGCCCCCACAGTCCTCACACGTTCCGCAGACGCTCAAACGCCTGATAAACGTCGAGTGTTCCGTAACCCCACTCTCTATTTGGATAGCTTCTGTCATTCGACTTCCCCGTCCCCCGTATCAGCATATTCTTAATACCGGCATTGGAGAGACGCGGACTGTTTAACTCCACCAGCGCCCACTGCATGATCTGCGCAACCGCCCCTGTTGTCACTGCCGCCGCCGCGCTCGTTCCCGTAAACCGGATGTAATCTCCCCGCAAACCCGGACCGTAGACGTTCACCGCTGGCGCGGCAAAATCGGGCTTGATCTCCCCCGAGATCGTATAGCCGCGCCCGGAATCCGCGAACATACTCTGATTTGCTGCATTGTAGCCGCCCACCGTGATGACCTGCTTAGCGTTTGACGGGGACGTCAGTGTGATCTCCGGATTGGAACGCAGAAAATAAACATGCCCGTTGGTCAGCTGCGCCATAGGCAGCCACATATTATACGAACCGTTGATAATATTTTCCGGGTAGACACGGATCACCCACAGCCCGCGCTTTGGTGCGATAAAGCGCATATAGATCAGCTGGTTTGCCTCCTCTCTTGTCTCAATACGATAATCGATCATGACGACCGTTTTCTCAAACACAAATCGAAACGTCTCCGAAGCATTTTCCCTTGCAGGCACACGGCGGATCTGCTCCCCCGTCGGCGATATGACCGAAACCGAATAAAGCTCCGGTGAATTTGCCCACATTTCAAGGAAAAACCCGTTCATATCCTCCTCAACTGTCACCTCGACGTCCTCATACGTCATATCCTCGGCGATCCGCCCCTGAAAATGGTGGCGCGAATTTGCCTCATTTCCTCCCGCTACCACGATCGAGCGTCTGCGCCTTGTGCAGATAAAATTCAAATAACTGGACAACGGTCCGTTTTTTCCGTGGCTGCCAATGCTGTTTCCAAGCGCGATACAGATCACAAGCGGCATATTTAACACATTTGCGAGATTGTCAAGATACGACACCCCCATCATAATATCATTTTCCTGATAGGCGGGCACACCGTCCGGCACGAAAAAAAACTCCCGCAGATAGGGTTTTGCCTCCTTTAGCTTGACAACGGCAATCTGTGCCTGAGGCGCAGCCCCGATAAAATCAGCAGCAGCATCCTCACCCCCGCACGCAACGCCTGCCAAAAATGTCCCGTGTCCGTTCTCATCCCGCGACGGCACGACCTCATAGGGATTTTCTGCGGTAAGCGCGCGGTCGATCATCTCCTTTGTATACTCCGCCCCGTATAAAATCCCCTCCGGCGTCTCGCCTTCCGTCACCGACTGATCCCAAATGCGCACGATCCGCGACGTTCCGTCTGAATACTGAAACAATTTATTGGTGTAATCAACGCCCTCTTGTGTCAACGAATTGCAAACAAAGCCTTAGCAGACTACTGCATAGACGCAGCGTCCTCCTTCACTATTTTGTTTTTCTTTCTGGTACATCCCATAAATCCAAGCGCGATCAGCCCAAGCAGCACGGCGTCCACTGCGACAAGACCGTAAATCCATCCCGGAACTCCCAGTCTGACATGCTCCAGCGCATTGCTGTTTGCCACTACATACAGAATATTATGGCACGCCTTTCTCATCAGCTGGCGTCCTTCCGCCGTCTCGTCAATGGTAATCTCCTTTTGCGTAGAACTAAGCAGCATATCATTTCCCGCTGCAATCGCCTGGTCCGCATTCTGGAAATCTCCCATCATCGCATTGTCTGTGATAACAAAGCCCTCAAATCCCCACTCGCCTCTCAGCACATTCTCAAGCAGCGGCTTGCTCGCCCCTGCCCATGTAGCGCCAAGCCTGCTCCATGTGGTCATAACCGCCTTTGATTTTCCCTCTTTAACCGTAAGCTCAAACGGTTTGAGATAAATTTCACGCAACGCCTGCTCGTTGCACCAGTTCGCTCCGCCGATCGCATTGGTCTCCTGATCGTTTAAGGCAAAATGCTTGATGTAGGTATAGACATTTTTATCGTTACAGCCGCGCACCATCGCAGCGCCCATCTTTCCGGAGAGGAAACCGTCCTCCGAATAGTACTCAAAATTTCTTCCGCTGAACGGCGTACGATGGATATTCATCGCCGGACCGTAGATTCCCGACACCTTATTTGCATATGCTTCATCGCCAAGCGCCTTACCGAACGCTTCCGGCAGATCCGTGTTCCATGTAGAGCCTACCACCACCGCACTTGTGTACTGGTTTCCTTTTGTTCCATTGATCAATCCGTTTAATCCGGCAGGCCCGTCCACATCCAGCACCTCCGGTTTGCCTACAGAACCAATACGCACCGACTGCCATCCGCTCATTCCGATCAGCTGTTCCATATCTGCGACAGACAGCTGCTCTAAAAGCTGTTCCCACTTCGGATCGTCATACGCAAGCCCCTTCACATCCGCAAGTGTCAGACCATGCTTTGCAAATACTACATCTTCTGCATTCGGATCTGTCTCCACTGATGTATTCTGAAGCGCCGCAAGCACCTCCGGCGTCGCCTCCTTGTCTGCCGCCTTCTCCTTTGGCATAGTTCCTGCCCAGTCTGCACGGCTGACATATGTCACATCTCCCGCCACATCGTCAAACTGGTTGGTCGCCTCCACCAGATCACTGTCTCTGTTTCGCTTTGTCTCCGCAATGTTTAAGATTTTCTGATCAATGACATCATGGCTGTTTTTCATCAGCTTGATCGCATAATCCCCTGCTTCCAGAACATACGCTTTTGCCTCTTTGTAGTCATAGCTTGCCATATCTTCTTTTGCAAACGTCAGGGTCAGCGTCTGGCTTGCTCCCGGTTCTAAAACATCCGTCTTGTCAAACGCAACCAGATTTACATGCGATTTCTCGATTCCTCCCACAGTATATGGCGGCGTATAATACAGCTGTACCACTTCTTTTCCGGCGGTATTTCCTGTGTTTGTCACAGTGACATCCACACTGACATTCTCACCGTCCTCTTTCAGTTCTCCCATCTGCTGCTCAAATGTAGTATAGGACAATCCATAGCCAAACGGATACTGCACCGTCTCGTCATAGTTGATATATCCGTCCACTGCCGCTGTCTCATAGTAACGGTATCCCACATAAATACCTTCCTGATAGTTCATGAACTTATAAGGCGCTTCTTTATCGCCCATCATCCCGCCCTGAGGATGTTCTGTTCCGGTATATGAAAAATCTCCGATATTCATATATGCCGGAGCAGAAGTCGCATCGTACGCATATGTGTCAACCAGACGTCCGGAAGGATTCACCTTTCCGACAACCGCGTTTGCCACCGCCCTAAGTCCGACAGAACCCGGTCCTCCAATCCACAGCGCGGCATCCACCCGTTCATCCTCAAGAAATCCTAATTCCATTGGAGAGGAAGAATTGATAAGCACAATAACCTTATCAAAATTCTCTTTCACCATATCAAGCATTGCCTCTTCATTTTCTGTCAGCTCCATATAATGCCTTCCGACAGTTCCGCCCGTATAGTCCGCCATATCCATCGGCATGTCCGCGCCTTCTCCTCCGGCACGTCCAAACACGACAACCGCCGCATCTGAAAAAGCCTTCGCATTTTCCAAAAGACCGTTCGCATACTCCTCCACTGCCGGCTCTTTAATTCCATAGTCGCTCAGTGCGATCGTTACGCCGTTGCCCTCTTTCGCCTCATTATTTTTTGTCTGATAGAAATCTGCAAGCTCCTCATTGACCGCAATGCCCGCGTTCTCAAAAGCCGCCTTTAGGGTCACATTCTGACTCTCATCCGCCGCGCCCGAACCGGATCCTCCATAGATGATCGCATCAGACGCAAATCCGAAAAGATTTACCGCACCGCTTGTCAGAGGCAGTACGTTTCCTTCATTTCTAAGAAGCACAAGTCCTTCTTCCTCAATCTGCTCCGTCACTTCCTGCGCGGCCTTTGTCTGTGCCTCCACCTGCTCAGGCGACGCCGTATTGCGGTGCAAAAACTGATTCACCATTACATAAACGTTCGCTACCGCCACATTCAGCCCCACCACAACGACCAACAGCACGCACAGCAGCGCCGAAAATATCTTTAACATTCTGTGGTTCTTCTTCGCGCGGTAAATCCACATCGCAAGGATAGCGACCGCCGCCACGATCGTTCCCGCCAGAATACACCTTGTGATCAGACGGATGTCCGCTCCGATCGGATTCTTAAAAATCGCAGACAGCAGAATTGCCACGACAACCGCCGCAATAGCAGCCAGCGTTGCGAGCTTCGCGATTTTTTCCACACTCCATTTCTTTTTTGTTTCCATTAAAATGAACCTCCCACCTTTTGTATTATAAACAGTGTACCATAAAAGGCGGGAGGTTTCCTCATTCTGCATAAACTGCATGTTCTCTTCCTAAATTGCATTTGTCATCGTCATTTCCTACAAAAACAGACTGTTTGATTTGTACAAAACATCCAATCCATGTCTCCCATTTCTATGCCCTATCGGGCAGCTTCCCGACTGCCGCAAAAATTCCATAGAAGCTCTATTTGACCTGTGTTCCGCACACTTAGCTTTCTGACAAACACCTCCGTAACCCAACGGTTCAGCTTGCGGATCCCGCACGCATTTCGCAAAATGGTATCATCCGAAGCCTCCGCATAGAGCTCCGTCTCCATCCTCCCACAGAGCTGCTCCTGCTGTTGCAGCTCACTTTTTAAGAGCTCCTCTCTCCTTTGCAGCGCACTGCGCGCGGTTTTATATTCATTTCCGGAAAGCTGCCCACTTTTGTATCGTTCATAGGTCTTCGCCTTTTCCCCCACAATACACGCAAGCTGCCCCTGCAGCTTATCCCTCTTTTTCCGCTCTGCCCGACAGCGGCTGGTGCTCGCCTCCTCATAATATTTCCGCACATCACCGATCTCTGTCTGTCTGCCGATCTCCTTTTGCAGCGCGGATAAAATCGTCTGCTCTAACACACACACATACACCCGCTCCAAACAATTCTCATTGCCCGTCGAATAACGACTCCCACAGTAAAAATATGGTTTTTTCGCATTGCGGTACCGCAGCGCCCTGCCGCACTCCGCGCACAACACTTTTCCCTGCAATACATGCGCCGCGCCGCCGCTGTGTGTTTTTTGCAGACTGCGCGGCTTCCTTTCTCCTCTTATCCGCTGCACCTCCTCAAATACCTTCCGCGCAACGATCGGCTCATGGTGGTCATAGGTGATCCTCCACTCATTTCTCGGCTTTAAACGCGGCTTTCCTCCCACTGTCTCCCGCTCATATTTCCCATAGACCACATCCCCCGCATAAAAGTCATTTCTCAGCATCGTGCAGACAGTGCTGCCCTCCCATGAAAATCCTTTTCCAACAGGCTTCCTGCGCGCTGCTCCGCGTGCCATCAGATATTCAATAGGGGCTTTGATGTTCTCCTGATTGAGCTTCTTTGCGATCTCCACCGAAGTATATCCCTCCAATGTCAGGCGAAAAATCCGCCGCACAAGCTCTGCTTCCTCCTCCACGATCTCCACCTGATTCCTGCCGCCCTCCTTTTTTTTGTATCCAAAAGGACAATTCCCGCTGCAATACACCCCGCGCTCCTTTTTTGCGTGCAGGGACGACTTGACCTTTACGGACAGATCTTTGGAATACAAGTCATTCATCAGATTTTGAAACGCTCGCTCCATACCGCCCGTTTTCCCGCGGACGTCTCCGCTGTCGTAGCCGTCGTTTACCGAGATAAACCGGACACCCAAAAACGGAAATATCTGCTCCACATAGGAGCCTGCCTCCACATAATCTCTGGCAAACCGCGAAAAATCCTTGACGACGATGCAGTCCGCCTTCCGCGCTCTCACACATGCCAAAAGTGCACGCATCGCAGGTCTGTCAAGATTCGTACCACTGTAGCCGTCATCCGCAAATTCGAGAAGCTCGTAATCCTCAAAATGCTTGCTGATGTACTCCTTCAGAAGCAGCCGCTGACAGGAGATACTGCTGCTCTCCTCACAGCTTAAGGCGTCCTCCTTCGATACCCGCAGATAGATCGCAATATTCATCCTGCTCCTCCATTCCAAAGCGCTTCATCACACGATCCCTTCCCGTGCATCCCTTCCTGTGTCTTCTGCGCCGTGTCCCTCCACCTCCAGACAATGACTGCCCGTTTTCCCTGATAAATGAAAATCTGCTCGATCAGGCTTTCAACCAGACACGCATCCAGCTTTCCGCCATCTGCGCATTGCACAAGAGCACTGATCAGCTGGTTCTGCCGCTCTGCCTGCCCGTCCATGAGGGAAGCTTTCGTATGCAGGAGCGACAGTTTCTGCCGGACTTTCCCCCGCTCCTGCACAAGCAGCTGTTTTTGTCTCAGAAACTGTGTCTGCGAAATCCTCCCCTCCTTGTATTCCAGATAAACGCCGCTCATCTGCAGCGCCTTTCCTTCCATTGCCCTCTGCAGCTCCTCCTGCTTTTTCTGTATGAACATTTTTTGTTTTTGCGTCTCCGCATTGCTGTGGTTCAAAAGCATTTTCAAGGAAACGCCGCAGCGCGCAAATTCCTCCTTTAATATATGTAAAATGATTTTTTGAAGCCGGAGAAATGTGATATAACCGCCCGCACAATGTTCCCCGTCTATCCTTCTCCTATTCGGACAGCTGTAAAATACAAAACGTTCTGTCTCCTCCCCAAAGCTCTTTTTCCCATGTGCCATGCGAACCAGTCTGCGCCCGCACTCCCCGCAGTACAAGACGCCCCGAAATATATCTTCCGCCGCTTTGCCGCTTCGCCGCGTACATTTTTGCATCCTGCAGTTGCCCTTAAGCCTTTCGCCTACCCGGTAAAACACCTCCTCGGTCACCAATGGCTCATGCGTATGCTCCACCGCAACAGGCTCATCCATATATTTTCCCGACTGCACAAGACTTCCAAGATAAGCCTGATTGCTCAATATCGTCCGCAAAACAGTTGTGTCCCACTGCTTTAACTCCTGTCCCTCCTTCTGGCAGACTGTTTGATATTTTCTGTGATCACTCGGACGGTGGATCCCCTGCCCGTACAGCCATTCGATCAAAGACGAAAAAGTCTCTCCGGCATCATAGCGGACAAATATCTGCCGGACGATCTCACTGCCGGCCTTCTCCCGTATAAGCGTCCGCTTTCCATTTCTCATCCCCACCGTATACCCATAAGGGGCAACGCTTCCCACAAATTCCCCCCGTTCCATTTTCAAGCGCTTGCCGGCTGCCGCCTTCTTTCCAATATCCCTTGCATAAAACTCATTTGCAATATTTTTCAGGTGCACAGACAACGCCTCATTCCCGGTCAACCGGTCCATACTGTCATATTGGTCGGTGATAGAGATAAACCTGACGCCCATAAACGGAAAAATTTTCTCCACAAAATCTCCGGTCTCAATATAATTTCTTCCAAACCGTGAGAAATCCTTTACGATCACACAGTTGACCCGTTCGTCCCGAATATCCTCCATCAAACGCTCAAAATCCGGCCGGATAAAATTCGTTCCTGTCGCTCCTAAATCGCAATAGCAATCATACAAGGTCATTTCCCCGTGTGATTTTAAATATTTCTTTGCCAACGCAATCTGATTTTCGATAGAAGCTTCTTTTCCGTCATGGTGCTCTACCGACAGTCTCGCATAAATCCCGGCCGCATAAGCTTTCCCCACACCTTCCTCTTTCCCCATTTGGTTTTCCAAACAAAATCTGCGCTTTGACGTCCGCGCCATTTAAAACGCTCCCCTCCCATCCTTCTGCTGCACCGAAAAAAGATCTGCCAATGTCTCTTGCCATTCCCACGCTTCCCGATAACTGAGCTGTATCAAAATCCGCTTATCCTCACAGACCTCTATCCGTTCCACAAAGGCAAGCAAGATCTCCCTGTCCAAGTCTGCAGGCTGGAGCGTCTCCCTCATCCGCTCCAGCTTCAGACCGGACTGCGCCCCCTTGCGCAACATCTGCTTTCGCATTTCTTCCTGTCCGACAAGCGCCTTCTCTCTTTCCCTGTACTGCATTTCGTATATTTTACCAAAACATAAAAAGTCCTCCTCTGTGATAATCCCCTCCTTAAAGTCCTCATAAAGCGCTGCGCGAAGCTTCGGATATTTCTCCTGCTCCCTGCGCAGACGCACAATCTCCTCCGCAATCCCTGCCGCTTCCGAAAGGTCTCTCCCCCTGATAGAGCTATACCCAAGCCGACTGTCCTTGTCCGTAAGCAGGAGCATCTGGATCCGTATGACCTCAAAGACCGCACGTTTCAAATCCTCCTCTGCGATACTGTGCCTGGTACAGCCCTCGCTTCTGTTTCTGGTAGAGCAGATGTAATATATTTTCTCTCTGCCCTTATACCTGTTCACCCTCCGTATCATCGGCTCTTTGCAGTCTCCGCAGAACAAAAGTCCGGCGAACATGTGCGGTGTCTCTTTCCCCTTTCCCGCTCTGGTGTCCACCTGTAAAAGCCTCTGCACCTTAAGGAAATCCTCCCTGCAGATGATCGCCTCATGTGTCCCCGGCACCTTAATCCACTCATCCTCCGGTTTTTTTAACACCTTATCAACCTTGTAGCTGACCTTTTCCGACCTTCCCTGTACCATCGTTCCGGTATATATCTCATTCGTCAAAATCCGTTTTACCGTCACAGAAGACCACTTGGAAACTATCCCCGTCCGAAAACCGGTCGCATAATGCTCCCCATGCTCCCTTTTGTATGCAAGCGGCGAGAATATCCCGTTCTCATTCAGGCGCTTTGCGATCGCGAGGCTGCTCATGCCCTCCAGCTTCCACGCAAAAATATGTCTCACAATGCACGCCGCGTACGCATCCACCACCAGCCGGTTTTTATCTGCCTCATCTTTCCGGTACCCATAGACCGCAAAGGCTCCGATAAACCTTCCCATTTCCCGCTTTACCCTCTGATGGCTTTTTACCTTGCCGGAAATATCCTGACAGTAGGCGTCGTTCACAAAGTTTTTTACCGGAATGACAAGGGAGGTAGTATTGCGGTCTGCCGTCAGACTGTCATAACGGTCTGTAATCGCGATAAAGCGCACAGAAAAAGCCGGGAATATCTTTTGAATGAATCGCCCGGCTTCGATATAATCTCGTCCAAATCTGGACAAATCCTTCACCACAACACAATTTACACGCCCCGCTTCAATATCCGCCAGCATCCGCTTGAAATCCGGCCGGTTGAAATTCACTCCCGAATATCCGTCGTCAATATAAATATCAAACAGCTCCATATCCTCCTGCGCCTCCACAAAGGAGCGTGCCAGTTCACGCTGGGCTGCGATACTCTCACTCTCTCTCTTTTTTCCGCCGTCAATATCCTCATCGTCTCTCGATAAACGCAGATAGATCGCCGTATGATAACATACCTGTCTTTTCATTCTGCTTCCCCTGATCCTTTGTTCCCACAGCTTACTGTATCGGTATCCGCGGTAAGCTCCGCCATTTTGGAAATATACTGCATCATCCGATCATTCAGTGTTTCTTCACAGTCCGAATATTCTGTTTTTACCGTATAATCTCCCACACGGACAAGATACGGATTATGTACCTGCTCCACATAGCTCTTGATCCGCTTTGCTGCCGGCTGCTTCCGGTCAATCTCAATCCCTGTAATATCGACCAGTTCCTCCGGTTTTACCGTTCGGATGTCTGCCTGACTCATTTTTTGCAGAATCTCACTGTCCAAGACCTCTCCCCCTTTCCCTTGAGATTCTATGCGCAAGGAGGCATGTCTCATTCGTAAAACAGCGCGCGGTGCGTCCTGTATGCCACCCCTATATGAACAACGAGCGACACGCTTTGCGAGCCACTCTTATGTCAACAACGAGCGACACGCTTCGCGAACCGCTCTTATGTCAAAAAAAGACCCTCCCATGATCTTCGCATCACAGAAAGGTCTTGAAAAGATACTTATTCTTTTTTCATAATGAAAAATTTCATAGCCGGATAGCTGATGACTACCTGCAGCAGGATGTTCAGGATATTCGCAAGTGTCGGCACCAGACCTTCCGGAATCCCGATGCGGATAAACAGCTCCTGACTGTAAGCAGGCAGCGCCGAAGAAACCACCACGAGCACAACAGCCAGCAGAATATACCTCGGAACCGCCTTTTGAAACGCCGCATTGGACCGAAATACCCAGTACTTCTGAACAAAGAAGTTCACCGTCTGCGCTGCTGCCGTCGCCGCCAGAAAGCTCAGAAAACCACACAGTCCCAAGCTTTCCGGCGTCGTATACCGAAAAAACAGAAATTGAAACGGCTGATCGGACAGTCCTGTAAACAGCAGTCCCGTGCCCAACCACATCACGATGAAATTTGTCACCGTGGCACAGTTTGACAAAATATTAAATAAAATAAATTCCCACAAATCCGGGTGTTTTCCTTTCCATATTTGAAATGCATTCACAGTCGTCTGCTCCTTTCCTTATGCATTCTGCGGTTTGCAAAAAATCCCCGGATAACGCCGCCCAATCCCCGGAAAAAATGGCCGTTGCAGATAGTCAGTATCGAAGCCGCCATGTCCATGCTGACCATTCCGTTCGTCATTTTGGCAATCCCCCGAAACGGCATATTATAGATAAACAGCACATTCAAATTCGGCGTGCCCTTTTCCACACTCTTTCGTTTTATATCCTTTAGTATTTTCCCTGCAAGCCGGGCAAGAGGATTCCTCGCATAATAAAGCTGCGACAGTGAGTCATTCATCTCCAAAAGCGCGCGCTCATCCCAGTCTTTTTCGGGAATGGGACGTCCCAGCAGCGCTTCAAACGCCGCATCCGACACACACTCCACCCGGGCGCTGTAATAATCCTTCAATCTCTCTTTGTCATAGGAGACAGACGCCTGCGTCCCGTCCACCTCCACAGTTTTCTGCAGCGGACGCTCCGCCGCATTCGGTCCTACCGAAATGGTGTAGGTTCCCGTTTCGATTTCCCAATGCTTCGTCCAGACATTGTAGTAACGGAATGCCTTATCGTCCAGCGCTATCACAACCGTTTTACTCTCTCCCGGTGCAAGACCCACTTTTGCAAAGCCCTTTAATTCAATGGCAGGACGGAACAGCTCGCTCTCTTTCATGCCGATATAAAGCTGCGCGATCTCCTCGCCAAACCGTTCCCCGGTATTTGTCACGGTAAAGCTCACGCTCTCACGTGATACCTGTAGGTTGGAATAGGAAAAACTGGTATAGCTTAACCCATACCCAAACGGAAAGCAAACCTTCTTCCCTACCGTCTGATAATAACGGTATCCCACAAACAGGCCTTCCCGGTACTCCGCTGTCCGTTGTCTGCCCGGAAAATAATTATAGCTTGGCGCATCCTCAGAATGCACCGGATAGCTCTCCGCCAGTTTTCCGGACGGATTGATTTTTCCGGTAAGAATATCTGCCATCGCGCCCGCACCCGCCTGACCGGAAAGATAACCGTTAAGCAAAGCTCTGCACTGGTCCAGCCACGGCATTTCCACCGGACTTCCGCCGGCGAGAATCACAACAACATTCTTATTTACCTCGGAAACAGCCTGCAAAAGCTCCTCCTGATTGCCCGGAAGGCGCATATTCTCCCGATCCATCCCTTCGCTCTCTGCAATTTCCGGCTGTCCCAGATAAAGCAGCACCACCTCCGCAGAACGCGCCAGTGCAACAGCGCTGTTTTTTAACCCCTCATCCGCTTTGCCGTCTCTGCGGTATCCCTGCACCGCTCCAATAATTTCCAGGCCACTCTGCTCCAGCATGTCTGCGGGTCTGTCTAACCTTGTGGGATTGACCACGGAAGACCCGGCGCCCTGATACCGGGGGGTGAATGCCATATCGCCAATGATCGCCGTCCTACAGCCGGATGCCAATGGCAGCAGTCCGCCTTCATTTTTCAGCAGCACCGCTGTCGCAGCTGCCACACGGCGCGCCTGTGCATGGTGCGCCTCCTCGTCAAACGATCTCGCTGCCTGCTCCACCGCACCGTGTACAGAAAATACCACATCCAGAAGCTCGTCCACACGCTGGTCAATGATTTCATCCGTGATACGCCCCTCTTGATACGCACGCAGCACATCCCCGTCACTATCTCCGAGAACACCGGGCATCTCCAGATTGCTCCCTGCCCGGATCCCTTCTACATGGTCGTTAGAGCCTCCCCAGTCTGTGACGACAAATCCGTCAAATCCCCATTCTCCCCGCAAAATATCTGTAAGCAGCTTGGCATCCTCATTCGTGTACACACCGTTTAAACGGTTATACGAGGTCATGATCGCCTTTGCGCCGCCCTCCTGAACCGCAATCTCAAAACCAGTCAGATAAATTTCACGCAGGGTTCTCTCATCCACAATGCTGTCACTTGACATCCGCAGCAGCTCCTGGGAATTCGCCGCAAAATGCTTCGGACATGCCGCGATCCCATTGGACTGTATTCCCCGGATCAGCGCTGCCGCCATTTTCCCGGACAGATAGGGATCCTCCGAAAAATATTCAAAATTACGTCCGCCCAGCGGGCTTCGTTTGATATTTAACCCGGGACCAAGCAGCGTGCCGACGCCCTGACTTGCCGCCTCAGCGCCTATGACTGTCCCCATCTGCTCCGCCAGCTCTATGTCCCAGCTGTTTGCCAGACCAGCGGCTGTCGGAAAACAAGTCGCCGGACAGCTCTCATTCAGACCCAGATGATCGCCGGCGCCCATCTGACGCCGGACGCCGTGGGGACCGTCCGAAAGGACCATCGACGGAACGCCCGCCTCCGGGAACGCATAGGTACTCCAAATATCCTGCCCGGACAGCAGCGCTACCTTCTGCTCTCTCGTCAATTTCTTTAAAATGTCCTCATGCCTCATGCAAATTCTCCTTTGGTGTCACACTATTCCAAAAATTAAATTTATCATAACACCTTTGCCGTCTGCCGGACACCTTTGGCATGGTTTGCATGTTTCCTTGCATGAATTGCTTTTTTCACCCACTTTTCTGCCGCGGGATCAGAATATCGATCTCGAACCAATTTTCATGCGTCCGAATCGACACACTTCCGCCGTACTTTTCTGCAGTATAACGGACAGACTTTATTCCATATCCGTGATGATCTGCATCCTTTTTGGTAGTGACCGGAACCCCCTCCTTAAAATCCAGTTTTCCCTCAAAATAATTTTCCACACGGATGACCAGAAATTCCTTTTTGGAAAACAGCGCCAGATGAATGATCCGCTTTTCTTTCTCTGCGATGTCCGTCTCGCACTCAATCGCATTGTCCAGCACGTTTCCGAAAATCGTGCAGATGTCCATCGCATCCATATCTGCCAGAAGCTTTCCGTCCGCCACGCAGGTAAACTGGATTTCCCGCTCCACGCACAGAAGGCTTTTGCTTGTCAAAACCGTATCCAAAACCGAATTTCCTGTCTTATTCTGCGCCTCGTAATTCCTGATCTCCCGTTCCATCTCATCGAGATATTCCTTGCGCCGCGCATGATCCGGCTCTGCCCGCAGCAGCGTGATCTGATGCTTCAGATCATGATATTTCCGATTGATCAGATCGATCGTTTCCCTGCTCTGACAATACTGCATGTACTGATTCTGCAGGACGCTTTGTATCGAATCATATTCTCTGCGGATATGCAGCATACTGCGCGAAAGATGATGCGCAAACAGCAGAATCTCTCCGGAAAGATCTACCAGCGTGCGTGTCTTGTAAACCTGAAACCATGCCTTTTTGTCCAATTCTGTCAAAAACGGCACAAATCCCATGTTGCTGGCAAAAAATACGGAGATCCCGATCAAGGCTGTCGGCCACAAATCCCCGGCTTCCACGAAAAGGGTGTCCCGCCTGTTCGGATAACAGCTTTCCAGACGATACATCAGACCGTAAACCGCCGCATAGACCACAAGAACACACAGAAATTCCCACCGCTTCGCCTCAGCGCTCTTATCATAAAAAATAGTAAGATAAATCTGCCATGCCAATGATGCCGCAAGCTCCGCAAGAATAAACGCGCGCACTGTACAATATCCGGCAGCAGTGTAGGACAGCTCGCTGCACATCAAAAACATCAGGTACATCATCCCCACCGCAACCGCCATACAGATCATCCACATCTGCAGCGGAAGCTGACCTGTTATGATCAAAAAGGCCGCCATGAAAAGAAATCCGACACCGACCGTTCCCCAAAAACGTACTCCCCTTATGCGTCTTCTGTACAGCAGAATATAGAGCATACAGGCGCTCCACTCCGCCAGTGCGGTATACACTCTCGGTATATTTGGCAGCATTTCTTCCATCAGTGGTTTCCTCCCGCCATATATTTTGCCAAAGCCTCCAAAAACTCTGCCTTTCTCGGTCTGCTGATCAGCAGCGCCTCTCCGTTTACAATAGCATTTCCATCCCGCACGCCGTCCACATATTCCAAATTGACCAGATAGCCGTTGTTGCAGCGAAAAAAATCATGTTCCGCCAGGAGCTGCTCGATCTCTTTTAACACGCCGCGCCCCTTCATGATTCCCGTGCGGGTGTGAAATATCAGATTATGCCCCTGACTTTCCACATAAAAGATGCTGCCCGCCTCAAGCTTCATCGTTCCCCCCTTCACTGCGATCGTAATATAATAACGCTCTTTCTTTTTCATGCGTCCCAGCGCTCTCGCAAAACGCTGGCTAAACACAAAGTAGTTGACAGGCTTCAGCAGATAATCCAGCGCGTCCACCGCATACCCCCGAATGGCATACTGCGCCATATTAGTGATAAATATAATGACTACCTCAGGGTCTGACTGCCGGATCACCTCTGCCGCTGTCATCCCGTCCATCAGCGGCAGTTCAATATCTAAAAGGATCATGTCAAACTGTGCCTTAAACTTTTCAACCAAAGCCGCCCCATCCGTGAAACAGGATACCTCAAACCGTTCTCCGGATTCCTTGGAAAAACGCTCGATATACTCCTGCAACTGCTGAACATAGCAAATTTCATCCTCCACAATCGCAATGCGTCTCATGGATGCTCCTCCTTACAATTTTCTACCGTCAGTATACTTGAACATCCCCGACAATGCAACGGCAAAATCAGCCCTTTATTTGCCGCTTTTGAAGCTTGACAATATAATTACTCCATCCCCCGTGTCAATAAAACCAATCAGTACCCCTTCCCCCTTTAGAGAGAGCACCGGCTGATTCTGCATCCTAAGGATCCCCGACGCCTCAAGCGCCGTCGTGTCTAACAGCCCATAGCACTTTGGGATCGTCGTATAGCTGTAATTTCCGATCGAGAGCGGCGGCAGTCCCTCCCGTGGAAAAAAGAACACATCATAGTCCTCCGAGACTCTCTGTGTACAGCCGCTTACTGTCAGCTCCTCCGTCCCCACCCCATAGGGGATGATAAAATCATAATAGTCATTTGAATGTATCTGTTGTCTGCAGTCTGCCATAAAAAAACTCCGGTCATCTATTCATATTTAATAGATGCCGGAGGCTTTTCATTTATGCGATATTTTATTTTATACGGTGCTCCCCGCAATCTGAGGTGTGCCGCCGTCTGCAATACGGGCGCAGCCGCGCATCTCAATCCGCGGGCTTCCCTTTTTCTCCACATACTCCTTCGTGATCGTAACAGTACCGATATTGTCATCCTTTGGAATCTCATACATAATATCAAGCATAAATTCCTCAATGACTGCACGAAGCGCACGCGCGCCCACCTTCTTCTCCTTCGCCTTTCTTGCAATGGCGCACAGCGCATCCTCATCAAACTGCAAACGAACCTCATCCATTGCGAGCAGCTTCTCATATTGCTTTAAAATTGCATTTTTCGGCTCTCTTAAAATTCGTACCAGCGCATCCTCTGTCAGCGCATCCAGCGTAAACATGACCGGAAGCCTTCCTAAAAACTCCGGTATCATACCGAATTTGCGCACATCCTCCACCGTCACCTCTGACAGCAGATTTTCCTTCTGATCGTATTCATCCTTCAGCTTTGCGCCAAAACCAATCGAAGCCGTCTTGTTTAAACGCTCCTTGATGATCTCCTCCAGCTCCGGAAACGCTCCGCCGCAGATAAATAAGATATTCTTTGTATTGACCATCGTCATCGGCACCATCGCATTCTTGCTGCTCGCGCCGACCGGAACCTCGACCTCCGCGCCCTCTAAAAGCTTCAACATCCCCTGCTGCACCGACTCGCCGCTGACGTCGCGCTGATTCGTATTGCGCTTCTTTGCAATCTTATCAATCTCATCAATAAAAATAATACCATGCTCCGCGCGCTCCACATCATTATCCGCAGCCGCTAAAAGCTTGCTCACCACGCTCTCGATATCATCGCCTATGTATCCAGCCTCTGTCAGAGAAGTCGCATCCGTGATCGCAAGCGGCACATCCAAAAGCCTTGCAAGCGTCTTAACCAGATATGTCTTTCCGCAGCCGGTCGGACCGATCATCAGCATATTCGACTTCTCGATCTCAATGCCGTCCTTCTCATCCGCTGCAATCCTCTTATAATGATTGTAAACAGCGACAGACATGACCTTTTTTGCCTGCTCCTGCCCTACCACATATTCATCCAAGGAAGCCTTGATCCGGTGCGGCGCCGGAATCTTTGCAATATCAATGACAGGCTTTTCATTCTCCTTCTTTTTTTTCTTCTTCAGCTTCTGATGATTCGGAAGCGTGCCCTGCAGATTCTGAAGATCCGACAGATTGATCATGCTGATATTCGGCATCTTGCCCAGATTCAGATTCATCATGTCATCCATCGAAAAACCGGACTGGTTCATACTGTCGAAGGTGCGCTGCATACAATCCTGACAGATGCAGATGTTATTCGGGATCTTGATCATCCGTCCCGCCACATGCTCCGGGCGGTGACAGATATAACAGATGTCCTCATACTCTGTCTCCTGACCGGCAGACGTTTCCCCGTCAGAAGCCTCCGTCATCCCCCGCTCCTCACTCGCCGCGTCCGACTCGCCCTCCTTGGAAAGTGCGTTGCTTTCCGCAGTCTCCCCGTCTATTACCTCTCTATAATCATTATCATTCATCGGATACTCCTTATGACTGTTCTTATTGATTCTTTTAAGTCAAGGCTATTATAATAGAAATACCTGTTCATCTCAAGGAATTTTCTGATTTTTCATATTTATTTAAGAAAAACAGCCGCAGAGGTCTTCACACCTCCCGCGGCTGCATTCCCTTCTCTTTATTCTATTATCGTTTGCCGCCCGTGGTGTCAGTCCCATTTCCGGCATTATTATTTGTCATATCGTTCACGCCCTGCTCTACGCCGTTGATAATATCTTTTCCGGCCTCGCCGACGCCGTCAACAACATCCTCCACCGGATTCGTGTTATTGTCCACTGCTCCGTTATTTGTGGTCGTTCCGTTGTTGGTAGTCGTACCGTTTTGATCCACTGCCCCGTTACCGGTTGTTGTTCCGTTATTATTTACCGCACCGTTCTCCGTGGTCATTCCGTTATTCTGGTTCAGATTATCCGGATTTGCCGGCACATGATCAGTCGTATTGCCCGGTTTATTGTTGTTGACCGTATTCTCGGTATTTGTGCCGTTTGTGTTGTTTACCTTGTCCTTATCCTTGTTTGTTCCACATGCAGTTACTGCGCTTAAGCATAAAGTAAGTACCAGTCCTGCAGCAAGTGCTCTCCACTTTCTCATAGTCATGATCTCCTTTTCCTTTTGGAATTACTATTCTTTTCAAGGATAGTATGACCATGTTTTTTCTGCTTATTCTTTCTGTTCTAAAAATTTTTTCCAAATTTTCAGAAACCGGATGCCGGCACATACCCAAGCGCTTTGGAAAGCTCCCGCTGCACTCTGCATACGTCTACCGCAAGCTCCTCGATACGCGCTTTCGTCATCCTGCTTGCCGGTCCTGAAATACTGAATGCATACAGCACCTCCTTCTGACAGCCGCGCAGACTGGCGGCAATACAGCGCACGCCCTCCTCGTTCTCCTCATCATCCAGTGCATAACCGTTTTTCCTTACTTCCTCTAACGTCTCCTGCAGCTTTTTATAATCGGTGATCGTCTGATCCGTCCGCTTCTCGATCACACTCTCATTCCAGATTTTTTGAACCTCACTCTCGGAAAGCGCCGCCATAATCGCCTTGCCAACGCCCGAACAATACATCGGATGCACCATGCCGACATGCGAAACCATCCGTATCGTACCGATCTTTGCCTCGATCTTATAAATATAGAGGATATTATTCCCCTCCCGGCGCACCAGATGCACCGTCTCCTTGCTCAGATCGGAAAGCTGCTCCAGATACGGCTTGGCAATCTGCAAAATATCCATGCGGTCCAAAATACGGCTCGCCATATTCACAAGCTTATAGGAAAGCATGTATTTCTGTGAGGACTCATCCTGCCTCGCATATCCCATATAAATCAAAGACATTAACAGTCTGTGTACTGTGCTCTTATGAAGCCCAAGCGCCGTGCTAAGCTCCATCAGCCCCATCTCGCCCCGATCGGCAAGCATTTCCATCACCTGAAAAATACGCGCCGCAGACTGCACGGGATTTTTCATTTCTTTTTCTTCTGCCATCTGTTTTCTCCATCTCTCGTTCCTAAATTCCGTAATCCAGCCTTATGTTTCATATTACGGAACCTTATGGTATCATAGCACAGACTGCAGAAAAAAGTCAACTCTGCGATTGCTGACGAAATCTCTTTAATGCTCCGTAAACCGGACGAAACAAAACAAGACAGAGCACTGCATTGGAAATCCCATGCGTGATGTCATGCGGGATTCCAGCCACCCACCACACCAGCGCGGCGTGCCAGCCGTCGATCACCAGATAAGGCAGCGCGCACAGCGCTCCGAAAAAAAGCCCGTAGGCTCCGGTAAGGACTGCCCAAAACCAGCTTTCCTCCCGCTTTTTAAACAAATGCGCCAGCAGGGCGAGAAGCGGCCATATATAAAGATACATGATCCACCAGATACCGAAGCCATACAGGCATCCCTCGATCAGGACAAATGCCGCAATCGCGTAAAAAACCCGCCAGCCAAATACAAGCGTATAGATCACGATCAGCAATGTGACAAGCTCCACCCCCGGCAAAAAAGTGAGCGCCAGCTTCACCGCCTCCAGTGTTGCTACCATCACGCCGATGAGTGCAATATCTTTTGTCGTAATGCCCCTGCTCATCCGCATTACTCGGTCGTGTAAATAATCTGGTATGCCTCACCGTCTGCGATCGGCTGCTCGTCCATACCATACATACAGTATTCTCCATCTACATAAAATGCCCAATAAGCGCCGTTTTCATTATAATCTGCCACAACGCCGTTTACCGTATCGACCATCATGCCGTATTCGCTCTCCGTTCCGTCTACGACAAGCTCCTCTGTCTCCCGGATCGCATCTCCAAGATATTCCGCATCCGTGTTCACCTCATACATGGTCGATTTCTGTGCATCGTCAATGACCTCAATGGTAATATTCTTTGCACCCTCCTGCGCCTTTGGCGACATCACAAAATAGATGCCGGCAAAAACCGCCACGGCAAGGAGCAGCGCTCCCACCGCAAGTATGATCTTCTTTTTGTTGCTTCCTTTCGTCTGTTCTGACATGTCCCTCTACCTCCCTTTTCTTTTTTCACGAGAAAATTTCTGCTCCTTCCGAAAGCTTCTTCCCAGATACCGAAACAAAACTGCCCTTTTGCGAGGGTGCAAAAGGGCATGGCAATACAAGCGTTTATGTACCATAACCAATTCCTCGTGGTTGTTTAGTACCGATGACAGGCAGGTCTTCTGACTCTAAGGTCCACGCGTCCTACCCCTTCCCATTTCCTGCCGTCTCTGCATAAATTCTGTGCGACGGCACATGCTAACAGTGGTTCTTATAGGATGCTCTCTTATTACAGCGACGAGATCGTACAGGACTTGCACCTGTTTCCCTTTTCACGCATACAGCAGGGCTGCACCCAGCCTATGCGCACCTGACATCAAGTCATGGCAAGTCTATCACATCCCACCCTTTTCTGCAAGAAAATTCGCAGAAACCGGTTGACAAGCCCCCTGCAAATGCTATAATAAAATCACGTTTATTTTATGAAACAAAGTTTTGTATTATGGAACTTTTTCTCATTACATCGCAGCGGCGTCTCACCGATGCCGCTGACGCAAATTAAGATCATAAAGGAGAACTATGATGAACAAGGTATTAGAAGAAATTTCCAAGATCGGAATCGTTCCGGTCATTGCACTCGATCGCGCCGAGGATGCAGAGCCTTTGGCAAAAGCGTTGTGTGACGGCGGACTCCCATGTGCCGAGGTTACCTTCCGCACCGCTGCCGCCGAGGAATCCATCCGTATAATGTCTGACCGGTTTCCTGAGATGCTCGTTGGCGCAGGAACGGTTTTAACCACCGAGCAGGTCGACCGCGCGGTAAATGCCGGCGCCAAATTTATCGTAAGCCCCGGCTTAAATCCAAAGGTCGTAGCCTACTGTGTGGACAGGAATATTCCGATCACACCGGGAACCTCCAACCCGAGCGATGTGGAGGCGGCAATCGAATTGGGACTTGACGTTGTGAAATTTTTCCCGGCAGAGGCGGCAGGTGGACTTAATATGATCAAGTCTATGGCTGCACCCTACACCAATATGAAATTTATGCCGACCGGAGGCATTAACGCAAAGAATCTGACAAGCTACCTTGATTTTAACCGCATCATTGCCTGCGGCGGCTCCTGGATGGTCAGCAAGGATATGATCAATGCAAAGGACTGGGCAGGCATCACGGCTCTCACAAAGGAAGCCGTTGCCACCATGCTTGGCTTTCAGCTCCTTCATGTCGGCGTCAATAATGAATCGGAAGACGCGGCAGCTTCCGACTCCGCAAAATTTGCGGCTCTGCTTGGCGAGGAGGTAAAGCCGGGCAACAGCTCGATCTTCGTCGGCTCTCTGATCGAGATGATGAAAGCTCCGGGACGCGGCGCAAACGGGCATATCTGCATTCAGACAAATTACCTTGCCCGCGCCATGTACCATTTGCAAAAGCGTGGCTTCTCCTTTGATGAGACGTCCTTTAAATATAACGCGCAGGGCGTCCTTTCGGTTGCCTACCTCAAGGAGGAGATCGCCGGCTTTGCCGTACACTTCAACCAGAAATAAGCTCATACCTGCGCAAAATAATCTGTATGAATTTCTGAAATTAAGAAATACTGATAAGGAGTGCAAGCCACTTCATTCTTTCCTAAATTTTATCCCGAGACCGCAGCGCTTCTATCATCAGGCGCTGCGGTTTTTTATGACATAGGAACCGGGGACATTCTTTGTTATTGACAAGAAAAAGAGAAGTTCCTAAAATAATACATAAATAAATCTATCGATCAGAGAACGGAGGCAAACATGAAAACTTATCGTTGGGCAACCTTAGGCTGCGGCGTCATTGCAAACGAGCTGGCGCAGGCGCTTGCAAAGGACGGACGAACTCTTTACGCAGTTGCAAACAGAACCTATCAGCATGCGGTTGATTTTGCAAAAAAATATGACATTCCGCATGTGTACGAACAGATCGAAGACCTGTTTACCGATGAAAATATAGATATTATTTATATTTCCACGCCGCATAATACACATATCTCCTATCTGCGCGAAGCCTTAACACATGGAAAGCATGTGCTCTGCGAAAAATCCATCACACTCAATGACGCAGAGCTCGCCGAGGCGATCAGGCTGGCGGAGGAGAATCATGTGGTCCTGGCAGAGGCAATGACCATCTATCATATGCCTGTCTACAAGAAAATTTTGGATGTGATACAGGAGAAGAAGCTGGGTGCGCTGAAAATGATCCAGATGAATTTCGGCAGCTACAAGGATTATGACATGAGCAACCGCTTTTTTAATCCTTCGCTCGCCGGAGGCGCGCTGCTTGACATTGGCGTGTACGCCCTCTCTTTTATCCGCTGGTTCTTTTCTTCTGCGCCTGATTCTGTCGTGTCACAGGTAAAATTCGCGCCGAGCGGCGTCGATGAGCAGGCGGGCATTTTACTGATGAATCCTGCCGGAGAGATGGCGACGATCACCTTAAGCCTTCACGCCAAACAGCCAAAAAGAGGCATGCTTGCCTTTGACGGCGGTTACATCGAAATTTATGAATACCCGCGCGCTGCGGAAGCTGTCATCACCTATACAGCGGATGGTCGCAAGGAGACGATTTCCTGCGGCAATACCGGCGATGCGCTGCGCTATGAGGTTGCCGATATGGAGCGCGCCGTCTCCGGCGAGGCAAATGAAATGCACTTAGATTATACGACAGATGTGATGGCAGTGATGACAGAGTTAAGACGCGCATGGGGACTTTCCTATCCGGAAGAACAATCACAGCATAACATTGCTTCGACATAGAAAAAACACGAAAGACAAGGAGCACACACTATGGACTATCGGAAATTCGGAAACACGATCATAGCCAGAATTGACAGAGGCGAAGAAATTTTAGAACAGGTACGGCAGCTTGCGCACAAAGAAAATATCAAGCTTGCGAGCATTCAGGCGCTTGGCGCCGTTGACGATTTCACCGTCGGCGTCTTTTTGACTGACGAGAAAAAATATGTGCCAAATGAGTTTCACGGCTCATTTGAAATCGTCTCCTTACACGGAACGATCAATACAATGGACGGCGAATTTTACTGTCATCTGCATATGAGCGCCGGAAATGAAAAGGGCGAGGTATTCGGCGGTCACTTAAATCGGGCAGTCGTAAGCGCCACCTGTGAAATGGTCATCACGCTCATCGACGGCACGGTCGACCGCTTCCACGATCCGCAGATCGGTTTAAATTTATTCCGTTTCTAAAACGGCCGGAGGGAACAAAGTTTCCTATAAAGTGAAAAAGGGGCTGTTGCAAAAGTAGATAAATAATCTACTGGAGCAACAGCTCCGTT